>Ga0164243_10006428_pt1 | contig 17797 bp, 14 predicted proteins | sample OricompcompostOP_FD_108781 | JGI IMG/M metagenome (GOLD analysis project Ga0164243, IMG submission 108781) | Organic Plus compost microbial communities from Emeryville, California, USA - Original compost - Organic plus compost (OP) | ecosystem: Engineered > Solid waste > Mixed feedstock >... | reverse complement strand
GCGGGCGGCCGATGTTTTCTCTCTCATCTCGAGGCGCTTCGAGACCCTCCGTGGGCACAAGGTATACACTTGTGGATCCCCCGGGCTCGTTGCGGCTTGCCAAAAATTTTCGTCAGAGATGGGCGTGTCGAGTAAAGATTGTCACGCAGATCCCTTCGTTGTTGCGGATGATTAGCAACTCGCAACCAGTCGGTGTTTTTGAATTGCAGCTATTTCAGAGCTTCTTGGAGCTCAAAGGCATTATTGATGCTTTAATTCGCCACGCTCACATCTCCCCTGCCTCGCCAGAAACTCCCAGTTTCTGGCTTTTTTTTCGGCGCATAAGCAGCGAGTGGACGGACTTGCACGGCTCAATGTTGGAATGTTCCGCTTCTTTTGACCCGCTAATCTCATTGAGTCCGGGACCCCCCGTTGAGGTGGCAATTGTTTGCCAATCGCAACCGGTCGAAACCAAAACGATCTGATCTCCGCAATTCAGCCACAATAGTGCAGAACTTGGGTGTTCGCGGTCGTGTTTCCTCACGGGACAGCTTGTTTCCTGTCAAAAATGTGATACATATCAGAGAGGTGGGGAAAGTGGCCGCGTGTTTAGCGGACGCGCCGTGCGGAGTGTTTTTGGAGGCCACCCATTGACGGCGAACGAGCAGGATTTTGAAAACTCGTTGGCTCTCGCTACGCGAGAGTTAGGTCACCATGGCTTCCATCAGCGGCTCCTCGAGTTAGCTGGCACAATAGTCGATCACGACAGCGGATGGATAGTCCGGTACGATAATCAATCCACGCCGGATGTGCTCTACACTAAGGCTATCCCGCCATATATTGTAGATTACTATTTGGGCGCTCAACCCCAAGTGGGTGATCCTTACTTCTGCTCATGGCGCAAAAATGTGAGCGCGCGCATAGAGACGTTGGCGGATGCGCTGCCGATGGCCGTGAATCGGGAGTTTTACGATCGCGACTTCATGCGGCGCGCTGAGTTTACCGACGAATTAGTCCTTTATTTTCCCTCGTTCGGTTCGGCTTGTTTGTCGATATTTTTTGAATTGCGCGACGGGAGGTTTGGTGACCGCGATCTGCAGAGGTTGCAAGCTCTTTTTCCGGCGATGCTCGGGCTGCACGATGCTCACCTTCGCATCGTTTTCGCCGATCTCATGACTGCGTGTGGTGACGCCAAGCGCAATTCGTTTGTTGTCCTGGACCGAATGGGTTCCCCCATATTTTCGACAGTTGGTTGGCGGCGCGCCGAGGAAAGTCTACCGAAACTCAAAGGAGTGGTTCAATGTAAGGTCTCATGCGCTTGCGACAATTGTCATATGGGCGATTTCGGCGTACGTACGGTCGCGCTGGATAGCTCAAATGTGATTGCCCCAGGCGGGTGCCTCATTTACTTGGCTGATGGTCCGGAGCCTAGCCCGCAATGCGACAAGCAGCAGGCGATGCAAATTCTTGATAAATTGACTCCGCGCGAGCGGGACATTTTGTTCCTGACCTTCGAAGGTCATTCCACGGGAGCGATTGCTCAAAGGCTAGCGCTTGCGAAGGGCTACATAAAGAACTGCCGGCTCCGGATCTACAAAAAGTTTAACGTGAGCTCAGAGCGAAAATTAATTTCCCTCCTTGGGCCAATTATCGAGCCTCTTATCAATGAGACGCAACATAGTCGCAGTATTCCAGAGTCGAGCGCATCGCGACCAAGATAATTGTTTTAAGCATGGCAATCGGCGCTTTGTCGGCCTCTCGTTGGGCTTAGACAAGCAATTCTTCTTTCCGCCGCATGTGCTGCAGTGAGCCTTTAAGAGTGGTTTCGTCACGAGTGCGGTTAGATAGATGCTCGATGCGAGCTGCCCGCGGGCTCTGACCGTAGCGTCGGCGGAACGCTTTGCTGAATTGCGCCACCCATGGATATCCGCATGCCAGGGCAATTTCCGTCACGCTCATGTTCGAGGTGAGCAGGAGACGTCGTCCGTGTTCCAACCGAAGAGCGGAGTAGTACTGTGCCGGTGTCGTTGAAAGATGGGCTTCGAACCAGCGCAGCAGCTGCCTCGACGAACAACCCACGCGCCGGCCAATTTCCCTCATAGAAAGTGGCTCCTCCAAGTGTTCCTTCATGATGCGGATCGCTTCGTTCAAGCGCTCTGGCCGCCTAGCGGGGGCGGTATCGCAATCGTGCAGCTCGCCGTTGAATAGTTTCCAGGTTACCCGCGGCTCCACTTCCGGCCCGCAGTAGCGCGCGATCAAGGCGGTGGATACGGCAGCGTTCAGCGCGTAAAGTCTATTTGCCTTTATCGCCTCTTCCAGCGCATGGCAGTCGACGCCTTGAGCGACAGCCAAGTCCGCGAGCCAGCTCAGCGTGTTTGGGACAAGTGCGTCAGGAGCACTGCGGTCGCTAGATATAAGACCAAGCGCACCTCGTTCCGCTAGTTGCCGTAAGAGAAAGCGGAGTCGATTAGGATTGGCCGCCGGACGCTCTGCGGCGCATAATAACATGTAGTCCTGTAGGCCCGCGCTGCAGATTGCGTTAGTCGGGACGACGCTAACATTCCAGTTCGATACCGCGAAGCCGTCGTCCAGCGTTAGGATCGAAATGTCGAAGTGCGGCTCGGCTGTCGTGCGGTTGACCAGATCGAAAATTGCGAGTGCTCGCGATAGCTCGTGCAAGTTAAACCCGTCGACGAGTACGACGGCGATCCGCACCAAGCTTTTCGCATCTGGCTTTTGCAAAATCTTCCCCATGCCAACCGCTGGGTAGTGTAGGTGGCGTCGGGGGATTGATAATCAGTGCCGATGGGCACTATGCAAAGCTGCAACGGTCTCAAAATTCAACAAACTGAGCACTTGCTCGGCGGTCTAGTCGAGGAGGTGCCCTGAGATCATTTGGCCACGAATGCGGCTGCAATGGCCCCTTGAGCTGACTCCTCCCAGTGCGTCGCCCCGGGCGGTGGATGATCGATGTGGTCGCCCAATGCGGACGAACTCGAAGCAGCAAGGCGGCTGGGAACGCCTTGCTGCTCTGACTACCCTAACGGGGGCTCGGTTGGGACCGGACCCCTAGGGTAGGAGATTGACACCGGCGGACAGCACGAAGCGGGAATCGGCCAAGTCATCGTCTATGGTGGTGTCCCAATAGCGCAAATCTACGAAGAACTTGTCTGCCGTCAACTTGAGGCCTGCATTCCAGTAGGTGTACGAGTCCTCGCCGAGCCAGTAGCCAGTTGTGTAGTAGTCGTTGGTTCCGGATTCAGAGTGCCCGATAAGGCCGCTAATCGTGGGCTCGAATACCCCCAACTTTGGAAGCGTATATGAGACGGAGCCCTCGACCGAGATGTTTTCGGTGGCGGCGTAGCCTTGGTCAGGCTGTAGCCAGACTGTAGCGCCGACGGTAAGATTCGTTACCGGAGTGGCCGTCGCACCGATTTTAAATTCGACATAGTCGACGTCGCTCGTTGAACCAAAGGCGCCTTCGTCACGATTGCCGTACATATAATAGTAGGCGGCGAGATCCCAACTTACCGGTCCGGTGACAGGGCGAATGCCAAAATAGACGTCTTGCTCCCACGGGCCGAGCGCCCCGAAATCGATATTGGACGTCCACAAGGCCACGTAGGCTATCCCATAATTCACTTCTGCATACAGGTTTGCCGTGACATCCTCATCGGTGTACGAGATACCACGGAACATGTAATCGCTGGCCCCGGTGACGGTCACCGCATAGCCGACTTTTCTTTCCTCTGCATGTGCCCCGGTCAGAGTTGAGCCGAGAGCAAATAGCACCGCTCCCGCCATGCCGATCAGTGTCTGCTTCGCCATTCTAGTTCCCCCGTTCTGCCTCGGCCCGCCTTGGTAGGCTTCCGTGCCGTACAACTGGCATCCTGTGACGTGAGGCCAATCATGGGAGAACTATGCCAGCCAGGGCATAGTCGGACTCGATTGTTCGCGACATAGACTGGACGGATTGCGACATGTGCCCACAATCACCGGCCAGGTTGCAATATTGACACTGTCGCAATTAGTTATCTCCAGCGGTGAAGATCGCCTCATCGAAACCGGATCGCTTCCTGGTCGAGGGGTAATCCTCGGTGCCCGCTAGCGCGCACCACACCGCGGGGCGAACAACCCTCCTGCGGGATCAGCGTCACAGTGGCTCGGACAGAGTAACTTCGGGCTTACGCCCGATTGGCGATAGGAGAGGTGAGTCAGGGACAAGGAGATCCAGATCACGGGCTCTGAAGCCGTCCTAGCTAAGGCTCGCAGCTCAGGGCCTGCAGGAAACGCGCCTAGAGTTCTCTTTTTTCGGGAATGGCGCACCGGGGAAGATTCGAACTCCCGACCCCCAGATTCGTAGTCTGGTGCTCTATCCAGCTGAGCTACCGGTGCTTATGCCCCCGCGCGAAGCGCGCAACGGCCGGCGGGGACGGTCAAGCGATCGTCGCCGCGGGAAGCGCATCTTCTAATCGCTTGCGCGGGCCAGTGCAAGGCCCTCGGACAACATTCCTGCGAGAGGCCGCGCTTGGGCCTGCGACCCGCCAAATCCGGACCGGAAGGGCTGACTGGGCGCGTTCGTCAAATTTGCCGCATGGCGCGGCGCGGCGGGCTGCAGAGGCGCCGGATGGGGCGATCCGAGAGGCGGAGACCAGGGCCAGCAGGCGTCACAGCTCGCGCGGGCTGCGGTCGGGGATCTCGATGCGGAAGGTCGTGCCGACCTTGGTGTCGACGAGCTTAATGGTGCCGCCGTGGCTCGCCACCAGCTCGGCGGCGATCGACAGGCCGAGGCCGCTGCCGCCGACCCGCTGGGAGTGGAACGGCTGGAACAGGTTCTCGCGCACGCGCTGAGGGATGCCGGGGCCGTCGTCGTAGATGTCGAGGATGACCTTGCGGCCCTCGCGTCGGGCTCTGACACCGACGCAGCCTTCGACGCCCTCCTCGCGCCCTTCCAGCGCCTGCACGGCGTTGCGGCAGATGTTGGTGAGGATGCGATAGAGGTGCTCCTGGTCGGCGTCGATGCGCAGCCCCTCGGGCTCGACGTCGAGCTCCCAAGTGATGGTCTTGCGCGGCAGGCACAGGCTTTCGCCGACCTCGGCGAGCAGCATGCTCAGAAGCAGAAGCTCACGGCGCGGTGCCGCCTCCTGCGTGCGGCCGAACTTCAGCGTGTCGTTGCAGAAGTTGATGGCGCGGTCCAGGGAGGCGATGAGCTTGGGCGCGAAGCGCTGGACCGTGGGGTCGGGCAGCGTGCTCAGGCGGTCGGAGATGAGCTGGGCGTTGGCCAGCATGTTGCGCAGGTCGTGATTGACCTTGCTGACGGCCAGGCCGAGCTGCGCCAGGCGATTCTTCTGGCGCAGGAGCTGGGCGAGCTGCTGCTGCATGCGGGCGAGCTCTCGCTCGACGGTGCCGATCTCATCCTGGCGCTCGGAGGGCACCACGATGCGGCTCAGGTCCTCCGGCTTCTCGCTGAAGCGGACGAGATTTCGCGAGATGCGCATCATCGGCTGAACCAGCAGCCTTGACAGTGCCAGGTAGACCAGCGCCGCAGTGATGAGCGAGATGATGATCGAGAGGCCGAGGATGGTGAGGCCGAAGCGAAGCATGGCGGCGCGCAGCGGCTTTTCCGGCATGACGACCTCGATGAAGTCGTCCGGGTTCTGGCCGAGCGGGCCTATGACGCGCATGGTGCGATTGCCCGGGCTTAAGAAAACGTTCATGGCATCGCCAATGAGCCCCAGGCGGACCATGATCTCGTGGCCGGCGCCCATGTCGGGCCGGCTGCGCAGGTCGTAGTGGACGTCGACGGCAACGGGTGCGTCAGGCGCCAGCACAAGGCTACGGCGCCCCTCGCGGCGCCAGGCCAGCGCCTGCACCTCGGCGGTGCTGAGCAGCTCGTCGCGGAACGGCGGGGGCACGTTGCCGCCAGGCACGGCATCGGCGGCGAGGGCAGCCAGGTGGGCGGCCATCAGCCGGTCGTTCAGCCAGTTGACGCGGAAGTTGGCGACAGAAGGCACGAAGATCAGGACTTCAGCCAGCATGACGAACATCACCGTCAGCAGCAGAAGCTTCATCGGCAGGCCGAGCTTCAGCCAGGCCCGGCGCGGCGCCTCCAAGCCGTTCTGCAAAGCGACGCGCGCCGGCGACAGCTCCTGGCCGCCGTTGTCGTCGTCGCTGAAACTGGCGTGTCGCTGCAACACAGTCGATCCCAGAAGCCGAGTGTGCCCTCGGATTAGAAGCGGTGCACCTTCTAGCCGAGTTTGGCAAGAACCCGGATCACCTTGCGGAGGAGGGGGCTCGACGGCACCCTCGCGAAGAACTTGTAGGCGGCGCGCTTGTTGATCTCGCTCAGCGTCGGATAGGGCGAGATCCAGCCCGTCATGGCCTTGATCGACATTCTTTGCGAAATCGCCAAGGACCACATTTGGATGAGCTCGCCGGCGCTCTCGCCGACGATGCTGGCACCAAGGATGCGCCCTGATCTTTCGACCACGACCTTCACGTGACCAATGGTCGCGCGCTCGGCCTGGGCGCGGTCGTTCTCATGATAAGGCCAGCGCAGGACGCTGACCCTGCCATACTTCCTGGCCGCCTGCTCCTCCGTCAATCCGACGTGTGCAAGCTCGGGGTCGGTGAACGTAATCCAAGGAACGGTCTGCGGCTCCACTTTCGCCGGAAGACGGAAAAGTGCTTTCTTGACAACGATCCCTGCATGGTAGTTTGCAATATGGGTGAATTGCGGGCTGCCCGCAACGACATCTCCCACAGCATAGACCCGCCGGTTCGAGGTGACGAGTCCGCGGTTCACCTTGATACCCCTGTCGGTGTACTTGATGCTGGCGGCCTCTAGGCTGGCGCTGCTGACGTTGGGCTTGCGGCCGACGGCGACGAGCAGATGACTGCCTTCGACGTAGTCGGTGGTTTCGCCGTTCTTCACAGCGACGACGACATTGCGGAAGCGGGTGCCGACCTCCTCGACCCGGGCGCCCTCGCGGATGTCGACGCCTTCGTCGCGCAGCCGACCGACGACGATGCGGGTCATCTCGGGGTCGTCGTGCGCGAGCGCCGTCGCGGCTTCGAGCACGGTCACCTTGCTGCCGAGACGGCGGTAGGCCTGCGCAAGCTCGAGGCCGATGGGACCGGCGCCGATGACGATCAGATGCTCGATGCGCTCGGAAAAATCGAAGATCGTCTCGTTGGTGAAATAGGGCACGCCCGAAAGCCCCGGAATGTCGGGGACGAGTGGGGTCGACCCGGTGGCGACAACGAAGCGGCGCGCCTTGATGCGGTAGTCGCCGGCGGCCACCGTCGCCTTGTCGACGAAGCGGCCGGCGGCGGTGATGACGCGGACGCCGAGGCCGGTGAAGCGCTCGACCGAGTCATTGGGCTCGATGGCGTCGATAACACCTTGGACGTGGTCGTTAAGGGCCTGAAAGTCGACGCGCGGCTCGGTGGGCTCGATGCCGAAGGGGGCGGAAGACCGGATGATGTGGGCTCGGCGCGCGGCGGCGATGAGCGCCTTCGACGGCACGCAGCCGTAGTTCAGGCAATCGCCGCCCATCTTGTGCTTCTCGACGAGCACGACCTGCTGGCCGAAGGCGGCAGCCGCGGCGGCAACGGATAAGCCGCCTGAGCCGGCGCCGATGATGCAGATGTCGCAGTTGATGGTCCCAGGGTCGCTCTCGCGCTCCGGTACGGCGCCGCCGCGCGAAGCCGCGCCTCCGCCGTCACCGGGTTCGTTTCCGGTCAATCCGGCGTATGCGGCGGAGGGCTCAGGCGGAGGCATTGCGCTTGCTCCATTTGATCACCACGGGAATCAGCGCGACGATACCAAGAAGCACGAAGGCAATCAGGATCTCTTTGGTGAAGAGCGCGCCGGTCTCGAGGTGATAGGGGCAGGCGGCTTCGTTGCCCTGGTTCTGGGCCACGCACTCGCGGAACATCGCATTCTGAGCTTCGATGACGCTGGCGAGGCCGGAACCGGCGAAGGCGATGGCGTAGGTGCCGGGGATGATGCCGAAGAAGGTCGCGAGGACAAAGGTGTGGAGTGGAACGTTGAGGAGCGCGGGAACGAGATTGACCGCGCAGAACGGGAAGGCCGGCACAAGCCTTAAGAAGAGCAAATAACTGAAGGCGTTGGCCTTGAAGCCCTCGCGCAACTTGCAAAGCCAGGGGGCGGCCTTCTCGGCGAGCGTTTCACCAAGCGAGGTCTTGGCGGCGAGAAAAACAATGGTGGCGCCGATGGTGGCGCCCACGACGCTCACCGGGGCGGCGATCACCCAGCCGAACAGCAGACCGCCGGCCAGCGTCATGATTAGGCCGCCGGGAAGCGACAGCCCGACGATGGCGATGTAGGCCAGCGCGTAGATCGACAAGGCGGCGAGGAAATGGCTGCCGATAAAGCGGTGCAGGGCCTCATAGTTGAGGCCGATGGTGCGCAGCGACAAGTGCTGGTGCCAGCCCATGCCAAGGACGATCAGCGACAGGGCAACGATGGTGAGCAGCGGGGCCCAGGCACGCAGGCGCGCGAACGCGGAAGGCTTGCCGCACCCGTGGCCCTTTCCTTCCGAAGCCTGCATTACCCGGTCACCTCAAGGAATCTGTCACGATGCCGTTCCGGTACTCCGGCGGCGCCGGCATTCGCAATTCGTAGCCGCAATTCTCAGTGTGAGTAATACCGAACTGCCCCAACCGGGGGCGCGAGCATGGCTGGCGGCAGCATGGGGATCCTGCGGCCGCGCAACAACCGCATCGTCGTTGCAGGATTAAGGTCCTGCGCGGAAAAGGAAATGGGGGCTCAATCAGTCGTGATGGCGAGTTTCAACTCGTGATAGGCCGTGAGGGCTCGTTAGGGCTTTGTTTACCGGCCGGAGGCATGCCGCCGACGGGGCCGGCCTCGAGCCGCGGGCCTTCCGCATGGCCCTGCTGTGGGCTCGGTTTCATTGGCCCGTTATGATTGACTTTGCCAGGGGCGGCCCCTATAAGCGGCAAATTCCGCGCTCAGTCCCCGAAGGGGCGTTGATCGAGACGCCTTACTGCGGCTGTGGCCAGAGCGCTGTCAATCAAGGATTTGCCGGCCGGATTGCGCCCCATTCGCGTGCGCAGCCGTCCGACGTGGTGGAGACGACGACCGTGAAACGCACATATCAACCGAGCCGGCTGGTCCGTAAGCGCCGGCACGGCTTCCGCAAGCGGATGCTGACCAAGGGCGGGCTCCGGGTGCTGGCACGGCGCCGCGCAAAGGGTCGCAAGCGGCTGTCCGCCTGATCTTGCTACGCGGGGCCCCAAGAAGGCCTCGCGAGCCTCAATCTCAATTTGCCAGTGGTCCGTGGAGACGCTCAAGAAGCGTTCTGAGTTTCTGCGCATACGCGGCGGGGCGCGCTGGGCGACCGCGGCGTTCGTGCTGGAAGCAAAGCCTCGCGCGGACCGCACAAAGCCGCAAGCCACCGCAGGAGACGCCAAGATGGGCGGCGCGCGGTTCGGGTTCACGGTGACGAAGAAGCTCGGATCGGCCGTTATCCGGAACCGCATCCGCAGGCGATTGAAGGCCGCCGTCGAGGAGCTGGCGGCCAAGTGCGCCAGGGCCGATTGCGATTATGTTTTGGTGGCGCGGTCTGCCGCAGAGACGCGGCCATACGCGACCCTTCTTACAGATTTGGAACTTGCCTTCGCGCGGATCGATCGCGCGATCAAGTCGACCGCCCGGCCGGAAAGGGCCAAGGGCACCGGAACTCCGTAGACTTGTTTTGAGGGCGCAGTCGGTTATGTCACGGTTGCGCTGAAGCTGGCGATGGCGGATACCGTCTGGCCAGGACACACGGCCGCTGCTTCGTTCGCGCTTTGGGGGACGGCTTGCGGCCTGACAACTAGACCCCGCGAGCCGAGATCCTGATGAAGCCGGATAATTCGAACAACCTGATCCTAGCGATCGCGCTGTCGATGGGCGTGTTGCTGGTTTGGCAGATCTTCTTCCCGCCGCCGAAGCCGACGCCGCCGCAGAAAGCGCCCGTCGAGCACAGCGACGTGCAGCAGCCGTCCAAGGCACCAGCAACGCCGGAAGGGGCCGCTCCCCCGGCTCCCTCTGCCACTGCCACTGGCCCGGCAGCGCCGGCCACGAGTGGCGCGGCGCAGGCAGCGGATCCGGCTAAGGCCGCAGCCCGCGTGCCGCTTGCAACGCCGTCGCTCACGGGCTCGATCGCGCTCGCCGGCGGCCGTATCGATGATGTCACCTTTCTGAACTACCAGGAGACTGTCGATCCCAAGAGTCCGAACGTGCGGCTGCTGGCGCCTGGTGCCTACTTCGCCGAGTACGGCTGGGTGCCTGCGGCCGGCTCCAACGCCAAGGTTCCGCAGCAGGGCACCGTCTGGACCGCTCCGGAAGGCGCGAAGCTGACACCTGAGACGCCGTTGAAGCTCACCTGGGACAACGGCGAGGGCCTCGTGTTCACCCGCGAGATCTCGGTGGACAACCAATACATGTTCAAGGTCGTCGACTCGGTCCAGAACAACACCGGCACCGAGGTCGCGCTGCACCCGTATGCTCGCATCTACCGCTACGGCACGCCGAAGATTGCCGGCTTCTTCATCCAGCATGAGGGCCTGATCGGCTGGGTCGGCGACGCGGGCCTGCAGGAGATCACCTACGCCAACGCGCTCGAAGCCGAGTACAACAAGCCGTTCGCCGACAAGACGGGCGGCTGGCTCGGATTTACCGATAAGTACTGGGCAGCGACGCTGATCCCTGACCAGTCGGCGCCGTATACCGCCAACATGCAGGCTGTCGCTCGGGCCAACGGAGCTGAGCGCGAGGCCTTCCAGGCGGACTACCTGCGCCAGCCGCTGACCGTTGCCGCAGGAGGCTCCGCGAGCGTGACCGGCCATCTCTTCGCCGGCGCCAAGCAGGTGCGGACGATCGACAAGTACGAAGAGAACCTTGGTATCCTCGAGTTCAACTACCTCGTCGACTGGGGCTGGTTCTACTTCATTACCAAGCCGATCTATTACCTGCTCGACTGGCTCTATAAGCACCTTGGCAACTTCGGCATCTCGATCCTGGTGCTGACCGTGATCGTCAAGGCCGCCTTCTTCCCGCTTGCCAACAAGGCCTACGAGTCCATGGGCAAGATGAAGAAGCTGCAGCCGGAGATGGAGAAGCTCAAGCAGCGCTTCCCCGACGACAAGGCTCGCCAGCAGAAGGAGATGATGGCGCTCTACCAGAAGGAGAAGATCAATCCTCTGGCGGGCTGTCTGCCGATTCTCCTGCAGATCCCGGTGTTCTTCGCACTCTATAAGGTGCTGTTCGTGTCGATCGATATGCGGCATGCACCGTTCTTCGGCTGGATCCAGGATCTTTCGGCGCCGGATCCGACCTCGGTGTTCAACCTGTTCGGCCTGTTGCCGTTCATGGTGCCCGAGTTCCTCCATGTCGGCGCCTGGCCGCTGATCATGGGCGTTACGATGTGGCTGCAAATGCAGCTCAACCCGTCGCAGCCCGACCCGACGCAGCAGATGATCTTCAACTGGATGCCGGTGATGTTCACCTTCCTGCTCGCCACGTTCCCGGCGGGTCTGGTGATCTACTGGGCCTGGAACAACATCCTGTCGCTGGCGCAGCAGTACCTCATCATGAAGCGCCAGGGCGTCGAGGTGCCGCTGTTCGACAACCTGAAGAAGACATTTCTGTCGGTCAGGTCGCTGGTGCCCGGCCGTAAGAGCGAGTGACGCCTTTAAGTCCGTTCCGAACTCGCCGCGAGCCGCAGCCATAGGCGCCACGGCTCGCGGCGCGGCTCCAATGGCAGATGCGGGTAGACGACGTGGAGCCTCAATTCTCCAAGGACATGCTGGCAGCCGGCGAGCGGCTGTTCGAGCTGCCGTGGGTGTTCATCAAGGGCATCGTCGGGCTTGAGCACCTGCCGCCGGCGGACGTGCCCGAGATTGCCTTCGCCGGCCGCTCCAATGTCGGCAAGTCGAGCCTCATCAATGCGCTCGTGCGGCAGAAGGGGCTGGCGCGCACGTCCAATACGCCCGGGCGCACGCAGGAGCTCAACATCTTCGCGCCGAACCCCGGCGGCTCGGAAGTGCCAATCGTCGTTGTCGATATGCCGGGTTACGGTTTCGCCAAGGCGCCGAAGGAGAAGGTCGACGCCTGGACCGGGCTCGTCAAAGATTACCTGCGCGGCCGGCCGACGCTGAAGCGCGTGTTCCTGCTGATCGACAGCCGCCACGGTATCAAGCCGATCGACACCGAGATCATGGAGATGCTCGATACGGCGGCGGTGAGCTATCAGGTCGTTCTGACCAAGGCCGACAAGATCAATCCCTACCAGCTGTCGGCGTTGAGCCAAGCCACGGCCGACGCGCTGAAGAAGCACCCGGCAGCGTTCCCGCAGGTGCTGGCGACCTCGTCGGAGAAGGGCGAGGGATTGCCCGAGCTGCGCGCGACGATTGCGGCGCTAGCGGATTAGCCTGCGGGCAGGTGCCGGGGCCGCACCGCTCGGATGTGGCGCCAACTGCTTTCCAGAAGCTAGACTTTCCAGCAGTTAAACTGGTGCCGAGAAGAACGCGCCGAGGGCGGTCCAGATGTCGGAGCCGAAGCGCGCCAGCAGGCCTCCGGCGATCGCGGCGCCAACCCAGGCGGCAAGCGCCAACAGCGTGCGGGTGTAATTCGTGCGCACCCTAATTTCGACCACCTGATCCGGCAGCGCAGTTTCCGCGGCGAGGCCATCGGCGCCGACGGTGCGCGCCGAGATGATGAGCTGCAACCGTCTGCGGCCGCGCGACTTCGGCGTCACCGTCCAGCGCCAACTCGCATACTCATCCGCCATTAAGCCCAGAGCGTTCTCGATCCACTGCGTCTCGGGCGACGACGTCTCGATGAAGAAGCCGCCGTCGGGCGCCCGAAGGCGCACCGACATGGCGCGCGTGATGAGCACGTCGTGGCGGAAGGCGGCGCCTTCGCCGGCGATGCCGTCGGCAAGATTCTTGACCTCGGACTTGGCGATGCGGGCCTCGACCAACGAGGGCAGCGCGACGCGCATGACGCGCGGAATGTTCTCGATCAGCTGACCGGTCTGCAATTCCGTGCGGCCCCGGCGCTTCTTCTTGGCGCCTGCGCCGGCAGCATCGCGCTTGGCGCGCGCCTGCGCTGCCGGGCCGCGCGCCTGAGCGGCCGCGGGTGACGGGGCCTGCGCGGCGGCACCTGCCGGGCGCGGCGGAGCTATCGTCGCGGCATCGAGGCTAGGGCCAGGCGCGCCGAAAACATCATCGACGGGCGGAAGCGGCGCGCGCGGGCGCGCCGGAGAGGAAGCCTGGGCTCCCGGAGCTCCCGGCGCGGGCTGACCGATGGGCGCGCGTGGGCGGCCGGGACCGGAGGGCCCCGAACCGGCAGCGCCAGCCGGGGCCGGACGCGGCGTGGCGTCGCCGCTTTCGGCACCGGTCGGATGCTCCTGACGGAACGGCCCGGTCGGCGGCGGCGGACGCATGCCGATGTTGGGGTTAAGCGGCGGCGGAGCCCGGAACGGCGGCGGCTGAGGAGCCGGCGGCGCATTGGAGGGCGGCGGTGTCCAGGTCTGGTTGGCCGGCGGCTGGGCTGGGGCGCTGGGACGCTGCTGCTGCGGCGGATGCTGTTCGCGCGGCTCGCGCGCCGGGGACGGTGCCGGCATGGGCTTGCCCTGCGGTGGAGCGGGGTTGGCCGGCTCGAGCGAGGGCTCGCGTTCATGCAAGGCGGCCGGAGGCGGCGTCGGAGGAGCCGGCGCCGCGGCGGGGCCGGGCTGAGGAGTGGCTTCGCGTGCCGGGGCGGGCGGCGCCACGGAATGATAGGGCTCAGACTGCGGGCCTGGTTGGAAGCCTGCCGGCGCACCTGGCTGCGGGCTTGTTGGCTGGCTCGGCGGCGGACCGACTGGCGCGCGGCGGCTCTCGAGGCGCGCGCGAGCGTCGGCGAGTACAGAGTCAGCGTCCTGCTGTGGCGGGACGTCGAAGTCGCGCGACGGTGCCATGGGACGCGGCGCCGGGCGCTGCTGCGGCTGTTGGCGAGCTGCGTCGGCCTCGGGGCCGAAGCGCTGCTTGACGACCTCGATGGCGGCGCCAAATGTGAGGCCGTGCGCCTGCAACATGGCGGCGGCGCGGCTGTGGGCATCCCCGATAATGGCAGCCAGCACGATGCCGCCATTGATGTCATTGCGGCGCCCGCTGGCGGCCGCGGCGGCGGCGTTAAGGATACGGCGCAGGTCTTCGGAGATCGCCGCAGTGCCGGGGTGATCGGTCGGCAGGCGGGTCTCGATGCCGCCGACATGCTCGGTAACGTCGAACTTCAGGCGCTCGACGTCGACGCCGGCTGAGGTCATGACGATGCGGGCATCCTCATCCTCGATCAGCGCGAGAAGAAGGTGCTCGAGGGAAACCTCGACGTGCTGCTGGGATTGGGCATATTTGGCCGCGAGCGCCAGCGTTCCCGCAAGCGCCTGCGACATTGGAATCGGTCCCAAGCCTTCGAACGGCCCCGTCATGCCCCTTCTCCCAACCAGCCGCTCGTAGCAGCCGATGCCCGTCGTACCGTTCTAGCGTATAGCAACCGAATGTGAGGAAAATCCGTTGTCGCGAGCTTGAGCACAGATATAAGTCCCGCGTAGGGATTTCACACGCGGACGCGGATATATGGTTTCGGCGGCTGCGCCCCAGCAATATCGAACTGGAACGGACCGTTCAAGCCCATGTCAGAGAAGATGTCACAACCGCGGAAAATGGCAGGAGCAGGACACGACGACGGTGCCATCAGCGCGCACGTGCAGGCGCGAATCCTGGCAGAGGCCCTGCCGCACCTGATTCGCTACGACGAGCAGTACGTCGTCATCAAGTTCGGCGGCCACGCGATGGGCGACGAGAAGCTGGCGCAGGCCTTCGCGCAGGACATCGTCTATCTGAAGCAGTCGGGTGTTAACCCGATCGTCGTGCACGGCGGCGGACCGCAGATCGCGCGGATGCTGGACAAGCTCGCCATCAAGTCGGACTTCGTGCATGGGCTGCGCGTCACCGACAAGCCGACGGTCGAAGTGGTCGAGATGGTGCTTGCAGGAGCGATCAACAAAGAGATCGTGTCCGCCATCAACCAGCAGGGTGGCAAGGCCGTTGGCATCTGCGGCAAGGACGCCAATCTCATGATCGCGGAACGGATCACGGCGATGCCGGACCCGACGTCCAATCTGATGCAGGCTGTGGATATCGGCTACGTCGGCGATCCCGTCGAGGTCAACCCGCACATCGTGGAGGTGATCTCCAACTCCGATCTCATTCCGGTGATCGCTCCGGTCGGCGTTTCGCGGTCAGGTGAAACCCTCAACATCAACGCCGACAGCTTCGCCTCGGCGCTGGCTGCCAAGCTGAAATGCAAGCGCCTACTGCTGCTGACCGACGTTGCCGGCGTCATGGACAAGGAGAAGAACCTGATCCCGTCGCTGTCGGTGGCGGAGGCACGCAAGCTGATCCGCAACGGCACGATCTCTGGCGGCATGATCCCGAAGGTCGAGGGCTGCATCGAGGTCGTCGAGGCCGGCGTCGAAGCCGTGGTCATTATTGACGGGCGTGTGCCGCATTGCGTGCTGCTCGAGCTCTTCACCGAACACGGTATCGGCACACTCGTCGGGCAAGAGAATCTGATCTGAGCGCGTTCGTCGCGGGATTCGTTGTGTCTGCCGCGCCTGCTGGAGAAATGGTTTGGAGTCGCAATCGGCAATGGCCGGGGAAGAACCAAAGCCCTCCCATGTGAACGGGGCGGAGGCGCAGCCTGTCGCTGCGAATGGAGACCGCGCTCGGCGCGGCTTCGATCGCACGGCGGTGTGGGTGTTCGACCTCGACAACACGCTCTACCCCGCCGAGTGCAATCTCTTCGCGCAGGTCGATCAGCGCATGGGATCGTTCATCGCGGAGTACCTCGGGGTGCCGTTCGCAGAGGCGCGGCATCTGCAGAAGAGCTACTATCGCAAGTTCGGCACGACGCTATCAGGCCTCATGCAGGTGCATGGCATGGCGCCTGAACCGTTCCTCGACTACGTGCATGACATCGATCTTGCCTGCGTGCCGGAGCATCCTGACCTCGCCGAGGTGCTGGGGCGCCTGCCGGGACGGAAGCTCATCTTCACCAACGGCTCGCGCCGGCATGCCGAACGCGTCGCCGAGAAGCTCGGCATCCTGGATCAGTTCGAGGACATCTGCTCGATCGAGGCTTGCGAGTACGTGCCCAAGCCGTCGCCAGAAGCCTTCGACCGCATGGTGCGCCGGCATGGCGTCACGAGCGAGCAGGCGGCGATGTTCGAGGACATTCCCTTGAACCTCGAGGCTCCGCATGCGCTGGGCATGACGACGGTGCTCGTAGATTCCGACTGCCGCGATCATCACGCCAATGCCGATGTCATCGCTTCTTGGACGGAGCTGCCCGAGCACGTGCATCATATGACGCGGAACCTGTGCCAGTTCCTCAAAGGCATCAAGCTGCGCTAGCGCGGGTTCGCTCACAGATAGATACCCGACAAATAAAGAAGCCCACCGCGCCGTTGCGGTGGGCTTCCTTCGGTCTAGGGGGTAGACCGTTGAAACCAATTAGTCGGGCTCAGCGATCAGGCGCCCGGGCCGGCATCGAAGCCGACGCGGTCCATAATCGCAGAGGCTTCGGCGCTGTGCTTGGCGATGTCCTCGAGAGGCAGCGTGTCAGCCTTGAGCGTGCCCCAGCTCTTGACGCGCTCAGAGATCGGGATGCCGGCCTTGAGCGGATACTCGTTGACGATCTCGGCGTAGATCTGCTGACCCTCATCGGACGCCAGGAATTCGATCAGCTTGACGCCTGCATCCTTGTGCGGAGCATGCTTGCCGAGCACGGCCCCCGAGATATTGACGTGGGTGCCGCGATCAGCGGCGTTGGGGAAGACGATGCGGGCGGAGTTGGCCCACTCGCGCTGCTCCGGCTTATCGCTCGTCTGCATGGCGGCCATGTAGTACGTGTTGCCGATGGCGATGTCGCACTCGCCGGAATAGATACCCTTGACCTGATCACGGTCGCCGCCGGCGGGCTTGCGCGCCAGGTTCTCCTTGACGGCCTTAGCCCAGGCTTCGGCCTTCTCAGGACCCGAATGGGCGATGATCGAGGCGAGCAGCGCGACGTTGTAGGACGCCTGGCCGGAACGCGAGCAGATCTTGCCCTTCCACTTGGGGTCGGCCAGCTCCTCGTATGTGATGCTGTCCTGCTTGACCCGGCCCTTCGACACGTAGATGACGCGGGCTCGCTGCGAGAGGGCGACCCAGTGGCCTTCCTTGTCGCGATAGTTTGCCGGGATGTTGGCGTTCACCTTATCCGAGTTGAGGGGCTGGGTGATGCCCTTGGCCTCGGCCTCGGCGAGGCGGCTGATGTCGACGGTCAGGAGGACGTCGAAGGGGGAGTTGGCGCCTTCGGCGGCGGCGCGCTCGATGAGGCCGTCCTTGGCGAAGACGACGTTGGTCTTGATGCCGGTCTTCTTGGTGAAGGCGTCGAGCAGCGGAGCAATCAGCCCGGGCTCGCGATAGGAGTAGATGTTGACTTCATCGGCGGCGGCGGCGGGCGAAGTGCCGGCGATTGCCAGCGAAAGGACTGCCGCAAGGGCCCCTGCTCCGCGATATGCGGCACGGCGGATGGTCATGACTCGCTCCTATAAGACGGGGGGAATGCCCCGCACAGCAAAATAAACGGCTTCGGCGCCCGAAAAGCTGGGCCCAGCACGCCACAGGAAAGCGGATTGATTGTTGATTTGTCAAGTCAATAAAGCCGTGTGCGGGTGCCGGGCACACGCCAGGAACGTGC
>Ga0164243_10006427_pt1 | contig 17799 bp, 14 predicted proteins | sample OricompcompostOP_FD_108781 | JGI IMG/M metagenome (GOLD analysis project Ga0164243, IMG submission 108781) | Organic Plus compost microbial communities from Emeryville, California, USA - Original compost - Organic plus compost (OP) | ecosystem: Engineered > Solid waste > Mixed feedstock >... | reverse complement strand
TCAACCCGGTCGCGCCGAGGACGCCGCTGAAGAACAGCAGGCCCAGGGGGGACGTCCGCTCGACGATCGGGCCCGCGAAGAACCGCAGGGCGAACATCAGGCTGGACGTATAGACGAAGAGCATCAGGCCCCGCTGCTTCGAATCCATGATCGCGCCGGTGATCTTGCCGATCCAGGAGTCGGTCCCCAGTTCGACGTAGCCGACCAGCGCGTGCGTGAGCAGCAGGACCGCCAGCAGGATCGGTCCGAGGTGGAAGCCGGTCACGTAGGAGAAGGCCAGCCAGAGCCCGGCGGCGATGGCCACCGCGGCGGGCGTCGGCAGCTTCAGGTCGCTGTGGAAGAAGAGGCCCAGGAGGACGCAGATGACCGCCCCCCCCAGCATCCCCAGCTCGCGGAGCATGTTCCGGTAGGAGACCCCCTGCTGGCTCGCCTCCGACTTCGGAAAGCGCTGGCCGAGCAGCATCAGGCCGTAGAGGGCGACGGGGACGAGGAAGAAGGAGATCTGGTACTGCCAGGGGAGCGCCTTGGAGAGCGGCTTCCAGCCGAAGATGCTCTCGCCGGTGAAGATGATGGAGAGGAGGCCCCCCACGATCAGGCCGCCCGGCCAGCCGGCGTGGAGGATGTTCAGGTAGTGGGTCTTCTGCTTCGGGAAGAGGGTGGCCACCAGGGGGTTAACCACCGCCTCGGCGATCCCGTTGCCGACGGCGAAGAGGAACATCCCCCAGAAGAGGCATTGGAAGGCCGCCGGCTTCCCGCCCGAGGCGAACGCCGGGCCCGTGGCGAGCGTCAGGGCGGCCGACGCGATGTGCATGGCGAACGCGGTCACCATCAGGGTGCCGTAACCGATCTTGTCGGCGATCAGCGCGCTGATCAGGATGATGATACCGAAGCCGGTCAGGCCGCCGCCGGTGATGGCGCCGAGCTCGGTCTGGGTGAAGCCGTATTGCTCGGCCCATTGGCCGAGGATGCCCGCGCGGATCGAGAACCCGACGCCGGAGGCCATGATGGCCATGAAACCGGCCCAGAGCAGCCGGTGGGCGTTGGGGGCGGCGGAGTCGGTGGAACTCATTGGGACCTCTCGGCGAGAAGGCGGGCGCCTGGGCCGAGATTTCTCAGATGAGGAACGCCCTCACCCCTCCGTCCCGAAACCTCGACCGGCCTTTAGAATGCAGTGGAATTGAGAATGTCTTACACGAGCGGCCGGGCTTTGGCTAGTAGGCGGTTCGTCCGGCCGGATCCGTACGATTTAGGAGGCGGCACGCCATGCCGGCCCGTCGACCCGTCCGCGTACTTCTCTACCTCTGGGCCGGCCCGACGTCGCTCGTGGGCTTAACGGCCGGCCTGCTGACGCTCCGGACCGGCGGCCGGGTCCAGCGCCGGCGCGGGGCCCTGGAGTTCCACGGCGGGTTCGCCCGCTGGCTGCTGGAACGCCGCGCCGTGCGCGCCTCGGCCATGACGCTCGGGCACGTGATCCTCGGCCGGGACGAGCACTGCCTCGACGCCTGCCGCGAACACGAACAGGCCCACGTCCGCCAGGTCGAGCGGTGGGGGGCGCTGTTCCTGCCGGCCTACGGCGTCGCTAGTCTATGGGCCTGGGCCCGCGGCCGGCATTACTACCTGGACAACTGGTTCGAACGCGACGCCCGACGCCGCTGCGGCGACGAAGACCCGGCCCGCCCCTGGTAAGACCCGTGTCGGCCTTCGGCCCACCCGCCCGGTCCCCGTTCCGCGTTCGCGAGACCCCGTATGAGCGCACGAAACCCTGCGACCGTCCCCCACGTCGAGAGGCACTTCACCGCCAGCGAGTTCGTCCGCGACGTCGTGATCGGCATGTCGGACGGCTTGACGGTCCCGTTCGCCCTGGCGGCGGGCTTGACGGGGACCGCGATCGCGACCCGGTTCATCGTCACGGCCGGGCTCGCGGAGATCGCGGCCGGGTCGATCGCCATGGGGCTGGGCGGATACCTCGCCGCGCGGAGCGACGCCGAGCACTACCAGAGCGAGCGCGCCCGGGAAGAGCTCGAAGTGAAGGAGTTGCCCCAGCGGGAGCGCGAAGAGGTGGCTGAACTGTTCGCGGGGTACGGGCTCACCCCCGAGCAGATCGAGCCGATCCTGAACGCCTTCGCGTCGAACCACGACGCCTGGGTCGATTTCATGATGCGGTACGAACTCGGCCTGGAGGAGCCCGACCCGCGGAGGGCCTTCACCAGCGCCGCGACCATCGCCGGCGCGTACGTCGTCGGCGGGCTCATCCCGCTCGCGCCGTACATGGCGACGACGTCCGCCCGGACGGCCGCCCTGTTCTCGGTCGTCGTGACCCTGATCGCGTTGACCGCGTTCGGCTACGTCAAAGGGCGGTTCACCGGGACCCGCCCGGTCCGCAGCGCCGTGCAGACCGCCGTGATCGGCGGCCTCGCCGCGGCGGCCGCGTTCGCGATCGCCCGGGTCTTCTCGTAAAGGGGGCCGGTTTTGCTTCGGCCCCCCCGTGCGCTCAGCCGCCGCCCAGGAGCGTGCTCAAGAGGCCGGGCGGGCGGCCGCCGGGGACGATGATGCGGTCGCCGGGGAAGATCTGGTAGTTCGTCAGGGTGTCGCCCCGTTCCTTGATGCTCACCCAGTCGATTTTGAGGATCTGGTCGGGCCCGCCGGCGGGGTGCGGGCGGACGAGGTAGGCTTTCTCCGGGATGCTGTTCGACCGGAGGCCGGCGGTGAGGATCGCGTCGAGGACCGTTTCGTTCCCGGTGACCGGGAACTTCCCTTGGGTGGTGACGGTCCCGAGCACGTAGTACGACTTGCTCTGCGTCCCGTTCGACAGCCGGACCGAGACCTGGTAGGCGGGGCGCGGACCCCGGCCCGAGTATCGCGCGCTCAGGTGCTGGGCGATCTTTAGCTCGGTCTGGTCGAGGGTCAGGCCGGCGACGTAGACGTCGCCGAGGAGGCCGAGGTCGATGTTTCCGTCGGCCCGGACGGTCAGGGTCGTCGTGGTGAGGTCGGCGACCGCGGGCCGGACGGTGATTTCCAACTCGTCGGGGGGCTCGACCACGTACGGCGGCATCGAGACCATCTGGAGCTCGCGCGGCTGGTGCGGGTCGATCAGGCCGGGGTGGGGGATGTGCTTCGTGGCGTGGGCGTTGCGCAGGCCCGAACAACCGGCCGCCGCGCAGAGCGGCAGGAGGACGATTACGGCGGGCCAGCAAGGTCGTCCGCGGGCCGAACGCTTCCATGACGACATCGGCCGACACCCTCTCTGATTCCGTTCGGTCCGGGCCTGTGCCGTCCTGGCTCGCGGGCCCCGCTGCTCCCCGATCAATCCCATGATCGGCTCGGGCCGGGGGTCGGCTTGACCGAAACTCGGGATTGACCGCGCCGGGCGGAGCGGTTAGGTTTCGCCCGACTCGGCCCGAGCCCGGTGACCGACACGCCACGGTTGGCGGCGCAACCCCATAGGGAGCGGGGGCGGGCGGTGCCGGGACCCCAAGGCAATCGTCCATGTTGGCTTCCGCCACCCGGGTCCTGTTCCTCGGCCTCGACGGCGGCACGATGTCCGCCTTCGGCCCCTGGTTCGACCGCGGCCTCATGCCGAACCTCGCCGCGTTCTGGAGGCGCGCGTCCTCCGGTTCACTGCGGTCGTCCGACCCGATGGTCACGCCCGTCGCCTGGACGTCGTTCTCGACGGGGTGTACCCCGGTCGACCACGGGATCCACGAGTTCTACTACATCGACCCCCACGACCGGACGGTCCGCTCGAACCACGCCGGCCGCGTGCTCGTCCCGACGCTCTGGCAGGTGCTGAGCGCCGAGGGGCGGGAGGTCGTGAGCCTGAACCTGCCGATGACCTACCCCCCGCCGCGGGTGAAGGGGTTGGTCGTGGCCGGGGCCGACGCGCCCGGGCTCGACTGGGCGTTCGCCCAGTGCCCCGAGTTCGGCCGCGACGTGACGGCCGCCCTCCCCGAATACACGCACAAGATCGTCTGGAAGAACCGACCGAAGACGGTGGACGAGCTCCGCGAGAAGGCCGCGCGCAACCGCTCGATCTTCCACGCCCAGGCCGAGGCCGCCGAGATGGCCGACGCCCGGACCGACTGGGCGGCCATGATGGTCCACTTCCACAACCTCGACAGCCTCCAGCACCGCCTCTGGCCGTACCTCGACGTCGACGAGACCGGTATCCGCGCCGAGCCCTGGAATTCGCTGGCGCTGTCGTGCGTCCAGGCCCTCGACGAGGCGGTCGGCCGGCTGCTCGAACTGGCCGCGCGCCGGGACGCGGCGGTGGTCGCCGTCTCGGACCACGGGTTCGGCCCGTGCAAGGCGCTGGTCAACGTGAACGGGATCCTCCGCCGGGCGGGGCTGCAGAAGGCCCTGATGTACGGCACGCGGTTCCGCTACCGCGGCCGTCGCCTCGCCGACAGGTTCCACCGCTGGCTGACGCGGAGCGCCCCGGGGGGGGCCGGCCGCCGGCTCCCGCGCTCGGTCGAGGGGCAGCTCGGGTGCGACTGGAAGCGGACGCTCGCCTTCGCGCCGTTCGGGCAGTTGAGCGGGTGCATCTTCCTCAACCCCGCGACCACCTCCCACAGTTCGGTTGCCGACCGGGTGACCCGCGAGGTGATCGACGCCTGCCGCGCGGCCCGCGACCCGGAGACCGGCGCCCCGCTGTTCCACGACGTCTTTGCGACCGCCGACCGCTACGGCCTCGACCCCGTCGCGAACGGCGTCCCCGAAATCATGGCCCTCTCGGCCGACGGCTACCAGGCGCAGGCCAAGTGGGGCGTGACGCTCCGCACCCAACTCCTCCGCCCCGACCCGAACCTCCCCGCGACCCACTGGCGCGACGGCGTGATCGCCATCGACGGGCCGGGCGTCCTCCCGGGGGGTAACCTGCGGGCCGACCTCCACGACGTCGCGCCGACGACCCTCGCCATGCTGGGGGTCCCGATCCCCGAGACGATGGACGGGCGCGTCTTGCACGAGGCGTTCACGGAACCGCTGCCGGTCCGCTTCGGCGGACGCCCGGTGATCGAGGAAGACCCCGACCTTCAGACGCTGCTCGCCGCGGGCTTCGGCGCCGCGTGCGATTGAGGGGCGGCGCCCGCCGCCCCGCCATTTTTGTCCCCCTCAAAAGGATTGAGGGTACTCATCGCGACCGAGGCTCTGATGGACGATATCCGCAAGACGGTTCACGAATACATCCTGAACGAGTTCCTCCCCGGCGAAAGCCCCGACGAACTCACCGACGACACCCCGCTCATTACCGGGGGCGTCCTCGACTCGATCAGCACGCTCAAGCTCGTCGCCTTCCTCGAAGACCGTTTCGGCGTGACCGTCGAGGCGCACGAGGCCGGGGTCGAAAACCTCGACTCGGTGGGGCTCATCACCCGGCTGATCCAGGGGAAGAAACGCGCCGCGTGAGCGGGCCGGCGGGCAAAACGCGCTCAGCCCGCCGTGACCTCGTCGGCCACCTGGCCCGACCCGCGCAGGAAGTCGACGAGTTCGCGCGTCAAGGCGCCGGTGTTGTCCATCCGGGGGAGCTTGTGCTGACCGCCGAGCTTCCCGCGGGACCTCATCCAGTCGTCTAACCCCCCCGCCTTCGCCACGACGACGGCCGGCAAGGGGAGCCCCACCCCTTCGGCCCGGTGGGCCTGGTAGTCGGCGTTGCGACGGCTCAGGTCGCCGTCGAGCGCCGCCCGGAACGCCCGCAGGTCGGCGGGCGGGGCGAGGAACTCGAAGACGTAGAGGTGGTGGCCGAGCGCCCCTTCGAAAACGGGGCCGACGTGCCAGTCGCGCACCGAAGCCCCGGCGGCCTCCGAGGCCGACGCCACCGCCCCTTCGATCTCCTCGTTAATCAGGTGCTCCCCGAACGCCGAGAGCGAGTATTTCGTCCGCCCCGTGAACGTGATCAACGGGGGGGCGAGCGACTCGAAGCGGACGGTGTCGCCGATCAGGTGCGACCAGAGCCCCGCGCAGGTCGAGACGACGATCGCGTAGTTGACCCCCGCCTGCACGTTCCCGAGCCAGTGCCGGGTCGGCCGGGGCGAGCCGAGTTCGTCGACCGGGACGAACTCGTAAAAGAGCCCGTGGTCGTAACAGAGCCGGAGCAGGCCCGTGGCCGGGTCGCCGAAGGCGATGAAGCCTTCCGAGCACGGGTACGACTCCTGGAGCCGCACCCGGGGGCTCCCCACGATCCGCTGGAAGGCCTCGCGGTAGGGGTCGAACTTCACCCCCCCGTGGACGACCAGTTCGAGGTCGGGCCAGACGTCGGCGATGGTCGACTTTCCGGTGACGTCGAGAAGGCGTTGGAAAAGCACGAGCAGCCAACTCGGCACGCCCGCGACCATCGTGATCGGTTCGCTGCGGCTCCGATCGGCGAGGAGCGCGAGCTTGCGGTCCCAGTCCGGTTCCAGCGCGAGTTCGAGCGGCGGGAAGGCGTAGGGCCGGAGTAAGGCGTTAAGCTCCTTGGCCGCGACCCCGCTCAGGTCCCCCTGCTCCACCCCCGGCGCGGGGCGCTCCAGGTCGCTCGACCCGCCGAGGAAGAAGAGGCGGCCGTGGAACAGCCGCGAGTCCGGCCGGGCGGCCATGTGGTAGGCCACCATCGTCCGACCCGCCTTGGTGTTCGACGCCAGCATCTCCCGCGAGACGGGGATGTATTTCGTCGCCCCCTGGGTCGTCCCGCTCGTCAGCGCGAGGTAAGGGATGCGCCCCGGCCAGGTCAGGTCTTCGAAGACGGGGTAACGGTCCTTCAGGTAGGCGGACCAGAGGTCTTCGTACGTCCGCAGCGGGACGGCCTTCTGGAAGTCCCGGACGTCCTGGATTGCGGCGAACCCGTGGTCGCGCCCGAACCGGGTGTACCGCGCCCTCCGGACGAGCCGCTTCAAGACCCGTTCCTGGACGCGGACGGGGTCGGCCGCGGCGAGTTTCTCGGTCCGACGCCGGGCGTACGCGGCGTAGGCCCGGTTGACCCGCGGGCGGACGACCGTGTGGCCGGCGATCGTGGAGAGCAGCGCGTCGCCTTGCATGGGCATCTCAGGCGGGGTCCTTCACGCCACGACAGAAGTACGCGCCGGCCGGCGGGAAGTTCCGGGGCTCGAACGCGAACCGGACGGACTCGAAGTATTTCCGGTAAAACCGCCAGTAAACCCAGGGTAACTCGGTGATCTGGTTATACGTCCCCTCGGGCGAAAGGACCGCGCGCACCGCCCGGAAGAGGTCGCGCTGAAGGTCCTTCGGGAACGAGGGGACGGGGAGCCCGGAGATGACGTAGTCGACCTGAGCGATCCCCCGGTCGGCGAGCATCGCGGTCAGGTCGCGGACGTCCCCCTCGATCACGTCGAAGTTCGCCAGCCCTTGAAACCGCTCCTTGAGCAGCCGGGCGAAGTCGGCGTCGCGTTCGAGGACGATCACCTTGCAGTCGGGGTGGGCCTTCTCGGCGATGACCCGTGTGATCGGCCCGGTCCCGGCCCCGAGCTCGACGACGACCCGGGCGCGGTCCCAGTCGACGTTGCGCACGGTCGCCCGCGACAGCCAGGGGCTGCTCGGGGCGAGGCTGGCGATGGCCGTGCCGTGCTTGAGGAACTTGCCGAGGAACAGGGAGAAGTCGCTCATCGGTGCTCTTCACGAGGGAGGGGCGGCCCGGCCGGGACCGGAGGGAGACTCAGCGGGCTTTCAGCGTTTTCAGCTTCTTCAGCCCCGGCGTCGCCTGCGGGTCGAGCACGCGGGAGGGGTCGAGGTCCTGCGGGATCGACTTCAGTTTCTCGCGGAGGAAGCGGAGGACCAGCTTGTTAACGAGCCGGGCCTTCTCGATCTGGGGGGCGTGGCCGCACTTGGGGATGACCACCTGCCGGGCCTTCGGGATCTGCCCCGCCGCGCGGACCGCGCCGGCCACGTCGGAGAGGACCTTGTCGTCCTCGCCCCAGAGGAGGAGCGACGGGTTCGAGACCTGGCTCAGCAACGGGGCGACCGTGTGGCCGACGGTGCCGCGGAGCGTCCGGAGCACGCCCTTCTTCCATTTCCGGTTCTGGAACTTGCGCTCGATCGCGTTGACCAGGTCGGGGCTGGCGAAGTGGGAGCGGTGGAAGACCGACTTCACGAGCGTGTCGTAGTTGCTCCGCTTCACCCCCTCGATCATCGGCAGGTTCTCGTCGCCGTAGAACCCCGAGGGGCAGATGAAGACGAGCTTCCCGACCTTTTGCGGGTTCCGGACCGCGTAGGTGAGGATCACCTGGCCGCCGAGGCTGGAGCCGACGAGGTTGTACGGCGGGCGCTGGACGAACTCGTCGAGGAACTGTTCGAGGCGGTCGGTCAGGTAGTCGATGGTGACCTCGCCCCCTTCGTCGATCCGCTTGTGGAGCGAGTCGCCGTCGTAGACGAGGAGTTCGGGGACCTTGACGTCGAAGTGTCGCGACCAGTGGGTCCGGTTGGCGAACCAGCTTTCCGACTGTTCGGCGAGGCCGTTGACGAGGATCAGCGGGGAGGGCCGTTTGTAGGCGTGGAAGCGGTTGAGGTCGAACAGCTTGCGGACGTCGGGTTTCATCGGTCGCGAGGGCTCCCGTTGCCGAAGGCGGAGGCGTTACGAGGCCGTTGGGACTGGGTCGGAATGTCGATCGCCGCACGCCCGAGTCGACGTCTCCACGCCCGAATCACAATACCACGCCGCAGGGAGTTATCCAACGGAATCTTTCAATGAGTTCTTCGTGAAGCGGGGGTGTTTATTGGGTGTCCGCGGCGCGGAATCCGGGCGCTTGACGGTGCGGTCGCTGTCGCTACAAGATGTTGCAAGGATTCGGCTCGGGTCGCTGGCGAGGAGTCAACACGATGCGCGTGTTCGTGACGGGCGGGACGGGGCTGATCGGCCGTAACCTGGTCCGGCGTCTGCTGGCGCGCGGCGACCAGCCCGTGGTGCTCACCCGCCACGCGGACGTGACCCGGCGCGACCCCGCGATGCGGCCGGTGCAGGTCGTCCAGGGCGACCCGTCGGCCGCCGGGGGCTGGGAATCGGCCGTCGACGGCTGCGACGCCGTGGTCAACCTCGCCGGCCATAACCTCTTCGCCGAGCGCTGGAGCCCGGCGGTCAAGAGGACGATCCGCGACAGCCGCGTGTACTCGACCGAGCACGTCGTCGCGGCGATCTCCAAGGCGCGGACGCGCCCGAAGGTGCTGGTGCAGGGCTCGGCCATCGGCTACTACGGCCCGCACGGGGACGAGGCGCTGACGGAGGAAAGCCCGTCCGGCTCCGACTTCCTGGCCGTCGTCTGTCGCGAGTGGGAGGAGGCCTCCGCCCCGGTGGAAGCGCTCGGGCTCCGGCTCGCGACGGTCCGCACGGGCGTCGTCCTGGCGAAGGGCGAGGGGGCGCTCGGCGCGATGACGCCCATTTACAAGTGGCTCCCGGGGGGGGCCGCGCCGGTCGGGGGCGGCGGCAGTTTCTGGAAGCCGGGGGCGGGGCAGCAGTGGATGAGCTGGATCCACGTCGACGACATCGTCGGCCTCTTCCTCCTCGCCGTCGACAACCCGGCCGCCCAGGGGCCGATCAACGGCACGTCCCCGAACCCGGTCCGTCATAAAGATTTCGGCAAGGCGCTTGCGTCGGTTCTGCGCCGCCCGTTCCTACCATTCGGCCCCCCCGATGCGGTGCTCGAACTGCTCCAGGGCGAGGTCGCGCAGGTCGTGACCAAGGGGCAGAAGGTCCTCCCCGAAAAGGCGCAAAAGCTCGGCTACGCCTTCAAATACCCGGAGGTCCTCGCGGCCCTCAAGGCGGTCTTCGCGAAGCCGGTCCGCGACAAGCCGACGGCCGTTACGCCGGTGGCCGCCGCCGGTCGCCACCACTGAGCCGCGCCGAGGCCGGGGGCGGGCGTTTTCACTCGGCCGTCCGCTCAGCGCCCGAAGAGGCGTGCGGCGAGGACGCCGAAGCCGAACGAGGCGGCGAGGGAGAGGACGAGGCCGGTGAGGGTCAGGGCCGGGCGGGTCTCGGCGAGGCGGGCGATCGGCCGGAACCAGGCGGGGTAATTCGGCGTGACGGTCGTGACGAGCGGCGCGGGGGGCGGAGGCGCGGGCGTGTCGGTGACCGGCGGGCGGTCGACTTTCGGCGGGCTCGGCGGGCTGTGGGCCGGCGCGGAGCGGGGCTTGGGGCGGGTCAACGCCTGAAGGGCCTCGGCCGCCTCGGCGGCGGTTTGGAACCGGTCCTGCGGCCTCGTGGCGAGCAGCTTGTCGAGCACCCGGACGAACGCGGCGGGGATGTCGGGCCGGACGTCCGGGACCGGGACGTGCCGGCCGCTGATGCGCTTGCCCATCCGTTCGATCGGCGAGTCGCCGGGGAACGGGACCTTGCCGGTGACCAGGTGGTATATCGAACAGCCGAGGCTGTACAGGTCGCTCCGGCCGTCGACGTCGCGCCCGCAGGCCTGCTCGGGCGACATGTAGTCGACCGTCCCGACGGCGATCCCGTCGGCGGTCGCGAACGAGGTCGTGCTGTCGGCCTCCATGAGCACGCCGAGGCCGAGGTCGAGGACCTTGATCTGCCTGTCTTCGGTCAGCAGCAGGTTCGAGGGCTTGATGTCGCGGTGGACGATCCCCTGCGCGTGGGCGTGGGCGAGGCCGAGCGCGGCCTGGGCGCCGAAGTCGGCCATCGCGGGGGCCGGGATCGGACCGCGGAGGAGCCGCTGGCCCAGGCTCTCGCCCTGGACGTACTCCATCACGATGTAGAGGACTTTGTTGATCTGGTCGGCGTCGAACGCCCGGATCACGTTCGGGTGGTCGAGCCGGCCGACCAGCTTCATCTCGCGCTGGAACCGGGCGACGACCTTCTCGTTCGTCACGATCTCCGGCGCGATGATCTTGATCGCGACGAAGCGGTCCATCATCAGGTGGTGGGCCTTGTACACGCGGCCCATCGACCCCGACCCGAGGCGGTCGAGGATCACGTATCGCCCGACGACCAGGCCGTGCGACTTGTTGTTCAAGAACCGACGGGTCTGGTACTCGGTGAGGATCTCCTCCTTCACCAGCCTGTTGGCCAGGGCGACCGAGTCGTTCGGGTACTCGCCGGTCAGGATCTTCGCCTTGAGGTCGGCGAGTTGACGCTCCGTCAGGACGCCCGACTCTCGGATGACCGGGAAGAGGTCGAGCGGGACGGCCCGTGACGGCTTCGGCTTTTCGAAAGTCGCCATTTCAGGTCTTTCCCTGATCCCCGGGTTCCGCGCCCGGAATACGCACGTTCCCTCCCGATTCTCGCATGACGATACCACACGTCCGGTGCCGGCTCAATTGCCGGCTCGCCGTCATAGCCCCGCCAGATTGCCTGGTCGCTGTCGGGCCCCGGCCGGCGGGACTATGGGGTGCACCGGTCAAGGACGGGCCGAGGGCCGACCCCCGTGTGACAGTAAGTACGGCGCTCGCGCCGGTCGTGACCCGGGACCGAGTTCGCGGGACTCGCTTTCTATGGAGAGCATGGTTGCGTGTGGAGGTGGGCGTGGCGCCGGGGTTTGTGGCAACCCGCCGCGGTCGAACGTGTCAACGGTATTGTGCGGACGGGGCGGGCTCCGGGGCGCGGGCCTCCCTGGACATCCGGGGTTTCGGAGACTACGATTCGGGGCCACCCGTCCGGGCCGGACCGGCCCGCGACGCCCACCCCGAGGACCCCGCCCATGAGTGGGCCGACCGACCCACAGGCCCCGCTCCGCGGTTTCGCGAAGACGCGGGACTTTTTCGTCGGCGTCGACAGCGACGGCTGCGCGTTCGACTCGATGGAAGTGAAGCACAAAGAGTGCTTTATTCCAAATATCGTCAAATATTACGGCCTGGCGGCCGTTTCGAAATACGCCCGCGAGGCCGCGGAGTTCCTGAACCTCTACTCGCGGTGGCGGGGCGTGAACCGGTTCCCGGGCCTGGTCCAGACGCTCGACCTGCTGGCCGACCGGCCGGAGGTCGTCGGCCGGCGGTTCCGGGTCCCCGAGGCCAAGGGCCTGAGGGCCTGGGTCGCCCGCGCGACGAAGCTGTCGAACCCGGCCCTGAAGGCCGAGGTGGCGGCGACCGGCGACCCCGACCTGGCGCTCGCCCTGGAGTGGAGTGAGGCGGTGAACCGGTCGGTCGGGGAGATCGTCAAGGAGGTCCCGCCGTTCCCGTACGTCCGCGAGTCGCTGGAGGCGTTGGCCGGCAAGGCCGACGTGATGGTCGTGTCGGCCACCCCGGGCGAGGCGCTCGTCCGGGAGTGGGAGGAGCACGGCCTGTCGCGGCACGTCGCCCTGATCGCGGGGCAGGAACAGGGGAGCAAGACGGAACACCTGGCGCTGGCGACCGGGGGCCGCTACGAGAAGTCGCGGGTGCTGATGGTGGGCGATGCCCCCGGCGACCGGAAGGCGGCCGAGGAGAACGGGGTCCTCTTCTACCCGATCGACCCCGGCCGCGAGGACGAGTCGTGGCGGCGGTTTTACGAGGAGGCGCTCCCGCGGTTCTTCGCCGGAACCTACGCGGGCGACTACATGGCCCGCCGCGTGGCCGAGTTCGAGGCGCTGCTGCCCGAGAAACCGCCGTGGAAATGAACGGCGTGGTCGGGCACAATGGGCGAGGGTCTCGCCCGAATCCGACGCCCCTAGCCTAATTGGAAAGGTTGCCCCAACCGCAATGAGCGCACCGACCGCGACCGCCGACATCGGCCTGATCGGCCTCGCCGTGATGGGCGAGAACCTCGTCCTGAACATGGAGAGCCACGGCTTCACCGTGGCCGTTTTCAACCGGACCACGTCCAAGGTCGACGACTTCGTCGGCGGCCGCGGGAAGGGCAAAAAGATCGTCGGCTGCCACACCGTCAAGGACCTGGTCGCCTCGCTGAAGCGCCCGCGGAAGGTGATGATCATGGTCAAGGCCGGCGCGCCGGTCGACGACGTGATCAACGAGGTCGCCCCCCTGCTCGAACCGGGCGACATCCTGATCGACGGCGGGAACACCCACTACCCCGACACGACCCGCCGCACCCGCGACCTGAAGGCGAAGGGCCTGCTGTTCGTCGGCACGGGGGTCTCGGGGGGCGAGGAAGGGGCGCTGAAGGGCCCGTCGATCATGCCCGGCGGCGACCCCGACGCCTGGCCGCACGTCAAGCCGATCTTCCAGTCGATCGCGGCCAAGGTCGCCGACGGGTCGCCCTGCTGCGACTGGGTCGGGCCGGAAGGGGCCGGGCACTACGTCAAGATGGTGCACAACGGCATCGAATACGGCGACATGCAGCTCATCTGCGAGGCCTATCAGCTCATGCACGGGCTGCTCGGCCTCGGGCCGGACGAGATGCACGAGGTCTTCGCCCGCTGGAACACCGGGGCTCTGGATAGCTACCTGATCGAGATCACCCGCGACATCCTCGGCTACAAGGACCCCGAGTCCGGCAAGCCGATGGTCGACCTGATCCTCGACACCGCCGGCCAGAAGGGGACCGGCAAGTGGACGGTCACCTCGGCCCTCGACCTGGGCGTCCCCTTGACCCTGATCGCCGAGGCCGTCTTCGCCCGCTGCCTCTCCGCGCAGAAGGACGAGCGCGTCGCCGCGGCGAAGGTCTTGAAGGGCCCCGAAACGGGGTTCACGGGCGACAAGAAGGCCTTCATCGACGACATCGAGATGGCCCTCTACGCCAGCAAGCTCATCTCCTACGCGCAGGGCTACGCCCTGATGAACGCGATGGGGAAGGAGTCGGGCTGGAAGTTTAACAACGGCGGCGTCGCCCTGATGTGGCGGGGCGGTTGCATCATCCGGAGCGCCTTCCTCGGCAAGATCAAGGAGGCCTTCGACCGCAACCCCGAGCTGACGAACCTGCTGCTCGACCCGTACTTCAGCGAGCAGATCGCCAAGGCCCAGGCCGGCTGGCGCCGGGTTTGCGCCGCCGCCGTGACCCACGGCGTGCCGCTCCCCGCCATGACCTCCGCCCTGGCCTACTTCGACGGCTACCGCACCGAACGCCTCCCCGCCAACCTGCTCCAGGCCCAGCGCGACTTCTTCGGGGCGCACACGTACGAGCGGATCGACAAGCCGCGCGGCCAGTTCTTCCACACCAACTGGACGGGCCGCGGCGGTACGACGGCGTCGACGACGTACAACGTCTGAACCCGCACGCGACTTGAACAAAACCGAAGAACGGTTTGGACCGACGGCCCGGGGGAACCCCCGGGCCGTCGGCATTCCCCGGCCCGTTTTTGCGGCCGGGCGGGCCGCCGCGGACGACGGCCATCCACGGGCCACGCCGAAGCCCACCGGCGGCCGGCCCGATTTCCTTACCGACGAACCTTAGACCCCCGGCGCCGTGTCTCCCGAAACTGAGACGGTCGCGTCGGTCGTGCCGGGTCGGGTCCGACTATTCTTAGAGAAGGGTGGGTTCGGGCGACGAAAAATCATCGGCCGTTTTCGATTTTTTTCCGAGACCGACGGCGACGCGTGAACGCTTCTCCGAAATGGGTTTGTGGCGGAACTTACGGGGCGGTTTAGGCCGTCCTCGGGAGACTCCGACACTTGACAGAATCGGGCCGTCGCGAAGACTTATCAAGATAAAGAGAAAGGTTTGCCGCCGAGGCCCCCGCCGGCGTTTCGAGGGGGCCAGGACTTTTAGCCATGATGATCTGGTGTCCACGTTGTCGGGAATCGTATCCGGAAGGTCAGGGGGCGCACGTGTGCCTCGCCTCGCGGCCGTTTTCGCGGACGGCCACCGCCGTTTCTGAAGAACCCTCCCGGCCCGAATTGGGGGGGATGATCGGGCGGGACGAGTTGCTCGGTGAGACGGTCGCGTACCGCCCCGACTCGTCCGCTCTGGACTCGTCCGACCCCCTCGCCCACGCCGAGGACGGCGAGCCGGAGCCGGACGAACTGCTCGGCGAAACGATCGGCCAGTACCGGCTGAGCGAGATGGTCGGCCGCGGGTCGATGGGCCGCGTCTACCGGGCCGAGCACCTGGAGCTTCATCGCCCTTGCGCGATCAAGGTGATCGACCCCGGTCTGGTGTCGCGTCAGCCGCAGATCCGGGAGCGGTTCTGGGCCGAGGCGCGGGCGGTCGCGAACCTGCTCCACCCGCACGTCGTGACGATCCATAACCTGGGGAGCGACCGGGGGTTCCATTTCATTGAGATGGAGTACATCCCCGGCGGCGTGAGCCTGCGCGAGTCGATCATGCGGGAGGGGGCGTTCGACCCGATCCGGGCGTCGACCATGGTCCGCCAGGTCGTCCTCGCGCTGGGGGCCGCGCACCAGTCCGGGCTGGTCCACCGCGACGTGAAGCCGGCGAACGTCTTGCTCAACGAGAACGGCCACGCCAAGTTGGCCGACTTCGGCTTGGTGCGGCGGATCAGCGAGTTGGAGCGGGCCGGCGTCCCCGTCGCCGGGACCCCGACCTATATGGCGCCCGAACTGTTCGAGGGCGTTCCCGCGAGTCATCGTTCGGACGTCTACGCGGTCGGGGTGATGTACTATTACCTCCTCACCGCCCGGCTCCCGTTCGCGTCCGACCAGATCAGCCAGCTCGTCTTGAAGCACCAGCGCGAGCCGGTCCCGGACGTCCGCGTCCTGGACCCGACGATCCCGGACTCCGTCTCCCGGATCATCACGCGCTGCCTCGCCAAGCACCCCGGGGACCGCTACGACTCGGCGGACGACCTGGCGTCGGAACTGCAAAGCGTGATCTACGGGCTCCGCGACACCGACAGCCTCATCCGCGAGAGCCTGGAAGGGATCGACTGCTTCCTCCAGGGGGGGCACGACCACTACCGGATCGTCTTCCGGCTCCCGAACGACCGGCTCCAGGAGGTGTACGTCGACGTCTCCCAAGGGCCGCACGGGGAGCGCCTGCTCTCGGTCTTCTCGGTCTGCGGGCCGGCGGAGGCGAAGAACTTCGAGTTCGCCCTGCGTCTGAACGATCGCTTGAGTTACGGCAGCCTCTCCATCCGGAACGTCCACGGCGACCCGATGTTCGTGATGAACCGGACGTTCGCGCGTGACCACGTCTGTGCCCTCGACATCCGCGCGGCGATGCTCGAAATCGCGCGGAGGAGCGACCGGGTCGAGCAGCAGTTGACCAACGCCGACCTGTTCTGAGTCCGCCCCCCCTGCCCCGCCCGGGAGCCGCCGCAACCTTGTCCGCCACCGAACTCTACGGCCTGCTGTTGGCGGTCGGGGTGCTCGCGGTCGCCCTGGCGTTGGGGGGCTGGCACTGGGCGGACCTCCGCCGGCCGTCGGCCTCCGGCTCCGACGACGAGGCCGCTCACCGCGCGTCCCAGACGACCCTGCGTTGGGCCATGAGCGGGGTGATGGCCCTGCTCGCGGCCCTCATTTTCGTCGGCTCGCGGACGGGGCACCGCGTCGGCGACCGCCCGAACCCGGTGTTCATCGGGGTCTGGCTCGCCGTCTCGGCGCTCGTCGTTCTCCTCCTCATTCTTGCGGCGGTCGACTGGCTGGCGATCCGCCGCCTCGCCCGCCGGCAGCGGAGCGAGATCGTGCGCGAAGGGATGGAACTGCTCAAGCAGGAGCTTCGCGCACGCGCGGCCCGGCCTTCGAATGGACGGGTGGACCGCGACCTGAACGGCCACGACGTGGAGTGAGGCGGGTCGGATAAAGGGCGAGGGTTAAGACGGTCAGTGAAGAGACGGCGAAGTCTTGATTGACGCGATGTTAAACGGCCGATACTATTGCAAGGGATGAACCAGGATGGCACGGTATCCGCGACAGCGGAAGTCCCCGAGGAACGGCCCCGGACGTCTGACGCACGAGGCAGAACCGGGGCCGCTGGGACGCGTTGACACTTGACCCGTCGATCCGCCTTCCGCCTCGCGGCTCCTATCCCGTACCCGCCCGTCTTCCCCCTGGCTCATTCATCCCCTAAGCCGTCGCCCCGGCCGGACCCAGGGAGTGCCTCTCAATGCGTTGGAGCATCACGCCGCGTGCGATCGTGGGCCTTGCCTTAGTCGTTTTGGGGTCCGCGTTCGGGTGGGCGACCACCGTGACCGCGGCGGAACCCAGCGCGACGACGTACTGGAACGTGGACGACGTCCGTCCCGGAATGAAGGGGACCGGCCGGACCGTGATGGTCGGCACGAAGCTCGAAGAGTTCGGCGCCGAGGTGCTCGGCGTGATGCGCGACGTCAGCCCCGGCCGCGACATGATCCTGTGCCGCCTGACCGGCTGCAACCTGGAACACGCCGGCATCATCCAGGGGATGAGCGGCAGCCCGATCTACATCGACGGCAAACTGCTCGGCGCGGTGGCCTTCGCCTGGGAGTTCGCCAAAGACCCGATCGCCGGGGTCACCCCGTTCCAGCAGATGGTCGAATACGTCCGGTCGAACGACCGCCGGATCGCGGCCGAGGCGAAGGGGGCCGACAAGCACGCCGCCCGGACGACCGGCGCCGGCTCGCCCCCCCTCTTGGTCGAGGGCCTGGCGACGGACGGTGCGGGGGCGTCGGACCTCGGCCCGGTCGCCGTCTCGGGCGGCAGCCTGGCGGGGATGCGGCCGATCGCGACCCCGCTCGCCGCGAGCGGGTTCACCCCGCGGGCCCTGTCGTACCTGGAAACGCAGTTCAAGCCGCTCGGCATGGCCCCGATGGCGGGGGGGGCGGCCTCGAAGCAGGTCGTCCAGGAGGAGGGGGATAAGCCGCTCGTGCCCGGGGCCCCGCTCAGCATCGCGATGGTCACGGGCGACTTCGACCTCTCCGGCATCGGCACGGTGACCCACGTGGAGGGGGACCGCGTCTACGGCTTCGGCCACCCGATGTTAAGCCTCGGCACCTGCGACCTGCCGCTGATGACCGGGTACATCCACACGGTTTATCCCCGGGCGAGCGTCAGCATGAAGAT
>Ga0164243_10006425_pt1 | contig 17800 bp, 15 predicted proteins | sample OricompcompostOP_FD_108781 | JGI IMG/M metagenome (GOLD analysis project Ga0164243, IMG submission 108781) | Organic Plus compost microbial communities from Emeryville, California, USA - Original compost - Organic plus compost (OP) | ecosystem: Engineered > Solid waste > Mixed feedstock >... | reverse complement strand
GCTCTACCCGACTCAGACGAGCCAAGGAACCAGATCTCGGGGCGCCACCCGCGGGGACCAGCCTCGCTGACCTGAGCCAGCTTGTCCGTTCCTCCCTGCCGGGCGACATCCAGAACACTACGGGGCGCCCGGCGTCGAGGTCAAATCCCGCTCCCGCCCACCGGCGAGCACCGTCTCCCTGGCGCTCCATGACGACTCAGCAGGCGTATCGGTGCTGGTCACAGGCGCGAGCGGCCGTGGATCTCGGCCGGCGCGGACGTCCCGGAGGCCTCTGCGCCCCCGTGCCCCCCGTCTGACAGGGCGGGTGAACCCCGCACGCCACCCCCTCTCCTGCCCGGAAAGCCATCGGGCGCCCGGCGCCGGACGACGGAAGGAGGGCCGGGAGCGTGTCCCGACCCTCCTTCCGCCCGAGGACGCGCCGTCGTCAGGAGTGTGCGCGAGCGGCGGTCTCGTCCACGACGGCCAGCGCGAGGGTGCGCTTGCCGCGCCGCAGGAGCGCGTACCGCCCGTGCAGCAGGTCGGCCTGCTCGAGGATGGCGTCCTCCCCCGCGACCTTCGCGTTGTTCACGTAGGCACCGCCCTCGGCGATCGCACGACGCGCGGCCGACCGGCCGGCGACCAGGCCCGCGCCCGCGAGCGCCTCGACGACCGGTGTCCCCGGGGCGACGTCCACGCGGGGCAGCTCGGCCACCGCGGCGGCGAGCGTCGCCTCGTCGAGCTCGGCGAGGTCGCCGCGGCCGAAGAGCGCCTGGCTCGCCGCGATCACGGCCTTCGTCGCCTCCTCGCCGTGGACGAGGGTCGTGACGTCGGACGCCAGGGTCCGCTGTGCCTCGCGCGCCGCAGGCCGCTCCTGCACCGCACGCTCGAGCTCGGCGATCTCCTCCCGCGTGCGGAAGGTGAAGATCTTCAGGAACCGCACCACGTCGGCGTCGTCCGCGTTGACCCAGAACTGGTAGAACGCGTACGGCGTCATCATGTCGGGCGCGAGCCACACGGCGCCGCCCTCCGTCTTGCCGAACTTGGTGCCGTCCGCCTTGGTGATGAGCGGCGTCGTGAGGACGTGCACGGACGCCTGCTCGGCCTTGCGGATCAGCTCGACGCCCGAGAGCAGGTTGCCCCACTGGTCGTTGCCGCCCGTCTGCAGGGTGCAGCCCTCGCGCCGGAAGAGCTCGAGGTAGTCCATGCCCTGCAGGATCTGGTAGCTGAACTCCGTGAAGCTGATCCCCTGCTCGCTGTCGAGGCGCCGGGCGACGATGTCCTTAGCGAGCATCGTGCCGAGCCGGTAGTGCTTGCCGACGTCGCGCAGGAAGTCGATCGCGGTGAGCTCGCCCGTCCAGTCGAGGTTGTTGACGAGCTTGGCCGGGTTGTCGCCCTCGAAGTCGAGGAAGCGCGAGATCTGGGACCGCAGGCGGTCCGTCCACTCCGCGACGACCTCCTTGGTGTTGAGCGTGCGCTCGCTGCTGGGGCGCGGGTCGCCGATGAGGCCCGTCGCGCCGCCCACGAGGGCGATCGCGCGGTGCCCCGCGAGCTGGAGGTGACGCAGGAGGATCAGCTGGACGAGGTGGCCGTGGTGCAGGCTCGGCGCCGTCGGGTCGAAGCCGCAGTAGTAGGTGACCGGACCTGCTCCCAGCGCGTCGCGCAGCGCGGCCTCGTCGGTGGACTGCGCCACCAGGCCTCGCCATTGCAGCTCGTCGAGAACGTCGCTCACAACCACTCCTTCGTCCGGCGCCCCGAGGGCGCGCACTGGGCGGCCCTGGGCGAGCCGCGTTCCTAGTGTGCCGTGTCGGTGGGCCGCGCGGCGCCGCCATTCCACGGACGGCCGGGCCCCGGAGGGCACGGCGGCCCCCGTCATCGCGTGCGGGCCCGCACCGCGCGATAGTCCGAGACCGTCGGCTCGTCGGCGAGCCAGTAGCGCCACGGGAAGAGTGCGCCGTCGCCGCCTGCTCCCGAGACCCCGACGCGCGGCCCCGTGCGGACCTCCGCCGGCTCGCGCCCGGCACCCCCGGCGTCGGGCGCGGGGAGATGGACGACGATCGCGCCCGCCGGGTCGACGAGGTCCGCGCCGTACTCGTCGAGGTCGAGGTCGAGCGCGACGGCGAGGCGCGCGGGGCCGCGGGCGATCTGGCGGTCGGTGTCGCACCGACCCTTCGCGAGGCGGCGGGACCGCGCCAGCTCGACACCGTCCGTCACCTCGCCCGCGCGCAGCAGCACGGCCGACGCCCGGCCCTCGGGGGCGCAGACGACGTTGACGCAGTGGTGGAGGCCCAGGTGCCGGTAGACGTAGAGGCGGCCCGCCTCGCCGTACATGGCGCGGTTGCGCTGCGAGAGCCCGCGGAAGGCGTGCGAGCCCGGGTCGCGCTCGCCGTCGTAGGCCTCGACCTCGGTGATCCGGAGCGTCACGTCGCCCAGCGGGCTGCGGCGGGTGACGAAGGCCCCGAGCAGGTCGCGCGCGACGTCGTGGACGTCCCGCTCGAACCACGGGCGGGCCGGGACGGTGGCCGGGTCGACGCGGGTCACGCGACCGCGCCCCAGCCGTCCAGCCGGACGTCGGCGCGCTCGGCCGTGCCCTCGGCGGCGTAGACCTCGCGCTCGTCGCGCATCCAGGCGAGCCAGTGCTCGCGCGCCCCCTCGCCGTCCCTCGCGAGCCCGCGGGCCAGGCGGACGTCGTCGGGAGCTTCGACCCACACGAGCAGCGTCGTCAGGTCGGCGAGACGGCGAGCGCCCGCGCCGCAGCCCTCGACGACGAGGAACGGGGCGCGCGGGACGTCGTGCTCCTCGGCGAACGCGCCGGCCTCCCAGTCGTAGCGCGCGTACCGGCCGTCGCGGCCCTCCGCCCAGGGCGCGAGCACCTGGGCGAGCAGCCGGTCCGTCCCCGCCCGCAGCCCCGACCAGCCCTCGTAGAGGTCGTCCATGTGCACGACCTGGGCGGGCAGCGCGTCCCCGAGCTGGGCGGCGAGCGTCGTCTTGCCCGAGCCGGCGGGGCCGTCGACGACGACGAGCCGCGCCCGGTCCCCTGCGGGTCCGAGGCGCGGCTCGCCGTCGCGCACCCGGGACACGAGCGCGGCGAGGACCGCCGGGGGCACGCTCATGCGCGCGCCCCCGGCGTCCGGCGTCGGGGCACGGTCAGTCCTGCGCCCACACGCGGTACTCCGCCGCACGCGCCCGGGCGGCGTCGAGCTGCTCCGCGACCCGGGCCGGGGCGGTCCCTCCGACGGCGTCGCGCGAGGCGAGCGAGCCCTCGACGCTGAGCACGGTGCGCACGTCGGGCGTGAGGTGCTCGGAGATCTCCGCGAGCTCGGCGTCCGTGAGGTCCCACAGCTCGATGCCGCGGTCCTCGCAGAACTTCACGCACGCGCCCGCGACCTCGTGGGCCACGCGGAACGGCACGCCCTGGCGCACGAGCCACTCGGCGATGTCGGTCGCGAGCGAGAAGCCCTGCGGCGCGAGCGCCGCCATGCGGTCGGTGTCGAACGTGAGCGTCCGGACCATGCCCGCGAACGCCGGCAGCAGGACCGCGAGCGTGTCGACCTGGTCGAACACGGGCTCCTTGTCCTCCTGCAGGTCGCGGTTGTACGCGAGCGGGAGGCCCTTGAGCGTGGCCAGCAGCCCGGTCAGGTCGCCGATCACCCGACCGGCCTTGCCGCGCGCGAGCTCGGCGATGTCCGGGTTCTTCTTCTGCGGCATGATGCTCGACCCCGTGGAGTACGCGTCGTCGAGGCGGACGAAGCCGAACTCCTTGGTGTTCCAGAGGATGATCTCCTCCGCGAACCGCGACAGGTCGATGCCGGTCATCGCCGCGACGAACGCGAACTCCGCGACCACGTCGCGCGACGCGGTGCCGTCGATCGAGTTCTCGACCGGGCCGTCGAAGCCGAGGTCGGTCGCGACCGCCGCCGGGTCGAGGCCCAGCGACGAGCCCGCGAGCGCCCCCGAGCCGTACGGCGAGCGCGCGGCGCGGACGTCCCAGTCGATCCAGCGGTCGACGTCGCGCAGCAGCGGCCACGCGTGCGCGAGCAGCTGGTGCGCGAGCAGCACGGGCTGCGCGTGCTGCAGGTGCGTCCGGCCCGGCATGGGCGCGTCCGGGTGCGCGGCCGCCTGCTCGACGAGCGCGTCGACGACGTCGAGCACGAGGTTCGCCAGCGTGCGCGCCTGCTCGCGCAGGAACGAGCGCACGAGCGTGGCGATCTGGTCGTTGCGGGACCGGCCCGCGCGGAGCTTGCCGCCCAGCTCGGCGCCGGCCCGTTCGATCAGGCCGCGCTCGAGCGCCGTGTGCACGTCCTCGTCGGCCAGCACCGGCAGGAACTCCCCGGCCGCGACGTCCTGCTCGAGACGGTCCAGGGCGTCGAGCATGCCCGCGAGCTCGTCCTGCGTCAGGAGCCCGGCCTGCGCGAGCACGCGGGCGTGCGCCCGCGAGCCGGCGATGTCGTACGGCGCGAGGCGCCAGTCGAAGTGCGTCGACTGGCTGAGCGCCTGGAGCTCGCGCGACGGGCCGCCGGCGAACCGGCCGCCCCACAGGCTCATGCGCTCCTCGCGTCCCGCCACGGCGCTGCCGGTGCCGCCTGCACCCACGACGTCCGAGCCCGGCGTCGCACCGTCCGCGGCCTGGGGAGTCTCGTCAGCCATGGCTCACAGCGCCCCGGTGCCGAAGTCCACGCCGTTGCCGAACTTCACGTCGCGCGCGGCCGACAGCTTGGCCTGGAGGCCGTAGATCTCGATGAAGCCGCGGGCCTGCGACTGGTCGAACGCGTCGCCCTCGTCGTAGGTGGCGAGGTTGAAGTCGTAGAGCGACGCCTCGCTGCGGCGGCCCGTGACGGTCGCGCGGCCGCCGTGCAGCACCATGCGGATGTCGCCCGAGACGTACTTCTGCGTGTCGTCGATGAACGCGTCGAGCGAGCGCTTGAGCGGGCTGAACCACATCGCGTCGTAGACGAGCTCCGACCAGCGCTGCTCGACGAGGCGCTTGTAGCGGGCCTGCTCGCGCTCGAGCGTGACGTTCTCGAGCTCCTGGTGCGCGGCGATGAGCGCGATCGCGCCCGGCGCCTCGTAGATCTCGCGGGACTTGATGCCGACCAGGCGGTCCTCGACGATGTCGATCCGGCCGACGCCCTGGGCGCCCGCGCGGCGGTTCATCTCCTGGATGGCCTGGAGCGGGGTGACGGGGGCGCCGTCGATCGCGACCGGGACGCCCTGCTCGAACGTGATGACGACCTCGTCCGCGACCGGCGGGAACGTCGGGTCGTCGGTGTAGGAGTAGACGTCCTTGGTGGGCTCGTTCCAGATGTCCTCGAGGAAGCCCGTCTCGACGGCGCGGCCCCACACGTTCTGGTCGATGGAGAACGGGTTGTGCTTCGTCGTCGCGATCGGCAGGTCGTGCTTCTCGGCGTAGTCGATGGCCTTCTCGCGCGTGAGCGCCAGGTCGCGCACGGGGGCGATCGACTTGAGCTCGGGAGCGAGCGACGTCGTCGCGACCTCGAAGCGGACCTGGTCGTTGCCCTTGCCGGTGCAGCCGTGCGCGACGGTGTCCGCGCCGAACTGGCGCGCCGCGCGCACGAGGTGCTTGACGATGACGGGGCGCGACAGCGCCGAGACGAGCGGGTAGCGCCCCTCGTACATGCCGTTCGCGCGGAGCGCGGGCATGCAGTACTCCGCCGCGAACTCGTCGCGGGCGTCCGCGACGTACGCCTCGACGGCCCCGCAGTCGAGGGCACGCTGGCGGATGACGGAGAGGTCCTCGCCGCCCTGGCCGACGTCGACCGCGACGGCGATGACCTCGGCGCCCGTGGCCTCGCCGATCCAGCCGATGGCGACGGAGGTGTCCAGGCCGCCCGAGTAGGCGAGCACGACGCGATCAGTCATGACGGTTCATCTCTTTCTGGTCCGTGGTGGTGCGTGGTGTGGTCGGTGGTGGTCAGTCGCCCGCGAGCGCCAGGAAGCGCTGGGCCACCCGGTCGCCGCTGTCGCCGCCCCCGCGGGCGACGACGAGGATCGTGTCGTCCCCCGCGATGCAGCCGAGCACGTCGGGCAGGACCGAGTGGTCGATCGCGGAGGCCAGGTAGTTCGCGGCGCCGGGCGGCGTGCGCAGGACGACGAGGTTGCCCGACGCCTCCGCCGACACCAGCATCTCCGCGCACAGCCGCGCGAGGCGAGCCGAGAGGTAGCCGGCGTCGGCCGCGGCCTGCACAGACCGGTCCCCACCCTCGCCGGGCACAGCGTAGACGAGCGCGCCGGACGGGCTGCGGACCTTCTCGGCCCGCAGCTCGATGAGGTCCCGGGACAGCGTGCCCTGGGTCACGCCCAGGCCGTCGGCCGCGAGCTCGCGGGCGAGCTCCGCCTGGGAGTGGATCTCGCCGTGCGCGATCACCTGGACGATCCGCGCGTGGCGTGCGGCCTTCGTCGCGGGGGTGGTGGCGGGAGCCGCCGGGGTCCCGGCGGGGTCGGTCACGACCGCTCCAGGAGCCAGGTCAGCAGCGCCTTCTGCGCGTGCAGCCGGTTCTCCGCCTCGTCCCAGACGACGGACTGCGGCCCGTCGATGACGTCGGCGGAGATCTCCTTGCCGCGGTAGGCGGGCAGGCAGTGCAGGACGATCGCGTCGTCGGCGGCCTGGGCGAGCGCCGCGGCGTCGATGGCGTAGGGCACGAAGGGGGCCTCGCGGTCGCCCTTCTCGTCCTCCTGGCCCATCGACACCCACGTGTCGGTCGCGAGGACGTCGGCACCGGCGAGCGCGGCGCCGGGGTCGGTCGTGACGAGCACCGAGCCGCCGGTCTCGGCGGCGATCCGCTCGGCGTCGGCGACGACGGCCGGGTCCGGCAGGTAGCCCTCGGGGCCTGCGACCCGCACGTGCATGCCCGCGGTCGCGCCGCCGAGGAGGTAGGAGTTCGCCATGTTGTTCGCGGCGTCGCCGAGGTAGGCGAACGTCGTGCCGGCCAGCGACCCGACGCCGCCGCGGTGCTGGGCGACCGTCATGAGGTCCGCGAGGATCTGGCACGGGTGGAACGCGTCGGTGAGCGCGTTCACGACCGGCACGGGCGACGCGGCCGCCATCTCCTCGATGAGCTCCTGGCCGAACGTCCGCCAGACGATCGCCGAGCACATCCGGCCCAGGACGCGCGCCGTGTCGGCGACCGGCTCGCCGCGGCCGAGCTGGCTCGTCTGGGAGTCGATCACGAGCGGGTAGCCACCGAGCTCGGCCACGCCCACCGAGAACGAGGCGCGCGTGCGCGTCGACGGCTTGTCGAAGATCACGGCCACGCCGCGCGGCCCGGCGAGCGGGGTGCGCACGAACCGGTCGTCGTGGAAGGCGAGACCGAGCTCGAGGACCTCGCGCTGCTCGGCCGGGGTGAGGTCGTCGTCGCGCAGGAAGTGCCGCGGGGCCGGGGTCGATGCCATGTCAGGACTCCTGTCCGAGGTCGTGGGGAAGCTCCGCGAGGAACGCGACGAGGTCGTCGACCTGGTCGCGCGTGAGCAGGTACGGGGGCGCGACGCGGAGCGCGTCGGGTGCGACCGGGTTCACGATGAGGCCTGCAGCGAGCGCGCGCTGGGCGACGTCGGCGGACACGGGCGCCGCGAGCGCGATCCCGCGCAGCAGGCCGGCGCCGCGCACCCCGGCGAGGAGCGGGTGGCCCAGCCCGGTCACGCGCTCGGCGAGGTAGCCGCCGACGTCACGCACGTTGGTCAGCAGGTCGTCGCGCTCGATCACGCCGATCGTCGCGAGCGCCGCCGCGGCCGCGACCGGGTTGCCGCCGAACGTCGTGCCGTGCTGACCCCGCCCGAGCAGGTGCGCGGCGCGGTCGCCGTAGGCCAGGACCGCACCCACCGGGAACCCGCCGCCCAGGCCCTTGGCGAGCGTGACGACGTCGGGCAGGAAGCCCTCCGGGGCGAGCTCGGGGAGCTGGTAGGCGAACCAGGCGCCCGTGCGGCCGACGCCGGTCTGCACCTCGTCGAGGACCAGGAGCGCGCCGTGGCTCGCGGTGAGCTCGCGCGCCAGCGCGAGGTAGCCGACCGGCTGCGGCCGCACGCCGACCTCGCCCTGGATCGGCTCGAGGACGAGCGCCGCGACCTCGCCGCGCTCGCGCACGGCCTCGGGCGAGAAGGCCGCCCGCAGGGCGTCGGCGTCCCCGAAGGGCAGGAACTCGACCCCGCCGGGCAGGGGCTCGAACGGCTCGCGGTACGCGGCCTTCGAGGTGAGCGCGAGCGCGCCCATCGTCCGGCCGTGGAACGACCCCTCGAGGGCGAGTATGCGCGTCCGGGTGCCCTCGGGGTTGTTGCGGCGCGCCATCTTGAACGCCGCCTCGTTCGCCTCGGTGCCGGAGTTCGTGAAGAAGACCCGCGAGCCCTGGGGGGCGCCGGCCAGGCCGAGCAGCTTCTCCGCGAGCGCGATCTGGGTCGGCGAGCCGAAGAAGTTCGACACGTGCCCCAGCATCCCGAGCTGCGCGCTGATCGCGGCCGTGAGCGTCGGGTGCGCGTGGCCCAGGCAGTTCACCGCGATGCCGCCGAGCAGGTCGAGGTAGCGGTTGCCGTCGGCGTCCCACACGTACGCGCCCTCGCCGCGCACGAGGACGCGCTGCGGGGGCCCGAACGTGTCCATCACGGCGTGCGTGTAGCGGTCGGTCCACTCGGCCACCGAGCCGGGCTCGGGGTGGCTGAGGTCGCCGGTCGACGCGGCGAGCAGCTCGCTCATGCGGGGGCGCCTTCCTGGGTCGTGGTCGGGGCGCCGAGGACCTCGGGCACGACCATCGTGCCGTTGCCCTCGGGCGTGAAGATCTCGAGCAGCACCGAGTGGGGCACGCGCCCGTCGATGACGGTCGCCGCGTGCACGCCGCCGCGCACCGCGCGCAGGCACGACTCCATCTTCGGGATCATCCCGGAGGCGAGCGACGGCAGGAGGGCCTCGACGTCGTCGGCGCTGATCTGCGAGACGAGCGAGTCCTTGTCCGGCCAGCGCGTGTAGAGGCCCTCGACGTCGGTCAGGACGATGAGCTTGCGCGCGCCGAGCGCGACCGCGAGCGCCGACGCCGCGGTGTCGGCGTTGACGTTGAGCACCTGGGTCGGGTCGTCGACGTCCGGGGCGACCGTCGAGACGACGGGGATGCGACCCGCGTCGAGGAGGTCCTGGACGGCGCGCGGGTGCACGGCGACCACGTCGCCGACCTGGCCGACGTCGACCTGCTCGCCGTCGACCGTCGCGGTCCGGCGCTCGGCCTCGAACAGGCGGCCGTCCTCCCCCGACAGGCCGACGGCGAACGGGCCGTGCGCGTTGATGAGGCCGACGAGCTCGCGCGAGACCTGCCCGGTGAGCACCATCCGGACGACGTCCATCGCCTCGGGCGTCGTGACGCGCAGCCCGCCGCGGAACTCGGACTCGATGCCGAGCCGGTCGAGCATCGCGGAGATCTGCGGGCCGCCGCCGTGCACGACTACCGGGCGCAGCCCGACGCTGCGCAGGAACACCATGTCCTGGGCGAAGGCGCGCTTGAGCTCGTCGTCGACCATCGCGTTGCCGCCGTACTTGACGACGACGAGCGCGCCCCGGAACCGCTCGAGCCACGGGAGGGCCTCGACGAGGACCTCGGCCTTCTGGTCGGGGCGCAGCCCGGTGCGGGTGTCGAAGCCGGGGTCGCCGGGCAGGGGCTCGGCCGGGGAGACGACCGTCGTGTTCTCGCTCATGTGGAGTACGCGCTGTTCTCGTGGACGTAGTCGTGCGTGAGGTCGTTGGTCCACACGGTGACGGTCGCGTCGCCCGCGTGGAGGTCGATGTCGACGCGGACCTCGCGCTGCGAGGCCATGTCGACCTCGTCGCGCGGGCGGTACGCGCCACCCGCCCGGCACACCTGGACGCCGTTGACGCTGACGTCGAGCTGGTCGGGGTCGAACGCGGCGACCTCGACGGGCACCGTCCCGACCTGGGCGAGGATGCGGCCCCAGTTGGGGTCGTTGCCGAACACCGCGGTCTTGAAGAGGTTGGAGCGCGTCACGGCCCGGGCGACCGCGAGCGCCGCGTCCTCGGTCTCCGCGCCGGTCACCGTCACGGCGATGTCGTGGGAGGCGCCCTCGGCGTCGGCCACGAGCTGGCGGGCGAGCGACGCGCAGACCGCCTGGACGGCCGCGGCGAACGTGGCGTCGTCGGGCGTGACCCCGCTCGCGCCCGAGACGAGCAGCGCGACCGTGTCCGAGGTGGACATGCAGCCGTCGGAGTCGACGCGGTCGAACGACGCGCGCGTGCCGGCCCGCAGGGCGGCGTCGGCGGTCGCGGCGTCGACGACGGCGTCCGTGGTGACGACGCACAGCATCGTCGCGAGCGCCGGCGCGAGCATGCCCGCGCCCTTGGCCATGCCGCCGACCGTGAACGAGCCGGCCGGGGTCTCGACCGTCACGTGCGCGGTCTTGGCGACCGTGTCCGTGGTGCGGATGGCGTCGGCCGCGGCCTCGCCGGCGGCGGCGTCGGCCGCGAGCGCGGCGTGCGCGAGGTCGACGCCCGCGAGCACCGTGTCGCGCGGCAGACGCTCCCCGATCAGGCCGGTCGACGCGACGACCACGTCGGCCGCCGAGGCCCCCAGCACCTCGGCGACCTTCTCCGCGGTCGCGTGCGCGTCCTGGAAGCCCTCGGGGCCGGTGCACACGTTCGCGCCGCCCGAGTTGAGGACGACGGCGTGCACGACGCCGTCGCTCACCGCCTGGCGCGACCACAGCACGGGCGCCCCGACGACGCGGTTCGTCGTGAAGACGGCGGCGCCCACCTGGAGCGGGCCGTCGTTCACGACGAGGGCGAGGTCGCGGTTGCCGGACGCCTTGAGCCCGGCGGTCACGCCCGCGGCGCGGAAGCCCGCGGCGGCGGTCGTGCCGGGCGAGCCCGGGTAGGCGACGACGTCGGCGGCGGTGACGGTCACGGTGCGACCCCCTGCACGGTCAGGCCGAGGGTCTGCGGCAGGCCCAGGGCGATGTTCATGGACTGCACCGCAGCGCCCGCGGTGCCCTTGACGAGGTTGTCGATGGCCGTGACGGTCACGACGCGCCCGGCGCGCTCGTCGAGCGCGACCTGCACGAGGGCCGTGTTGGCGCCGGCGGTCGCGGCCGTCGTCGGCCACTCGCCCTCGGGCAGGAGCTCGACGAAGGGCTCGCCCACGTACGCCTCGGCCCACGCCTCCCGCAGCTGTGCGGTGGTCGTGCCCGCCCGGCCCGCGGCGAGCCGCGCGGTCGCGGTCGCGAGGATGCCCCGCGACATCGGCACGAGCACGGGCGTGAAGCTGATCGAGACGTCGTGCGCTCCCGCGGCCCGCAGGTTCTGGGCGATCTCGGGGATGTGCCGGTGCGTGCCGCCGACGGCGTACGGCTGGGCCGAGCCGAGGGCCTCGGCGGCGAGCAGGTGCGGCTTGAGCGACTTGCCCGCGCCCGAGTAGCCGACGGCCAGGACCGCGACGAGGTCGGTGGGGTCGAGCAGGCCGGCCGCGACGCCGGGCTGCAGGCCGAGCGTGACGGCGGTGACGTTGCAGCCGGGGACGGCGATCCGGCGCGCCCCGGCGAGGTTCTCGCGCTGCTTGGTGAGCGGCGTGTCGTCGCCGGGCTCGCCGCCCGCGAGCAGGAGCTCGGGCAGCCCGTAGGGCCACGTGCCCGCGTGCTCCGAGCGGTAGTAGGTGCGCCAGTCGTCCGCGGAGACCAGGCGGTGGTCGGCGCCGAGGTCGAGCACCAGGACGTCGTCCGGCAGCTGCGCCGCGATCTCGCCGCTCGCGCCGTGCGGCAGCGCGAGCACGACGACGTCGTGCCCGGCGAGGTTCTCCGGCGTGGTCGCGGCGAGCTCTCGCCCCGCGAGCGAGCGCAGGTGGGGGTGGTGCTCGCCCAGGCGCGTGCCGGCGTTCGAGTGCGCCGTGAGCACGCCGACCTCGACCTCGGGATGGTCGGCCAGGAGGCGGAGGGTCTCCCCGCCCGCGTAGCCGCTCGCACCGGCGACCGCCACTCTGATCGTCATATGCATGATCTTACATACCTATGCGTCATGAGGAAAAGTCATGGCGGGCGCCCGCATACTCGACCCATGCCGATCGTCGTCCGCCCCTACGCCGAGCGCGACTGGGACGCGCTGTGCCGCATCCACGACGCCGCCCGCCTCGACGAGCTCCGGGACACCGTCGGGCTGGATGCGTACCTGCCCCTCGCCGAGACGTACGAGAACGAGGAGCTGTTCTCCCAGCCGGTCCGCGTCGCCGAGCTCGACGGCGAGGTGGCCGGCTTCGTCGCCGCCTCCGCCGACGAGATCACCTGGCTCTACGTCGACCCCGCGCTCTACCGCCGGGGCGTCGCCCGGGCGCTCGTCGCCGACGTCCTCGAGCGCGCGGGCGACCGCGTCGAGCTCGAGGTGCTCGACGGCAACGTCGCCGCCCTCGCGTTCTACGAGGCCGTCGGGTTCGTCCGCGAGTCGACGACGCACGGCAAGCTCGCCGGCAACGAGAGGTTCGAGGCGACCGGTCACACGCTCGTGTGGCACCGCGCGTCGTAGCGTAGGGCGCATGCGCGCCGTCGTCGCCCAGCAGGCCGGAGGACCCGAGGTCCTCACCGTCACCGACCGCCCGGACCCCGCGCCGGGGCCGGGCGAGGTCGTCGTCGAGCTCGCCGCCGCGGGCGTCAACTTCATCGACACGTACCTGCGGGCCGGCGTCTACCCGGCCTCCTACCCCCACGTGCCTGGGTCCGAGGGTGCGGGCGTCGTGGTCGAGGTCGGCGAGGGCGTCACGGACGTCCGCGCGGGCGACCGGGTCGCGTGGGAGTCGGCGCCCGGCTCGTACGCGGAGCGCGTGGTCGTGCCGGCCGACCGCGCGGTCCCCGTGCCGGGCGGCGTCGACCTCGAGACCGCGGCCGCGCTCATGCTCCAGGGCCTCACCGCCCACTACCTCGTGACGTCCACGTACCCCGTGCACGACGGCGACGACGTCCTCCTGCACGCGGGCGCGGGCGGCGTCGGGCTGCTCGCGACCCAGCTCGCCGTCGCACGGGGCGGCCGCGTCATCACGACCGTCGGCGACGCCGCCAAGGAAGACCTGTCCCGCGGCGCTGGCGCGTCGGAGGTTATCCGGTACCGCGAGCTCGCCGACCTCGCCACGGACCTGCCACGGGTCGTCCGGGACCTCACGGGCGGCGACGGCGTCCACGTCGTCTACGACGGCGTCGGCAAGGACACGTTCGACGCGTCGCTCGCCTCGCTGCGTCGGCGGGGCATGCTCGTGCTCTTCGGCGGGGCGTCCGGTCAGGTGCCCCCGTTCGAGATCCAGCGGCTCAACCGCGCCGGGTCGCTGTTCCTCACCCGGCCCACGCTCGGCGACTACGTCGTGACCCGGGACGAGCTCGTGGCCCGCACGACCGAGCTCTTCGCGGCCGTCGAGGACGGCACGCTCGACGTCCGGGTGGGCGCGCGCTACCCGCTCGCCGACGCGGCCGAGGCGCACCGCGCGCTCGAGGGCCGGCGGACCACCGGCAAGGTGCTGCTCGTCCCCTGAGGCGTCACGGCGCGTCGTCGTAGCCGGCGGCCCGGGCCGGGGAGACGAGCACGACGAGCGCCGCCACGAGGAACACGCCCACCGCGAGCCACAGCGACGGCCGGGTGCCCCACGCCGTCGTGACGACGCCGCCCACCAGCGCGCCCACCACCGCGACCGCGCGGTTGGCCGAGCGCAGGGTCGCGTTGGTCCGGCCCTGGAGCCGCGCCGGCGTGACGACCTGGCGGTACGCCATCTCGTTGGCGTTCTCGAGTCCCGCCGCGAGCCCGCTCAGCAGCGCGCCCGCCGCCAGGGCGCTCCAGGTCGCGGCCCCTGCCCCGGCCGGGGCGAGCGCGACCGCCGCCCAGCCGACGGGATAGCCGAGCCGCGCGAGCCCGATGACGCGGCCCGGGCCCCACGCCCGTCCCGCCCGGGTCGCGCCGGAGGCGCCCGCCAGCGCGCCCACGCCCGTCCCGGCCAGCAGGAGCCCGTACCCGAGCGAGGACAGGCCGAGCTCGCGCAGCGCGAACAGCGGGAGGACCGTGAGGGCCACCGCGTTGCCGAAGAACCACACGTGCGTCGACCACGCGAGCGGTGCGAGCGACCGGTGCCGGTAGGCCCAGCGCAGACCGTCGGCGATCTGGTCGCGCACCCGCTCGCGCGCCGCGGGCGCCGCGACCCGCTCGTCCACCGCGATCCGGCCGACCAGCACCGCGTCGACGACGTAGCTCACGGCGTCGACGAGGAGCGCGACCGGCGCCCCGAGCAGCGCGACGACGGCGCCGCCGACCGCCGGGCCGCCCGTCTGCGCGACCGCGGCGCTCTGGTCGAGCCGCGCGTTCGCGGGCAGCACGCGTCCCGGGGCGACCACGGTCGGGAGGAACGCCTGGACCGCGGCCGTGCCGACCAGCGACAGCAGACCGAACGCGAACAGCGTCGCCGTCACGAGCGGCAGCGACAGGGCGCCGGCCCACCACGCCACCGGGACGACCGCGAGGACGACCGCGCGTCCCACGCTCGCCCAGACGAGGACAGGTCGGCGACGGACGCGGTCGAGCAGCACGCCCACCACGAGCCCGAAGAGCAGGTACGGCAGGACCTGGACCGCGTTGACGACGCCGAGCTCCACGGGCGTCGCGTCGAGCACGCTCACGAGGAGCACCGGGACCGCGACCGTCGTCACCGCGGAGCCGAGGCCGCTGAGCGTCGCCGCGGTCCACAGCCGCGCGAACGCCGGCTCGCGCAGGACGTCGCGCGCGGGCTCCGCCGTCATCCGTCCGGCGTCCTGCGGCCACGCGTCACGCGGGACGCCGGTCCGGTGCCGGCGTCGGCGCGGACGGCGTGCGGTCGCCGAGCCACAGGTCACGGACCTCGCGGGCCACGTCGTCGACGTCGCGGCCGTCCGTCACCACGCGGTGCACGCCCGAGGGCGCCTCGGCGTCGAGCCGCCGGGACGCGGCGTCCGACCGTTCCACGTGCGCGGCGAGCGACGCGCCACGCTCCCGGCGCGCGAGCCGCTCCCGCGCCGTCGCGTCGTCGGACGTCAGCAGGACGGCCGTCACCCGGGTGCCGGGCCCGACCGCCGCGGCCAGGGCGTTCGCCTCGAGCACGCTCACCGTGTTGGTGTAGACGAGCCGGTCGTGCCCGAGCTCGCGATAGCGGCGCCACACGTCCGCGAGGTTGCGCTCGGCCACGCGGTGCTGCCACGGCACCGGCCACGCCAGGTCGAGCGCGTCGCCCTCCACCACGGCGTGCCGCACGCCCTCGGCGGACAGCAGGTCGTGGAGCGCGAACGCGACCGAGGACTTGCCGACCCCCGAGCGGCCCCCGAGCACCAGGAGGTGCGCGGGCTGCGTCCCCCGCTGCCGGACCGGGATCCCGTGCAGGTGGTCGACGGGGCCCGGACCGCGCCCGACGTCCAGCCGACCGCCGTCCCGCAGCGCCCCGGCGAGCCAGGTCTTCGCGTCGCGCAGGGCCGACTCCCACGACGGCCGGACCGGGCGCAGCGCCGCGAGCGCGCTCGACAGCGCGCAGCCGGTCCCGTGCGTGTGCGCGGTCTCGACCCGCTCGCCGTCGACCGTCACGACCGCTCCCGACGGCGCGACCAGCGTGTCCGGCGAGCGGCGTCCGCCCAGGTGCCCGCCCGTGACGAGGACGCGCGTGTCGAGGTCCGCCGCGAGCGTCCGTGCGGTCTCGACCATCGCGGTCACCGACGCCGGCACCGGGACGCCCGCCAGGGCCGCGAGCTCCGCGAGGTTGGGGGTGACGACGTCCGCCCGGGCCGCCAGGTCGCGCAGCGCCGCGAGCGCGTCGTCGGCCCGCTCCCCCCGGCCCAGCAGCGGCCGGCCCGCGGCCGAGGCGCCGAGCACCGGGTCGAGCACGACGTGCGGCGGACGGACCCGGTCGAGCCACGCGCCGATCGCGCGCGCGTACGCGGCGCTCCCCACGAGCCCGATCTTGACCGCGTCGATGGTCACGTCGTCGGAGACGGCGTCGAGCTGCGCGGCCAGGACCTGCACCGGCGGGTCGTAGACGGACCGGACCCCGCGCGTGTTCTGCGCGACGAGCGCGGTCACGACCGCCATCCCGTACGCCCCGTGGGCGGCGAAGGTCTTGAGGTCGGCCGCGACCCCCGCCCCGCCCGTGGGGTCGGTGCCCGCGATCGTCAGGACACGGGGTCTGCTCCCGGCGCTCATCTGCTCGCGCTCACTTCGACGGGTGGTCCTGCGCGAGGTCCTGCAGGAACTCCTTGAGGAGCGGCCCGGCGGTCGTCGCGCCGTACTCGCCCTCGTCGACGAACACCGCGACGCCGACGTCGCCGTCCGTCGCGATCATCCAGGCGTGCGCCTTGCCGCCGTCGCCGAACTGCGCGGTGCCGGTCTTCGCGGCGACGTCGCCGGGCAGCGACGACAGGATCGTCCCGGTCCCCTCCGTCACGACGGCGCGCATGAACCCGTGCAGGGTGCTCGCCTCGGCCGCGGTGAGCTTGCTCGGTGCGGGGGTCGGGCTCGGGGTGGTCGCGTCCGTCGCGCTCGCGGTGGGGGTGGCCGCGTCCGCCGCCGTGGCCTTCGTGGGCTCGACGAGCACGGGCGAGACCCGGTGCCCGGCTGCGACGGTCGCGGCGACGGTCGCCATGGTGAGCGGCGACGCCTCGACCCGGCCCTGCCCGATCATCGAGGCGGCGTGGTCGGTCGCCCCGCCGCCCGTCGTCGGGACGGACCCGAAGAACGCCGGGACGCCGAGCGCGGAGGGGACGCCGATGCCGAGGTCGGCCGCGGCGTCGTGCAGCTCCTCCTGGTCGACCTTCGTCGCCTGCGAGATGAAGGCCGTGTTGCACGAGTTCGCGAAGGCCGTCTTCAGCGGGATGTCGCCGAGGCGCCCGGGCGGGTAGTCCGCGTCGTTCGTGAACCGGCGCCCGTCGACCGTGAGGGACGGCGTGCACGGGACGGAGGTGGTGGCCTTCGCGCCCTCGCGCAGCAGGGCGAGCGAGCTCGCGACCTTCATGGTCGAGCCCGGCGCGAACCTCCCGGTGGTCGCCGTCGAGAGGCCGCCCCCGGCCGTCGCGCTCGCAGCCGCGAGCACCTTGCCCGAGGTGGACACCGCCACGATCGCGGCCGCGACCTTCTGGTCCGCGAGGATCTTCTCGGCGTCGGTCTGGAGCGCGCTGTCGAGCGTGAGCCTCACGGGCGTGCCGGCGACCGCCTCGACCGAGAAGAGCTCGGTGCCCTCGTCGCTCGAGCCGTTGCTGTCGCTGCCGCTGCTCAGCCCGCCGTCGCCGTCGTCGACGAGGCGGATCGCGATACCGGCCCGCCCCGCGAGCTGCGCGTCGTACTGCTTCTGGATGCCGGAGATCCCGGTCTGGTCACCCGCCTGGACACGGCCGTCCGAGTCCTTGACGATCTCCGCCGTCGCGTCGCCGACCGTCCCGAGGAGCGGGCGCGCCCAGTCGTGCGTGGGGGCGAGCGGCATCTTCTGCGCGAGCGCGACGACGCCGGGGATCGCGGTGAGCTTCGAGACATCCGTCGGGTCCGACGCGCGGAGGGCGATCGCCTCGACGAACGCCTGGGGGCCGGCCGCGGCGACCTGCTTCGCGTACGCGTCGGCGTCGAGGTCGAGCGCCTTCGCGAGGGACCGCGCCGACGACTCCCACCGGGTGGCGTCCGTGCGCGTCTTGTCCACGCCGATCACGTGGACCGCGCGGTCCTTGACGATCGCCTTGCCCGACCCGTCGACGATCGCGGCGCGCTGCGGCCGCACCCGGGAGAACGTGACGTGCTGGTTCTCGGCGAGGCCCGGGAGCAGGACCGTCGGGTCCCACCGCACCGACCACGCCGCGTCGC
>Ga0164243_10006424_pt1 | contig 17802 bp, 15 predicted proteins | sample OricompcompostOP_FD_108781 | JGI IMG/M metagenome (GOLD analysis project Ga0164243, IMG submission 108781) | Organic Plus compost microbial communities from Emeryville, California, USA - Original compost - Organic plus compost (OP) | ecosystem: Engineered > Solid waste > Mixed feedstock >... | reverse complement strand
TCCAGGTCGGTGAACAGCAGCTTGTTCGTCACCGCGAACGCGCCCGGCCCGGCCTCGCGCACGCCGACCGGCTGGTAGACGTGGCGCACCTCCTGCAGGTGCGGGTGCGGCGCACGGTCGGCATCGACCAGGCCGTTCGCGCAGAAGTTGCCGTCGTCCGCCGTGCCGCCGCCCCAGTCGCCGCCGTAGGAGAGGTACGTGCCGGACCCGTCCGGCCGGGGGCGGCGGACCATCTGGTCGGCGAAGTCCCACACGAACCCGCCCTGGAGGTTCGGGTACAGCTCGATGGCCGACCAGTACTCGGCGAGGTTCCCGACGCTGTTGCCCATGGCGTGCGCGTACTCGCACAGGATGTACGGCTTCTCGGCGCCGGACCGGCCGTACTCCTCGACGGCCTCGGGCGGGGCGTACATCCAGCTCACCATGTCCGCCACGGCGTTCCACTGCTCGTAGTGCACCGGGCGGGACGGATCGCGGTCGTGCACCCAGTCGGCCAGCGCGGCGATCGTGTCGCCCTTCCCGGCCTCGTTGCCCAGCGACCAGACCAGCACGCTCGGATGGTTCTTGTCCCGCTCGACGAGGTTCCGCACCCGTTCCAGGCACGGCTCCCGCCACACCGGGTCGCTCCCCGGGAGCGTGTGCCGCATGCCGTGCGTCTCCAGGTTCGCCTCGTCCACGACGTACAGCCCGTAGCGGTCGCAGAGGTCGAGCCAGGCGGGGTCGTTCGGGTAGTGCGACGTGCGGACCGCGTTGACGTTGTTCCGCTTCATGATCAAGATGTCGCGCAGCATCGACTCGGCCGACATGACCTGCCCGTGGTCGGGGTCGGTCTCGTGCCGGTTCACCCCGCGGAAGGTGATCGGCTTCCCGTTGATCAGCAGCGGCCCGCCCGGCGCGCGCTCGAACCGGCGGAACCCGACCGGCACCCGGTAGGCCAGCGTGACCCGCCCGGACGGGTCCTCAAGCGCGACGGCCAGGGTGTACAGATCCGGGTGCTCGGCCGACCACTTGCGCGGGCCCGCCACCGGCCGGGCGAGGTCGACCACGGTCTCGGGCGCATCCTCCGGGCGCACCTCCTCCGCCACCGTGGCGATCTCCGCCTCCCCGTCGTACAGCCGGGCGGTGACCCGGTGGCCCGCGGCGCCGCGGCCGCCGCGCACCCACGCCCGGACGCGGAGCGTCGCGTCGGTACAGGCGTCATCGAGGTCGGTGCGCACCTCGACGTCGCGGATGTGCACCTCGGGGACCGCGTACAGGAACACGTCGCGGAAGATGCCGCAGACGTCGATCATGTCCTGGTCCTCCAGCCAGCTCGCCGGGGCCCAGCGGTACACCTCCACGGCCAGCGTGTTCGGCCCGGCGCGCAGGTGGGCGGTGACGTCGAACTCCGCCGGGGCGTAGGAGTCCTCACCGCCGCCGATCTCCGTGCCGTTCAGCCACACACGGAAGGCGGTCTTCACCCCCTGGAACGACAGCAGGATCCGCTGCCCGCGCCACTCCTCCGGCACCTCGAACCGGCGCCGGTAGCGCCCCACCGGGTTGTAGGCCACCGGTACGTCCGGCGGCTCGGGCTGCTCGTACCCCACCCACGGGTACCGGACGTTGAGGTACGTCGGCTCGTCGTACCCGTGGAACTGCCAGTTGGACGGCACCGGGATGACGCCCCAGCCGGAGTCGTCGAACCCCTCCCCGGCGAACCCCTCCGGTGGGTCCGCGGTGTTCGGCGACCAGTGGAACCGCCACTCGCCGTTCAGCGAGCGGACGCGGGGCGACGGGTCACCGCGCACCGCGGCGCGAACGTCGTGATGCGGCGTGAGCGTGGCGCGCGGCGGCTCGCACCCCACCGAGTAACTCTGCGGCGCCCGCGCCGGTACCTGCACGTTCACGGAATCCTCCCCGAGATCTGAGCTGCTGCCGCGAACCACGATCGCCCAACCACCAGACCCCGCGCCACCCCGAAAACCACCGCCTGTGGATAACCCGCGTCAGCCCGTCCACGCCCGGAGCTTGTCCGGGTTCCGCATCGCCCAGATGTGCGTGATCCGGCCGCCTGCGACCTCGAACGCCAGGACCGCGACGACGACGCCGCCGCGCCGGGCGACCAGGCCGGGCCGGCCGTTCACCGTGCGCTCCTCGAGCACCAGGTCCACGCGGGCGATCAGCTCGACGGCGTAGCGGGCGACCTGCTCGGCACCGGTGACCGGATGCGTCACGGCGCTGACCGCGCCGCCGCCGTCGCCGACCGCCCGGGCGCCGGGGTCGAGGAGGGCGACCAGGGCGCCGACGTCCTTGGCCTCCCACGCCCGCTTGAAGTCCCGTACGACACCGGCCCGCCGCGGCTCCGGGACCTCCTCCGGCCGCGCATCCGCGACGCGCCGCCGCGCCGAGGAGGCCAGCTGGCGGCATGCCGCCGGCGTACGGCCGACGATCTCGGCCACGTCCGCGAAGGGGTACTGGAAGACGTCGTGCAGCACGAACGCGACGCGCTCGGCCGGCGTCATCGACTCCAGCACGACCAGGAAGGCCATGGTGACCGACTCGTCGAGGGTGATCCGGTCGGCCGGGTCGGCCCACTCCGTACGGTCGGGCAGCGGCTCCGGGAGCCACTCGCCGACGTACCGCTCCCGCCGGACCCGCGCCGAGCGGAGCACGTCGAGGCACACGCGGCCGGCCACCTTCGTCAGCCAGCCGGCCGGCGACGCGATGGCGTCCCGCTCCCCGGGGGACAGGGCGTACCAGCGCGCGTACGTCTCCTGCACCGCGTCCTCGGCGTCGGCCAGCGAGCCGAGGAGCCGGTACGCGACGTTGATCAGCTGATTCCGCTCGCCCATGACCACGGACTCGATTTGAATGCTCACACCGCTTCGACGGACCGGCGCCCCGGACTGTGACAGCTCACATTTCCCGGCGCCGCTTCGTCGTAGAGGCATGGACGACTTCCGAGACATCGCCGACCGCTTCGAGATCACCGCGCTCGCCGGCGCGTTCGCCGACGCCGCGATGACCCGCGACTACGACCGCTTCGCCGCGCTGTTCACCGAGGACGCCATCTGGCGGATCCCGCCCATCGCCGACTTCACCGGACGCGCGGAGATCCGTACCGGCATCGAGCGGCTGCAGGGGAGCTGGGACTACTTCATCCAGCACGCGCACCCGGGCTCGGTCCGGGTCGACGGCGACACCGCGACCGGCCGCGCGTACATCGCTGAGTACGGGCGCATGCGCGACGGCAGCGCCCACCTCAACTACTCCCTCTACCACGACCGCTACCGCCGCACCCCGGACGGCTGGCGGTTCACCGCGCGCGTCTATGAGGTCGTGCACGTCGAAGGCGTGGCGCCCCTGCCCCGGAGCGGATGAGGGGCAGGAGCACCACGCCTTGCCGGTACGAGGCCCGGCCTCGGTCCGGCTACTTCCGGCAGACGAAGATGCCCCAGGCGAGGTTGCCCGCGTTACCTCCGTCGACCCAGTGCCGCAAGCCGACCTTCATCGGCTCGAGGTAGGAGGAGCTGATACGCCCGGACAGCTCCTCCTCGCGGGCCTCGGTCTCCGCCAGGACCCGCCCGTAGTGCGTGGCGAGCTGCGGGGTGAAGTCCTCGAACTCCACCTTCTTCATGCCGAGGCGGTTGATCTCGCGCCGGTAGAAGTCCGGCGTGCCCATGGTGTCCAGGTCCAGGCGCTTGAGGATCGGCACCAGTGCCGAGCGCGCGGTCCCGTCGGCCGCCATGGGGTCGGTGAACACGAACGCGCCGTCCGGACGGAGCACCCGCGCGACCTCTTCCAGCACCTTGACGCGGTCGCCGCTGTGCAGCATCGCGTCCTGCGACCAGACGACGTCGAAGGCGTTGTCCTGGAAGGGGATGTCCTCGAAGGAGCCGTCGACGACGTCGATCAGGTGGGCGAGGCCCTGCTCCTCGTTCATCTCCCGGTTGCGGTTGTTCTCCACTTCGGAGAGGTTCAGGCAGCTCACCTTGCATCCGTACGTGGACGCCAGGTACCGCGCCGAACCGCCGAACCCGGCCCCGATGTCCAGGACCCGGGTCTCGGGGGTGATCTCGATCTTGCCGGCCATCCGCTCGACGGTCTGGCGGCTGGCCTGGGCGATCGAGATGTCCGCCGGCTCGTAGAGGCCGACGTGGATGTCCTCGCCACCCCAGACGTTGAAGTAGAAGTTGTCCGCGTCCTCGGAGTTGTAGTAGTCCCGGGCGGTGCTGACGGCGCCCGTGTAGCTCTTGCCGCCGCGCTCGTCCTCGGGCTGGTAGTACTTCTCTGCCACGTGGATGAAGAAGTCCGGCTCCTCGTCGGCGTAGGTCTCCTGGAAGTCGCCGTACGTCTCGACGTGCTGGAAGCCGACCTCCCGCATGAGCCGCCGCATGTAGTTCTTCCGCAGCGGGAACATGTTCAGGAAGTACTCAGAATTGTCGGGGAACCGGTACTTGAATCGCGCCAGCCCCGGGTCGACGTAGTCCGGCTCGGCCGAGACCTCGTCGCCGCAGTAGTAGTACGTGTGCCGGTTGGAGTATTGACCGTCCAAAAGCGCATCGTAGTTGCGCTGATCGATGATGAGCACGCCATCGTGTTTCAACATCGCGTAGAACTCCGCCAGCGCCTTGCGACGGTCCCGCTCGGAGAACAGATGAGTAAACGAGTTGCCCAGACAGATGATGGCGTCGTACTCACCGTGCACATCGCGGTTCAGCCACCGCCAGTCGGCATTGACGACCCGGAGGATGTGCCCGCCGTACGTGACACCGTTCTGGAAGGCCTTGGCCAGCATCTCAGGGCTGCCGTCCGCGCTGACGGTCTCGAAGCCCTCTTCCAGCAGCCGGACCGAGTGGAAGCCCGTCCCCGTGGCGACATCGAGCACCGAGCGCACGCCACGGCTCTTGAGCTGATCGATGAAGAAGCTGCCTTCGCTCTCCCAGCGAGCCTTCCAGTCGATCAGCTGGTCCCACTTCTCGACGAAGCCCTCGACGTACTCCTCGGTGTAGTGGTCCGTGTCGCGAACCTCGGTCGGATTGTCGCCGAACGCCTGCTTCTCTTGCGCGCTAATCGGTCGGCCTCCTTCGTGAGATTGAATGAATTTGACCGGACATGCGCATCATAAACAGACACTCTGGACACCTCCATAGCCGGGGGCGTTAAATCCCCTTAACATGGCCGCAAGATCCGGACGTTCGCCCAGGTCAGCGCGCATTTATTGGCATGTGATATATTATAGAGAGAAAGATAATTGGGATATCTGTCTCTCATTTTTTTGGCGCCCTCTTCTGGTCGAACAGGACACAACGGGCCGCGCGTGACGCAACATCGGTTTGCCGCCGGGCGCTCCGGGCACGGTGGAGATGTCCTGCGTCCGGTGAAGGAGGCCCGGTGGTGCGGCTATCCCGTACGAACTTCCGTAACCATTCCGCGACGTTTTCCCGTACGGCCGCACTGGCCGCGTGCGCTGCACTGACGCTGGCCGGCTGCGGCACGGTCGGCCACGACGACATCCCCGTCTCGGTCGCCGACGGCGCGTACGGCCAGGCGAACGGCGTGCTGCTGCGCAACGTTTTCGTTCTCGGCCCGACGCCGGGTCAGACGATCCCGCAGGACGGCTCGGTCGCGGTCTTCGCCGGCATCGTCAACAACGGCGACCGCCCGGACCGCCTCGTCCGGGTCGCGGCGCCGGGGTTCGCCGGGAAGGCAACGGTCACCGGCGGCGGGCTCGACGTGCCGGTCCACCGGCTGGTCGGCACCGGCCCGGAGCCGCCGGTCACGCTGACGAAGCTGGCCGCACCGCTGCGCGGCTCGCCGACCGTACGGCTCACGCTGACGTTCCGGGACGCCGGTCCGGTCACGCTGAGCGTGCCCGTGATGAGCAATCAGGGCGCGTTCACCACGTTCTCACCGACCCCTCGAACCGCCAGGTAGACTTGGCTTTTCGTGCGATTCCTCAACGACCGGGTCCCGCAGCAGGACCTCACCTACAGCGACGTGTTCATGGTGCCGGACCGGTCCGCCGTGGACTCCCGGCTGAGCGTGGACCTCTCCACCGCCGACGGCAGCGGCACCACGCTTCCGCTGGTCGTCGCGAACATGACCGCGGTCGCCGGGCGCCGCATGGCCGAGACCATGGCCCGGCGCGGCGGCCTCGTGGTGATCCCGCAGGACATCCCGCTCGACGTGGTGACCGAGGTGATCTCCTGGGTCAAGGCCCGGCACCTCGTCCACGACACGCCGATCACGCTCGGCCCGGGCAGTACGGTCGGCGAGGCGCTCAGCCTGCTGCCCAAGCGCGCGCACGGCGCCGTGATCGTCATCGACGACGAGCGGCGGCCGATCGGCGTGGTCACCGAGGCCGACTGCCTGGGCGTGGACCGCTTCTCCCAGCTCCGCGACGTCATGTCCACCGACCTGCTCACGCTGCGCGTGGACGTCGACCCGCGCGAGGCGTTCGACCGGCTCAACAGCGGCGGCCACCGGCTGGCCCCGGTCGCCGACGCGGACGGCCGGCTCACCGGCATCCTCACCCGTACCGGAGCGCTGCGCGCCACGCTGTACCAGCCCGCGCTCGACGCCTCCGGGCGACTGCGCATCGCCGCGGCCGTCGGCGTGAACGGCGACGTCGCGGGCCGGGCGGCCAAGCTCGTCGAGGCCGGCGCGGATCTCGTCGTGGTGGACACCGCGCACGGCCACCAGGACAAGATGCTGTCCGCGCTGCGGGCGGTGCGCGAGCTGAACCCGGGCGTGCCGATCGTCGCCGGGAACGTGGTGACCGCGGCCGGCACCCGGGAGCTGATCGAGGCCGGGGCGGACATCGTGAAGGTCGGCGTCGGCCCGGGCGCGATGTGCACGACGCGGATGATGACCGGCGTGGGCCGGCCGCAGTTCTCCGCCGTCCTCGAGTGCGCGGCCGAGGCGCGCGGTCTCGGCCGGCACGTGTGGGCCGACGGCGGCGTGCGCTACCCGCGCGACGTCGCGCTGGCGCTGGCCGCCGGGGCGTCCAACGTCATGATCGGCTCGTGGTTCGCCGGAACGTACGAGTCGCCCGGCGACATCCAGCGCGACGCCGACGGCCGGCTGTACAAGGAGAGCTTCGGCATGGCCTCGGCCCGGGCCGTACGGCTGCGCACCGCGGAGGACTCGCCGTACGACCGGGCGCGGAAGGCGCTGTTCGAGGAGGGCATCTCCACCTCAGCGATGTACCTCGACCCGGCGCGGCCGGGCGTGGAGGACCTCGTCGACCAGATCGTCGCCGGGGTGCGCAGCTCGCTGACGTACGCCGGCGCGCGGACGCTCGACGAGTTCTTCCAGCGCGCGATCGTCGGCGTGCAGTCCGCGGCCGGCTACAGCGAGGGCAAGCCGCTGCCGGGCGGCTGGTAGGCGGCCGGCGCGGCTCAGTACCCGGGCCGCTGCGGCATGATGATCCACAGCACGATGTAGATGATGAACTGCGGGCCGGGCAGCAGGCAGGAGATCAGGAAGATCAGCCGGACGATGTTCGGGCTGATGCCGAACCGCTCCCCCAGGCCGCCGCAGACGCCAGCGATCATGCGATGTCTCGTCGAGCGGGCAAGGCCGGTACTCATTGCGAACCCCCGTGTCGGTCGGTGCGATGAGTCAACGCTATGTCCGTACCCGCGGGCGGCGCCTCAGCCGTTCGGTCGAACGTCCCCGGACGTTATGCGTACGGGTGCCCCCTAGGGGCGCGGGCGACGTGCTACAGTCGGTGATGTTGTTACGCAGGTCCTGAACGTGTTCGAGCGCCCGCGGATGAGTCTGCGGGCTTTTTTCATGTAGCTCGGGTACGACGGACGTCCCAAGGCGTCCGGGGGCCTCGCAAAGAGGAAGAGAGCATATGGCTCAGGGCACTGTCAAGTGGTTCAACCCGGACAAGGGCTTCGGCTTCATCGCCCCCGATGGCGACCAGAACGACGTCTTCGTCCACTACTCCGAGATCGTCGGCTCCGGTTTCCGTAGCCTCGATGAGGGCCAGCGGGTGGAGTTCGAGATCACCCAGGGCACGAAGGGGCCGCAGGCCAGCCAGGTCCGCGCGGTCTGACGTCTGCAAAACTTCGCCTGAGGGCGGGTCGCCGTACGGTGACCCGCCCTTCTGCGATCACATGCCGGTGATCAGCGGGCCGGCCACCGCGCCGACCAGGCCGGCGACCGCGATGCCGTACGCGATGCCGCGCCGCCGCCAGCTCTGCAGCAGCACCAGCGGCAGCCAGGCCGCGAGCAGGATCTCCAGGGAGTGCAGGAGGATCAGCGCGATCCCCCAGTCCCACACGGCGAGGATGGCGTAGACGCTCTCACCCGCGAGCGCGGCGCACAGCACGCCGACGGCCCCGGCGGTGAAGTCCGTACGCCCGCGCCGCCACAGCGCGCCGAGATAGCCGAACAGCGCGCCCGCCGGCACCGCGATCATCAGCCGCGCCGAGTTGACCGCGAGCACCCGGCCGGTGCCCGAGCCGTCGTCGGAGCCGGACCGGAGCAGGTAGTACACCGCCACCGTGGCCCACAGCGCCACCACGCCGCGGATCAGGCCGGCCCACAGGCCGCGCCCGGCCGCGCCGGAGATGAACGACGCGAACAACCACAGGGCGGCGAGGTTGCCGGCCCAGGTGAGCCACCACGGCAGCACGCCGGTGAGGCCGCCCAGCACGCCGAGCGCGACGCTCGCCACGATGGCGATCGCCGCGAACCACGGCGTCGGCGGGAGGTAGCGCCGCCAGCCGCGGGTGTCAGGGTCGAGATCGGTGACGTCGATGGTGGACATATGCCAGTCAGCATACGGGCCTCCGGCGTGTCACCCGGCCGGAACCGGGAGATGCCGGGAACCGTGGGGCAGGAGGGCGTTGACCAGGCACTCCGTCACTAGGGGCAATGCGGGTTTTACCGAACGAATCGGCTGCCCCCTGTGCACTTGCTAGGGTCGTCCTGCACGGCTTAACGATCTTCACGCACCGTGCCCAACCAACCACGGCTACTGGCGGGTATGTCTCTCGATACACGTGCCGCGCAAAGGGGCACCTCCGGGCAGGCGACCGCTGCATCGCCTCGTTCCGCGGGCGCGATGGAGCGCGACGCCCATCTCGACAATGCCAAATTCGTGGCGATCGTCCTGGTCGGGGTCGGTCACGCCATCGGCATGTTGTGGGAGCTGCGCGCCGCCGGCGCGCTGAACCTGGTGATCTACGGCTTCCACATGCCGGCGTTCGTCCTGATGGCCGGGTACTTCTCCAAGAACTTCGACTACTCCAAGCGCCGGATGCAGCGGCTGATCGGCGGGGTCGTCGTCCCGTACGTGGTCTTCCAGCTGATCTACGTGGCGCTGGCGAAGTGGACCGGCGACGGCGCGGACTGGGCGCTGCTCAACCCGGTGTGGCTGAACTGGTTCCTGGCCTCGCTGTTCATCTGGCGGCTGATCAGCCCGATCTGGCGGAACATCCGGTGGCCGTTCGCCATCGCGGTGGGCGTCTGCCTGGCCGCGAACCTCAGCACGTTCCCGGACACGCTCAGCATGACCCGCACGCTGATGATGCTGCCGTTCTTCGTGGCCGGCATGCTGCTGCGGCCCGAGCACTTCGAGCTGCTGGCCCGCACGTGGGTCCGGGTGCTGGCGGTGGTCGTGCTGGTGGTCGCGTTCGCCGGCGCGTACGTCATCCGGCCGTACGTCTCGACCAAGCTGCTGTACTACTCCGACACCGCGACCGACCTGCACACGCCGTTCCTCGAGGCCACCGCCCTGCGGATCGCGCTGCTGGCCGGCGCGTTCGTGCTGATGGCGGCGTTCTTCGCGCTGATCCCCCGGCGCCGCGTGTGGTTCACCTCGCTGGGCGCCGGCACGATCTACGCCTACCTGCTGCACGGCATCCCGCATCGCATCGCCGAGAACTACGGCTGGTACGACCAGTTCGTCTCTCCGTGGGGGTTCGTCCTCGTCACGGTCGTGGCCGCGCTGGTCACGATCGCGCTGATGACGAAGCCCGTACGGCTGGCCACCCGGTGGATCGTGGAGCCGCGGCTCGACTGGCTGTTCCACACCGTCTCCGTCGGCCAGGCCCGCCGCAGCGGCGCGCACCGCGCGCGGTCGCACCGGCCGGAACCGTCCCCTCATCCGAACGCAGGAAACGAGTACGCCCCCGCTGATGGCCCAACCCTCCGTCGAGCGTCCGGTCACCACGACTCATGACGCCAAGCCGAGCAAGCCGCCCGAAGCCAACGACCGCGACGCGTTCTTCGACAACGCGAAGTTCTTCGCGATCCTGCTCGTCGTCGTCGGTCACTCGATCGAGCCGCTCCGGGATCACCTGAGGGTCGCCGCGGCGGGGTACCTGTGGATCTACATCTTCCACATGCCGGCGTTCATCGTGATCGCCGGGTTCTTCACCAAGAACTTCGAGGCGGCGCCGCGAAAGATCCAGCGGCTGGTGTCCGGCGTGGTGGTGCCGTACCTGATCTTCGAGGTGGTCTACACCGCGCAGCTGTTCTGGACGCAGCCGAACGACCCGCCGAACTGGTCGCTGCTGGCCCCCGCGTACCTTGACTGGTTCCTCGCGTCGCTGTTCATGTGGCGGCTGACCAGCCCGATCTGGCGGTACATCCGCTGGCCGCTGGCGCTGGCCACGGGCGTGTCGCTGCTGGCCGGGCTGACGGAGTTCGGCAAGACCCTGGGCATGACGCGCACGCTGCAGCTGCTGCCGTTCTTCGTGCTCGGCATGGTGCTGCGCCGGGAGCACTTCGAGTTCCTGCACCGGCCGTGGGTGCGGGCGGTGGCCGTGGCGATCCTGGCGGTCACCGCGCTGACCGTGCTGTTCTTCCTGTACAAGGCCAGCGCCGAGTGGGTGTACTGGCGCAAGACGCTGTCCGACCGCGGCGTGGACCCCGTGTACGGCACGGCGGTGCGCGCCGGGATGCTCGTGGGGACGACGGTCATCACCGCGTCGTTCCTGGCGCTGATCCCGCGCAAGAGGTACTGGTTCACCTCGCTGGGCGCCGGCACGATCTACGCGTACCTGCTGCACGGGCTGGTCGTGCGCACGGTGAAGCACCTCGGGCTGTACCACCACCTGCACTCCTACCTCGGCCTGGCGATCACGATCGTGGCCGCGGTGGGCCTGGCGCTGCTGCTGATGAGCGGACCGGTGCGCTGGCTGACCCGGTGGGCGGTGGAGCCGAAGGTCGGCTGGCTGTTCCCGCGATCACGCACCTCCTGACCTTCGCCGCCGTCGCTGTGAGTGAGCACACAGTGGCCAGGGGAAGCACACGCCAAAGCTTCGGCGTACTTTTGAACTGACTGGTCGGTTCAAATTGGGGTGATCGATGGCGGAGCGCAGTGGCGTGCGCGTGACGGCGGAGCGGCTCGGGCTCCGCGGATCGCGCGGCTGGGTGTTCCACGACGTCACCTTCGACGCCCGCCCGGGTGACCTCGTCGCGGTGACCGCCGGGGGCGGGTCCGGGCGGACATCCCTGCTGCTCGCCCTGGGCGGGCGGATGCGGCCCTCGACGGGCGAGGCCGGCGTGGACGGACTGCCGCTGCCGCGCCGCGCCCGGCGGGTGCAGCGCATCTCCGCGCTCGGTGAGATGGAGACGGTCAACGAGCTGGACGACGCGGTCAGCGTCGGCGGGCACGTGGCCGAGCGCGCCCACCTCGTCGGCCGGTTCGCCCGGCCGCGGACGATCACCGCCGCGCTGGTGCGCGTCGGCCTGGACCTCGACCGGCACACGCTGGTCCGCGAGCTGGACACGTACGAGCGGCGGCTGTTCGGCCTGGCCCTCGCGCTGCTCGGCGAGCCGCGGCTGGTGCTGGTCGACGACGTGGACGCCCGGCTGGCCTCCGACGTACGGCCGCTCATGTGGGAGCGGCTCGCGGCGGTCGCGGAGTCCGGCCCGACCGTCATCGCGGCCGGCACCGACGCGCCGCCGGACGGGCTCGCTCAGGTGCGCGTGCCGCTGGACGCGCCGGCCGAGCCGCCCGAACCGGTACGCGCGGCCGGGGCGACCGCGGTGCCGGCCGAGGACGACGCCGGCACGGCGCGGATCGACGACCTGCTCGGGCCGGGCGAGGAGGGCGGACGGTGAAGACCCTCCCGGAGCTGAAGGTCGGCGGGGTGGAGCTGCGCCGGTTCCTCCGCTCGCCGCTCACCGTCGCCGCGCTGGTCGCGCTGGCGCTGCTGCCGCTGCTGTACGCGGGCCTGTACCTGTGGTCGTTCTGGGACCCGTACGGGCGGATGCACAACCTGCCGGTGGCGCTGGTCGTCCAGGACCAGGGCGCGACGATCAACGGGAAGCCGGCCAACGCCGGGCGGGAGCTGGGCGACCAGCTCGTGAAGCGCGGCGACTTCGACTGGCGGCGGGTCAGCGCGGCCGAGGCCGACCGGGGCGTCGGCACCGGTGAGTACTACATGTCGCTGACGATCCCGCGCGACTTCAGCGCCCGCATCGCCGCGCCGCAGGACGACGACGCCGCGCTGGACCCGGCGCTGCTGCGCGTGCACCTGAACGACTCCAACGGCTACATCACGTCGGTCATCGCCGACACCGCGTTCACCCAGGTCCGCGACGCCGCGGCGAAGACCACGACCGGGCGGTACCTGGACCGGATCTGGCTCGGGTTCAACCAGATCCACGCGCAGACCGCGAAGGCGGCGCGCGGCGCGAACAAGCTCGCGTCCGGCATCGACGAGGCCAAGAACGGGTCGGGGAGGCTGGTCGACGGCGCGGGCACGCTGACCACCGGCATGCGCAGGATCGACACGGCGTCGGGGCAGCTGGCGCGCGGCAACGCGAAGGTGGCGCGGCAGGTGGCGCCGCTGGTGAAGCTCATCGACACGCGCTCGGACCGGCTCGTGCCGCGGCTGCGGCGGGACGCGCCGAAGATCCGCCGGTCCGCGCTGCTGGTCGCCGGGGCCGCCGACGTGATCGGCCGGGACGCCACCAAGCTGCCCGCCCGTACGCACGCGGCCGCGCGCGACGCGTCGTCGGCGTACACGGAGCTGCGCGACTACGTGAACGACCACCCCGAGCTGAAGCAGAACCCGGAGCTGTACCGGGCGGTGCAGCACGTGCTGGCCGGCGCGAAACAGGTCGCGCGGACCGCCGCGCAGGTGGATGCGTACGCCCAGAAGCACAAGGCGCAGCTACGGCAGCTGTCCGCCGACGCGCGCGAGGTCGGGCGGGTGGCGCGCCGGGTGGCCGACGACGCGCCGAAGCTCGCCGGCATGGTCGAGCGGGCGCGGAACAAGGCCGACGCGCTGGGCAGCGGCCTGAACCGGCTGGCCGCGGGCTCGGCGAAGCTGCACCGCGGCACCGGGACGGCGCTCGGCGGCATGCGGACGCTCGACTCCGGCATCGGCGACCTGGACGACGGGCTGGTCCGGCTGTCCTCCGGCGGGCACACGCTGGCCGACGGACTGTCCGACGGGCAGCGGCAGATCCCGACGTACGACAAAGGGCAGCGGGCCGACCGGTCGGACATGATGAGCAGCCCGGTCCGGCTGTCGTCGAAGACGGACAACAAGGTGGCGACGTACGGCGTGGGGTTCGCGCCGTTCTTCCTGCCGCTGGCGCTGTGGGTCGGCGCGATGATCGTCTACATGCTGCTGCGGCCGCTGCCCGGGCGGGCGCTGGCGTCCAACGTGCCGGCCTGGCACGTGGCGCTGGCCGGCTGGCTGCCCGGCGCGCTCATGGCGTTCGCGCAGGTCGGCGCGTTGCTGGCGGTGCTGCACTTCGGGCTGGGCCTCGATCCGGTGCACCTGTGGGGCCTGGTCGGCTTCCTGCTGCTCACCGGCGTCACGTTCATGGCCATGGTGCAGTGGCTGTACGGGAAGTTCGGCCCGGTGGGGCGGGTGCTCGCGCTGGCGTTGCTGATGCTGCAACTGACCTCCGGCGGCGGCACGTACCCGCTGCCCACCTCGCCCGCCTTCTTCCAGGACATCGCGCCGTTCCTGCCGATGAGCTGGGTGATCCGGGCGCTGCGGCAGCTCATCGGCGGAGGGGACATGACCGCGGTCTGGCAGGGGTGCGGCATACTCGCGGGGTTCCTCGCGGCCGCGCTGGTCCTCACGACCGTCGCGGCGCGGGGGAAGCGCATCTGGACGCTGACGCGGCTGCATCCGGCGCTGCGGCTCTGAGAGGGTCGAGGGGTCATGAGCGGACGACGGGAGACCACCCGGCAGCGGCTGTTCGCGGCCGCGACCGGACTGATCGCCGAGCACGGCTTCGCGGCGACGACGGTGGACGCGATCGCCGAACGCGCCGGCGTCGCGAAGGGCACGGTCTACTACAACTTCCCGAGCAAGTCCGCGATGTTCGAGGAGCTGCTGCGGCTCGGCGTGGACCGGCTGGCCGCCCAGCTCGCGGCGGCGGTCGACGGGAGGCCCGCGGACCCGGTGGCCGCGCTCATCCGCGCGGAGCTTGAGTTCATCGGCGCGTACGAGACGTTCGCGCGGGTGCTGCTCGGCGAGATGTGGCGGGCGGGCGGCGACTGGCCGGCGGCCGCGAAGCTGATCCGGGAGAAGGCCATCGGGGCGTTCGCGACGGAGATCCGCGCCGCCCGTACGCGCGGTGAGCTGCGCGCGGACCTCGACGCCGGCATGGCCGCGACCGCGCTGTTCGGCATGACGCTGACCGTCGCGCTGGAGTGGCGGGCGCTGGACCCGGACCGGCCCATCGACGACGTGCACGCCACGCTCGTGTCGCTGCTGCGTGACCGCATCGATTCGTAGAAACCGGGACGGGCCGGACGTTTCTGGCGGAGAATCACGCATGGGGGTGTGGGACCAGATACGCCGTACGGTGCCGGTGATCGCGGCCGGCTGGGGAGTTCGATGCGGTCGCCGACACGTTCGACGTACACCTACCTCACGCTGGTCGGAATCCTGATCGTCGTCGTCTTAGCCGCCCGGGTGGACTTCGGCGGGTCCGACCCGGCGACCGCGCCGGACCGCCCGGCCGTGCAGAAGACCGAGCCCGGCGTGTACGGGGCCGACGGCCAGCCGTCGCCACGGCTGCTGAACGACCTGTGGTCCTCCTACGGGCACGCGGCGACCTGCTCGCAGTGGAGCGGCGCGGACGGCATGCAGGCCATCCGGCTGTCCCAGAACAAGATCGCCTGGTTCTTCTCCGACACGTTCCTCGGCCCGGTCCAGCCGGACGGCAGCCGCCCGCCGCTCGGCACGTCGATGATCCAGAACTCCCTGGTCGTGCAGACCACCGCGCCCGACGGCCGGAACCGGATGAGCACCGTGACCGGCGGCGGCACCTGCGGCGGCAGCGGCAGCACGCTGGATCCGGGCCCGCAGTCGCTGGTGCCGCGTCCGGTGCAGAAGCCGCGGCCGTGGTACTGGGCCGCGGACAACGCGATCGTCGGGAACACCCTGGTCAAGTTCTACAACCGCTTCCACTTCGGCGACCCCACCGCGCGGTACGTCCCGGAGGGCACGGTCATCGCGCGGTTCAAGATGAGCGACCTGACCGCGAAGACGCCGCCCGCCGCGATGCGCCCGCCGACCACCGAGATCCCGTCGTACACGCCGGTGCCAGGCGGGTCGCCGATCCTGTGGGGCGGCGCGGTGCTGGTCGACGGGGGCACGACGTACGTGTACGGCTGGGCGACCGCGGACGTCCACGTGCAGGACAAGCGGCTGTACCTGGCGCGGGTGCCCAGCCGTACGCTGGCCGACTTCCGTACCTGGCGGTTCTACGCGGGCGCCGGTACGTGGTCAGAGCGGCAGTCCGGGGCGCAGCCGCTGCAGCCGATCGGCGCGGGCCTCTCGGTGTCCAACGGGTTCTCGGTGGCCAAGCTGGGCGGCAAGTACTGGCTGATCCAGCACGAGCCGGACCTGTTCGACGCGGACATCGTGGCGTACCCGGCGGCCACCCCGTGGAGCTCGTTCGACGTCACCAAGCGGGTGCACCTGTTCCACGCGCCGGAGGTCGGCCGCGACGCCGCACACGACTACCGGATGATCTACGAGGCGCGGCTGATCCCCGCGCTGTCCACCCGCCGGCGGCTGGTGATCGGGTACAGCGTGAACAGCTCCGGGGTGAGCGCCGGATGCCGGAACCTCGTCTCGTACACGGACAAGATCTACCGTCCGCGGTTCATCACCGTCCCCCGGTCGCTGTTCACCACCGGCCGCACGGACGGGCAGGGCGTGAGCTACGACCCGCGGCCGGTCTCCGACGCCGCGAAGCAGCACCCCGGGCAGTGGCACGACACCTGGTCCGGCCGGACCTGCCCGGCGCTGCGCCGCGTCACCTCGATCAGCACCCGGTTCAGCCCGGACGGCGGCATCACGCTGTCCTGGCCGAGCACCGGCCTGGACGTCTGGTACCGCGTGTACGTACGGGACGGACGCGGCGGCCGGTACCGGCTGGCCGGGCGGACGCTCGACCCGTCCATCACGCTGACCGGCTACCGCCCGGGCAGTACGCACGAGTGGAAGGTGGTGCCGATGAACGTCCGCAACGACGCCGGCCCGCCGGCCACGATCCGGCAGAAGCTTCCGTGAACGTGCCCTACGGTGGTCTGCATGACCGGCCGACTGTCGCTTGCCACCGCGGCGCTGCGCGCGCTCGCCCCCCGCGCCTCGTTCATCGAGGACGAGGTCGCCGGACTGGCCGCGGTGGTGCGGCCCGGGGCGATCTGCTTCGACATCGGTGCGGAGTACGGGCTGTACACCTACCCGCTGTCCCACCTGGCCGGTCCGCACGGCCTGGTGCACAGCTTCGAGCCGCTGCCCGGCGCGGCCCGGGTGCTGGCCGCCGGGATCGGCGCGTTCGGGTGCCGTAACGTACGCCGCTTCGCCGGCGCGGTGAGCGACCGCCCGGGCACGGGCGAGCTGAGCATGCCGCGCCGCAACGGCCTGCCGGTGCACGGCCGCTCGTTCCTCACCACCGGCGCCCACGGCGTGGGCCCGAACAGCGAGTTCGCCTCGGCCGACCTGGTCCGTACGAGGATCACCACGGTCGACCGCGTCTACGACCACTTCAACCTGCCGAAGGTCGACTTCATGAAGGTCGACGTCGAAGGCGCCGAACCCAAGGTCATCGAGGGCGCCGCCAAGGTCATCGACCGCCACCGCCCCGCGTTGCTCCTGGAGATCGAAGACCGCCACCTGGCCAAGTACGACACCACCGCCGACGACCTCACGGCCCACCTGACCGCCCTCGGCTACGGCATGCAGTGGTGGCAGAACGACCACTGGACCCCGGTGGAAAAGGTCACCGACGAACGCCGCAACTACCTGTTCACCACCGAAGCCCCATGACCCGTACGGCGGCCGTCGCCCTGGCCGCCTGCCTGGCGTTATCCGGCTGCACGGCCCACCCGGCCCCGCGACCGCCGCAGCCGGCCGCATCCGTCCGCACGACGACCTCGACCCGCGCCCCGGCCATGCGGCAGACCGTCAAGACGTCGCTGCCACCCGCCCCGCGCTGCGACGCGTCGCAGTTGCGGATCTCCCCGGGCGTACGACCGTCACCACGGACCCACGAGGCCCGGCAGCGGTACGAGCTGTCCGACATCTCACGATCGACCTGCGTCCTCCGCGGCTATCCGGACGTGACGCTGTTCGACACCGGCGGACGCCGTTTACCGTTCACGTTCCGCCACCGCGCCGACCCGTCGATCGGCGACGCTCCGCCGGCCACGATCCGGATCCGCCCCGGCCGCTCCGCCCACTTCGAGATCTACCGGTCCGCCTGCGTCGCGAGCGAAGGCATGCCGGTCGCGCGCATCATGATCCGGCTGCCCGCGGGCCGTGAGCTGGGGCCGGTCGAGGTCGGCCGGCGGGCCCTGCCGATCGGCTA
>Ga0164243_10006421_pt1 | contig 17803 bp, 15 predicted proteins | sample OricompcompostOP_FD_108781 | JGI IMG/M metagenome (GOLD analysis project Ga0164243, IMG submission 108781) | Organic Plus compost microbial communities from Emeryville, California, USA - Original compost - Organic plus compost (OP) | ecosystem: Engineered > Solid waste > Mixed feedstock >... | reverse complement strand
TCCAGCGCAGCTGCGCCGCCTCCTGGTACGGGCCGCCGCCCTCATGGTCGTTGAAGTCGTACACCTCGATCGTCTTGTCCTCGTGCGCCCAGGCGTTGAAGGCGGCAACACCGTGGAGGGCGGGCACGTCTGGTCCTCCAGCGCTGCCGAGAACAGTGCGGGCGCGGTGCCGCGGGCGGCGAAGTGCACGCCGTCGAAGTACGACAGGGTGCGCCGCACGTCCGCCGCGCGGCCGCGGTGCGTCTTGAGGAAGTTGCCGATCTCCCGGTACGGGTTGCGGTCGGTGAGGGTCGTGGCGCGCGGGAAGTCGCACAGGAACGGCACGTCCGGCGCGACGCCCGCCAGGTCCGGGACGAGACCGCCCACCGCGATCGTGATGCCGCCGCCCTGGCTCCCGCCCGTGACCACGGTGCGGCTCGCGTCGGCCAGCGGGTGCGACCGCGCCGCCTCCACCGCGCGCACCGCGTCCGTGAACACCCGCCGGTAGTAGTAGTTCTCCGGCGCGTCGATGCCACGCGTCATGTAGCCGGGGAACGCCGGTCCGGACCCGACCGGGTCCTCGGTGCCGCCGCCCCCGCCCCACGCGCTGCCCTGGCCGCGGGTGTCCATCACGAAGTGCGCCCGGCCGGTGGACGCCCACAGCAGGTGCTCGTGCGGCAGGCCGCGGCCGCCGCCGTACCCGACGAACTCCACCACCAGCGGCAGCGGTTCGGAGGCGCCGGCGGGCAGGATCAGCCAGGCCTTGACGGGGTGGCCGCCGAACCCGGCGAACGTCACGTCGAAGACCTCCACGGTCGTCAGTCCCGTGTCGACCGGCTCGAACCGCGCGTCCAGGTCGTGCCGGCGCGCCTCCTCCAGCGTCCCGGACCAGAACGCGTCGAAGTCCTCGGGCTCCGTGGACTTGCTGCGGTACGCGCGCAGCTTGTCGAGGGAAAGGTCGAACAGGGCCATCTGGGACCGCCTTCGTGAAGGGACCGTGCGAAGCGAGGACACGGTACGTGGATCATGCGGCGGCACGCCAGGGTGCGGGGGAGAAGGTCCAGGTGGCGGGACAGAAAGCGGTTGCCGTGCCGACGGCGCCCCAGGGTGTCAGACGCCGCGGTGCGTCCACAGCGGCCCGGTGCGGGCCCAGTCCCGCTCCCACTCCTCGAGCCGCCGCCGCAGCGCCACCCGCCGCGTCGCGCGGTGCGCCAGCAGCAGCACGGCCGCCGTGGAGCCGGCGGCCAGGGTGCCCATGCCGACCCCGTACTGCCACACCGACGCGTCGTCGACCGGCGGCAGCACCTCGCGGCCCCGGGAGTCCAGCCAGACGTGCACCGGGTCGCCGGGGCGGACATCCGCCGGGACCCGCGCCAGGGCCGTCCGCGTGCCGTCGTCCGGGTCCGTCCAGCGGACGGTCGCCCGGGACGCGTGGCGCCGCTCGGACTCGGCGGGGGAGTGCGCCTTCGAGGGGCGCTCCAGGACTTCGGCGCGTACGCGATGGCGATCGGCGCGCTGCTCGTCGGCCGCCGCCCGCGCGTCCTCGTACGCCCACCGGGTGGTGAGCACGCCCGCCAGCGGCACCGTCAGGCACAGCAGCACGGCCACGGCCACCGCCGTCCACGCCTCGACGACGTCCGACCGGCGGCACAGCGGGCCGCGCCGGCGCCGGGACAGCACCCGTGTTCGCATCCTTCGCCTCCCCTCGCCGTCCACCGCAGCCGAGGGGTGACAGGCCGAGCGGGGCGGCGGACCCAGCGGCTCCGGGGCGCGTCTCACGGCACGCGCGCGGAACAAGTGCGGTGCGGGTGCCCCGGCGACGGGCGCGCGAAACGACGCCTGTCCGGCGTGGGGTGGGTGAGGCCGGGTCAGCCGAAGCGTTCGATGCGGATGCGTTCCACCGGCTGACCTGCGGCCACCAGCAGCCTGGAGGCGTGCTCGGCGAAGGAGTTGGAGCCGCACACATAGGCCTCCCACCCACCGGGAGGCTGCTCGGCCAGGAGCGGCGCCACATGTTCGGCCGCCATACGGCCGACGGCCACACCCTCGGGGGCCGTCCGGGTGAACACCGGGGTGGTCTCCGGGCCGTACTCGTCCGCGTAGACCAGGTCCTCGGGGCTACGCGCCGAGACCAGCAGACGCAGGGGCAGCGTCAGGTTCCGGGCGCGGTGGTGGCGCACCATCGACATCAGCGGGACCACGCCCGAGCCGGCGCCCAGCAGCAGCGCGGGCCGGTCGCCCGGCCAGGCGAAGAAGCCGCTGAGCGGGCCGCGCATCTCGATCCGGTCGCCGGGGCGGGCCGCCGTGTGGAACCAGCCGGAGACCTCGCCGTCCCGCACATGGTCGAGGGTCAGCTCGATGTGCCCGGAGTCGTCCGGCGGAGAGGCGATCGAGTAGTGGCGCTGCGCCGTGTACCCGTCCTCCGCGACCAGCCGCACCATCAGGTGCTGCCCGGGCAGATGCCCCGGCCAGCCCGGCACCGCGAACCGGAAGGTCGACACGCGGGGCGTCTCCCGGCGGATCTCCGTCAGCGTGGCCGTCCGCCACACCGACGCGGTCTGCTCGCTCACGCCGATGCGTCCGGGCACGGCGAACCGTGTGGCCGGCGCGGTGGGCCGCGTCATCTGCTCAGTCACCTGGTCAGTCACCGGAGTACCGCTGCTCCTCCCACGGGTTGCCCCGCGCGTGATAGCCGTTGCCCTCCCAGAAGCCCGGCTCGTCGTGGTCCAGCAGCCGCAGGCCCGCGATCCACTTGGCGCTCTTCCAGAAGTACAGGTGCGGCACGATCAGCCGCGCGGGGCCGCCGTGCTCGGCGGGCAGCGGTTCGCCGTCGTACTCCCACACGATCCAGGCGCGACCGCCGGTCACGTCGGCGAGGGGGAGGTTCGCGGTGTACCCGGTGTGCGCGTACGCCACCACGTGCGTGGCCGACGGCAGCGGGCGGACCTGCTCCAGGAAGGCGTCCAGCGAGACGCCGCCGAACCGCACGCCGAACTTCGACCAGCCGGTCACACAGTGGATGTCGCCCTCGTAGGCGTCGGCGGGCAGCGCGTGGGCCTGCTCCCAGTCCCAGGTGCGGGGCTCGGCCACCAGGCCGTCGATCCGGAAGGTCCAGTCCTCGGGCGCGAGGTCGGGGGTGACCTCGGCGGACAGGACGGGCCACTCGTCCCGCGCGTCGTACTGACCGGGCGGCAGCCCGGGGTTGTGCACGCGGGGACGGCCGGTGAAGCCTCTTGTGATGTTCACGTGATCGGCGATTCCGTTGCGGGTGGTGCGGGGGTTTTCCGTGTTCCACGGTACGTGGTGTGGGGCGTCGGTTCGGCACGGGGCGGTGTGGTGCGGTGCGCGGGCTGCTGCGACGGGGGCGCACCCTCGCCGTCTCGACGCGGTCGAGTGGCGGCTGCGGGCCGGTGGGGGTTGATCGCGCAGTTCCCCGCGCCCCTGACGGGGCGCTCCGCCTTCCCCAGTGCCTTGAGGGCCTGGGAGGGTCGGCGCAGCGGCGCCCCAGCGGCGTCGCACTCTTGTCACGGTGCTCAGCCTCCTCCCCCGCAGACGCGCCGTTACAACGCCGTCGAGTGGCGGCTGCGGGCCGTCCGTTGCCGGTCGCGCAGTTCCCGGCGCCCCTGGAGGGGCGCTTCAGTGGGCGCGTCCGAGTGAGGCCGCGCGTCCCCGTGAAGCACCCTGCCGGCCCGGTGATCGTCCGGTAAGGTGGCCGTCCGGCCGGGGACCGACCCGGTCGTCAGCCAAGGAGGTGAGACCCATGACCGCTCGTCAGGTCGGGTGCTCTCACCTCGGAGCGACACGGTCCACCCGGAGCGGGTGACCCCGAGAGCGCCCTTCGGCTCCCGAAAGGCCAGGCTCTTGCCCCACCGTTCCGACCCTTCCCCCTCGTCCCGTGACGCCGTCGCGGCCACACTGCGCGCGGCGGGCTGCGTCTTCGCCGAGGACGAGGCCGACATGATCCTCGCCGCGGCGGACGGCGACCCGGGTGCCGTCGACCGGATGGTCACCCGCCGCGCAGCCGGACTGCCCCTCGAACTCGTCGTCGGCTGGGCCGAGTTCGGCGGCCGGCGCATCCTCGTCGAACCCGGCGTGTTCGTACCGCGCCGACGCACCGAATTCCTCGTCGAGCAGGCACTCGCTCTCGCGCCGGACGCCTCCGCCGTCGTGGACCTGTGCTGTGGCTCGGGCGCGGTCGGCGCGGCGCTGGCGGCCGCCCTCGGCGCGGTCGACCTGCACGCCGCCGACGTCGACCCGGCCGCCGTGCGCTGCGCCCGCCGCAACGTCGCGCCCCTCGGCGGCCACGTCCACCAGGGCGACCTGTTCGACGCGCTGCCCGCCCGGCTGCGGGGCCGCGTCGACATCCTCGCCGCGAACGTCCCGTACGTGCCCAGCGACGAGATCGCCCTCCTCCCGGCGGAGGCCCGCGACCACGAACCCCGCGCCGCCCTCGACGGCGGCACGGACGGCCTCGACGTCCTCCGCCGCGTCGCCGCGGAGGCCCCCGCGTGGCTGGCCCCGGGCGGTCACGTCCTCACGGAAACAAGCCCGCACCAGGCCCGCGCAGCCCTCTCCGTCTTCACCGAGGCAGGCCTCGACGCCGGCCTCGCGATCTGCGAGGAGCGCCCGGCGCGGGTGGTGATCGGCACACGGCGGTGACGGCGGGGCCTCCTCAGTCCCCCGTCGCCCTCACCCGCGCGATCAGCAGCGCGACGTCGTCGAAGTTGTCCGGCTCGTGCAGCGTGCGCAGGAGGAGTTCGCAGACCTCGTCCAGGGAGCGGGCCGGGGTGTCGAGGAGGCTGAGGAGGCGGTCGAGGCGGGCGTCCAGGGGGTCGCGGCGGGTCTCCACCAGGCCGTCGGTGTAGAGGACGAGGCGGTCGCCCGGCTCCAGGTCGACCTCGGTCGTGGAGAAGGCGACCCCGCCCACGCCCAGCGGCACCCCCGTGGGCAGGTCCAGCAGCTCGGGCGCCTGGCCGGCGCGGATGCGGACCGGCGGGAGGTGGCCGGCGTTGGAGATCACGCACCGCCGCTCGCGCGGGTCGTGGACGGCGTAGACACAGGTGGCGATCGCCTCGTCCAGCTCCACGGTGATCCGGTTCAGGTGTTCCAGCAGGACCGCCGGGTCGAGGCCGAGGGACGCCAGCGTGTGGGTGGCGGTCCGCAGCCGTCCCATGGTGGCGGCGGCCGGGATGCCGCTGCCCATCACGTCGCCCACGACGAGCGCCGTACGGTCGTCGTCCAGCGGGATCACGTCGAACCAGTCGCCGCCGACCTCGCTGGTGGCGCCCGCCGGCTGGTAGCGGGAGGCGACCTCGAGACCGCCCGTCACGGACGGATGGCTGGGCAGCAGGCTGCGCTGGAGCGTGAGCGCGGTGTCGCGGGCGTTCTGGTACCAGCGCGCGTTGTCGATCTGCACGGCCGCCCGCGAGGCCAGCTCCCGGGCGAGCAGCAGGTCGTCCTCGTCGAACGGCCGTGGAGTGCGCGTACGGATCAGGTCGATCGCGCCCAGCACCTCCCCGCGCGCGATCAGCGGCACGGCCAGGTACGAGTGGACGCCCGCCCCGGCGAGTATCTCCGCGGCCTCGGGAGAGCGGGCGATCCGCAGCAGGTCCTCGTCCTTCACCTGCGGCACCATCACCGGCAGCCCCGTGCGCACGCACTCGGTGATCAGCCGGTCCGGCGCGTACCGGATCACCTCGCCCGGCGGGTCGGCGGCCGGCACCGCGTCGGACGCGTCGACCCAGCGCACCGCCAGCGCCCGCATCAGCGCCGGCTCCGCCGGGCCGAGCACGGTGCGCCGGCCCCGTACGACCGCGTCGAGCAGGTCCACCGCGGCCGCGTCGGCCAGCTCGGGGACGGCCACGTCGGCCAGCTCGCCGGACGTGCGGTCCAGGTCCAGCGTGGTGCCGATCCGCGCCGAGGCGTCGGCGATCAGCGCGATCCGCCGGCGGGCCGTCTCCGCCTCGATGTTCGCCCGGTGCTGGTCGGTGATGTCCACGACCGACACGGCGACCCCCAGCACCGTGCCGAGGGTGTTCTCCAGGCGATACAGGGACACCGTCCAGGCGTGGTCGGCGTCCGGGTCGGCCGGGGTGCGCCCGGTCATCGACCGGTCCACCACCGGACGCCCGGTCCGCAGCACCTCCCGGGCCGCCTCCTCGATGGCCGCCGCGTCCACCAGCGGCAGCACCTCCCGCATCGTGCGGCCCAGGTGCTCGTCGGCCGTCAGGCCGTTCATCTGCTCCAGCGCCGGGTTCACCGACACGTACCGCAGGTCCGCGTCCAGGACGGCGAGACCGATGGGGGACTGGGCGACGATCCGCGTGGACAGCGCCACGTCCTGCTCCAGCCGCCGCACCGTCGACTGGTCGACCGCGAGCCCGAGGGCGTACACCTGCCCCCGGTCGTCCAGCAGCCGCATGTTGCGGAACTCCACCAGCCGGGTCCCGCCGTCCTTGCGCCGGATCGGGAACGCCCCCGCCCAGCTCCGCCCGGTCCGCATGACCTCGGCGAACAGCTTCTTCACCAGGTCCAGGTGCTCCTCGTGCACCATGATCCGGGCGGCGTACCGGCCCAGCGCCTCCTGGGCGGTGTAGCCGAACAGCTCCTCCGCCTGGGGACTCCACAGCACGATCCGCCCCTCGGCGTCCAGGACGACCGAAGCCACGCGCAGGACGTCGAGCAGCCCGCTGGGACGCGCCGGACCGTCCCCGCCGGCCGGGAGTGACCTCGCTGCGCTCATCCCACGCCCCGCCTTCGCCGAGTCCGCGGCACGCCGTCGCCGCGCCGCCGTCCCTTTGTTGTACCGCGCGCGAGGGCGATTTTCCGCCGCTCCTGTCGTCCCGTTCCCGCTGTGTGCCCATCCTGGTCGTGCTCTCTTCCCATCCTGGCCGGTGACCGCCACCGCGTCATCGTGAAAGGCGCGCGGGTAGTGCGTTCCGACATGCGGTGCTTTGCTGAGGTAGGGCGGGGGGCGGCGGTGTGAATACGAGAGGAGCGATCACGATGGTGAACGAGCCCACGCACCCGGAATCCGTCTCGGTCGAGATCAGCGGATGCAGCAAGGACGACGCCCGGATCGTCTTCGACACCCTGTGCGCCTGCTTCTCGTCGGACCGGTGCGCCGACGACGTGCCCGAGGAACTGCACGAGACCCGGCCCACGGTGTGGCTCGGCACGTTCGACGTCGCCGACCCACGCGAGGGGGAGGCCCGCCCCGCGCGGCTGTCCTCCTCGGTCGACGCCGACGTACAGGGCGGCTACTGGGCGATCGACCGCTTCCGCATCACGCTGGAGGACCTGTTCCGCGTCAGCGACCTGACCAGGACCTCGGGCGACCAGGAGCGCGAACTGCACGTCCGCCTCGAGAGCAGGTGAGTACGCAGTCACAGGTGAGTACGTAGTCAGATGAGTCCGGCCGGAACGCTGTGCCCTCCGTCACCTCCATTATGCAACTAGTTGCATAAGCCGGTGCGCGTGCCCTACAACTACAGGCACCACACCGCGCACGGAGGGCCAGATGAGCCGTTACCCCCACCTGCTGACCCCCTTGGACCTGGGCTTCACCACGCTGCCCAACCGGGTCCTCATGGGTTCCATGCACGTCGGTCTCGAGGAGGCCGAGGGCGGCTTCTCCCGTATGGCCGAGTTCTACGCCGCCCGCGCCCGCGGTGGCGTCGGCCTCATCGTCACCGGCGGCATCGCCCCCAACGACGAGGGGCGCCCCTACGAGGGCGGCGCCAAGCTCACCTCCGACGAGGAGGCCGAGCAGCACCGGGTCGTCACCGCGGCCGTCCACCGCGAGGGCGGCCGCATCGCCCTGCAGATCCTGCACTTCGGCCGCTACGCCTACCACCAGGACCTGGTCGCCCCCAGCCCCGTCCAGGCACCCATCAGCCCCTTCGTGCCGCGCGAGCTGTCCGACGCCGACGTCGAGCGGACCATCGACGACTACGTCCGCGCCGCCCGCCTCGCCCGGCAGGCCGGCTACGACGGCGTCGAGATCATGGGCTCCGAGGGCTACCTCATCAACGAGTTCATCGCCCGCCACACCAACCGGCGCACCGACCGCTGGGGCGGCTCCTACGAGAACCGGATGCGCTTCCCGGTCGAGATCGTCCGCCGCGTCCGCGAGGCGGTCGGCGACGACTTCATCCTGATCTACCGGCTCTCCATGCTCGACCTGGTGCCCGGCGGCTCCACCCTCGACGAGGTGATCACCCTCGCCAAGGCCGTCGAGGCGGCCGGCGCCACCATCATCAACACCGGCATCGGCTGGCACGAGGCCCGCATCCCCACCATCGCCACCTCCGTCCCGCGCGGCGCCTACACCTGGGTCACCAAGCGGCTCATGGGCGAGGTGTCCGTCCCGCTGGTCACCACCAACCGCATCAACACCCCGGAGCTGGCCGAGCAGCTGCTCGCCGACGGCACCGCCGACATGGTGTCCATGGCCCGCCCGATGCTCGCCGACCCCGACTTCGTCGCCAAGGCCGCCGAGGGCCGCCCCGAGGCGATCAACACCTGCATCGGCTGCAACCAGGCCTGCCTCGACCACACCTTCAGCGGCCAGATCACCTCCTGCCTGGTCAACCCGCGCGCCTGCCACGAGACCGAGCTGGTGCTCTCGCCGACCCGCCGCCGCAAGCGCGTCGCCGTCGTCGGCGCCGGTCCCGCAGGCCTCGCCTGCGCGGTCTCCGCCGCCGAACGCGGCCACGACGTCACCCTGTTCGACGCCGCGAGCGAGATCGGCGGGCAGCTCAACGTCGCCCGCAAGGTGCCCGGCAAGCAGGAGTTCGACGAGACCCTGCGCTACTTCCGCACCCGCCTCGCCGACCTCGCCGTCGACGTCCGCCTCGACACGCGCGTCACCGCGGCCGACGTCACCGGCTACGACGAGGTCGTCGTCGCCACCGGCGTCACCCCCCGCGTCCCCGACATTCCCGGCGTCGACCACCCGAGCGTCGTCGGCTACCTCGACGTGCTCCGCGACGGCGTGAGCGTCGGCGACCGCGTCGCGATCCTCGGCGCCGGCGGCATCGGCTTCGACGTCGCCGAGTACCTCACCGACGGCGGCGACAAGGCGCACGAGGACCCCGCGACATACTTCCGCCAGTGGGGCGTCGACCTCGACTACCGCGCGCCCGGCGGCCTCGCCGCCCCCGAGCGGCCCGCCCCGCCGCGCACGGTGCATCTGCTCCAGCGCAAGACGTCCAAGGTCGGCGCCGGGCTCGGCAAGACCACGGGCTGGATTCACCGCACGGAGCTGCGGCACCGGGGCGTCACCATGGTTCCGGGCGTGCGCTACGACCGGATCGACGACGCCGGGCTGCACGTCACCGTGGGTGAGGAAAGCACCGTGCTCGAGGTCGACACCATCGTGCTGTGCACCGGCCAGGAACCGCGCCGGGACCTCTACGAGGAGCTGGTCGCGGCGGGCAGCCCGGTTCACTTGATCGGCGGCGCCGACGTGGCCGCCGAGCTGGACGCCAAGCGGGCCATCAAGCAGGGCACCGAGCTCGCGGCGGCGCTCTAGGCCTGTCCGGCGGATCACGCGGGGTCTGGCACCAGACCCCGCTCACCTGGGTTGCAAGACGCTGCGCCTTTCCCCCGACTTGATCCGCCGGACAGGCCTAGGGCGGGCGCGGCCCGTCCCTAGGATGAGCGCATGTCACTCCCGCACGCGATCCTCACCGCCCTGCTCGAGAAGCCGTCGTCGGGGCTGGAGCTGACCCGCCGCTTCGACCGGTCGATCGGCTACTTCTGGTCCGCGACGCATCAGCAGATCTACCGGGAGCTGGGAAAGCTGGAGGCGGAGGGCCTGATCCGGGCCCTCCCCTCGGAGCAGCCGGCGCGCGGGCAGAAGAAGGCGTACGAGGTGCTGCCGGCGGGGCGGGAGGAACTGGCCCGCTGGACGGCCGCGTCCCAGGACCCCAAGCCGCACCGGGACGCGCTGCTGCTGCGGCTGCGGGCGGCGGCGGTGGTGGGGACGGAGGGGCTGGAGGACGATCTCCGGCGTCATCGGGAGCTGCACGCGCGGCAGTTGGAGACGTACCGGGAGATCGAGCGAAGGGACTTCCCTCCGGGGAGGGGTGAGGCCGAGGACCGGTTGCGGCACCTTGTGCTGCGGGCGGGGATCGATCTGGAGACGTTCTGGACGCAGTGGCTCGACCATGCGTTGGCGGAGTTCGCGGAGATTTCCGAGGGGCGGGGGGAGGGGGAGGGGTAGTCGCCTGCGTGCGGGCCGGTGGGAGCCGGTCGCGCAGTTCCCCGCGCCCCTTGAGGGACGCCTCCGCAGCTGCGGGCAGTCGTGCCGCAGGGCGGCACGGGTGGGCGCAGCGGTACCTCTGCAGCGCCGGGTGCGGGTTGTCCGTGGCCGGTCGCGCAGTTCCCCGCGCCCCTTGAGGGTGGCGGACCCTGAGGGGGGTTCCCCGCGCCCCTTGCGGGGCGCGGGGGCGGCGTCGGGTGCCTGACCGGAGCGCTTCGGTCGAGGGCGGCCCGGCGCCGGGTCTAGAGGTGGGTCGGGCGGGCCGTGTTGCGGCGGCGGAGGTACCAGACGGTGCCGAGGACGCCGGCGCCGACCAGCGCGCCGCCCGCCACGGCGGTGACCGTGCCGTAGTCCTTCGACGCGCCGCCGACGCCGCCCATCACACCGCGGGACGGCGACGCCGTGGGGGAGGCCGAAGGGCTGGACGCCGGGGACACGACCACGGACTGGGTGCCCGCGGTGCTGCCGTTGGAGCACACCACGATCACCGTGTACGTGCCCGCGCTGACGTTGGACCAGGCCGCGGACTGCCCCGCGGACGTCCCGGACAGCGCCACCTGGCGGCCCTGTGAGAAGTTCGCCTGACCGCTGCTGAGCAGCGAGGCGGTGCCCCAGTGGCCGTTGATCTGGGTGCACGCGGTGGTGCTCACCGAGACCGTGTTCCCGGTGGTGCTGACGGAGATTCCGTCCGCGGCCGCCGGTCCGGCCGGCATCACGGCGAGCGCGGCGGCGGCTGCCACGGTCGGTCCGAGGCGGAGCAGGGGCTTCGAGATGCTCATGTGGACTGCCTTCCGGCGGCACGGCCGGCGGTACATCCCTTGCGCCGCCGAGGTCGGGGAGCGCCCGTGCCGCCACGAAGATCAGCCAACGGGCAGCCCGCCCGCCGCGCACTCCGGCTGCATCCACGCAGGTGACGGCGTCCTCCGGGCGGCTCAGCGGGGTGTGCCGGCGTCAGCCGCCGGCACCCGTCGTCACCGTCCGCTCGGCCGAGAAGGCGCCCCACGTGCCGTCCGGCAGCAGCGCCCTGATCCGCACCCGGTGCGTGACGCCGGCCGCCTCGCCCGCGTAGAAGCGGTACGTGGCCCGGTCGCGGGGCGCCTCGCCGCCGTACACCAGCGAGGTGACGGGCCGTCCGTCCAGCCGCACCTCGTACTCGGTGACCGTCCCGTCGACGCGCGGCGGTGTCCAGGAGAGCACGATGTCGTACGACCCGCCTGAAGTCCGGCTCACGGCTCGGAAGTTGGTGGGCGCGGTGGCCGTGGCGCCGTCGTCCGTGCCCTCGGCGGTGGTGAGACGGACGGCAGGGGAGGGCTGCGAGAGGTTGTCCGCCGCGTCACGGGCGCGGACGGTGAAGCTGTATCGGGTTCCGGGGCGCAGCCCGGTCACCACGGCGGCCGTCTGGTTCCCGCCCACACTGTGGATCTTCGACCCCGCCTGGTAGATGGTGTACGACACCACACCGCGGTCGTCCCGTGCCGCCGTCCAGGAGAGCTGGGCCGCCCGACTGCCGACCGCGCGTCCCTTCAGGTTCCCGGGAGTCGTGGGCGGTGCGGTGTCCGCTCGGGCCGCCGCCGGGGTCGTGGCCCGTACCTCCCGGCTGGGCGGACCGAGCCGCCCCTCCGCGTCTCGGGCGCGCACCGTGAAGACGTAGGTGGTGGCCGGGCGGAGCCTGGTGACGTCCACCATGTGCGTGGAAGCGGGTACCTGCTTGACCTTGGTGTGGCCTCGATACACCTCGTAGCCGGTCACCGCGGATCCCGCCGGGGCGGTCCGGTTCCACATGACGTGGACGCTGGTGGCGCTGCCCGCCTGCGCGGTGACGCCTGTCGGCGCTCCGGGCGGCCGTTCGCCGCCGCTGTCGTCCCGGCCGCCGCCCCAGCGGCAGGAGACGGTCAGCAGCACGACCGCGCAGAGCGCGAGCAGGCGGCGCGATGACGCGGTTGGGGTAACGCCACGCACGACTTCGCCTCCCGGGGTCCACGGAGGACCGGCCCGTTCAAAGGTCCGTACCAATATGAGGGTGCTGACGCGCTCATATCAAGAGGACGGTGCGGGTCGAACGTGGCGGCGGGTTACGTATCCTGAACACCGAACGGGCCGAACCGCCCCTGCAGGACGCGGTGTTCGGGCTCGAGGCGCGGGCCGCTGTCGTCGCTGAACCCGCGCCGTCACGGGTGGCTGGACGGTCCGGGCCGACGCGCGCCCGGGCCTCCGGCGCCCTCCGCCTCCGCCGGCCCCCGGGTGCCCCGTCCGGCCCCTTTCGGGTCGGTCACCCTCCTCACGCCGGGACGAAATGGGGCAAAGTGCCCTGGGTGTGCGTCCCTGTTCCCGACGAGAGGCTCATCTGACCGTGTCCCGTGTCCAGACGCTCACCGTCGCCGTGGCCGGCGTGGCACTGCTGGCCCCCTCGGCGTCCTCCGCCGCGGAGTCGGTCCACCTCCGTCCGTCCAGGACCGAGGCCCGGCGCGTCGCCGCCGGCTCCGCCCTCCCCGCCGCCCTGCCGCACGTCGCCGTACCGCACCGGGGCCGCATCGAGCCGGTCGCCCGGGACGGCACGCGCGAGGTGTTGACGCCGGTCGCGGGCTCGGGCGGTTCCGCGGCTCCGGGCCCGGGGGCTCCGGGACCGGAGACTGCCGGGCCGGGCGGCTCCGGCCCCGCGACCCCGGACGCCACAGCCTCGGACGGCACGGCGGGCGACGTGACGACAGGCCCCGCCACCCCCGCCCCCACGGACTCCGGCCCCTCCCCGTCAGGGGGCTCCGAGCCCTCCGCTCCCGCCCCCGTCACCGCGGCCGACCTCCTGGCCAGGGTGAGCGGCTGCACCCCCGTCTCGCGGGGCAAGTACCGCAAGGACCGCGGCAGCGCGGCCACCGTCCCGGTGTGCGGCACGCGCGAGGCGGTGTACTGGAAGGCGGACATGGACATCGACTGCGACGGCCGCCCTGGCCGCCACTGCAACGCCGCCACCGACCCGAGCTTCTCCTCGTCCACCGCTTTCGCGCAGTCCGACGGCCGCGCCCTCAGCTCCGAGAAGCTGCCCTACGTCGTCGTCCCCGCGCCCAGTTCGATCTGGGACTACCGCGACCACGGCGTGCGCGGCGGATCGGTCGCGGCCGTCGTCTACCGCGACCGCGTCAGCTACGCGGTCGTCGGCGACACCGGCCCGACCGACATCATCGGCGAGGCGTCCTACGCGGCCGCCAAGTCCCTGGGCGTCGACCCGGACCCGCGCTCCGGCGGCGCACCTTCCGGGGTGACGTACATCGTGTTCAAGGACAGCCGGGTCACCCCGCTGGAGGACAAGGAGGCCGCGCAGACCCAGGGGGAGCGGCTGGCACGGGAGTTCGTCGATTCCAAGGACTGACTCCCGTACCCGAGTGCTCCGCCGCCCTCACACCTTCCGGTAGCCGTACGCCTCCGAGGCCGCCGCCGCCACCGCGGCGAGGTCCGCGCCCGTGGAGGCGGTGACCACAGCGGCCACGGCGCCTTCCAGGAAAGGCGCGTCCACCAGTTGCGTGTTCTCCGGGAGTTCGTCGCCCTCGGCCAGCAGGGCCTTCACGGTGAGCACCGCGCTGCCCAGGTCGGTCAGCACCGCGACGCCCGCGCCCCGGTCCACGGACGCCGCCGCCGCGGCGATCAGCTCCGCGCTGGTGCCCAGCTCGCCGCTCTCCGTGCCGCCCGCGGGGGCCACCGGCACCGACGCGCCCCCGCCGGAGAGCCCCTGTGCCAGCTCCGCCACGGAGGCCGCGACCGCCGCGCTGTGCGACACCAGGACGATCCCGACCAGCTTCTCGTCGCTCACCTCACTCACCGCCGCCCGCGTCCGCGTCGCCGGGCCCGGCGTCCAGCAGCGCGGCGATCAGCAGCGCCGAGGAGGTGGCCCCGGGGTCCTGGTGCCCGATGCTGCGCTCGCCCAGATAGCTCGCCCGGCCCTTGCGGGCCAGCATCGGCGTCGTCGCGACCGCGCCGTCCCGCGCGGCGTCCCGCGCCGCCGTGAACGACTCGCCGAGCGCCTCCACCGCGGGGAGCAGCGCGTCGATCATCGTCTTGTCGCCCGGCGCCGCCCCGCCCAGCTTCATCACGGCGTCCACCCCGGCCCGCAGCGCCTCGGCCAGCTGCTGCCGGTCCACCTCGGCGGCCTCGCCCAGCGTCTTGCCGGTGCGGCGCAGCAGCGTCCCGTACAGGGGCCCTGACGCGCCGCCCACCGTGGACACCAGCAGGCGTCCGGCCTGGGTGAGCACCGCGCCGGGCGTGGCGGGCGGCTCCTTGTCCAGCGCGTCCTTCACCGCCCGGAATCCGCGCTGCAGATTGCTGCCGTGATCGGCGTCGCCGATCTCCGAGTCGAGGGCGGTGAGCCGCTCCGCCTCGCGGTCCACGGATGCGGTGGTGACCGTCATCCAACGGCGGAAGAAGTCGGCGTCCAGCACGGGAACTCCTCGCGTGGTAGGTGTCCGGGGCGCCGGCCCCGGTGTTGATCTGTCCCGGTGTGGATCACATACCCCAGCGCAGCCCGGGCGTACTCACCGGCGCGTCGTACAGGCGCAGCAGCTCCTCGTCGACCTGGCAGAGGGTGACCGAGGCGCCCGCCATGTCCAGGGACGTGACGTAGTTGCCGACGAGGACCCGCGCGACCGGGACGCCGCGCTCGGAGAGCACCCGCTGCACCTCGGCGTTGAAGCCGTACAGCTCCAGCAGTGGCGTGGCGCCCATGCCGTTGACCAGTACCAGCACCGGGTTGCGCGGGGTGAGGTCGTCGAGGACCGCGCCGACGGCGAAGTCGGCGATCTCGCCGGACGTCATCATCGGACGCCGCTCGCGGCCCGGCTCGCCGTGGATGCCGATGCCCAGCTCCAGCTCGCCGGCCGGCAGGTCGAAGGTCGGCGTGCCCTTGGCGGGCGTGGTGACCGCGCTGAGCGCCACGCCGAAGCTGCGGGAGTTCTCGTTCACCTGCTTCGCGAGCGCCGCCACCCGCTCCAGCGGCTGCCCCTCCTCGGCCGCCGCGCCCGCGATCTTCTCCACGAACAGCGTCGCACCGGTGCCGCGGCGGCCCGCCGTGTACAGGCTGTCGGTCACCGCCACGTCATCGTTGACCAGCACCTTCGCGACCTGCACGCCCTCGTCCTCGGCGAGCTCGGCCGCCATGTCGAAGTTGAGCACGTCGCCGGTGTAGTTCTTCACGATGAACAGCACCCCGGCGCCGCTGTCCACGGCCGCCGCGGCCCGCACCATCTGGTCGGGCACGGGGGAGGTGAACACCTCGCCGGGACAGGCCGCCGACAGCATGCCGGGGCCCACGAACCCGCCGTGCAGCGGCTCGTGCCCCGAACCGCCGCCCGACACCAGGCCCACCTTGCCCGCCACCGGGGCGTCCTTGCGGACCACCACCCGGTTCTCCACGTCCACCGTCAGCTCGGGATGGGCCGCCGCCATACCGCGCAGCGCGTCCGTCACCACGGTCTCCGGAACGTTGATCAGCATCTTCATGGGTACCTCCTGGGAAAGGCGTCAGTCGATTCCTGGGCCAGCGTCTTCGCTGGTCACGGCTCGTTTCGGGAGATCAATGACGGTGGCGTCCTGCGGCGGTCCGAAGCGGGTTCCTGCGGTACTGATGCTGACTTCATACTGACTTCCGTGACGGGCATCCGGTAGAGCGGACGGCCGGACGGATCTCGGCCGAAGTGCCCTTGTGGGCAGTATCGGCCTTGCGGCAGCGAAGGGCACGCGCGAGGGCGTCACGGGCGCGCCTCGGTCCGTCAGGAACCGTGCGACGGGGGGTACCGGTGTCTCGGGGGGCCGGAGGCCTTCCCCCGTGCCCTGCGGGCGCGACGGCCGGACGACGCACCGATCCGCGGGTCTGTTGGTCCGACGTCGGGCAGCGGTGCCGGCGGGCGCCGCGCGGGCCGCAGCGCGTGGAAGAATGCATGCATGCCATCCAGCCAGGCTCAGCGCGCTGAGACGGAAGCAGAGAACGGCGGCAGGCCGACCGCCCCCGGGGGGCTTTTCAAGACGGTCACCTCGAGCCGTGTTTCCCAGATGATCGTCGACCAGATCCGCACGCTCCTGAGGGAGGAGCGACTCCAGCCCGGTGACCGGCTGCCCAGTGAGCGCGATCTGTGCACACAGTTCGGGGTGAGCAGGGTGACCGTACGGGAGGCGCTGCGCAGCCTGGAGGCCGCCGGGCTGGTCGAGATCCGGCTCGGTGCCCGCGGCGGCGCGTTCGTGACGTCGCCGTCCTCCCGCCAGGTCGGAGAGGGGCTCGCCGACCTGCTGTCGCTGTCGCCGGTGACCGCCGCGGAGGTCACCGAGGCCCGCCTCGTGTTCGAGCTCGGCATCGTGCCGCTCATCGTCGAACGCGCCACCGAGGAGGACCTCGACGAGCTCCGCGCGCTGTGTGACCAGCACGCCGAGGCGATCAAGAAGGGCACCTACAGCATGGAGATGTCCGCGGACTTCCACACCCGGGTCGCCGCCTGCACGCACAACGCCGGGATCGAGATGCTCGTGCAGTCCTTCCACGGACCGCTGCTCATGAGCCTGCGCGAGGCGCAGAGCGTCGAACCGAAGATGGGGCGGCAAGGGGTGAAGGAGCACCGCAGCTTCGTCGAGGCCATCGCGGCCCGCGACGCGGAAGCCGCGACGGAGATCATGCGCACCCACCTGAAGCGGACCCAGTCCCGGGTGCGGCGCGGCCGGAAGTAGCGAGGACCGGGCCCCGCGGCGTCGGCGACGAGGCCCAGGAACGCCGGCTCGCGCGAGGGGGTGAGCAGTGCGAACGTCTCGCGCAAGCCCTTCGCGTCGCACCACGGCGGCGCCGGCCCAGCAGGTCGGTGCGGTTCCGGTCCCGGCGGCGCCGTGCCTTGGGCCTCGCCGTCGGTCAGTCGAGCGGGACGAGGATCACCTTGTCCGGGGCGACCGAGAAGTGCACCTCGGTGCCCGGTGCTATCGACAGATTGGGGTTGGAGCGGTTGTGGATCTCCAGGTCGCCGACGCCCACGATGTGGTCGACGACATCGCCCATGAAGGCGCGGGTGAGGACGGTGCCCGCCCACTCGTTGGGGACGTTGCCCCGTCGCGCGCGGGACAGGTCGACGCACTCGGGCCGGATGGAGATGAGCACGGTGGCGCCGACCGCGGGAGCCACCTCCACACCGCGGGCGACGAGCCGTCCCTGGGCCGTGTCGACCCGCACCTCACTGCCCGACACCGAGACGACCTTGGCCTCCATGAAGTTGGACGTGCCGATGAACTCGGCGACGAAACGCGTGGCGGGCTTGGTGTAGATCTCGCGGGGCTTGCCGATCTGCTCGACACGGCCCTTGTTCATCACCGCGATCCGGCTGGACATCACCAGAGCCTCGGCCTGGTCGTGTGTCACGTAGATCGCGGTGAGGTTCAGCTCACGCTGGAGCCGCTTGAGCTCGAACCGCATCGTCTCGCGCAGCTTGGCGTCCAGGTTGGACAGCGGTTCGTCCAGCAGCATCAGCTCGGGCCGGGTCACCAGGGCGCGGGCCAGGGCCAGCCGCTGCTGCTGGCCGCCGGAGAGCTTGGTGGCCGGCC
>Ga0164243_10006419_pt1 | contig 17804 bp, 20 predicted proteins | sample OricompcompostOP_FD_108781 | JGI IMG/M metagenome (GOLD analysis project Ga0164243, IMG submission 108781) | Organic Plus compost microbial communities from Emeryville, California, USA - Original compost - Organic plus compost (OP) | ecosystem: Engineered > Solid waste > Mixed feedstock >... | reverse complement strand
TGGTACGCCCTCTCCGAAGAGAGGGCTGCCCCGCTGCTTCTACAGGGATAGAATCACGGGAAATTGATCAAGTGTGATGATCGTGCCTTTCGTTGTTTCTCTGGATTCGAGGGAATGTGAGCCAGCAATGTTTCTGCGTTTTACCAAGGCCCTCCAGGCTGAAACTAATCAGCCCAAATTCTAAAGAGGAAGACGCTGGAAATGACTAAGGGCCCAGTCGAGCGGTCCTCGATCGGTGCGCGCATAAAAGGAGGGCTGGGCACGCACAGGTTTTTCCCAGAGAAAGTTGAAGTTTTTCTCATACGACCTTTCTGAAAACACTTCATCCCATCATGACATTGATCTTTCCTCGAACTATACAGTATATCCTTACATTTCCCTTCTGGAAAATCGCTATTGGATTCATCCAATATTTATCCTTTATTCTTCTTACTATTGCCAATTCAACACCATCTTTTACATGATGTCTGCTAACCGGGCACCACCTAATTTCGGTCCAATCAACTTTCTTGCCTATAAGACACATCCTGGCTACTCATGCTTACGGTTTCTCGGCCAAGCTACTACTCCAGACGCCACACATATACCTTTCAGTTGGGGATTTACTATCTACCGTGCAACTAAGGCTGTTGCTGGTCAAGACCCTGAAGCCGATGCCCGTTTTGCTGAGGGTCTCCGCCGCTTTGAAGCTATAGTCTGCTGGAAATTTCTCCAACGTGAAAACGCACTCAGTAGCCAGGATACTGCTGCCAATATCGTAGCTGACCGGCTCTGGAATGAGATTATAGAAGACTATTCAGACCGCGAGGCTGTTGTGGCAGGTCTTGATATACCTAATGGCACTGAGGATTTCTCTCCTGTTGGCCGTGCATTTATTGCCTCAGTAGCTGCACATGGGAAACCCAATGTGATAGGACCACACATACGCGAGAAGTATCAGCTTTTACGGAATACTAAGTGCCTGATCATTGACGACAAGTCCCTTGACACCCTCTTGATGCTACCTAAAGAACCTCCACTTACAGCAGCTGAGGATATATTAGATGCATTCGATATGGCTGGTAGTGATCAGGTGTGGGTCTGGGTACTCGACTACAAAACAATGCAGGCGCGCGAGGATGGCGAGCCTCTCCCAAAACTGCCATACCAGGCTGCTGATGAAGAGCCATACCCACCCTGGGCCCGGATGTATGTCTCCTTTGTGGCAGGGAAGTGGTTTGAGCGCCCACAGTTGCCAGATATGGTGTGGTGTGATGAGTTAATTGAGGATATAATAGAGTGGAAGACAGTGCGATACTGGCATGCGGATCCAGTATCATGGCAGAACGAGCGCCGCAGGCGTAACCGCGAGATTTGATCCTGAGAGTTGAGGCTTGGGTGGGAATAGTTGACATTACTAGTATCAAGGTCGAGCTCAGTGGGCATGTTTGATGGCACGATATAGTAGAGCTGTAGCGGCATAGCCAAATTGATCTTTAATAAACTACTGGAATCATGTCTCAGAGGCAGCATAATAGACGAAGAATTGAGATGGTGCGCATCAACGACAGCAGTGACAGCGAGACCAGTGTCGAGCGACAACTAACAGAAGGCTTCAAGATACGAAGTACTGGTAGACAAATCAAAGAGGCAGCAGAAGAAATTGGACGCTCTCGGGGAGAAGTGCAGCAGCCAGAGGGATGAGCTTCGCCACAAGTTGCAATGAAAGAGAGGGCGCAAAGGATCAAGGATTCCTGAAGAAGGAAAACAAGGTACTTCAGACAAAGATGCTGTGACGAAACGACGAAAGTATGTTCCAGACCTAGGTTGAAAAAGAATCTCGAGGAATGGTGCTACATCTAAGCAGGGCTATGCCCCTAGATCAAAAGACCCACGACCTTCATCGACAGGCAAGCCAAGCCGCCTTTTCTGATTTTCCCAATTACGGCCTGGCTCGGGAGGTAGGCCTCTTCTCTCTTCCTCTGGACAAGATCAATCCCAGTGCCATTTCCGTGACGGCATGGTCAGTTTGTACGTGGGTGTGCTGGGGCTTTACAAACATCGCCCGCTGAGCTTATCCATCACCGCCACCCAACAGAATATACGAGAAAGAAAACGCCGAATAAAATACTGCTCGCCCTTTGCTTCGTCTCTGCTTCGTAGAATCCCGCAGAGTGGAGCTTTCGCGCCATTTCCTAGATTTCAGTCCTGCGATCGAATCTTCGCTTGTGGACAGAACTCGCTTCGTATAGAAGCAGAGCCTAGGTTGGGGACTAACGCAGGTACCCAATACGATGTCCAATAAGAAGACTACCTGGCGTCAAGGTTTCCCGAGTGCCAAAAACGACCCCTTCAATCAATGGTAGTTTATGTTGGAGCCAGTGACTTTCTGGTGGCTGTGAGGGGAATATGTTAATGAACATAAACTATATTGGACTGAAGCTAAGTCTACCTAAGAGCTCCAGTTTTCTGATAGGATATCAATAGTTGCCGCTTTCTCTGGTCACAACAACTCCATCTGATCCGACGAGGGATGAGATAGTGGCCGAGTGCACTTCGTGGTGTGTTTAGCAATCAACAGGCTTAGAGAAGGAGAGAGAATCGACATTTTTGCACCCTTACTCTTGCCACGTGCGGGTCCATCGTCACATTCCGGAACCTCTTTTGGCTGAGGACGGAGATACCTAGAACTTCATGATAGAGCCAACACACGTGACAAGGATCACGAAGTGTGAACACGGCGAGACAATTCTAGCGTCGTCTGGGATCAGAAGAGGGCGAACAAGGGCAGTGGAATGTCACGTCACTAGGCCCGGAAGAGTTAAATAGAGCCACGTATCGACCCGCCATCAGCTCCTCCCGGAACCAGCATGGGTGGTTTTCTTCCTTACCCCTGGCTTGGCCAAGGTCGGTGTCAGCGAAGCACCGGTGGGTGTACTCCGTAAAGTCCTATGCAACAGCCAGAGCCGGATCCGATTGAAGGAAAGAGGATAGAAAAAACTTGTTCGTAGTTCCTGCAGAAATTTCGTAGAAATTCCGCGCATGGTGCAGATGTAGCGGACCTAAACCACCAGACTATTGTCCCTTGGCCGGTTCTCTCGGATTCCGGACTCTTCCCTCTTTAGCGAGACAAGTCTTGATAAATCTGGGCCATTATACAAAAAAGTATTACTCGGGAAGAAAAATGGACGGGCTGCAACCAGCACGTAGGGACTGGGACATTTCCCGAACCGTTTTCGCCATATTGAAAAAAAAAAAGAAAAAAAAAAAAAAAAGAAATAAAACGCCAGAGCGGTCAGCTGCAGAGACGGCAGGAGAAAGGCTTGCTTCTGGCCTTGGCTTGAGGGGTTTAATATTCATCTTGGGAGAGGAATTCTGCAAGAGAGAATCCTGTCAGAAGGGGAGGGCAGTGCGCTCGACTGCCAGCCTCCCCCTCAGCCCTGAAGTTCTTTCTTTTTCCTTCCCCTCCTCGCCGCTGATGTATGGTTCGGATTGGGGCCAACACATGAGCAAAAAAAAATTACTTCGTATGCCCCTGGTGAAAAGCAAAAAGTGGGTGATTTGTGGTTCTGCAAAAGAAAACTTTGACCCCAAGAAGTTGAGGCACCAACCACTTGTCAAAAATCGTTGGCACATTATCCCTGCTCCGGGCTGCAGGAAGACTTCCGTGAAGTCTCTGATCCCTGTCTCGGTCCCGTATCCTTGTGAGCGATCCACAGATTTTCAGTGTGTGGTTTACGAAGTAGTACGAGGTACTTCGGACTCTACCCGACACCAACTGTCAGACCAGAGCCCGACCAGGAATTTCGTCCCATTTTCTCCGCTGAGGGGGAATGCTCAGTGTTTCCTGGTTCGTGCTAGGCTCGTTCGAGGATCCCTGGAATTTTGCAGGGCTGGAAACGTATCAGACAAAACGGAGGGAGGAGGAAGGGAGAGGCAAGTTCGCGACGTGATACGACGATAGAGAAGAGGTCGTGACTATTACGAAGTCTGTCCCAAGTCCACGACCCGAAAGCTAAGGTCATTCTCGTCCCAGAACGAGACAAAAAGAAAAACAATCGGTGGCCTCAGCCAGGGAAGGAAAAAAAAGTAAAGAGGGGCGCTGCTGACCCAAGTGGGGGCAGAAATCGGACAACTTTGCCAGCTATCATCGCGAGCTACGGAGTTAGCCTAGGAAGTAGCCTAAGAAGTAGGGCCAGGCACAAACAAGACGCCAGTGTTTCGGGTCTGGCAAAGTGGCGTCGATGACCTGTCGATGTTGGACGACCACTTCGACCACTTCGCAGCGGGGAGAGAGGTCGTCGTAAGTCTCCAAGGTGAATGTTTAGTGTTTGAGCTGAGGCACTGATCCCTGTGACTACAACCCTGCGTTGGGTCGGGGAATGGGGCCACAGGCCTTGTTTCGCGCCAACAATCGGATGCAGTGCGAGGTGCCATGTCGTTGGTTTTCTTTTCTTTTCCGTTTCGTTTCTGGTTCCGCCACGATCTTAATCCCTCTTCGCCTCGACTTGCCCGGCTCTCCTTTCGCGATGACCTGGCACCAATGAGTTGGACTACACGTTCAGATTAAGGACTCGTGAGGCTAATATGGGCCAATAATAGCAGATGAAGTAGTATACCACCGTCTCCCCGGTTGCTCATTGCTCGCTAAATCACTCGGAATTATGTGAACCGCAAGAACTCCAAAAGGCTCTTGAGCAGAGTCAAAAGGATCGGGACATGTTCGCTAGGGTAAATTCTTCCCAATCGGGCAGTCAAGTGGGTTCGCCATCGGTGTCCCGGCATGGGCATGGGCAGGATTGTGTGAAGTGTGGTTGTGGCTCTCCCCCCTCATCACTGACCTCCTCCCACTCCCCCATCTCGCCATCCTCGCCCTCTCATAGGTTCGATTGGACCAATCAGTGCTCGGTGCCTGGGCGTAAAAACTCACTCCTCGAACTCCCTGACTCCTGCGTTGGTGTGCCCCTCTTTCGACATGTCTGATCAAGCTCCGTGGCTAGCGATTGGGCGCCCCGCTTGTTTGGTGTAGCGTTTAGTGCAGTGTGCCTGAGCCCTCATGGAATCTGGCTCCGACGTGGGTGTGTGTGGGTGTTTGTGCCTTGCACGGTACCTTGCTGGGCTGGATCATTGATCGATTAAATCCCCGGATCAGGCGGTGTACACCCACTATTGGACAGTACAGCACAACGCAGCACAACACAGCACCGCGATCCGGTCAATGTTCGATGTTGTCAGGTACCGGAACCCCGCTGCGCCCTCGTCCTGTCCTGTCCTGTTCCTGTCCAACCCTGGTCCAAATTGTCTGCCCCAACCTTCAAAATACCCGGAACATTTGAAAGGAATGATGCGGATGCATCCCGCTTACACGACCACGACATTTGAACAAAAGACTTGGGCCAATTCGGGAAGAAGGAACATAAAATTGAATACACTCAGTCAGCACCGAGCAGACTTGCGTCAAGTACACAACCAAGAAACACCAACAGACGCAGCACGACCTCGTACCGAGACCTCCGCATGGCGCCACAACTGCGCTTGGTCTGGTGTCCGGTGTACCTCGGACGAAGTACACCACACGATGTCTTCGTCTTCGTACCATGTTCATAGTGTAGGGAGTGTACTTCGTACTGAGGAGCGTCTAGTCGGTTGGGGTGTCCGTCCGGCGGCAAGACGCAAGACCAGGTCGAGTCGGGCCCCTCTTGACCTAGATCCATCTGATCGATTGATTCAGGGTCTGCCGGCGCCCGGCGCATTCACCACCGCTCCATGTTCCCTTCGTGCAGCCCTCTGCTCTGCTCTGCACCTTGCTTCTTGCCACACATAAGTAGATGGTCTCTCCCTCCCCTCCTCTACCCCGTTTTCCTTTTCTTCACTTGCATCCACGGCTGGTTTCTGTTTTCCTGCAAAATTAAGAGAAGAGGGTAAAATTCCTGGTTCCTGGTTCTTTGAATCGGTTTCTCTCCTTTTTGATTGTTTCATTCCAAACATTCTACATTCCTTTTGATGCTGAGCGTCAGTCCTTTCGTCTCGCCATCGTGATCCAACTTGGTCTGCAGCAACTTACACCATCATTATATTATCCGGCTCACTCTTCCTGACTGCGCCCCCAGTCTTACCCAACTTTTGCGCATCTCGGCTACGACCAACAGGAGATATCTAGTCCAACTGCATATCTGCATATCTTGTTGGGCCCCCATCCAGTCCTCGGAGCATTGCTACCAACAGACGAAACAATACAATCCTTCCAGAGCAAAGAGGATAGCAAGAACAAAGAGATATATCATCTGCTTTGTCTCTTTCTCATATCCGAGTCCTTCCTTTCTCTCCCCGGGTTTCTCCCAATACAGTTCTTCAAGTCTCGTTAGACACGGGAACATTCTTTCCTTCCGGCTGGGATCCCAATTTCCATTCATTTGACTCCACTTATACAAGAACGCTGTGCTCGTTCTACCACAACCCTCAAGATGCATCTCACCAACAACCTCGCAGTCCTCTCCACCGCCCTTTTGGCCCTTAGCGGTACCGTGTCGGCTGCCAACATCAACCGACGAAGCCATCGATACAACAAGTGGTCCAAGCCAGAGGCCGCCACCACCACGCACTGGGTGACCGCCTACGAGACTCACACCGTCACTCTCAAGTCTCCCGAGGCCGCCGCCCAGAAGACGGTGTACGAGAACCTCAAGTCCAGCGCTGACAATGCCCCCGCCGCGGTCCCTACCACCCTGGTCGCCCAGCCTGCTCCCGCTGCCGAAACCCCTGCCGTAGTTGAGGAGGAGCAGCAGCAGCAGCAGCAGCCTCAAAACGACACTCCTGCCGCTGAGCAGCCATCCACCCAGAACAACGACACTCCCGCCGTCGTCCAGGACTCCTCCTCCCAAGCCACCGTTGACGTCCAATCCGTCAACAACGCCGCCCAGTCCCCATCAGGCGGAAAGCGAGGCTTCGCCTACAACGACGCCAACCTCGTCAACAACCTCGTCAACGGCGGCACCCGCGGCTCCTGGGCCTACAACTGGGACTCCGTCAGCAACGGGCTCTCCAGCGGCGTCGAGTTCGTGCCCATGCTCTGGGGCGACCGGGCCGATCACACGGACCGCTGGGCCGCTAACGTCGAGAAGAGCTTGAGCGAGGGCGCGAGCCATATTCTTAGCTTCAATGAGCCCGACCACGCAGCGCAGGCTAATCTTTCGCCCGAGGCTGCTGCTGCTGCTCATGTCAAGTACGTTAACCCGTACGCTGGCCGCGCGCGCATCGGTGCCCCTGCTATCACGAACAGCAACCTCGACGGTCAGGGAACTAGGTGGTTGAAGAGCTTCATGTCGGCGTGCGAGTCGGCGGGTTGCAAGATTGACTTTTGCGTCGCGCATTGGTACTCGCCTGCCGATCAGCCCCAGTCTCTCATCGATCACCTTAACGAGGTCCATAGCATCTGTGGAAACAGGCCCGTTTGGCTCACCGAGTTCGCTCCCCTTGGCAGCGATGACCAGAATGCCGAGTTCCTCAGGAATAACCTCAACAGGCTCGATAGCGAACTGAGCTATCTTGAGAGGTACTCGTACTTCATGGTCAGCGTTGGAAGTCTCATGTCCTCGGAGAACAGCCTCAGCGCTCTCGGCCAGGCTTTCTTCGGTTAGAGACCTTTGCCTCGTTGATGAACAACACTCTTTTTTCATTTTACAAGTTCAATGGGCAGAAAACACTATTTCGATTCTTGTATGCACATTTTTACGAAAAAAAACCTCAAGGCTAGGTATATGAAGGGACGTTAGCTTTTCTTTTAGAAGGAGTCGGAAAAGGGCCGGTACACGCCTTGGTCTTTTTTCCTTTTGGATTTTTTTGGGGATTTTGATACCCAGTTTTGTACATAGATATTTTCTTCTTCTCTTTTTCTTTTTACACTTTCTTCTGGATGTCGCAAACTCCTTTCTGCACTCCAAGTTCCAAAAGGGAATCTCGCTTCCCATTTCGTCGCGCCTCGGTCTATCTCGACCACCGGGGCGCGCAAATCTTCTTACCACTTCTCTGTCCACATATTCTTGTCACTCGTTCATATTCGAACCACTTTACTTCTTCTTCTTCTTCTTCTTCTTTCTTGAGACTAGGGTAAGGAAACGTTTGGTTATAGCCTGGATGAGGGATAGAGTACTTATGACTTCTATGAAAAAACACAAGAACATTCGCCCAATTTGACTTTCACCTCTTGTGAGGCCCCAAGAAAACCATGTGAATGGCGTGGAGACTGTCTCCGGCCATGTACAAGACCCTGTTCTCAGATCGACGTTTTACATGGGCTTATTCAGTTCTATGTGGGGTTTGACTCACCCTGTTGCCTCCGGCGTCTTACACTAGACTTGGGGCGCTGTTGCGTGGGCAGGCCTACTTACTTGCATGATGCTTTTGAGGGTGTCGTGGGTCGAGAGTGCTTTCGGCGCTTGGTGAAACGGAGCGAATGGGACCTTTTTGAGCTTTGGCGTCTTTCCCCCTCCCAAATGCGGCCTGACGCAATGAGGCTCGGATAAGACCCAAGAGAGGTTCTCCAATACATTGAACGTGAGCACGAGATAGAGAAGAAAAAAGGAGCGAGAACATGTCGCACAATATTTCTCTTTATCGCACTATCGGTCATTTTAACTAGCACTCGAACCCGATCAAAACTAGAGCCGGATATTCCAACAATTCAGGTCTCCCTGATTTTCAGGATGAGATCCCCTCTCGGCCTCCTTTCACTCCTTTGACTCTATGCCGCGCAAAAGAAAAAGAAAATACAACATTCGAAGCGTGTCAGGATAAAATAAACCTTGAAATAAGGTTAATGGGCCAGAGGCGCTGTGAACAATATGCCTCCGAAAATGTCAATGTGTTTCTTTGACAGAAGCCCCCTCCATCCATGAGTGGGAATTAGGTCTGCCAACATGTCGGTGAACGGACGAGGAAGTAGGAAGATGTTTGAACTGAATCTTCAAGGGTTATGGGCCCAAGGTGCTTTCCTCATTCCTTCCTGTCGAGTTGTCCTCGGGCCTGTATTTCGACTCCCGAGGCCGTGAAGGCCAGACAAGTCTCAGAGCCGAGACCACAGGGAGGAGGAAAAAAAACTGAGAACCATCTAAATAAACAAGATATTTTCAATAATAGTAATAAAGAAGGTAAATCCAGTCGATCAATCGCACAGGTGAGTAGCATCGCGCTAATGAAAAAAAAAGTTCGTGTCGTATCCAGAAAAAAGAAAGGAAGCCTCCGGGTCAAATCAAGATTTCGACTGCTCTCGTGAAGCAGAGAAAAACGAAAGAAGATTGCCCGGAAGATGTTGCTAATGAGTCGCCCTGAACGCCATGCAATGCCATTTCGAACCGGAAAGGACCGTATGTAAACGCAGAAAACATGTTTCCGAGCCAGAGTGTGAGCTGCAAGGAGAAGAAAGAACGTCGTATCGTACCGAAAAACAAAACGTGAGAGAACCGAGGCGCAATGATGAGAAGAATAAAAACGCCAGTCTATATCCCAAGGCATACCAAAAGGTCCCTGACCTTAAGTTTGTCCATCAACTGAATATTATAACCCGTCCGCATGCTGTAAAATGCACCACATAAAACGCAGCAATTAAGTGCGCTCACCCAATGCAGATAGTAGATAGAGGGAAAGATAAAGGGAAGATATCTGATATCTTCTGCTCAAGAGCCGGTGCCGTGGGTCCGCAGTACGGGCGCGGGGGCGCGTCTTGTCTTGAGGTTAAACCGAATCACTCTCGATTGTCAGGCGACTGTGGCCGTGTTCGAATGCGGAACTTGTCTCGCAACTTATCGGCCAGCCTACTCCGGCGACCACGATCTGCCGTCTCGCTTCCTGTCGTTGAGGAAGGATGTACCTGAGAATGGCGGAACTGCCGAAGGGCCTGAATTCGCTCCTCGGGCGAAGCGTGGCCGAGTCTAGTCAAGTCGAAGAACCTCGAGGCTCTGCTTCGTTGGGTTGCCGAAGCCGCGTCGTTATCCGAATCGTCAAGGTCGAGGGGTGGGGGCATCTGGGTCTCATCGACTTGGACACCATCCTCTTTCTCGCCAGGGGGACGCAAATCGAGACGGCTAAGGTTGGGCGACATGTTAGCATAAGCGAGTTTCACCACTCTAAATTATCACAAATAGAGAACAAGGGCACTCTTACCAAAGAGGACAGGTTCCGGACACATTCATCAACCAAGGATCGATACAGGCTGGGTGGAACTTATGGTTGCACGGCAGAACTCGCACGTCCTCTCCAACGGCGAAGTCATCAGTACAGATGGAGCAGCCCAGGTGTTCATTTTCATTGGTGCTGGTCTGAGCCATAGTGGTAGAGGAGGCGGGGCTCCTCGTCGTTGTCGTGTTCTTCGGCGCGGACACGGTGTTGCCCACAGCGGCGGGAGGCGGCGTCGCTATCGTCGTCGCGGGCATCGAGACCGGCAAGGCCACTGGGGACGGAGATCGAGGAGTGCTCGAAGAATCCCGACTGCGAGTTTGGAACTCCAGGTCCGGATCAGGTTTACCTGGCGGTGGGCCGCCAAACTTGATGATTGGAAGTGTATCGAGCACTGCTCGGGCAATCCCCTTTGCGCGACTCTGGCGCGGGCGGCCTTCGTACCCGCCTCTGGGACCATATCTTTCAGGGTATCGATGAGCACGAATGGTTCCGGTGGCTATAATGACGAGGAAAAGCACAGTCACTAGGCCTGTGATACTGTAAAGCACGCTCATGGCGACAGCAGAGTTGTTTCCTCCATCGTCGCCCTCGGCGTTGGGTATATCTTGCGTAGTGTTGCCAGAGATGCTAACTTGAACGTTATCTTCCTCCGTCGTGCCGTTGAGGAACGCCAGTGTTTGTTCAGCCTCGCCCGAGTCAAGGATGGAGAAGACGCTTTCATATGCCAAACCATCGCCCTCGAGGGAACAGATATTGCCGGCGAGGGTGTAAAGGACTATGGCGAGAGGGTTGGTGGCCATGACGGTATTGATAATTTCGTTTGGGGTAGGACTGGTATCGCTGCTCGGTTGGTCGCAGGACAGGTAGGCAATCTCTTCGATCGGGTCGTCTTTAATCTGCTGATAATTGCTCGAATCAACAAGTATCATATGTCCCTCGATTAAGATGGTCTAGATAGAGAGGGAAATGATTAGCCAAAAAGCGAAGACGAACGGTAGCTCGGAGAACATAGAAGCAGCAACTCAAGCATTCGGCGGGGTTAACAAAGGGAGTGCATCGCGAGCCATTTCTTCGTCTCCGGTTCTGCTCCCTCCCTTGTCTGTTTCCCATGCGCCTCTGCCATTATGGGGTCTTCTTTTCTCGGGCAATGGTGTGTTATAGAGAAACATACTCCTCTCTCGTCGTCAGTCTTGTTGAGACCCCTCGTCGCAGTCAAAGGAACGACTGTGTACTGGTATGGGGTGAGCTCGCCGCCGCCAAAAGTCGATAACCTCATGACCATGGCGGAGTTGCTGACCCAATCGGGAACATCGACCTCGGATTTGATTCTCGCATCTTCGGCTGCGGCGAACGGGAGGGAGGTGAGGGCTAATGCGGACAGTATTAAGGTAGAAGCCATCTTCGTAGCGCGGGCAACGGTCGACGTCGCCATCTCGTGCTAGGAAAGACGGACGGGAGTGTTCTTCTCCTTTCTCTCGCTCTCACCCCTCTTGTCACATAGAGAGAGAGGAGGGGAAATGATTGTCAGTTGCCGGAAAATAAGGAAAACAAGGGAAGAAGAGACGAGGTCGGGAAAAAAGACGGGAACGGGAGGGTAGAGTATAAGGCGGAAGTTGGTCCTCGGCGGGCTAGACTTGGCAGGGCAGGGTACAAGGGCAGGGAACAATGGTAGCGAAAAGAGAGAGGCAAATGTTTCGGACGAGGGCGATTATTTGGTATCGCATTTCCATTCCGGATGGGTCCGGTTTGGATGTGCGCTTCTGTAGGCGTGATAACCGTGATCGACAGACTCGGGACCGGGACTCCGTATATGCGCGCACGCTCGCACTCACGCACTCACGCACTCACGCACCCAAAAGATGCCAGGCAGGGTTGGACTGGGGATGGTGTGGCAGGCGGCAAGTGAGGGAGAGAAACGCCAGTCTAGCTTGAGGATGACATTTAGGATATAGCTCAAGACCACCAATTGAGACTGAGGTCGAGGTCGAAGTCGAGCCCGACTCTGGGTTGGCGTTCGAGTTGGAGTTGGAGTGGTATCGGCGGGCGTCAGGATAGGAAGAAACTTGGATCAGCCTGGCGAATCAAGTCATCGCCAAGAAATTCGCCCGCAACGCACGGCACAGTCGGAAGGCTCAATCATGGATCGAAGGTACAGTGGCGACAACCAGCAAAGGGAGGGAGAGGAGAGTCGAATTAGTTTGTCTTGGCAAATGGCAGGGAGCCGAGCCCTACGAAGTATGCGTACCCCGTAAGTGATCATTGACGTGAAACCCTCCGACAGGCTGGCCCTGGTGCAATTCTGGGGTATGGGTATTATTGCATATTCAACGGCGCGTGTTGAGGATCCCACTGTTCCAGCAATGGCGATAGGAGTCGAAGCAGGAACGGGAGAGGAGGCAGGATAAGGAGAAGGAGCAACGATGAATTGAATTTCACCACGAGGAAAGCCCTGGACGATGGGCCCTAAGCTCATCAAAACCAATTCTGGTGAAGTACAAGTACAAGTCCACAAGTGCCTGTTTCTATGCTAGTGGGAGTCTCAAAGACTCGAGCCGGGGGAGACCGTGACATACAAATCCAGTGATCGTCATGTACTTATCAATTCGTACACCACCAAGTCACATCGAATGATACTCGTTTACTGAGCGACTGGGTGCTCTGAGTCTTTCCACGACTCCAGGCCTGGTAAAAGGTTTAATTACTCGGTCTTGAATTGAGATTATTTCTTGGTGACCCTTCTCAAAATGCTGGCAAGTGCCGAGCTGAGTGCGTCATCGTGCTTAGAGGCTGGTTCACGATGTCACTCCATTGTCACATTGATCAATCCGAATCGCAGGCTCATATCCCTTATACCCGCAAACCGGTGACTTCTTCAAGCAAAGTGGTGCTCCGCATTAGGGAGACGGCCTCGTCTAAACTCTGTAAAGTGAGTGGGTTCCCCTAAATCCCATTGATTATCGTCTTATTGTCGCCACTCATCTACCAAGTAAAGGAGGCCATGTTGATATCCATCTCCACCACTTTCCTGTGGAGCATATTAGCATTGTGATCTTCCTCTTCAGACTTTGACAGCTCGCCAGGACATTTCAAAACCGAAGATCCACTACCATCAAATCCATGCTCTCCAGTGGTTGGTGCATTCATTTCGAGAGCATTGCCGAGTCGAAACAATGCTTGAACAAGGGGGCAGGAGATGTGTGGCAGTCTGAGACGTTGAGAGTCTGTTTTAGCGCATTGTTTTGTTAGGCACTGCAAATAAGGGTCCGCAAGCATATCCTGCGCCACGAAACCACGAAACGCAATCAACGAGCATCAGCATCAAATAACTCTTGGCAGCCTCCGCGCCCTGTCGAGTCAGCTCTCAGTAATAAACTTTGACGTCACTTACTAGTACACTTACTGAAGACAGCTTTTCGAAGCGACTCGAGGAGCTGGTGTCTCATACCCGTTCGGTCCAAGCCCAATAGCCCTATCAAGACCTGGGAGGAGAGAAACCAGGAATTCAGGATACACTTGCGACTATGATTGAAGAACGTAAACTTGAGTGATGCAGTCGGCATTTGAATGCCAGCTCGGGATATCGAATCATTGATCCACTGGACGGTCCACCGGGCGATTCGATGCAAGACCCGAGGTTACGATCATTGGGAACAAACACGGTAATATCTAAGGGAGGGCAATAACTAGTAACTTCAGCATCCATCTTTTCTTTTCTTTAAAAGAGGAGGATACCAATGAGGCGCCCACCTTGAACTGGTCGATATAACCATTCATTGAAGAAATTTCTCCAAAAGGGAGTATTGCTTTCATAGTTGAGCTATCTAGGTAAAATGCTACCGGGTAGAAGGCTCTAAAATCACATGAGGGGTCGGTACGCTGCCCTCAAACTGCTGATGTACTAGCAGCGCCACGGGTGTTTCCTGGCGTCATCAGCACCTTGGGACCATGTAGGTGCTAGACACAGTTATGTGCCCCAGTGCTTTGAATCTTCCCTGGCAGTCTTTACTTATGTGGCGTTTCTTAGGCATGAGCCACCCCCGCCCTTCCCAGGAAAAAAAAAGGAAAAAAAGAGGGATTAACTGCCGGGGAAGATAATAGCAATTCATATGAACTACCAAGCCGACGTCCCGGAATTGACTTGATCTGACCTGCGACCGACTACAATCGACCGAACCTCGCTTTTGAAGATGGCGAACGTAACACCCGCGTCGACCGGCGCTTCGCCGTACGACTCTTACCAAACGTCTCTCACCACCCGGTACTGCAGCCCTACCATGTCCCAGCTCTTCAGCCAGCGATCTCGTCACTCAACTTGGCGAAAACTATGGCTAAGTCTTGCTGAGAGTGAGAAAGAGCTTGGGGTTGGTACGATTACCGACGAAGCTTTGGAGCAGATGAGGGCTCACCTTACGGTCACCGATGAGGACTTTGAGACTGCCCGTATTGAGGAGAAGAGGCGTCGACATGTAAGATTTATATCACGGTCTTACCTCTGCATCCCCTTTACTAAATCAGAGATATTGCTAATCTGACCACTACTAGGATGTCATGGCGGTAAGAACGTAGCTTCTCACGAATGATGATACTGACGAATGCTGAATGCTATGATAGCATGTCCACGCCTTTGGGGCCGTTGCCCCTGCTGCTGCGGGTATTATTCATCTGGGTGCGACCAGCTGTTTCGTAACCGATAACACCGAACTTATTTTGGCCCGGGAAGCCATGGACTTGATTTGTAAAAAAATTGCCAAGGTTATCGCCAACCTCTCTGCCTTCGCCCTCCGTTGGAAGAGCGAGCCGACGCTTGCGTATACGCACTTGCAAGCTGCCCAGCTTATCACAGTTGGAAAGAGAGCGGCGCAGTGGATTTTAGATCTCATGCTTGACCTCCATGCCATCGAGCAGGTTCGCCAGGAGCTTAAGTTCCGCGGTGCTCAGGGGACGACTGGGACGCAAGCCAGTTTCCTCTCCATCTTCGAGGGCGATGCTTCAAAATGTGACCAGCTGAACGAACTTTTATGTCAGAAGTTTGGGTTCCCAAGCTGCTATGATATTTCCACGCAGACTTATACCCGCAAGGTCGACCTAATCATCGCCAATGCCGTGGCAGGACTTGGATCCACAGCTCAGAAAATCACCGGAGATATCCGCCATCTTATGCACTGGAAGGAGATTGAAGAGCCGTTTGAGTCTTCTCAGATCGGCAGTAGTGCCATGGCCTACAAAAGAAACCCAGTAATTAGCACTTCCCCAAGTTGTGGTTTCTCTTGCTGATTTTGGCCAAGATGCGCTCAGAGCGAGTATACAGTTTGGCTCGCGAATTGATGAGCAAGGTAAGCAAGCACAGGTATCACTATCGATTTTCGAATGTACGGGAAACTGACTAGGGAAGCCGGCATCTTTCGCAGCGACTCACAGCGATCAATGGGCAGAGCGAACCCTCGACGACTCAGCTATCCGCCGTGAGCACATTCTGAAGCACACCTAGTTGAGCCCAAGACTGACGTCATCATAGGCATTGACATTCCCGAAATGTTCCTTCTAGCAGATGCAATTTGCATTGGTCTTGTAAGCTCATCCTCACCCCCTAGAAACAGATATATCTAATACATATGCAGGATAATATTACCGATGGTCTCGTGGTTTATCCTGGCATGTAACCTCCCCGAAGCCTAAGATTTGTCCCCGAACTGGTCTGCGAGAGATATATATCTTTACTACGTGCATGACCAGACTACTTGAAGTCCAGGAATTGGCATGCTGACATCATGGGTACTTTCTAGCCGTCATTGCCAGTCGGGTAGCCGCCGAGGTGAGTTAATGCCATTCTTCGCTGATTCGGATTTTGAAGGCTACGATGCTAACCCCCATCTGTAAGTTGCCTTTTATGGTTACAGAAGAGATCATCATGAGGTTGTGTGCCAAGGGCGTCTCGAGACAAGACGCTCACGAGGAAATCAGAGTCTTGAGCCACCAGGCTGGCGCCGTCGTCAAGCAGGAAGGAAAGCCGAACGACCTGGTGGAGAGAATAAAGGCCAACGAGTTCTTCAAGCCGATTTGGGGTGAGCTGGACGGGATGCTCAAGGCGGAGCTGTATACCGGACGCAGCAGCCAGATTGTCGAGAAGTATTGCGGGCCTGGCGGACCCGTTAGCAAGGCCCTTGCGCCATATGCCGACTACATCAGGAACGCCACCACGGCCAAACTCAACGTCTAAGTACCTAGAGGAAGCCGTGATGTACTAGTAATTTGTTGCAGAATACGTACAAGAACTTTCCTCGGTACCCATTAAACCAAGGCTCTTATCGATACACTGTAACGCACGGCCCATGAGGATTGAAGAAACCCACAGCAGATATCTACAATAGTGTATAAGATCTCGACATACCAGGCTATTTTTGTGTGTTATGTTACTGGACAGACAACTTTTCACGTCAAGGTGTCGCTCCCCATGCCGAGGAAGGAATTCCAAAATAGGTTTAGAATTTAAACCTCCTGGCACATCCTCCAGAGCAAACAGCAAATCATCCTCGTTATCACCATCGTCGTCTTTAACAACAACTCACACTTAGCATAGATGTCTAGGCAACCCGCGTTTGATCACCGTGATCTTCAGCGAGATCACCAAGCGTAACCAAGATGCAAGAAACCAAAAGGAGGGCTTTGGGCTCCACTCTCGGTACTCCTCCCGAGGAAAGAGGTTCAATTTTGGGTTCCTGGGAAACATTTGATGCACTGCTACTCTCTTTCAACTGGCACTGGGTCTTCGTTCGCAGAAGGGATCAACATCGACAGGGAGAACTTTGGCGAGCGCATTGAGGCGCTGTATTTCTTGGTCGTCTACTCGTCGCCAGGATTTATGAAAGTTAGTTCCCAAATACTCTCTCCCTATGGTTAAATTTGCCATTCCACATCCATCGCCAAATTGCCCGCGGAAGAGGATCTCATCCAGTTCATGACCCACCCCATATACTCATCCGGTTATTATATGCCACTAAATACAATGGATCATAGACAGAACTTCCATGTAAAATTTTCTGATGCCGGAATGGAATATCTCCACGGTTCCACCTGTTCTCGCCGGAAATGGTACGCGGGGATCCCCAGCCTCGAGACATTCCAGGAAACACGATTCTCCCGAGTGAGAGAACTCACCAGCCGTTCTGGGGAACCCCAGTCTTGTTATGATTATTATCTCCTTTCTATGGCACTCTACTCCCGTGGATAACGAAGAACTTCGGGGAGTTTTCCCTTCTCCCATTCGCCTTGGAAAGCGAAGGGGGCAAAGCGGGAAAGAACCCTCGGTGAAACGGTCCCGGGATGTAGGCGCGGCGCACGGAGGAAATAGGGGGGCGTAGGGATTTCCAGGGTATCTCCAGATTTCCCTTGGATGCGGGACACTTTCCTTTCTTCTGTTCTGTTGTTTTCCCGTCGGTCATGATGGACCTCACAGAGATGCGAAAGCATTTGCAGGTAGGAAGGGGGCTTCTGTGATTCTATTTCTTACCGTTCCGGATTGATGATGTTGGTGATACTCTTTACTTCTATATATGCCCACCCTCGCTTCTGCCACTTCAACGGGATGAACCAGACTTTCAGAATGCAATCCTCAGCGTAGACATCGCGAGGTCAACAGCCATGCTTTTCGGCGC
>Ga0164243_10006418_pt1 | contig 17805 bp, 19 predicted proteins | sample OricompcompostOP_FD_108781 | JGI IMG/M metagenome (GOLD analysis project Ga0164243, IMG submission 108781) | Organic Plus compost microbial communities from Emeryville, California, USA - Original compost - Organic plus compost (OP) | ecosystem: Engineered > Solid waste > Mixed feedstock >... | reverse complement strand
GCGGCCGCGGCGGCGCCGCCGGCGCCCGGCGGCGCCGGCCTCCCGGTCGGCGCCGGCGCGCTCGGCGGCGCGCCGGTCGCGGCCGGGGCCGGCGCGGTCGCGGCCGGCGGCGGCAACGGCGGCGTCGAGGGCCGCATCGCCGAGCTCGAGGCGGCGCTGCGCGGGCTGCGCGACGAGCTCGACGGACGGCGGGAGCGGCCGCAGTGAGCAGCCGCTCCGACCGCCCCCGCTGTCCCGGCGGCCGCCGGCCGCGGCGCGGCGCGCCGCAGGCCCGCTCAGGCGGCCGCGTCGGCGGCCCGGCCGGCCGCCTCCCGCAGGCGCGACAGGTCGGGCTCGACGCCGTGCAGCTCGTGCGCGAGGAACGTTCTGAACAGCCGGTGCTCGGGGCCGTGGTAGTCGGAGGAGCCGGTCGTCAGCAGGCCGAGCTCGGCGCAGCGGCCGGCCAGCAGCCGCGTCTGCTCGGCGCCGTGCGTCGGGTAGAAGACCTCGACCCCGTCGAGCCCGGCTGCGGCGAAGCGGTCGATCGCGGCCAGCACCTCGGCGTCGGCGTCGACGTCCCAGAAGGGATGGGCCCAGATCGCGACGCCGCCGGCCTCGTGGATCCAGCCGATCGCCTCGACGACGGTCGGGTGGGTGCGCGCGAGGTAGCCCGGCGTGCCGGGGATCAGGTACGCGGGGATGAACGACGAGACGTCGTCGTGGCCCTCGCGCGCCAGCCGCTCGGCGTTGTCGGGATGGACCAGCACCGCCTGCGCGAGATGGGGCCGGCCGATCGGCTTGCCGGCCGCGCGGCGGGCGGCCAGCGGCGCGTCGTCGACGGCGAAGCCGAGCTCGTTCAGCTTCTGCGCCATGCGCTCGGCGCGCAGCTCGCGGTCGCCGCGGGCGGCGCGCAGGCGCTCGGCCAGGACGGGATCGCGATGGTCGATCCCGTAGCCGAGGACGTGCAGGTCCTCGTAGCTGCCGTCGACCGCGGAGATCTCCGTGGCGGGGACGATCGCGACGCCGTGCCGGGCCCCCGCGGCGATCGCCTCGTCGACGCCGTCGACGGTGTCGTGATCGGACAGCGCGAGCAGCTCCACGCCGGCCGCGGCGGCGTTCGCCACCACCTCGGCGGGCGCCAGCGCGCCGTCGGAGTGGAGCGAGTGCGACTGCAGGTCGAAGGTCGGCTTCGTCATGGCCGGTCACCTTATCGGTCGCGTGCGGACCGGCTGCCGCCCCGCGCACGCGCAGGTCGAGCAGCGGCGACGAGGAAGGAACGATGATGACGAGTGCCAACGTCACCTGGCACGAGGGAGCGATCGGCCGTGCGGAGCGCTGGGAGGCGCTGGGGGCCCGCGGGGCGACGCTCTGGTTCACCGGCCTGCCGGCGTCGGGCAAGTCGACGGTCGCCGCGGCCGTCGAGGCCCGGCTCGTGCGTGACGGTCGCGCCGCCTACCGGCTCGACGGCGACAACCTCCGCCACGGCGTCTGCGGCGATCTCGGCTTCAGCCCCGAGGACCGCGAGGAGAACGTCCGCCGCACCGCCGAGGTCGCGCGCCTGCTCGCCGACGCCGGCAACGTCGCGGTCGTCTCCGTCGTCTCGCCGTTCGAGGCCGGCCGCCGCGCCGCCCGCGAGCTGCACGAGCGCGACGGCCTCCAGTTCGTCGAGGTCTTCGTCAACACGCCGGTCGAGGAGTGCATCCGCCGCGACCCGAAGGGCCTCTACAAGCGCGCCCGCGCCGGCGAGCTGCGCGGGATGACCGGCGTCGACGCCCCCTACGAGGCGCCCCGCTCGCCCGACCTCGAGCTGACCTTCGGCTGCGACGTCGGCGAGGCGGTCGAGCGCGTCCTGCGCACGCTCGACCCGCCGCCGGCCGCCTCCGCGCCGCGCGCCGGGGCGCGCGGCGCCAGCGGCGCGTAGTCAGCCGCCGGTGACGTCGCGGCGCATGAACGACAGCAGCGCGGCGACGAGCGACGGGATGCCGTAGAGCGCGCAGACCCACAGCGAGCGGACGATCGGATCCCAGTCGATCGGCTCCCGCAGCAGCCCCTGCCAGGCGTCGAACTGGGTCGACAGCAGGTACGGGCGGACGGCGTCGAGGCCGGAGATCACGCCGACGATCTGCAGGATCAGCGAGAACATCAGCGCGCCGACGACCGCCGCCGCCGAGTTGCGCGTGACGGTCGACAGCAGCAGCGCGATCGAGGCGATCGCCAGCAGCGGGACGAGGTAGGCGAGCAGCGCCGCGCCGAGCAGCAGCAGGCCGCGGCCGGTCGCGATCTCGGTCCCCGACAGCGACGTCAGCGGGTCGAAGCCGTAGCGCAGCCCGCCGAGCAGCAGCCCGCAGCCGGCGAACAGCAGCAGCGCGACGATCGCGTAGGAGAACGACGCCAGCAGCTTCGCGACGAAGATCTGGTGGCGGTCGGCCGAGCGCGTCAGGATCGTCTTCAGCGTCCCGTTGCCGTCCTCGTTGGCGACGACGTCGCCGGCGACCAGCGCGACGATCAGCGGGAACAGCCAGATCGAGCTGAACAGCAGCAGCACCGGCGGCACCGCCAGGCCGGTCTGGGTGACGTAGCGGCCGAACGGCACCTCGTCGGGCCCGCTGCCCTGCGCCTCCAGCGCGACGAGGAAGACGATCGGGACGATCAGCGCGCCGCCGAGGCCGAGGTAGGTGCGCTTCTGCGCGCGCAGCTTCAGCAGCTCCCAGCGGTAGATCGCGCCGATCCGCGGCCGGTCGCCGCGGGCGGCGACCGGCCTGCTGCTGGCGCCGGCGGCGGGCGCCTGCGGCAGCGGCGCGGCGTCGGCCGGCGTGCGGGCGGGGGCGGCGGCGGTCTTCACGCGATCGCCTCCTCGCCCTCGGTGAAGCGGAAGAACAGCTCCTCCAGCGACGCCGTCGCCGGCACCAGCGCGACGACGCCGACGCCGGCGCGCGCGAGCGCCAGCGACAGCTGCGCCACCTCCGGCTCGTCGGCCGCGAAGGTCAGCCCGTCGCGGGTTCTCGTCAGCTCGCCGAGGTCGGGGCGGTAGGAGCAGACGTCCCACGCCCGCTCGTCGTCGGTCGTCCGCAGCCGGTAGCGCTGGCCGGTCGAGCGCAGCAGCGCGTCGAGCGCGCCCTCGTAGATCACCCTGCCGGAGCGGACGATCGCGACCCGGTCGCACAGCTCCTCGACCTCGCCCATCAGGTGCGAGGAGAGCAGCACGGTGATCCCGTCGGCGGCCAGCCGTCTGACCAGCTCGCGCATGTCGCGCATGCCGGCCGGGTCGAGGCCGGTCGTCGGCTCGTCGAGCAGCAGCAGCCTCGGGTCGCGCAGCAGCGCCGCGCCGATCCCCAGCCGCTGCTTCATCCCGTGCGAGTAGCCCTTGACCTTGTCGCCGTCGCGGCCGGCGAGGCCGACCGTCTCGAGCGCGTCGTCGATCCGGTCGGCCGCGTCGCCGCCGTCGAGCGCGGCCATCAGCTCGAGGTTGCGGCGGCCGCTCAGGTACGGGTAGAAGCGCGGCGCCTCGACGAAGCCGGCGACGCCGTCGAGCGCCGCCGCGCCCTCCTCCAGCGGGTCGCGCCCGAACAGCGTCGCCCTCCCCTCGTCGGGGCGGATCAGCCCGAGCAGCATCCGCAGCGAGGTCGTCTTGCCGGCGCCGTTGGGGCCGAGGTAGCCGTAGACGCTGCCGGCCTCCACCGTCAGGTCGACGTGGTCGACGGCGGTCAGCTCGCCGTAGCGCTTGACCAGCCCGCGGGCCTCGATCGGATGCGGCTCGGCGGGCCCGGCGGCCCCGGCGGGCCGGTCGCCGCCGGGGCGTGTCGCGAGCGCGCTCATCGCAGCTCCCGGGCCGCGGTCTCGGCCGCCTGCGGCGGGATCGAGCCGGCGACGACGTGGGCGATGCCGTCGCGCTCGAACGTCACGATCGTGCCGAGCGCGGTCGCCAGCTCGCTGCCGGTCGCGCCGTCGACGTTGACGCGCGGCAGCTTCAGCCCGTGGTCGCCGCCGGAGCCACCGAGCAGGTCCTTCCCGCCGCCTTCGCCGGCCTCGGCCTGCACGACGACGATCCCGCCGAGCCCCTCGCCGTAGACGATCACCGCGGCCGCTCTGCCGCCGGGGGCGGCGAGCCAGACGGCGCGGCGGGGGAGGCCGGCGAGCGTCTTCGGCGCGGCCAGTCTGAACGGCAGCCGCGCCTGCACCGCCGCGACGCCCTGCACCGCTCTCGGCTGCGCGCCCGGCCCGGAGCCGTCGCCGCCGTGGTGGCCGGCGGTCGGGCTGAGGTCGACGACCTTCGCGTCCGCGGGCGGCTCGGCGGCCAGGTCGGCGGCGTCGATCTGCCCGTACGAGACGTCGGTCGCCTCCAGCTCCAGGACCGGGTCGGGCTGATCCTCGGCGTAGACGGCGGCGCGCAGCGGCACGCCCTTGGCGGCGTCCCACGCCAGCGTCGCGGCGCCGAGCAGGCCGCCGTCGTCCTTCGGCGCGATCCGCACCGAGTAGCTCGGCCGCCCGGCGACGTCGACCGGCGTCGGGCCGGCGACCTGCCACGCCTCGGCCAGCCGCGCCAGCCCTCTTCTGACCTGCGCGAGCGTCGGCGGCGTCGCCGCGTCGTGCGGCGGCGCGCCGTGGTCGTCCTCGGCCGGCAGCGCGAGCCGGTAGACGGTCTCCGAGCGGGCGTCGTAGACCGTCAGCGCGTTGCCGTCGGAGGTCACCTGCGCGTCGCCGCCGGCCGACTGCAGCTCCAGCCGGAAGCGGCCGTCGCGCGCCCACCAGAGGCGGCCGGAGGCGCCCGACAGCAGCGGCGTCGCGGCGCCGCCGCTCGGCATCGCGCCGGACGGGATCAGGCGGTTGGCGAACTCGATCCGCGCGCTGACGCCCTCGACCTTCGGCGCGGTCAGCGCGTCGTGGACGGCGCGCGAGAGCGAGGTGCGGGGCGGCAGGCGGTCGCTGCCCCGCAGCGCCGCCTGCGCGATGCCGGCGCCGGCGATCAGCACGGCGAGGCCGGCGATCACGGCGACCAGTCTGCGGGTGGAGATCGTCCTCAGTCGGTTCATCACGGTTCCTTCGCGTCGGGAGACGCGCCAGTTGTATGCCCGTTCTCTGAGAGATCCTTGAGAGGCAGCTCGAGCGTGAAGGTCGCGCCCCTGACCGTCGCGCGGCCGCCGTGGCGGGCGGCGGTCGCGTGGACGATCGCGAGCCCGAGGCCCGAGCCGCCGGGCGCCGCCCGCTCCCCGCGCCAGAAGCGCTGGAAGGCGCGCTCGGCCTCGCCCGGCGCGAGGCCCTCGCCCTCGTCGCTGACCGACAGGCGGCCGTGGCGGGCGCCGCCGGCGACGGCGATCGCGATCGCGCCGTCGGGCGGGCCGTGGCGCTCGGCGTTCTCGACGAGGTTGCGGACGGCCCGCTCCAGCGCCGCGCGGTCGCCGCGCACGAGCGCGCTGCCGCCGCTGGTCGCGACCGTCGCGCGCGGGTGGTCGGCGGCGACGTCGCGCGCCAGCGACGCCAGGTCGACGGTCTCGGCGGCGGCCGCCGCCGGCTGCTCGGCGGCGTCCTCGCGCGCGAGCGCGAGCAGGTCGTCGAGCAGCTGCGCCAGCCGCTCGGCGTCGTGCTCGATGTCGGCGAGCGCGGCGGCGTCGGCGCCGTGGCGGGCGACGTAGGCGGCGTTGCCGCGCAGCGCGGTCAGCGGCGTGCGCAGCTCGTGCGAGGCGTCGTCGACGAAGCGGCGCTCGCGGGCGCGGGCGCGGGCGAGCGAGTCGAGCATCGCGTTGAGCGTCGCGGTCAGGCGGCCGACCTCGTCGCCCGCGGCGGCGCCGGGGGCGGCCGCGCCCGCGCCGGGGGCGCCGCGCCCGCCGACGCGGCCGCGGCCCGTCGCCGTGCGGCCGCGTCCGCGCGCCCCCGGGGCGCCGGTGCCGAGCCGCCGGGCGGGATCGCCGGTGCGGGCGATCTGCTCGGCGTCGTCGGTCAGCCGCGTCAGCGGCCGCAGCGCGCGGCGGGTCAGCCAGACCGCGAACAGCGCCGCCAGCAGCGCGGCGGCGATCGCCGCGACCAGCACCAGCCCGCGCAGCGGGTCGACGATCCCGGCGATCCCGTCGGTCGTGCCGGCGACCGCGACCGCGCCGCCGGCGGCCGGCCCGCCGGTGACCGTCCCGATCGGCGCCGCGTAGACGCGCAGCCGCTCCTCGCCGAGCTGGACGTCGCCGTAGCCGGCGGTGCGCTCGTTCAGCGCCCGCCGCAGCGCCGCCTCCTCCGGCAGCACCCGGCCGCCGAGCGCGCCCGAGCGGGCGACGATCCGGCCCTGGTCGTCGACGACCTGGACGTACGCGGCGCTCGTGCCGACCCGCCCCTCCAGCACGCCGGCGGCCGTCACCAGCCGCGGCGTCGTCGCCGCCAGCCGCGCGACCTCGACGGCGCGGTCGCGCAGGCCGTCGTCGAGCGAGCGGTTGAGCTGGCGGTCGACGAGCGTCAGCGTCGCGGCGCCGAGCAGCGCCACCGCGATCGCGATCGCGAGCGCCGCGGCGAGCGCGACGCGCACGCGCAGCGAGAGGCGGGACATGCTCGAACTCTAGACCGGCGCGGGCGTCGGCCGGCCGCGCCGCTGCCGCCGCGTCCGCCGCCCGCCGGCCGCCGCGCGGCGGCGTCGCTCCGGTTGCTGGTTGACACGGCAACCCCCACGTGTAAACCTCGCATACGCAGGTTGCGTTGACGACACCCGAGGAGACGCAGTCATGTCATCTGTCGAGCTGACCCCCGCGACGTGGAAGGACGGCAAGCGGTACGCCTGGCTGCTCGGGCTGATCGTCCCGCTGGCGCCGTTCATCGCCTGGGGGCTGGTCGAGGCGACCGGCCTCGGCCTCTTCTGGTTCTTCGGGCCGGTGCTCGTCTTCGGCCTCTTCCCGCTGCTGGACCTGGCGATCGGGACCGATCCCGACAACCCGCCCGACAGCGTCCTCAAGTGGCTGGAGCAGGATCGCTACTACCGCTGGTGCACCTACGCCTTCATCCCGCTCCAGTACGCCGGCCTCGTCTTCGCCTGCTGGCTGTGGGCCGACGGCGGCCTCTCGGTCGCCGACTCGATCGGGCTGGCGCTGACGATGGGCGTCGTCAGCGGGATCGCGATCAACACCGCCCACGAGCTCGGCCACAAGCGCGCCAGCAGCGAGCGCTGGCTGTCGAAGGTCGCGCTCGCGCAGAGCGGCTACGGCCACTTCTTCATCGAGCACAACCGCGGCCACCACGTCCGCGTCGCGACGCCGGAGGACCCGGCCAGCTCGCGCGTCGGCGAGTCGTTCTGGGCGTTCCTGCCGCGGACCGTCGCCGGCAGCCTGCGCTCGGCGTGGGAGCTGGAGGGGGTGCGGCTCGACCGGCTCGGCGCCCGCCGCTGGAGCCTGCGCAACGACGTCGTCAACGCCTGGCTGATGACGGTCGTCCTGTTCGCCCTCCTGACCGCGCTCTTCGGCTGGGTCGTGCTGCCGTACCTGCTCGTGCAGGCGGTGCTCGGCTTCTCGCTGCTGGAGGTCGTCAACTACCTCGAGCACTACGGCCTGCTGCGACAGAGACGCGACGACGGCCGCTACGAGCGGACCCGTCCCGAGCACAGCTGGAACAGCAACAACGTCGCGTCCAACGTGCTGCTCTACCACCTCCAGCGCCACAGCGACCACCACGCCAACCCGATGCGCCGCTACCAGGCGCTGCGCCACGTCGACGAGGCGCCGCAGCTGCCGACCGGCTACGCGGGGATGATCGTGCTGGCGGCGATCCCGCCGCTGTGGCGGCGGGTGATGGACCGCCGCCTGCTCGACCACTACGGCGGCGACGTGACGCGCGCGAACATCGATCCGCGCTCGCGCGAGAAGGTGCTGCGGCGCTACGGCGGCGGCAGCGGCGCGGCCGGCGCCGGCGGGGCGAGCGGGTCCGGCGGGGCGGCGACGGCCGGGGGCGCGGCATGAGCGCGTGGCGCTGCCCCGGCTGCGGCTACGTCTACGACGAGGCGGCCGGCCACCCGCGCGAGGGCTTCCCGCCCGGCACGCCGTGGAGCGAGGTCCCCGACGACTGGGCCTGTCCCGACTGCGGCGTCCGCGACAAGGTCGACTTCGAGCCCGATCGGTGACCGCGGCGCCCGTCGCGGCTGGCACCATTGGGGCGATGCGCCAGCCCCGCACCCCCTACGCCGTCGCGGCGAGAGAGCTGCTGCGCGAGACGCTGTTCGACGCCGCCCGCGACCTGATCGAGGAGCGGCCGTGGGCGCAGGTGACGATGGCCGAGGTCGCCGCCGCCGCCGGCGTCAGCCGCCAGACGCTCTACAAGGAGTTCGGCTCCCGCGACGAGTTCGCGCAGCTGTTCGTCGTGCGCGAGGGGACCCGCTTCCTCGACGCCGTCGAGGGGGCGGTCCGCGCCCACCTCGACGATCCCCGCGCCGCGCTCGCCGCCGCGCTCGGCGTCTTCCTCTCCGCCGTCGGCGAGGACCCGCTGCTGCGGACGCTGCTGCACGACGACGGCACCGGCGGGATGCTGCCGCTGGTCACGACCCGTTCGCAGCCGGTCGTCGCCTTCGCCTCCGAGCGGCTGGTCGCGGTCGTCTGCGAGGGCTGGCCGCAGGTCGCCCGCGCCGACGCCGAGGTGCTCGCCGACGGCCTCGTCCGCCTCGCGCTCTCCTACGCGATGCTGCCGGCCGACCCGCCGGAGCGGACCGTCCCGACGGTGATGGCGCTGATCGACCCGTTCCTCGCGCGCGCGCTCGGCGAGGACGCCGGCGGGCGCTAGCCGTCGAGCACGAAGCCGACGCCGCGGACGGTCCGGATCAGCGGCGGGTCGCCGAGCTTGCGGCGCAGGTAGGCGACGTAGCGGTCGACGACGTTCGGCTGCGCCTCCCACTCGCCGCCCCACACCTCCTCGAGCGCGCGCTCGCGCGAGACGACGGCGCGCGGGTCGCGCAGCAGCAGCGCGAGCAGCTCGGCCTCGCGCGGCGTCAGCCCGAGGTCGCGCTCGCCGCGGGTGCCGCGGCCGGCGGCGACGTCGAGCGTCACGTCGGCGAAGGCGAGCAGCTCCGGGACGGCCCTGCCGCGCCGCAGCAGCGCCCGCAGGCGGGCGCTCAGCTCCTCGGTCGCGAACGGCTTGACGAGGTAGTCGTCGGCGCCGGCGTCGAGCCCGGCGACGCGGTCGGGGACGGCGTCGCGCGCCGTCAGCAGGATGATCGGCGTCGCCAGGCCCTTGCCGCGCAGCCGTCGCGCGACCGCCAGCCCGTCGAGGCCCGGCATCGCGACGTCGAGCACGACCGCGTCGGGGACCCGCCGCTCGACCGCCGCCAGCGCCGCGCCGCCGTCGGCGACCGCCTCGACCGTCCACCCCTCCGCCGCCAGCGTCCGCTCCAGCATCCGCCGGACGGGCGCGTCGTCGTCCACCACGAGCACGGTCGGCTGCGACATCGGCCCAGCGTACCGGGCCGTCGGCGGCAGGCGCTGGGGGCGGCCCGACCGCCGGCCCGGGGGCTGGCGCCACCGTGCCGGGCGACGCCGCCCGCTAGCCTCCGCGCCGTGCTCGACAAGGTCACCGACGCCGCGCGCGACGCGGTCACGACGCTCGGCTACCCCGGCATCTTCGCCGCGATGGTCGCCGAGAACCTGTTCCCGCCGATCCCCTCCGAGGTCGTCCTCCCGCTCGCCGGCTTCGAGGTCGACGCCGGCACGCTCGACTTCCTGCTGGTGGTGCTCGCGGCGACGCTCGGGTCGCTCGCCGGCGCGCTGATCCTGTACGCGATCGGCCTCTACGGCGGCCGGCCGCTCGTCCACCGCTGGGGGAGGGTGCTGCGCGTCACGCCGGCCGACCTCGACCGCGCCGAGCGCTGGTTCGCGCGCTGGGGCGACTGGGTCGTGCTGGTCGCGCGGGTGATCCCGATCGCCCGCAGCGTCGTCTCGATCCCGGCCGGGCTGATGCGGATGGGCCTGACGCGCTTCATCGTGCTGACGACGATCGGCAGCCTCGTCTGGAACGGCGCGCTCGTCTACGCCGGCAAGCAGCTCGGCGCCAACTGGGAGCAGGTGACCGACGCGATCGAGACCTACGCGCTGCCGCTGAGAGTCGCGGTCGTGCTCGCCGCCCTCCCCGGCGCCGGGTGGCTGCTGCGCCGCCGCGCCCGCCGCGGCGCCGTCGCCTCCCGGTAGCGGCGCCGCGCGCTCGCCGGCCGCTTGGCGCGGCCCGCGGGCGGGAAGGTGAACGGGCGCGATGAGCGAGCGCGCGATGCCGTCACGGCCCTCCGACGACCGCGGTGAGACCGAGTCGCAGCGGCTCGACCGCAACCTGCTGGAGCTGCTGAACGAGCTGCGCGTCGCGCTGCCCGGCGTGCAGGTGCTGTTCGCCTTCCTGCTCGCCGTCCCGTTTCAGCGCGGCTGGGAGCAGGTCACCGCCTTCCAGCGCGACGTCTACTTCGCGACGCTCTGCTGCGCGCTGATCGCGATCGCGCTGATGATCGCGCCGACCGCCTACCACCGCCTCAACTTCCGCGCCAGACGCAAGCGCGAGCTGGTGATGATCTCCAACCGCCTCGCGATCGCCGGGATCGTCTTCCTCGCGGTCGCGCTCGTCGGCACGATGGTGCTGATCGCCGACGTCCTCTTCGGCGCCGTCGCGACCGCGGTCTTCGGCACGGTCTCCGCCCTCCTCTTCCTGCTGCTGTGGTTCGCGCTGCCGAAGCTGAAGGACCTCGGGGGGAGCGAGTGAGCCGCCGCCCGCCGCCGCTACCGGCTCATCGCCTGGTAGCGGCGGACGGCGAGCGGGGCGAAGACGGCCGTCAGCAGCAGCGGCCAGACGATCGCCATCAGCACCGCGTGCTGGGCGATCCAGCTGCTGCTGGCGGGGTCGCCGTTGCCGAACAGCTCGCGCGCGGCGCCGACCGTCGAGGAGAGCGGGTTCCACTCGGCGATCGTCTGCAGCCAGCCGGGCATCTGCGACGGCGAGACGAAGATCGAGGAGATCATCGTGAACGGGAACAGCAGGCCGCTGACGTTGCCGGCCGCCTCGATCGAGCTGATCTTCAGCCCGACCCAGATCCCGATCCACAGCACCGAGAAGCGCAGCAGCAGGAGCAGCAGCACGGCAAGCAGCGCGTTGGCGACGCCGTCGTGCCAGCTCCAGCCGACGATCAGCCCCATCGCGATCATCACGACGAAGTTGATCAGCGCGTTGACCATCGCCGCCAGGCAGCCGCCGCCGAGGATCGCCACGCGCGACATCGGCATCGCCCGCAGGCGGTTGGTGATCCCGCGCTCGGCGTCCATCGCGATCCCGAACAGCGTCTCGCTGATCCCGAACGCGGCCGCCATCACGAACAGGCCCGGCATCAGGTACTCGCGGTAGTCCTGCCCGCCCGGCACGACGATCGCGCTGCCGAAGACGTAGCCGAACAGCAGGATCGACATCACCGGGAAGGCGAGGCTCCAGGCGATCCGCGCCGGCTCGTAGCGCCAGTGCAGCAGGTCGCGCCGGGCGAGCGTCAGCGTGTCGGACACGGTCCAGCGCAGCGCGCTCATGCGGCCGCCTCCTCGGTCTCGGTCTCGTCGTCGCCGGCGTCGGCGCGGCTGCCGGTCAGCTGCAGGAAGACGTCGTCGAGCGTCGGCTGGCGCAGCGCGACGTCGTCGACCGCGACGCCGGCCGCCTGCACCGCCTGCAGCACCTCGGTCAGCGACGCGACGCGGTCGTGGACCGGCGCGCTGACGCTCCGCCGCGAGCGGTCGACGACCGGCTCGGCGTCGCTGACGCGCGCGAGGATCGCGGCCGCCTCCGCGACGCCGGCGTCGTCGCGCAGCACGAGGTCGACCTGGCTGGCGCCGAGCCGCCGCTTGAGCGCGTCCGGCGTCCCCTCGGCGATCACCCGCCCGCGGTCGACGACCGAGATCCGGTCGGCGAGCTGGTCGGCCTCGTCGAGGTAGTGGGTCGTCAGCAGCACGGTCGTGCCGCCGGCGACCAGCTCGCGCACGACCGACCAGACCTCCATCCGGTTGCGCGGGTCCTGCCCGGTCGTCGGCTCGTCGAGGAACAGCACGCTCGGCGAGGTGAGGAAGCTGACGGCGAGGTCGAGCCGCCGCTTCATCCCGCCCGAGTAGCCCTTCGCCTGGCGGTCGGCCGCCTCGGTCAGCCCGAACTGCTCGAGCAGCTCGGCGGCGCGCCGCCTCGCCGCGCGCGGCGACAGGTGGTGGAGGCGCCCGAACAGCTCGAGGTTCTGGCGGCCGCTGAGGATCTCGTCGATCGCGTCGCTCTGGCCGGTGAGCCCGATCCGCCCGCGCACCGCGGCCGCCTCCGTCGCGACGTCGAGGCCGGCGACCTCGGCCCGCCCGCCGTCGGCGCGCAGCAGCGTCGTGAGGATCGAGACGGCGGTCGTCTTGCCGGCGCCGTTGGGGCCGAGCAGCCCGAGCACGGTGCCGGCCGGCACCTCCAGGTCGAGGCCGTCGAGCGCGACCTTGTCGCCGAACCGCTTGCGCAGCCCGGCGGCGACGATGGCCGGTCTGCCATCCGTCACGGCATCGCTCCTCTCAAAATTGGGTACAGCGTACGCATTAGTGCGTACACCATACGCACTTATACTCCGACGTGCGATGGCGGATCGCCCGAGAGACGCGAGCGCGGCGTTCGAGCAGACGATGCGGCTGCTGTGGGACCCGAGCGCGCGCCCGGCCCGCGGCCCGAGGCCGAGACTGTCGCGCGAGCGGATCGTCGCGGCGGCGATCGAGATCGCCGACCGCGACGGGCTGGCGGCGACCTCGATGCGCGCCGTCGCCAGAGCGCTCGGCGTCGGCGCGATGTCGCTCTACCGCTACGTCCCCAGCAAGGACGCGCTCGCCGACCTGATGTTCGACGCGGTCCTCGCGCGCCAGCCGAAGGCCGCCGACCTGCCGGGCGCCTGGCGCGCCAAGCTCGAGGCCGTCGCCCGCCTCGACCTCGCCCTCTACCTCCGCCACCCGTGGGTGCTGGAGGTCTCGACCAGCCGCCCGCCGCTCGGCCCCGGCACGCTCGACACCTACGAGTCGGTGCTGCGCGCCGCCGCCGGCAGCGGGCTGCCCGAGCGCGAGCTGAGCGCCGCCGTCACGGCGCTCGCCGCCTACGTCCGCGGCGCCGCCCAGACGCGGCTGACGGAGCTGCGCACGATCCGCGAGAGCGGCATGAGCGACGAGCAGTGGTGGTCGGAGCGCAACGGCTTCTGGACGCGCTACTTCGACCCCGAGCGCTATCCGACGATCTCGGGCCTCTACGCCGCCGGCGTCTACGACGACCTGCCCGACGCCTTCGACTGGGGCCTGCAGCGGCTGCTCGACGGCTTCGCGGCGCGGATCGCCGCCGCCGCGGACTCCGCGTAGCTGCGCGGGCCGGCTCACAGGGCGAGCTCCCGCTCCAGCCGCAGCCCGTCGCGCAGCCGCAGGTCGTGGGTCGCGACGACGAGCGCACCCGGCCACTCGGCGAGCGCCGCCTCCAGCGTCTCCAGCGAGGCGACGTCGAGGTGGTTGGTCGGCTCGTCGAGCAGCAGGCAGGTCGCGCGCCGGTGGCCGAGCAGCGCCAGCTCCGCGCGCGTCCGCTCGCCCGGCGACAGCGTCCGCGCCGGCCGCGTCGCCGCGTCGGCCTCCAGCCCGAAGGCGGCGAGCGCGGTGCGCGCGTCGGCCTCGCCCAGCCCGGTCCGCGCGCGCACCGCCGCGACCAGCGGCCGCGGGTCGGCGGCCAGCTCGTCGCGCGCCTGCCCGAGCTGCGCGACGACGGCGCTCGGCGCGAGCCGCCGCCGGCCGGCGCTCAACGGCAGCGCGCCGGCCAGCGCCGCCAGCAGCGTCGACTTGCCGCTGCCGTTGGCGCCGCGCAGCAGCAGCCGCTCGCCGTGGCGCAGCTCGAGGTCGAGCGGGCCGAGCGCGAAGCCGCCGCGCCGCACGACCGCCCGCTCGAGCGCGACGACGGCGCCGCCGCGCCGCTCGGCCGCGGTCAGCCGCAGCCGCAGCGGCCGCTCCTCCCACGGCTTGTCGGGGACCTCGACCCGCTCGGCGCGGCGCGCGACGACGCTGGCGCGGTGGGCGACCCCGTCGGCGCGCGAGTGGACCCACTCCTTCGCGTGCTTGTCGCCGTCCTTCGGGCGCCGGTCGAAGCGGCCTCTCATCGCGCTCGCGCGGCGGCGCGTCTCGGTCGCGGCGGTTCGCAGCTGGGTGCGCTTGGCGAGCGCCTGCTCGTGCTCGGCGACGGCCCGCTCGCGGGCGGCGTCGCGCTCGCGCTCGTAGCTCTCCCAGCCGCCGGCGTACGCGGTCGCGGTGCCGTCGTGGGGATCGAGCGCGATCACGGTGTCGGCCGCGTCGGCGAGCAGCGCGCGGTCGTGCGAGACGATCACGACGCCGCCGTCGCGCTCGGCCAGCAGCCGCCGCAGCCGCGCCAGCCCGTCCGCGTCGAGGTGGTTGGTCGGCTCGTCGAGCAGCACGACGTCGAAGCGCGCCGTCCGCAGCGCGGCGAGGCCGGCCCGCGCCGCCTGCCCGCCCGACAGCGTCCGCAGCGGGCGGTCGAGCAGCGCGCCGTCGAGGCCCAGCTCGGCCGCCGCGGCGGCGAGGCGCGCCTCCGCGTCGGAGCCGCCGAGCGTCACCCAGCGCAGCAGCGCCTCGGCGTGGTCGTCGATCGCGTCGAGGTCGCCGTCGTCGAGCCGCGCCGTCTGCCGCTCCAGCTCGCGCGCGGCAGGCGCGACGCCGATCCGCTCGAGGATCGTCTCGCGCACGGTCGCGCCGCCGCGGGCCGGGGCCGGGCCGTCTGCCGGCGGGGCGGACGCGGCGTCGGCGCCGTCGGCCTCGTCGGCGAGCTGCGGCAGGTAGCCGATCGAGCCGCGCCGCGCGACGGTGCCGCCGTCGGGCTCCTCCAGCCCCGCGGCGATCCGCAGCAGCGTCGACTTGCCGGCGCCGTTGGGCCCGACCAGCGCGATCCGGCTGGCGGCGTCGACGCGCAGGTCGACGCCGGCGAGCACGGTCTGGTCGCCATGGCGGCGGACGATCTGGCGGGCGTCGAGCAACGCCGATGACATCTGGGACTCCTTCGGGACGCGATCTCAGCGGACGGGGCGGGCGCGAGGCCCGCCGGCGGGGTGGACAGCCGCGGCGACCGGTCGGAACCGGCGCTCGTTCGGGGCGGCTGTCAGTCGGAGACGCGCATAGGACGGCCCGAAGGCCGGCGGAGACGGTAGCAGAGCGCCGCCGCGCCGCGCAAGCCGATCAGGCCGGCACGGGCGCGGCGAAGGCGGCGATCTCCTCGGCGAGGCGGCCCGGCTGGTCGAGCGGCACGAAGGTGCGGCTGTCGTCGATCTCGACCAGGCGCGCGTCGGCGAAGACCGCCTGCAGCCGGCGGCCCAGCTCGATCGTGAAGAAGCGGTCGCGCGGCGCCCAGCACAGCAGCACCGGGCCGGGGAAGCGGCGCAGCCGCGTCGCGACGGCCGACAGCTCGCGCGGGTCGACGCCGCGGCAGAAGCGGCGCACGTCGTCGCGCACGCCGGCGTCGCTCAGGTACGACTCGACCCAGCCGCGCGTCTGCGCCGCGTCGAGCGGGCGGGCGGCGAGGCCGCCGAAGCCGAGCACGCTGTGGCGCAGCGCCGCGATCCGGGTCGGCAGCAGCGCGGCGCGCAGCAGCGCCGGGCGGCGGCCGGCCTTGAACAGCAGGTCGAACGGCCGCGGCGGGAAGGTCTCGAAGGCGTCGCAGTCGGTCAGCACCAGCCGGCCGACGCGCTCGGGCGCGGTGTCGAGCAGCAGCTGGCAGAGCGCGCCGCCGGTGTCGTTGCCGACCAGCGTGACGTCGTCGAGCGACAGCGCCGCGAGCAGGTCGCCGATCAGCCGCGCGACCCCGCGCGGGGTGAGGTCGGCGCCGGGGTCGAGCGCGATCGTGTGCGAGCCGAGCGGGAGCGTCGGCTGGAGCGTGCGGAAGCCGCGCGCGGCGAGGCGGTCGGCGGCGCCGTCCCACAGCGAGCCGTCGACGAGGAAGCCGTGGACGAAGACGACCGCCGGGCCGTCGGGCGGGCCCTGCTCGCGATAGCGGATCGTCCCCTGGGCGAGCGTGATCTCGGGCATCGGAGGCTCCTTCGTCGCGGGTCGGCCGGCCGTTCCGCCGGGGCCGCAGTTAACATACGGACAGTCTGTATGAACGTCAAACGACGCACGCAGAGAGAGCGCACCGAGGCGACGCGGGCGGCGCTGCTGGCGGCGGCGCGGACGCTGTTCGCCCGCGACGGCTACGGCGCCGTCGCGATGGAGGCGGTCGTGCGCGAGGCCGGCCTCTCGCGCGGCGCCCTCTACCACCAGTTCGGCGGCAAGCGCGAGCTGTTCGAGGCGGTCGTCGAGCAGGTCGAGCAGGAGCTGGTCGCGGCGATCGCGGCGCGGCTCGCCGACGTCTCCGAGCCGCGCGCGGCGTTCGCGGTCGGCGTCGACGCCTGGCTCGACGCATGCAGCGCGCCGGCCGTCCAGCAGATCGTCCTCGTCGACGCGCCGGCGGTGCTCGGCTGGCAGGCGTGGCGCGCGCTCGGGCTGCGCTACGGGCTCGGCGTCGTCGAGGCGGCGCTCGCCGGCGCGGTCGACGCCGGGCTGCTGCGCGACCAGCCGCTGCGGCCGCTGGCGCACGTGCTCGTCGGCGCGCTCGACGAGGCCGCCCTCTACGTCGCGCGCGCCGACGATCCCGCCGCCGCCCGCGCCGAGATGCGCGCGGTCCTGCGCGACGTCGTCGACGGCCTCCTGCGCGCCGGCGCCTGACCGCTCGCCGGCGAGCGGTCGCGCCGGCCGCGCCGTGTTAGAACGAGAGCGACGATGGCCCCTCCTCGCGCGCAGCCGGAGAGCACCCGCGGCATCCTCGCGCCCGCCTCGGTCGACAGCGCCTTCCGGCTCGGCCGCCATCCGGTCGCGCTCGACCTCGCGCACGCGCTCGAGCGCCACTGGACGGTCGCGTGGGACCTGCGCGGGCGCGCGCCGTTCACGCAGGAGGTCCTCAACCACCCCAACGTCAACCTCTCCTTCGAGCCGCACGGCGCGTTCGTGTGGGGCGTCGGCACGACCCGCACCCGCCACCGCCTCGCCGGGCGCGGCTGGGTGCTGGGCACGAGATTCCGCGCCGGCGGCTTCCGCCGGTTCGTCGACTTCCCGGTCGCGCGGCTGACCGACCGCACGATCCCGCTCGCGGAGGCGTTCGGCGCCGCCGCGGCCGACCGGCTCGAGCGGGCGGTGCGGGCGCGCGAGACGACGGCGGAGCGGATCGAGCTGGTCGAGGCGTTCCTGCGCGAGCGCAGCGACGGCCCCGACGCCCGCGCCGCCGAGGTCGCGGCGATCGTGCGGCTGCTGCTCGACGATCCGTCGATCACGCGCGTCGACCAGCTCGCGCGCCGCTGCCACCGGTCGCCGCGGACGCTCCAGCGGCTGTTCGCCGAGTACGTCGGCGTCAGCCCGAAGTGGGTCGTGCAGCGCCAGCGGCTCCACACCGCGGCCGAGCGGATCGCCGACAGGCCGGGGATCGACCTCGGCCGCCTCGCCGTCGACCTCGGCTACTTCGACCAGGCCCACTTCGGCAACGAGTTCAAGGCGGTCGTCGGCCGCACGCCGGCCGACTACGCCGCCGCCTGCGCGGCGGTCGCGGCGCTGGCCGCGTGAGCGCCGGCGCCGGCGGGCGGCCCCGCCCGGCGACCGCGCCCGTCGCCCGGCGCCCGCGCGCGGTCGCCGGCGACTATGATGGGCGTCCTAGTCGAGGGAGGGCGCGGCGGATGGCATCGGACAGCCGGGAGCGGATGGTGCGCAGCGCGGCCTTCCTGCTGCGCGAGCACGGCTACGCCGGCACCGGCTTCCGCGACGTGATCGCCCACAGCGAGGCGCCGTGGGGCTCGAT
>Ga0164243_10006417_pt1 | contig 17808 bp, 16 predicted proteins | sample OricompcompostOP_FD_108781 | JGI IMG/M metagenome (GOLD analysis project Ga0164243, IMG submission 108781) | Organic Plus compost microbial communities from Emeryville, California, USA - Original compost - Organic plus compost (OP) | ecosystem: Engineered > Solid waste > Mixed feedstock >... | reverse complement strand
TCCCGAGCCACCACGGCGGCTTCATGGACGGCGAGTTCGGCATGAAGGGCGACCCGGCGGGCTTCGCCGCCACCCTCCGGGAGGCGCTGACCACCAAACCCTGACCGGCGCCACGCCGCGCGACCCGGCTCGCCGCCGCCGCTCGGAACCTGCGCTCCCGGGAACCGCGCGTCGCGCCGCGGACCGGCGGGTCGACGACGGCCCGGGTCGGTGACGGCATGTCTTCGGCCGAGTGGCGTCGGTCTTCGGTCGTCAGCCGCCGGTTTCGGCTCCGCGGGTGGGTGAGGGCACGTCGTCCGCAGGTGGCGTTCGCCTGCGGTGGTCAGCCGTCGGTTTGGGGGCGGCGTGGGTGGGTGACGGCACGTTGTCCGCAGATGGCGGTCGTCAGCCGCCGGCTTCCGGCGGCGCGCCGGCGATCTGCTTTCCCGCGTTCCAGACCACGGTGATCACCATGTTCCTGAGGCCGTTCCTGACCACGGTCACCGAGGTGGCCGCCGCTGCTGGCCTGCACGGCGACGGGGCCGCTCATCTTTCCGCCGCGCCACCCCGCCGCCGGTCCAGCGCGTTTCGTGTCGCTTTGCGGCCGTGACGGGGTGCCGCCGGGAGTGTCAGAGGCGGGACAGGGCGGCCTTCAGCGGGTCGAGGCCGATGCTGCCCAGGTCAAGCGCCTGGCGGTGGAACTCCTTCAGGTTGAAGGCGGCACCCTTGCGGGCCTTGGCGTCGTCGCGGGCCTGGAGCCAGATGCGCTCGCCCACCTTGTAGGACGGAGCCTGGCCGGGCCAGCCCAGGTAGCGGTTGAGCTCGAAGCGGAGCACGTCGTCGGGGACGCGGCAGTGGCCGCGCATGAACTCCCAGCCCAGCTCCGGGGTCCAGCGCTCGCCCGGGTGGAAGCCGAACGGGTTGTCGCGGGGGATCTCCAGCTCGAGGTGCATGCCGATGTCGACGATGACGCGGGCGGCGCGGAACGCCTGGGCGTCGAGCATGCCGAGGCGGTCGCCCGGGTCGGCGAGGTAGCCGAGGTCGTCCATCAGACGCTCCGCGTAGAGGGCCCAGCCTTCGCCGTGGCCCGAGACCCAGAGCAGCAGCCGCTGGTAGCGGTTGAGCAGCTCGGTCCGGACCGCCGTCTGGCCGACCTGGAGGTGGTGGCCGGGGACGCCCTCGTGGTAGACGGTGGTGACCTCGCGCCACGTCGAGAACTCCGTCATGCCCGCCGGGACCGCCCACCACATGCGGCCGGGGCGGCTGAAATCCTCGCTCGGGCCCGTGTAGTAGATGCCGCCGTCGCTGGTCGGCGCGATCATGCACTCGATGCGCCGGACCTGCTCCGGAATGTCGAAGTGGGTGCCGTGCAGCTCGCCGATCGCCTTGTCGGCCAGGCTCTGCATCCAGTCACGGAACGCCTCTTTGCCCTCGATCCGGCGCGCCGGGTCGTCGTCGAGCGCGCGCACCGCGTCGTCGATCGTCGCGCCGGGGCCGACGAGGCGGGCGGCCACCGCGCGCATCTCACCCTCCAACCGGGCGAGCTCCTCGAAGCCCCAGGCGTACGTCTCGTCAAGATCGATTTTGGCGCCGAGGAAGTATTGCGAGGCGAGCTGGTAGCGCTCGCGGCCCGCCGCCTGCTTCTCCCGCCCCAGCGGAGCCAGCTCCTCGCGCAGGAAGACGGCGAACTCGCGGGTGGCCGCCGTCGACGCGGCGGCGCCCCGGTCGAGCGCCGAGCGCAGCGCGCCGTCGGCGTCGAGCCGCCGGGCGAGGCCGTGGAAGAAGTCGTCGCCGTCGGGGTCGCTCCAGATGTCGCACTGCTTGGCCACCTCGAGCATCTGGTGGCGGGAGCTGACGTGCCCTTGCGCGGCCGCCTCGCGGAGCGTCACCTGGAGCTGGGCGACGGCGCGCGGGAACGCGTCGAGCCGGGCCGCGATGTTGCTCACCGCCTCGGCACCCTCGGTGGGCATCAGGTCGAACGCGCCGCGCAGCCCGTGCAGCGCGCTGGAGATGACGTTGATCTCGCTGGTGACGTCGCCCGCGTCGTAGCGCGCCAGCTCCAGGCCGAGCCGCTCGCGCATCGCCTCCTTGGCGACGCGCTCCGACTCGGTCTCGGGCTCGGTCGCGTCGAGGGCGGCCAGCGTGCGCCGGGTCAGGTCGGCCCCGGCCGCGAAGCCGTCGGGCGACAGGTCCTCGAACCGGTCGTCGAAGCCCTGGATCCCGACGAAGGTGGCACCGGCCGGGTTGAGCGGAGCCCATTCATCGACGTAGCGGTTGGCGAGGTCATCGATTCGTCCCACGCGAACGACCCTACGGCACCTGTCCGACAATTTTCCGGCCGTGCGGGCCCGCGGTAGGGAGGCGGCGAGGGCCGCGTCCGGAATCCGCGCGACTTTGTCGTACCCCTCGGGCAACATGCCAGGAGTGACGACCGCGACCGCCCCTGACAAGGCCGATCCCCGCGGCTGGTTGCCCGGTTTTCTGCTTCTGGCGGCGATCTGGGGGTCCAGCTTCCTGTTCATCAAGGTCGGCGTGGCCGAGCTCCACCCGCTCTACGTGACCCTCGGCCGTGCGCTCGCCGGCGCCGTCACCCTGCTCGTTGTGATGCTCCTGACACGCGACCGGTTGCCGCGCGATCCGCGCATCTGGCTGCATCTCACGGTGACCGGCGTGATCGGCGTGGCGATGCCGTTCACCCTTTTCGGGTACGGGGAGGAGCGCGTCTCGTCGTCCCTGGCCGGCATCTGGAACGCGACGACGCCGCTGCTCGTGCTGCCGCTCGCGGTGTTCGTCTTCCGCACCGAGCGGATGACGGCGCAGCGCGCGGCGGGCCTGCTCGTCGGCTTCGCCGGCGTGCTGGTCGTGCTCGGCGTCTGGGCCGGCGTCGGCGGCTCGCACTTCACCGGCCAGCTGATGTGCCTGGTCGCCGCGGCCTGCTACGGCGTGGTGATCCCCTATTCCAAGCGGTACGTGGCCGACCGTCCCGAGTCCGCGATCGCGCTGTCGGCCGGCCAGCTGATCACCGCGACCGTCGTGCTGGCGATCGTGTCACCCCTGGTCGCCGGCGCACCGACCCCGGTGACCGACCTGTCGGCGAAGGCGGTCGCCAGCATCCTCACCCTCGGCGCCGTGGGCACCGGCCTGGCCTTCGTCATCAACCTCCGCAACATCAAGCTGGCCGGCGCCACGACGGCGTCGATGGTGACGTACCTCATCCCGGTGTGCGCGGTCCTGCTCGGCGTGCTGGCCCTCGACGAGCACATCACCTGGCACCAGCCCGTCGGGGCTCTGATCGTGCTCCTGGGCGTGGCGATCTCCCAGGGCGTGTTCGCGCGCCGCAGGAAGCCGACTCCGGCCCCGGCAACCCCGGAGGCCGAGTTGGTGTAGGGGCCCGCGGTGGTCGCCGTCCGCCGGGCCCTCCGGCTGTCCGGCAGGTGAGGCTGGGACGGTTCGCCGGGGGCGGTGTGTCCGCGCAGGGGCCCGCCGCGGGTTGCGGCGGACGGTGGCCTCGCCCTGTGGCGGATGCAGCGTCGTTGTCGTGCGCCTGGGTGGGGCGGTGCCGGTCCTGGCCCGGTGCTGCTTGTGGCGGTCACCGCCACCGCGGCCGCCACGACCGCCGCCGTCGCGAGACCGGCCACCGCCGCCTTCGCCCCGCGAGCGGTCGTCCGCGCCGGGACGAGGTGCCGGTGTTGTCGTGTGTGGATCGGCGCCGTGAGCGGTCTCGCGGTCGTCGGTGCGGATCGCGTCAGGCAGCGTGGGAGACGGCCCAGTCGACGAGCGCGCCGGCTTTCCAGGTGTTGACGACGCGGTCGGCGGGGACGCCGCAGAGGGCCGCGCGTTCGCAGCCGAAGCGCTGCCAGTCGAGTTGGCCGGGGGCGTGGGCGTCGGTGCTGATCGTGAAGAGGCAGCCGGCCTCCAGGGCCTGACGGAGCAGGCGCTTCGGCGGATCCTGGCGCTCCGGGCGTGAGTTGATCTCGACGGCCTTGCCGTGTTCGGCGCAGGCGGCGAAGACGGCGGCCGCGTCGAACTCCGAGGGTGGGCGGAGCCGCTTGCGGTGGCCCCGGTCGCCCGGACCCTCGGCGCCGGCCGGGCGGTTGGCGACCATGCGGCCGGTGCAGTGGCCCAGCACGTCCATGTGCGGGTTCTCGATCGCGCGCAGCATGCGGCGGGTCATCCGCGGGCTCTCGTCCCGCAGTCCACTGTGCACGGACGCCACGACGACGTCGAGGCGGGCCAGCAGCTCCTCGTCCTGGTCGAGCGACCCGTCCGGGAGGATGTCGACCTCGATGCCGGTCAGGATGCGGAAGCCCTCGGGAAGCGCCTCGTTGACCGCGGCGACGTAGTCGAGCTGGCGCCGGAGGCGCGCCGCGGTCAGGCCCCGGGCCACCTTCAGCGTCGGGGAGTGGTCGGTCAGCACGACGTACTCGTGGCCCAGCTCGACCGCCGCGAGCGCCATCTCCTCGATCGGCGAGCCGCCGTCGGACCAGTCGGAATGGGTGTGGCAGTCGCCGCGCAGGGCGGCCCGCAGCTCCCGGGCGGCGTCGCCGAGGTCGACGCCCTCGGTCGCGGTGAGCCGCCGCAGGTAGACGGGTTCCTCGCCGGCCAGCGACTCGGTGACGCAGCGCGCGGTGACGTCGCCGACGCCGGACAGCTCGGTCAGCGTGCCGGCGGCGGCGCGCCGGGCGACCTCCTCGGGCGGCAGCTCGCTCAGCGTCTTGGCGGCGGACCGGAACGCGCGGACGCGATAGGTGGCCTCGTTGGCCCGTTCGAGCAGGAACGCGATGCGCCGGAGATCGGCGACCGGGTCACGAGCGGTTTCCACCCCACGAACCTACTTGCTCGGCGGCCCTGTCAGACCCCACCGCTAGCGTGTGGCACATGCGAACGATCGACTGGGTCGACGGGGCCGTCGAGATCATCGACCAGACGGCCCTGCCGGGGCGGCTCGAGGTGCGGCGGCTCGGCACGGTCGAGGAGCTGGTCGGCGCTATCCGGTCGCTCGCCGTGCGCGGTGCGCCGGCGCTCGGGGTGGCGGGGGCGTTCGGGGTGGCGCTGGCGGTCCAGCAGCACGCCGGCGACGACGACGCGGTGCGGGCCGCCGTCCGCGCCGTCCGGAGCGCGCGTCCGACGGCGGTCAACCTGGCGCGCGGTGTCGACCGGGCGGCGGCGCGGCTGCCCGGGGGGTTCGCCGCCGTGCTCGCCGAGGCCGTGGCGCTCCGCGACGAGGAGATCGCCGCATCGGTGGCGATGGCGACCCGCGGGGCCGACCTGGTGCGCGAGCTGTGCGGGTCGGCACCCCGCGTGCTCACCCACTGCAACACCGGCGCGCTGGCCGCGGTCGTCGGCGGCACGGCCCTGGGTGTCGTCGCGGAGCTGCACCGGCGCGGCACGGTGGGCCCGGTGATCGCCAGCGAGACGCGGCCGCTGCTCCAGGGTGCCCGGCTGACCGCCTGGGAGCTGAGCCAGCTCGGCGTCGACTACCGGGTGGCCGTCGACAGCGCCGGCCCGTTCCTGATGGCCCGGGGCGAGGTCGACGTCGTCCTGCTCGGCGCCGACCGCATCTGCGCCAACGGCGACACGATCAACAAAATCGGGACGTACGCGCACGCGCTCGGAGCCCGCCGCGCCGGCATCCCGTTCGTGGTGGTGGCGCCGGAGTCCACTGTCGACACGTCAACCGCCACCGGCGCCGACGTCGAGATCGAGGACCGCGACGGCGCCGAGGTCCTCGCCGGCGCACCGGCGGTCAACCCGGCGTTCGACGTCACGCCGCACGACCTGGTGACGGCGATCGTCACCGACCGCCGAGTGATCCGCCTCGACCGGGGCGAGCGGGTCTGACGGCGCACCGTGGCGGTCCTCCGCGCCGGCCAGCACATGGTGAGGGCGATCCTCACCGACGACGGCGTGGTCTCCGGATCCAGCGGAGCGGGGTGTGACGGCCCGCCGTGGTGGTCTGCCGCACTGGCCACGGCTGGGTGAGGGACCCGGGTGCGGCCGTCGTTACAGGTTGTCCGGCGCGGCGGGTTTGACGGCGGTCACCGTGGTGCGGTCCGGTGCGACGGCGCGGACCCAGCCGCCGGCGCGGCCCAGGCGCAGGAGCACGTCCGGCCGGGCTGGGATGTCCAGCGGCTCCCCCAGCGTGGGTGGCCAGTTCGCGCGCATCTCGTGACCCGGGACCAGCCAGGGCCGAAGCGTCGCGATCGGGTCCGGCGCGTCCAGTGCGCGGCGTGCCTGCTGGAGGGCTTCGATCACGCTGTCGAGGGCCGGACCGACGGCGGCGGCGTTGCCACCGCACATCGCCGCGACCAGGTCCGGCCGGGTCGCGGCCACGCGGGTGCCGTCCCGGAACGACCCGGCCGCGAGAACCCCCGCGAGCGGGTCGGCGGCCGCGGCGGCGAGGGCCGTGGCGAGGAGATGCGGTACGTGACTGATCGTGGCCACGGCCCGGTCGTGCTCGTCGGCCGTGGCCGGGACGACCCGCGCGCCGAGGCCCGCGAAGAGCTCCGCGAGGTCGAGCCAGTCGGCGAGCGACGTGCTGCCCGGCTCCAGGCAGAGCACCCAGGCACAGCCGTCGAAGAGCCCGGCGTCGGACGCCGCGAAGCCCGAGGTCTCCTTGCCGGCCATCGGGTGCCCGCCGACGTACCCGGCGAGCCGCTGGTGTCCGCCGAGGCGCTCCTCGACCAGTGCCCGGACCGGCGTCTTCACCGACGTCACATCGGTGACCAGGCCGGTGAAGCCGGCGGTGACGATCTCGTCGAGCACGCGGGCCACGGACGGCAGCGGCACGGCGACGACCACCACGCGGGCGGCGGCGACGGCGTCGCGGATGCTGCCGGTGACCTGCCAGCGGGCGGCCTGCGGCGCGCGGGCGGCCGCGGTGCGCGCGGTGGCGCGGGTGGCCGGGTCGGCGTCGTATCCGAGCACCCGATGGCCGGCGGCGGCGAGCGCGCGCAGCACCGATCCGCCGATGAGGCCCAGCCCGATCACCGCGATGTCCACGCGAGCGACTCTCGCACACGGCCGGTCACCCGTGGTGAGAGGACTCGCCGCCGAGGCCGGGTCGGGGCCCCTCCGGGTGGAGTACCGGCACGCGGCGCGCGTCGGCGGCCGTTCGGGCGGCCGGGCCGATACGGTTTGGTCGTGACTTTCCGGGGCAAAGCCTCACTATTCTGGCTGGCCATCGTCGGTTCCGTCGCGGTCGCGGTCGGCGCCGGGAGCCCGGCGCACGCCGCGGTGGTGTCGGCGACACCCGACCCGCTGCCGACGTTCAACGGCACGGTCCTCGCCACGGCGTACTCCGGGAACACGCTCTATGTCGGCGGTGACTTCACCAGCGTGACCAGTCGCGGACGCACGGTCGCGCGCAGCCGGCTCGCGGCCGTCGACGCCCGCACCGGCGCGCTGCTCGACTGGGCACCGGCGGCCGACGGGACGATCCGCTCGATCGCGGTGTCCGGCCGCGCCGTCTTCGTAGGCGGCGCGTTCACGACCGTCGCCGGCGTCCGCCGGGACGGTCTGGCCCGGCTCGACGCGGCCAGCGGTGCCGTCCACGCGTCCTTCAGGCAGTCCTTCTCGGGGATGCCGTACGCCCTGGCGGTGTCCGGCGGTCGGCTCTACGTCGGCGGCACGATGACGAGCCTCGACGGGCAGCCGATCGGGCGGCTCGCCGCGTTCGCCGTCGACAGCGGTGCGGCGGTGCCGGGTTGGCGGCCGCGCGCCGACGGCACCGTCGAGGCGGTGGTCGCGGCGGGTGACCGGATCTACGTGGGCGGCAAATTCGGTTCCGTCAACGGCGCCGCCAACACCCGTCACCTCGCGGCGCTCACCCCGGCTGGGGCGGTCGACCCGGGCTTCGCCGCGTACGCCAGCGACGTCGTCCACGCGATCGCGGTCGGTGGGTCCGGCGTCTACGCCGCGATGGGCGGCCCCGGCGGCCGGCTCGGCGCGTTCACGACCTCCGGCGCCGGCCGCTGGACCCTGACCATGGACGGCGACGCGCAGGCGGTCGCGGTGCTCGACCGCGTGGTCTACATCGGCGGGCACTTCGACAACGTCTGCCGGTCGGCGCGCACCGGCGACAAGGGCACGTGTCTCGACGGCCACGTCCGCCGCGTCAAGCTCGCCGCGGCCAGCGAGTCCGGCGGCGCGCTGCTGTCGTGGTCGGCCGACGGCAACGGGTCGAGCGGCGTCCACACGATGGCCGCGTCCGCGCCGCTGTACAAGGTCGCCGCCGGCGGGGCGTTCACCACGATCCGCGGCGCGGCGCGGGCCCGGCTGGCGCAGTTCGGCGCAGCGGCCGGGCGGGAGGCCGGCGCGTCGGTAGGCTGAGCGCAGTCTTCACCGCGAGGGGGGTGGGCACGCTGGTTTCGCAGCACCCGACGATGCCACCCGCCGGCGCGCCGCGTACGCCGCCGTCGGGCCTCTTCCCGTCGTCCCGCACCCGCCCGACGTACCGCGAGCCCCACCCGGTCCGCGGCGGCGCCATCGCCGCCGGCGCCGGCTCGGCGGCCGTCTGGATGCTCGCGTTCGGGGTCATCGAGACCGACGTACGGGGCTACGCGTACTGGACGCTCGCCGCCGGGGCCGTGTCCTGGCTGGTGGCCGTGCTGCTGACCCGCGCCGGCGACCGCGGCGTGGCGGTCGGCGTCGCGGCGGTCACGGGCTTCGCGTGGAGCATCGCCGCGGTCATCGTCACGGTCGCGTGGGCTACCCGCGGAGACTGGCCGCTCTGGTAACGACGGGGCCCGTGGTGGTCCCAGTGGCTGGGCGGTGTGGCCCGGCTCACTCGTCGCGCCGGGGCCCCCTCGCGAAGGCTCTCGAAACGGCGCGAAGCCCTGAAAAACGGCTCGCGTTACCGAAGGTCCCCGTGCGGCGACCAGCGGTCGCGGGATGTTGGCGGTGTGTGCGTGGATCGATGCGTTGTGCGAGTGGCCTTGACTTACGGCGCGGCGATCGGCCACGCTGCGCGCATGGGTTGGAAAGTGCAGCGGCTGGACCCTGAGCGAAGCCGCCGCCGGTTGCAGGTGCTGGCCGAGTTCGCGGGGGCGAAGGCGGCTCGGGAGCGGACCCAACCCCGACGGCTTCAGGGCGAGCGGATTCGCGAGCTGATCGCGACCCGCCGGCGTCTGGCCAACTGACCGAACGCGCGGGCGGTCCCTCCTTCGGGGCGTCGCCCGGTTCACCGCCGGCACGACCGGCTACCGTCACGTCGTAACGTAACGCCGGCGCGCGGCGCTGGTCGTGCGCCGCCGGGGGTTGTTTGGGGGCATACGCCGTGTCGTACTTCGCTGCGGCCGCGGTTCGCGGCTCGGCCGGCTGGACCGCCGCCGAAGTCAGGTTGAACGGCGTCGCGGACATCGAGGAAGTCGCCGACCGGCTGCGGGACGTGGACCTCGACGCCGACATATCGCTCATGTTCATCGAATCCGACGACACCTACCTCGTCATCCTGCGCCTTGACGAGGGTGAGGACCTGCGCGTCTTCGGGTCGGACTCGGCCTTCGCCGAGGAGTCGCGGCTGGGTGCCCTGCTCCTCGGCGACGTCAAGGCGCCGGCGATCGAGCTCGACGAGGGGGCCGACGCCGCGGACGGCGACGCCGACAAGCCCGCCGCCGACCCCGACGCCGATCCGGTCGGCGACGCCGACCTTCTGGCCGACCTCGGCATCTCCGCGCGCCGGTTGCTGGAACTCTGCGCGCACGAGGGGCTGATGCCGGCCGACGTCACCGCGGAGATCTGCGAGGCGATCGGCTGCGGCGACCAGGTCGAGGAGTTGCGGGAGGCGTGACCCTGTCGCGGCCGGCCCGCCACGCCGAGTGGATGCGGCGGGCACTCGACGTCGCCTCCTCGGTCGCCGACGCGGACGTGCCGGTCGGCGCGGTCGTCCTCGGCCCCGACGGCGCCGAGATCGCGAGCGGCCGCAACGAGCGCGAGCTGACCGGCGACCCGACCGCGCACGCGGAGATCGTCGCGATGCGGCGCGCGGCGGCGGCCCTGGGCGGTTGGCGGCTCGACGGCTGCACGCTCGTCGTGACGCTGGAGCCGTGCACGATGTGCGCCGGCGCCCTCGTGCTGGCCCGGGTGTCGAGCGTGGTCTTCGGCGCGTGGGAGCCGAAGACCGGAGCCGTCGGGTCGCTCTGGGACGTCGTACGCGACCGCCGGCTGACCCACCGGCCCGAGGTGTACGGCGGGGTCCGCGCCGAGGAGTCGGCCGCCCTGCTACGCGGCTTCTTCCGCGTGGACGGGTTCCCGGGTCTTGAGTAGCGTCGCCGCGATCTCGCGCGCGACCGGTGTCCACGGCGTCGGCCGCATCGTCTTCGGGTCGAGCCGTACGACCGCCCGCGTGCCTTCCGCGTAGACGGTGGCGTGGTCGGTCGAGAGGATCCGGAAACCGTACACGGCGCTGGTCTCGCCGAAGCGGTCGAGCCAGAAATGCACCGCGACCTCGCCGGTCCCGCGGATCGGGGCCCGGAAGCCGATCGTGAACTCCGCGACCGCGTTGAAAGCGTCGGGATGGGTGGGTCGCCCACCGTCGAAGGAGATGCCACGATCCGACCAGTACGGCGCAAGCGCGCGCTCCAGCAGCAGCGCGTAGCGGGCGTTGTGCACGATGCCCATCGGGTCCAGGTCGTCGAAGTGCACGCGGACCCGCTCCACGTGGCCGTACTCGAGAACCGTCGTCATGGCAGACCTCCGGTGGAAAGGCGGTCGAGGCGGTCACGGACCGCCTGTCGGGCGAAGCGGTAGGCGGTGTCGGGGGACAGCAGTCGGGCCTGCATCACGGCGGTGAGACCGAACGACTCGATCTCGTACGCCAGTTGCCGGGTGTCGGTGTCGGCGCGCAGCTCGCCGGCCTCGACCGCCTCCCGGGCCAGCCGTTCGATCAGGCCCATCCATTCCGCGAACGCCTCGGCGAGCCGGTCCCGGACGACACCCGGCCGGGCGTTGAACTCGAACTCGGCGTTGGCGAAGAAGCATCCCCCCGGCAACGTGCCGCCCTCGTAGAACCGGAGACGGTGGTCGTGGAGGGCCAGGAGCCGGCGGACCCCGCGCGGCGCCTGCAGTGCGGGCCGGATGACGTGCTCGAGCCACTGCTCGCGGGCCCGCTCGACGGTGGCGAGCTGCAGCTCCTCCTTCGAGCGCCAGTGGGCGAACAGACCTGACTTGCTGACGCCCAGCGCGAGGGCGAGCTGACCGAGCGACAGGCCGTCGAGCCCGTCGGCGGTGGCGAGGGCCACCGCACGGTCGAGCACGGCGGCCCGGGTGCGATCGCCGCGTGCGACCCGACCGTCGACCGTCATGCGGCTCAGCCTAGCCGGATATACGACCGACCGGTCGTACTCTTTCCTGTGACCTGAGTTACGCGATCGCCGTGTCGAGGGCGATCTCCACCATCTGCCCGAAGGTCTGTTCCCGCTCCTGCGACGTCGTCTTCGCACCGGTCTTGATGTTGTCGGAGACCGTCAGCACGGTCAGCGCGCGAGCGCGGAACCGCATCGCGATCGTGTAGAGCGCCGCCGACTCCATCTCGACGGCCAGCACGCCGTAGTCGGCCAGCGCGTCGTAGAGGTCGGGCCGGTCCGTGTAGAACGCGTCGGCGGCCAGCACCGGCCCCACCCGCATCGGGATGCCCCGGCGCTCCGCCACCTCGACGGCCGTGCGGAGCAGCCCGAAGTCGGCGACCGGCGCGTAGTCGACCAGGCCGTCGAAACGCGCGCGGTTCATGTTCGAGTCGGTCGACGCGCCGCTCGCCGCGATCACGTCCCGCAGCTGGATGTCGTCGGTGAGAGCCCCGCAGGAGCCCACCCGGATCAGCGTGCGGACGCCGTACTCGTTGATCAGCTCGTGGGCGTAGATCGAGGCCGACGGCATGCCCATGCCGGACCCCTGCACCGACACGGGGACGCCCTGCCAGCGACCGGTGTAGCCGAGCATCCCGCGGACCTGCGAGTAGCACTTGGCGTCCTCGAGGTAGGTCTCGGCGATCCACTTGGCCCGCAGCGGGTCGCCCGGCATGAGAACCCGCTCGGCGATGTCGCCCGGCTCGGCCCCGATGTGAATACTCATGCGGCGATCCTGCCAGGTCGCCACCGCCGGCCCCGCCCGCGGTGGTGCCGCCGCACCACCCGCACGCCGGGTCGGGTACCCTACTCGGCGGTGGTGTGTCCGAGCGGCCTAAGGAGCACGCCTCGAAAGCGTGTGAGGGTTTACGCCCTCCGCGGGTTCAAATCCCGCCGCCACCGCTCTCAGCAGGGCAAACGCCCGGCAGCGTGACTCACGCGGCCGGGCGTCGCTCGTTGTGGTCTCAGTTTCGGTCTCAGTTGCCCTGTCAGGATGCCTCTCTGAGCGTCCCGGCGGGGCCGTCGCCCGGGTCGTCGGGTTGCCAGAGCAGACCGCCCACCCGCCGAGCTACGTCGCGTTGAACGTGCTTCGTGACGTGCTGGTATCGGCGGGCCATGCCCGAGTCGGACCAACCCATGATGCCCATAACCGCACGTTCGGGTACGCCGAGAATCAGCAGGACCGTTGCGGCGGTGTGCCGGGCGTCGTGCAGCCGTCCGTCCCGAATGCCTGCTCGCGCGAGTAGGCGCTTCCATTCCGTGTAGTCGGTCCGCGGATTCAGCGGCTGTCCGGTTGGCGTCGCGAATACCCATCCGCCTTCCGTCCAGAGCTGAGCCGCGTTCTCGCGCTCGGCTTCCTGCTCCTTCTGGTGCCGTTCGAGTAAGGCAACTAGTTCGTCGGGTAGACCGATGTTGCGGCGCCCGGCACGCGACTTCGTATCCGCTGCTTCTTTCCGGAGCGGCACCCGGTCGGGGCAGTGACCGCCGAGCTTTCTACCGCACGGGCTCTCGCAGCCGTGTCGCCACCGCGGGCGTTGTCGCGCCCGGCGTACCGTAAGCGACCCATTCGCAAGGTCTACGTCCGCCCATTTGAGCCCCAACACTTCACCCTGCCGGAGACCTAGCGCCAGCGCGATTGCCCAGCGCGCGCTATTGCGCCGGTTGCTCGCGGCGTTAAGGAGCCGCTTTACCTCCGCGATCGAATACGGCTCCACTTCTCCCTCTTCGAGCTTCGGCGCTTTGGCGAGCCGCGCCACATTGCGGCTGATGTGTCCCCGGCGCACTGCCTCACTCAGCGCGGTGCGGATCGTGCGGTGCGCCTGGTGCGCCGTCGCTGCCGCGCTGCCGTTCTCCTGCATCTTGCGCGTGAACTTCTCGATCTGCTCGGTCTGCAACTTCTCCAGCCGGTGTGCTCCGAGTCCCGGGATGAGGTGCCGATAAAAGGCCACCCGGTAACCGGCGATCGTGTTGTCACGGACGGCGGGCGCCGCGATGTTCTCGACCCAGGGCGTGAGCCAGGTATTCACTGTCCACCGTTGTCCAGCCCTGCGGACGGTACCGGCGTCGCGGTCGCGTTCAAGCTCCCTGACCTTGCGGGTTACAACCGCCTCGGTCTTACCCCGGACGTGACGCCGGTCGCTAGTGGCGACCTCCGGTGATGCCGTTATAGGCACGATCACGGTAGACGATTTCGCCGATCCTGAGTTTTGGAGCGCGACCGATAGTCCCGAAAGTGCGCTCTATGTTCATCGAATGGTCGTGGATCGAGGCGTTAAGGGCAGGAACATTGGGGGAGCGTTGTTAGATGCAGCCGCAGATATTGCCAAGGCGGGCAATCGGCGCTGGCTGAGACTCGATGCGTGGCGAACGAATTCTGCGCTCCACAAATACTACGAGCGTCAGGGCTTTGTGCGTGTACGGACCGTGAATCTGGCCCATCCCGGCTCGGGTGCCCTCTTCCAGAAAGAGGTTGCGCCGCCGGGGACTAAGCCAACTTCTTAGCTCAGTCCCCGGCGGGATCACGCGTGCGACCTCTTGGCCCAGCCTCACATTTCCAGAGATTCCCCGTCGCGCCAGGACGACCGACGTCGGGTTGTTGCGTTGGCACCCCCATGTACAACCGTGAGGGACGGGCGGCCCTGCCTTGCAGTTGCACGCCGGTTTGTGGGTTCGCCAGGAAGTGCTGTGAGAACTAAACCGAACATGAGCCGATTTAGATCCTCGATGGAGTACTTCAGGTCGGCAGCTAGGTCCCTGGCGGAGAGACCAGACTCCCGACACTGCCTGAGAACCTTGCTGAGCAGTTGGGAGGTTTCCCGTTGAATTCCCTGCGGCTCGGCTTTCCGGTAGCCCATATTGCCGAGATGAATCAAGCGGCGGCGATAGTTCCAGTCCGTGAACATGCCCAGGTCATTCAAGCGGTAGGTGAGCGCCAGCGCGGCCACGCGCCAGTACTTCTTTGCTCGAATAATCTGATCTGTTGTGGGGTCCTGTCCCATGCGCATCCGGACGCTTCTCGTTGGCATCAGAAAGTTCGAAGCAAACAGATTGGCATCGCGTTCGACCTCCTTCGGCCAGCCATTGCATCCATTGTGGCCGTGCAGCACTAAATGCCCCAACTCGTGTGCGGCATCGAATCGACCGCGCTCCCCGGACTTCATTGTATTCAGCACAACATAAGGTGTGCCTTCTCGCCAGAATGAGAAGGCGTCAACCTCGCTGTATTCTGGGTCTAGTGAAAATACCCGGACGCCCTTTGCTTCCAGCAGATGGACCATGTTTGGTGCCGGTGTGTCAGTTGGTATTCCCCAAAGCGCTCTAACAAAGTCGGCAGCCTCTTCCGGGGAATGACGTTCAAGGGTGGGAACACTGACATCGGGTAAACGGAATCGTTTGCCGATCCAGTCATTGAGTTCAAGCGCCATTGTTGCCGTACTCAAAGCCGCGTCTCGGGGTGCGGCTGGAATCTTACTTCGAGCACGAAAGCTGACCTGTTCTTGAATGACATGGTCAAGGTCGGGCTGAGAAAAGAATGCAAGCGGAAACCCTAGCTCGTTGGCAATTCGAGCTAGGGTTTCCGGCGAGGGCTGAGTACGCCCCCGTTCGTAATTTGAGATACTTTGGCTTGTCACGCCGGCCCGTCCGGCGAGGTCAATGGCAGAGAGACCCCTTCGCTTTCTAGCTAAGGCTAGCCTCGACGGAGTGAACATATGGCTTACTTCCTATACCGTCGGCGGGGTCGGTGCTAAAGCGGCTGAACCGGCACATCGATGTCTCCGAATCCGTCGTTCGGGTCCTCACCGTCGCCCGGTAGGTCTGCCGCGGGATACGGTGGCTGGATGATTCTGGGTGACCAGCCGGTTATGATCCCTCGCGCATTTACATCGACAGGATGGGAGATCTCCGTGCGAATCTCGGATTTAGCCTTGTCGAAGTAAAAAAGAAGAAGCCACAATGCGTATTCCGATAGTTCACCTGGTACCTCCACCTCCATTGCTAGGTCGAAGAGCGGTTCCCAGCCCGGCCGCGGGTTCCGCTCCACCATCTGGCGGACGAGTTCGCCCTTGGGGTAGCGCGTTCGCGGTTGCTCGCCTGGGAGGCGAACCCCAGTGATCGCGTTGCCGCTCGACACGCCGAGCTTGATCTTCCTGGAGTCGTTGACCCAGAGGGGCAGCACCCCACCGAGATCGGTCCGACGCCACTCGTCGGACGGTAGGTGGTCGGTGAGGCCCACCACCACGCCGTTATAGGCGTAGTAGCCCTGCGCGCCCTTGGCGGACCCGATCGCCGCCAGCCGTCGCTCCGAGTTGCTGTTGCCGATCGCCTCCGTGACGGCCTCCGCAGGAATGCCCAGCCGCTTGAGGTGACGACGGTAGCCCCCTTCCTCGTCGGGGGTGGGGAAGGGAAGTACCAGCGCCATCTGATCTCCTCGCGTTATAGTTCTCGCCCCTCGAATGTGGGGACAGAACTATAACCCGCGCTGGTCGGCGCCTCGGCGGGCGACACGCCGAGTGGCGTGTATCCATGTCACTCCCCGAACATACGTTCTATCGACACCTCGATCAAGCTCCATCCCGGCACCGGTCTCAGTCTCGGTCTCATTCATGGACGTTCGTGTGGGTCCGCGGGCGTTCTGATATGCCATCTGACCTGCGAAACGACCGTCGAGGGACATGCCTGGACTGTCGGTCTCAGACCTCGAAAGCGTGTGAGGGTTTACGCCCTCCGCGGGTTCAAATCCCGCCGCCACCGCCGTTGAGCGCCGGGTCCGTCTTGGGCCCGGTGTTCTTGTTTCTCAGCAGCTGCCGAAGCCCGTGGTGAAGAGGCGCTGGACGTGGTCCGTGTAGCCGACGACCGCCTTGCGGACCGTCTGGCTGTCGTGCAGGAACAGGTACGACCGGTCGCCGTTGGTGACCATCAGGCCGTCGAACTGGTACGTGCCCGGCGGTGCTGACAGCGTGGTCGCGTCCGGGTAGGCCGCCTGGGCCGTGGCGAGCGGTGTGCCGACGCCCACGCCCTCCGGGGTGGTGAGGGGCGGGTTGGCCCAGAGGATCACGAGCTGGCCGTCGGCGAAGACCGGGCTGGCCTGGCTGATCTCGGTGAGCACCGGGCCGCACGCGGCCTGGGGTCGCGTCAGCGCGCCTTCGCTGGTGAGCTGCGCGTCCGTCTCACCCAGCTCGATGTCCCGGACGCCGGTGAAGTCGATGGTGTTGGCCGGACGAGTGGGGGTCGCGGCGGCGGCCTCCGGCGGTCGTGCCCACGCCGCCAGCACACCGAGGAGCAGGAGAGCCGCTAGGACCAGGGGGACGTATCGTGGCTTCATGTCACCTCCCAAGCACACAACGTAGCGGCTATCCACAGGTTTATCCACAGCATGTGGATAGAACGTGTGTACGATCTTGCAGCTCAGGGTCCCGCGGCCACAGACGACCGTGGGGCCGGCCCTGCCGGACCGACCCCACGAGCGAGAGATGCGAGCGGAGGATACGAGATTCGAACTCGTGAGGGTGTTAACCCAACACGCTTTCCAAGCGTGCGCCCTAGGCCTCTAGGCGAATCCTCCGTCCGACAGGATACAGGTCTGTTCGGGGCGATCCAGGCCACCCCGAGGCGGGTGCGGCCACCGTCCGGGTAGGCTAGGGGCACCCCTCGTGCGGCGTGCAACCTGTGAACCTCCCCAGGGCCGGAAGGCAGCAAGGATAAGCGGGCTCTGGCGGGTGCACGAGGGGCCTTCTCGTTTCTGGGTGCGGGCCCGTTGATCACGCCCACGCCGCTTGGGCGGCGTGCCAGCCCAGTTGCATGCGGGTCTGGACCCCGGCGATCTCCATCATTCGGTGTACGCGGCGTTGCACCGTGCGCATCGACAGGCCCAGCTGCGAGGCGATCGCGCGGTCCGTCAGGCCCGTGAGCAGCAGCGAGAGCACCTGGCGGTCGAGCGGGTAGAGGTTGTCGTCGGTCTCGCTGGCGTCCAGCGCGCCGGTGGCGTCGAGGCGCAGCGGCCACGCGCGGTCCCAGACGGCGTCGAAGAGGGCCTGCAGGGCGTCGAGGAGGCCGCTGCGGTGGACGAGGACCGCCGCCGGCAGGCTCGCGTCGAGGGAGATGGGCAGCATGGCCACGCCGCGGTCGGCGATCACCAGCTTGATCGGCACCTCCGGTGCGACCCGGATCTCCTCGCCGTCGCGTACCGCGCTGGCGGTGTCGGCGGCGCCGCCGTCCTGTTCGAGGATCGCGCGGGCGATGACGACCCGGTAGCGCACGCCGCGGCGTACGCCCTCCTGTTCGGCCTTGTTGTCCGCCCGGTTGACCGCGAGCGGATTGCCGGTGGCGAGGGCCTGCACCTCCTCGGTGGCGGCGGCCTGGAGCTGCGCGAAGCGGCGGGCGATGACCTCGACTCCCGTCACCACCTCTACCAGGTCGCCGGCGGCGCGGTCGGCGGCCATCGCGCGGTAGCGCTCGGCGAGTGTCGCCAGCTCGAGTTCGGCGCGGC
>Ga0164243_10006415_pt1 | contig 17813 bp, 16 predicted proteins | sample OricompcompostOP_FD_108781 | JGI IMG/M metagenome (GOLD analysis project Ga0164243, IMG submission 108781) | Organic Plus compost microbial communities from Emeryville, California, USA - Original compost - Organic plus compost (OP) | ecosystem: Engineered > Solid waste > Mixed feedstock >... | reverse complement strand
TCAACGGCAATCGCCAAAGGACGCAAAGCGACCATCGCGAGCAGACAGAGGCCAAAGCTCGCGGCGGCCGGCCCACCTAGCCGTAGCACACCACCTCCATGAGTCCGATTGGCGCGACGTCGCTGCTCTTCAGGCGTCCATTTTTTGCACTGACAGCGCGCGTTTCCAAAGTATACCTGAGGTCCCCCGACCAGTCCTGAACTTGTTACAACCCCGATTGCTGGAGCTGCGGATGCCGTGAACGCCGTTACGCCTGCTCGGCCGACCGTCCGCCCGGTGCCAGCAAATTGCGGTCCGCCCCGCTCGCTCTGCGGATGGTGGCGAGCGGAAAGCGAGAGTCGAATTTCAGCTACGCGTCTGCATTTGCAGACATCCAAGTGCATCCAAGACATCGGGAGTGCGCGATCATGTTACTGACCCGGTGAAAGCCTGCTCAGGTGTCTGTTCCTGGCGAATGGTCTGGCAGGTCTGAAGAGCTGCGAGAGCGATGCCCAGGACGAGAAGATCAATCAGCTGCAGGAGGCCCTGGCCGAAACCGAGTTGAACTTGGAGATCTCAAGCAAGCCTGGAGATCTCAAGGAAGATCAATCGGGTCTATGAAAGGAAGTCTATGAAAGGAAGCACGGCCCTTTGTAACGTGCGGCGTGTAGGTTTCCCTCGCGTGGTGCCGTTGAGCAGGGTATGTGCGCTGGCGGGTGTGGCACGCTCAAGTGCGTACTTCGCCCGGCGGGCAGAGATTTGCAGGCGTCCGACACCAAGGCGTAGGCAGCGTGTGCGAGCTGCGGCGTTGGTACGTCCAGCATGCCCTTCGTCAGGGCGAGTCGGCGCACCAGCCCACTAACCTACGCAGCCACTCCAAGCACCACGGCTGGGATGAGAATGTCGGCGGCCGTCGCGGGCCAACCACGTGCCGAAGGTACTAATCGGCCGTCCGTGCCAAAGCCTCATCGGTTGTGATGCAGGGGGTCCAGCCGAGATCGCGGGAAGTCTCCGTAATATCGATGACAAGCGACCCGCACAGCCCACGCACTTCTGAAGCGTTGCCTATAAGCGCGCCCGCCCATTCGAGCATCGGGAGCGGAACGTGGAGCAGCCGAGCACGCCGCCCAATGGCGCCGCCATTTTGCGGATGAGGTCGGGTGTGGGTGTGGATAGCTGCTGTCCATCGGAAACTAGCCAGGTGCGTCCCGCCGCCTGCGACTTCGTGAGGGTAGTAACGAGCATGTCGCAGAGATTCCACACGCTCACTAAACTGCGCCGATTCGGTACGGCTCCGAGGCGGCAGAGGCAAACCCTTACAGAGGAGCGTTCGCGTGACTATCCTCCATCACGTGCGGCGCGACCGGCCGCGTGGACAATGCAATCCACGCCTTGCAATGCACGCTCCATTCGGTTCTGCCGTCGATGGCCTCGACCACGGTGCGTTCAGCGCTCGGGAAGGCTCCATCTCCTCCGCTGAGATTGCGCGCACAATGTATCCATTCGCAACCAGAAAATCGCAGAGCGTTCTGCCTACAAAACGCGTCGCCCCCTGTCACCAAGACGCGCATCGGCACTCTCTCGTTCAAACAGCGAGCATGTCTCTGTAGAGCCGTAGTGTGATTTGGGTGATCTTGTCTTCCGAAAGTTCGTTCACAACAAAATTGAATGCGTTTGCGGCTAAGCTGGAACGGAGTTCCGAATCCATTATGAGTCTGCGAAGAGCGGCTGTCAGCGCATCGGCATTGCGAGGAGGCACCAGCAGACCCGTCACGCCATCCGACACCACTTCGCGACAGCCCGGAACATCAGTTGCAACGATCGCGCAGCCACTGGCACCGGCTTCGACCAGTACTGTCGGAAGCCCTTCGCGATATGAAGGCAGACAAACAACACTTGCCCGCGAATACACTTCCGCCATGTTCGAACGATGCCCCCACCACTCCACCGTGTTACTGCGCTGTTGCTCCTCGAGCCACGACGCCGGCACGGCAGCGGGATTCTCAGGATCCAGTGGACCTACTAGGGCGAACCGGGCAGGCACCCCTTCCGCGCGCAGCGCTGCTGCTGCCTCACAGAACTCGCGCACCCCCTTGTCCCACAACATGCGACCGGCCAATACGACGAGCGGCACACCAATCGGTTCCTTCCGGAGCGGAAAACGCCGCGGGTCAACACCGACACCGCGGATGACGACCGCGCGTGAGCGGTCCACGATGGCTCGACTGATGAACAGGTGCAGATCGTCGCTGTTTTCGAAGATCACACGCACGCGCCTGCAGGCGAAGAGAACCCGATAGGCGAGCATAACGAGCCTGCGGCGCACGACAGCTCTGAAACCAGTCGCAATGAAGACGAAACCAAGTCCGGAGATCGCATTCACGATTCCCGGTACACGAGCGACGCGCGCCGCCAACGTGCCAAAAAGCACGGGCTTTATGGTGATGTGGTGAACCAGGTCGGGTCGGATCCGCCGGTGCAAGCGCACGAGCCTCAAGATGAGGCACAGGTCCTCCATCGGTCGCCAGCGTCCGCGACTCATGTTAAGCGGGTGGTACACCAGCCCGGCCCGCTCAATTTGCGAGACATCCTGGACCGTGTCCGGCGCGGTGGCCACGTGCACTTCAAACCCAGCCTTCTGCGCCGCCTTGGCGAGGGCAAGCCGGTGCAGGTTGAAATACCACGCCACGTTGACGACCAGCAGCAGCACCGGCCGCGACCGGTTTTGTTTCGAGAAAGTCTGACTATTCACGCGGCACGGTGCTCGTCGAGCCAAGCTTCAAACATGAGCACATTCCAGAGCTGATAGTGCCAGTTTCGCGTCCCGCGAAGATGTTCATGCCATCGCCGCTCCACGAGCGATGCGTTGAGATAGCCCCGCCTCTGCAGCCGTGGCCGCGAAAGCAAGTCCCCTGCCCAATCCCGCAATGGGCCGCGGAGCCATGCAGCAAGCGGGACCGCGAAACCCTTCTTCGGGCCATTCACAAGAGTCTCAGGTACATACCTGTACAGCACCTGCCGCAGTAACCATTTCGTCTCACTCCCACGTACTTTCATGTTCATGGGTATTCGCCACACAAGCTCGAATACGTGGTGATCTAGGAGAGGTACCCGGGTTTCGAGACTCACGGACATCGCAGCCCGATCGACCTTGGCGAGAATGTCGTCGGGAAGGTAAGTAATTGCATCGAGCGCCATCATCCATTGCGTGTGTGTCGAGAACGACGGCGGCGCTTTCCGAGCAAGCTGTTCGTTGCCCGCCGTCGATCCGATCACGAGTGGCTCGCTCCACCAATGAGACATGAACCGCTCGTATAGCTCACCGAACTCCCGGCATGTGATCAGATCGGCCGCCTTGTGGATGCGGTCGCCAGGCTGCTTCGTGATGTAGCGGACCGGCGTGACGGGACGCAACATGCTGGCCAGCGCGTCCCACGTACGGGGCGGGATTGCCCGTATCACATTCGCCCCAAGAGACCGCAATACTGCCGGTGCTCTGGAGAGCATGGACCAGGCGCGCTCTGCCTGCGCGTAACGGTTGTAACCTCCGAAGAGCTCATCCCCGCCATCACCGGAAAGCGCCACCGTCACGTACCTGCGGGCAAGCTGCGCCACCAGCACTGTGGGCAACTGCGAGGAGTCGGCGAATGGCTCGTCATATATGTGAGGGATGCGCGGCACGAGCGCGAGGGCATCGTTCGCATGCACCCGCAGCTCGGTGTGATCCGTTCCGAGGTGCCGGGCGACCGCGCGCGCGCGCCCTGATTCATCGAACTCCGGTTCCTCGAAGCCAATCGAGAACGTACGCACGGGCCGGGACGAATGGGCCTGCATCAGGGCGACAACGGTCGAGGAGTCTATGCCTCCCGATAGAAAAGCACCGAGCGGCACATCGGACAGCATCTGCCCCTTTATCGCGGTAGCCAAAACCGACTCGAAACGGGCAATGACTTGCTGTTCCGGCGCCTGGATCGGATCATGTCCACCGGCGAGTGCCACATCGACGGCTGACCAGTACGCGCGCGGCTGCGGCAACGTGTGGGACTCGACATCAGTAGGCGTCACCTCAAGCCATGTTCCCGGTCGGAGCTTCCTCGTCGCGGCGTAGATGCTCCTAGGCGCTGGAACGTAACTATGCCGCATGTACGCTGCGAGTGCCGTACGGTCGAGCGCCACATCGAACCTGGGTGCATGCGACAGCGGCTTGAGTTCCGAAGCAAAGACAAACGTGGAGCCCGCATAGCCGTAGTAGAGCGGCTTTTCACCTAGCCTATCCCGCGCGAGAATCAGTTTGCGCGTCGTGGCGTCGAACACTGCGAGCGCGAACATCCCCGTGATCTCATGCAATGTGCGCTCAATACCCCATTGCACGATGCATGCTAGAAGCGTCTCGGTATCCGAATGACTCCGCCAAGTAAGTGTGGTGAGCGAGGAGCGCAGATGAAGGTGGTTGTAGATCTCGCCGTTGAACACAATGTGGTAGCGGCAATCGGCGGAGATCATCGGCTGCCGTCCTGCCTCGGAAAGATCGAGAATGGCCAATCGACGATGTCCTAGTGCGATTCCGGCGGCTGCATCGAACCAGAACCCTTCTGCATCGGGACCGCGATGGCTCAGTGCACCGCAGGCTTGTTTCACCCATTCCTGTCGCGAACCCGGTGGCCCATACGCACCTATAATGCCGCACATAGCCCGCGCTTTCGGAGTCAGGTCGCACGCACCGATGTGCGCCACAGCTCTGCGTATGCCGCGGTCATTCGGGATATCTCGAAGTTCTCCACAATGCGAGCGCGAGCCCGCGCGCCCAGCGCTGCACGGCCCTCGTGCCGAATCGCGGCAATAGCGCGTCCGACGGCTTGCGCGAGTGACTCGGCATCCCGCGGAGGCGCCACCCAACCCGTCTCTCCCACAATGAGTTTCGCATCTCCAACATCAGTGGTAGCGCACGGGGTACCGCATGCCATCGCCTCAGCCACAACGTTAGGGAAGGACTCTCCCAAGCTGGAAAGCACATGCAGATCGAGCGCATTCATGATAGCGGGAATATCGTTGCGCGGTCCGGCGAGAATCACTCTGTCGTCGAGACCTGCGTCAGAGACAAGCCGCATCAGCGACAGATTCGGACGCTCCATGCCATCTCCCACCAAGAGCAAACGAACATCCGGCTCGCGACGGGCAACGTTGCCGATGGCAGCAAGCAGATTGGCGTGGTCCTTCTGCGGATCCCATCGCGCGACCATGCCGAGGAGCACATGCTCGCGAGCGATACCTAGCGCGGCACGCGTGCTTTCGCGAAGGGTGGTATTCGGGCGGAAACACGTAACGTCATATCCATTTGGAATGACTCGCATGAGTTGCGAATTGTAGCCAAACGCCGCATGGACCCTTGCCGATTCGTGTGAGTTGCAGACGATTGCATCCGGCACGAAGGACGAGAGCCGTGCTCCGAGCCACGCGATGATGCGGGTCGAGCGGCGAATTGCGAGGGCGCTCAGGTTCGTGTTGCGGATTCCCCAGAGCACGGGCCGAACGCTCGCAAGCCTCGCTGCGGCTCCACCGATCAGGTCGGCGTGGTACATCCAGGTCTGTACGATATCCGGTCGCTCGTCGCGCATGATGCTCGCCAGTTGCTTCACTTTGGCGGGAATGCTCATGCCGTAGTTCATCCCCAGTGCGTGCACACGAATGCCTTGAGCCTCGAGAATGGGCGCGTAATGTCCACGATCGCGCAGAGCGACGACCACGTGACGAAAATCCGCCTGGGTTGCGGCCACTACTCGGCTGAGAACCGCCTCCGCACCGCCACGCCCCAAGCCGGTGATGACATGCAGGATTCTCAGCATCGAGAGTTCGGCATCTTGAGACGAACTGACGTGTAGGAACGACGGAACACGAGGCGTGTGTGAGGGCGCGATTCTATAGCAACGTTACACGCGGATCGATATCCGAAAGACCCTTGCCCCGCCTGCGCTCGAACTTCAAGTACACAACGAGCATTACGGCGCAATGGTCCCGAGAGACTCATGAGAGCGCCCCCGCTCCGGCCCTGTGATACTCAGCCGCTCGGGACGCGAACTCAGGGCGATACTCGCGCCAACGAGCGTCATCAGGAACCGTCCGAGCGCATTCTGATAAATGAAAGGCTCCTTAATCTCGGCGACCGCCAGCGCGGCGAGCACCGGAAACAGAAAGAACAAGGCGCCCGCCGCGAAGCGCCTCAACTTGAGCAGTGAGTACCCGATCCATGTGTAGAGCAGGATTCCGAGCGGCGCCCCCACGGACAGAAGCGTCTTCAGGTACCCCGAATCAGTGCGCGGATACAGAGCGCCCATGCCTTCAAAGAACCCGATGCCGAGCACCAGATGCCCCAGCTGGTCGGGCATGAAAAGCATCGATTTCAGATCGTCCGTGGACGCAGTACTCACTTCCGCAGGGGCGTCGTCAAGAAAGCCGAGTGCCCACTCGAACGCCCAACTGATCACTTCGTCCGAGAGCGTCACGTGCCGGGCTGCAAATGCAATCCCCGCAATCGCGATTGTGACACCGACTATCGCCCGCAGACTGATTCGTCGTGAAACCACCACACTTTTCATTAACAATGCGAAGAACATCAGCACGAAAACCATCCCAATCAGAAGGCCAGTCCGGCCCGTGAAGATGTTCGATGCTTCCAGCGTGCACACGATCAGAACCGCAAGCCCGGTCCCGACGAGTCCACGCTTCCAGAGAACGACGCATCCCCACACCGCAACGGAATGAGCCAAGGAAAGACCGGCGCCACCCGCCGCAGCGAGTCCACGCATGCGGAACATGTGATCGGCGTAAGGAATGTTCGCACCAGGATCCTGTTGCAGCAAAGCCTCGACGGCTGCCTTGAACGGCGGAAAAACGTACTCGGCGATCACGATCACCGCATTCGCGAATGTGGTGATCACAAATAGCAGCACGATCAGGTAAACCACCTCGCTGTCCGTTGCGACTTTCACTTCGAGGTAGCGAGCAAGCAAGTACCCGAAGGCGAGGTAGGCTACGCATGCAATGCAGATCGAGACAAAGTACTCGAAGTCATTGCCGTATGCCGACGCGAGCAGAATGTGATACACCGACAGAGCCACCAGAAAGCTGGCGGCCCTGAGGAAGCGCAGGTTGCTCATCAACTCCCGCAGAAATGGATGACCAATGAGGGACATTGCGAGCAGCGCCGCCATGCCTGTGTGGATCGGTAGACCCAGGTCGAAGCGCGGCGCAAAGATGTAGAAGAAGAAGGCCCCGCACAGTAGCCACCAACTGCCTTGGACGGTCAGGCGGTGGTGAGCAGACGGGCAATATCCTTCGTACGTTGCTGCCACACTCTTGCTTCGGAGCAGGATCGAATCAAGACACGCGGAGTGCCGCTCGCTACGACGGTCTTGGGCGCACCGGTAATCTCAGACGCCGAATGTCGGGCCAGCGTCGCAGGAAGTGCCAAGGCGACGCCGGATGGAACGTGTTCAGCCAGGCTTCTCCCAAGCGCCTGCGGAGCGGGCCCCTGTTTTTCATCTCCGCAAGCCACATGGTCAATGCCGCAGTGTTGATGCTGGCCCGATGCTGAGGATAGCGTCGAGCCAGATATTCGAACGAATCCGCCATGAGCCGCTTCGTATATGTCCCGGAACTGGCCAGCCCCAAGCCGACGCGGTAAACACCAAGGGGCTGATCGCCGACGAAGCACGCGACTCCCGTGCCAACCTGCTCGGCCGCGATCAGATAGTCGATGATATCGAACGGGGGTAGCGGAAAGTCACGCCGACTCGCTCGATACATCGTCGAGCTGTGCAGGCCGATGGTCATGAGCGCCAGCACGTCGTCGCGGACGAACTTCCTCCGATCAATCCAGCTCGGTTCCACAAGATCGTCGCGGCACTCGCCAGTGACTGTATCAAGCACCTTCATACGGTGCCACACGATGTTGCAATCCGGATCGCTGTCGAGCTTCGCTGCCTGCAGCTGTAGTTTCCCGGGGAGAATGTAATCGTCGCCATCCACGTGCGCGATGTACGCGCCGCGCGCTGCGTTGTGCACGTCGATATAGTTCTGCACTCCCCCGACGTTGCGCTCATGCGCGATCACCCGCACACGTTCGGGATAGCGCGCCTGAAAAGCCAAAACGATTTCCCGCGTGCGATCTGCCGAGGCATCCTCGCCGACGATCACCTCGAAATCGAAGTCTGTCTCCTGATCGAGGATGCTCTGCAGGCATTGACCAATGAACGGCTCGTGATTGTAGGTGATGACGCAGACGGAAACCTTCGGGACGCGCTTACCGGAGGTCATATCCAGTTACCGGGTACCCAGGGAACACACGCCGTAGATACTGGAGCACAGGTCCGGATAAACCTGGCCCAGCTCAAAGCAGCCGTCAAGATACTCCGGCGTGATGATCTTCGCCTGAAGCCCGGCATCGAGCTGGAAGTTCGCGAGTCCCTTGAAGAACACGCCACCTTTTCCCTTGATGGTCAGCCCCGCTGCCCGCAAGTCGGCCGCCAGCGTATCCATCGAGTACGTAACGCGATGTCCGTGGGCGGCTTCGGCGGGAGTGACGGCGGCAGTGTGGGACATCAGCCCCATGTTAACTGCGATCTGACGGGAGGCCGCATGAGCGTTAGGTGTAGCGACGAACAAGTGGCCCGTGGGAGCGAGCCAGCTCGAGATTCGTCGCAACGTCTGCACCCGATCGTCGAGGTGCTCAAGTGTGTGAATCAGGAAGATGTTGTCGAACCGGCGGCCCGGCTCGAAATCCTCGAAGCGGCTACAATGGAATCGAGCCCGCCCTGCCACCGCCCTCGACGCTTGCTCGATACACTCCGGCGAGGCATCTACCACTTCCACGTCGTCGAAACGCTCGCAGAGCAGCTTCGTGAAATGGCCGTGAAAGCACCCGAGCTCAAGCACGCTTCCGGGCACCAACCAGACCGAGAACGTGCGCATCATGTACCGGTGCATCCGATAGTCGAAATCGTAAGCGTACCGGTGCTCCGCGTGATCTTTTGCTTCGAGATCGTAGTTTCGCGTCATATCAATCGTCCTGACCACGTTTATAGAATCGTTCTGCGACAGGGACGTAGTACTCCTCGAGCGAGGCAGGTACGCGTGCGTTGAACCCGATCACCTGGACCAGGAAAGGCGACAACGACCGGGCAGCCTCTGCCCCGATCAGGCGAGGATAATCGAGCTGCTGCTTGAAGAACGGGCTGGTGAACGTCAACGTGAGCGCGCGCCTGGGCGCGTCCGTGGTGTTCTGTCCCGTCGCATGCCACAAACGCGAATCAAAGATAATAACTGAGCCGCTCGTACCGATAGCGCGCGCGGAATTCCGGTAGAAATGGTCGCTGTCGGGTTTCTCCGTCAATCGGTGAGAGCCGGACAGCAGATGGGTGGCGCCGTTCTCCACAGTGAAGTCGTCCAGCATGACGAGAATGTTCAGCATGAAACGCTTAACGTCCGAAGAGAAACGGATGTCCCGGTGAATCCTATGCACGTAGGCGCGTGTATCGCGCTCATTCACCACGCCCCCATACGAGTTCAGGATGTAGTTGCCTGAAAAGAAGAACCTGAGCAGCGGGTCCAGTCTTTCGAGCTCACTCAGCAGCTCCATGAAGACCGGATGATCGGCTAACAGGTGATGCAGCGTTCCGTCATTGTCCCCCTCCACGCGGTTGCGCTTACGAATTTCCTGTCGCAAAGCCAGTGACCGCGGAAGCTGTGCGTTCAGGACATCGATGAGCCGCTGCTCAACAACGTCCGGCACCACTAACCAACCGTCGGCTCGGAGGCGACTGTCGAAGTTTGCGAGAAGGTCATCCATCTTAATTCCGTCACCGAATATTCTGAATGTTTGCAGGAATAGCTAGCGGCTGAGGACCGCCCAGCGCGACAGCATCGAACTGATCTGCGGCCTGAGCAACGCGGCCCTAAAAAGCGCAACCGCGATCATGCCGCACAAAACCACAATGATGAAGACGGCCTGCGCCACGCGCCCCATCGACCAGTGCGGGAGCCGCGCTATCGCGACCCCGAGCAGCAGCGGGAAGGTTGCCGTTGCCAGAATGTCTCGCAGCCAGCGGCCGTGAAAACCCGGCGCGAAGCTATGGTGAACGAGGGGCGTCCACCCTAGGAAAAAAAGCGCATTCGTACCAGCCCAAACAGCTGCCGCTCCGATCGCACCATACCATGAGGTGGCTGCAATGATGGCGGGAATGAGCAACACGAGGAAAACGGCGTTGCCCCAAAGATGCAGGCGCAAATCGCCCTTCGCATATTGCAGGTAATACGGAAAAGCGGCCGAAGCGAGCAGCGCATTGCCCGCTGCATACAACGCGACCACGGATGCGTAACGGGACGCAAACTGCCGATCTCCGGTCCAAACCCAAAGTACCTCCTCCGCAAACGCGGCAAGCACGACCGCACTCGAACCCGCAATCGCGACGACGGCCTGCGTAGCCTGCCGATACGTCCGGAACAGGCCCTCATCATTTGCCTCAGCCGACAGGCGCGTCAGTCGAGGCAACAAGGCCTGAGCGATAGGACTGCCCAGCAGAGTGATACCGCTTGCGACGAGCACTGCCGCCGTGAAATATCCATAGTCCTCGAGTGACAGGAGTCTGGACAGAAGCAACTTGTCAGTCTGAGTCACGAGCACCCACGCACACGACGTGAATGCCACGATTCCCGCGAATCTGACAATAGACCGAAGTGCGCGCCAAGAGCCCTTTGCGCGTGTTCCACCTGGCAGTGGCACAAGCGAATAGCTGAATGTCACGAGCACCGTCAACTCGATACCCGAGACGAAAGCCTGGAACAGGAAGAACGTCATGGGCCGCGCATCGATAAACAGCAGCACAGGGACGACGCCGACAAACCGTGCCGTAACGACCGCCATGTTGAAGAAGGCCAGCCACACTTGGCGTTCGAGCCCGGAGATTACGCCGCGGTACAACCCGCAGATCCAGCGAATCGCAAGTGTGAATGCCATCACTACGAGTGCGGCAGTGACGGCTTCGCTTGTTAATGCAGTGACGTTCAGCCAACGGCTCGCAATCGCGGGCGAAGCGAGGGCCATGCCGATCGCAGCCGCACCGCCGACTGCCCAGAACAGGATTTCGAGGGAGCGCAGGAGATTGCGTAGTGTCAGGGCGTCACAAGCGCCGCCTTGATAGCGGGCGGTCTCGCGCGTCATCGTCGCGGTCAGCCCTGCGTCGAGCAGCTGAAACAACGACTGTAGCAGAAGGAAAAACGCGACAAGGCCATACGCTTCGGCACCCATAAGATTGATATACACCGGCACCAGCAGAATGCCGACCGCCGCGGCATAGAATTGACTCGCGTAGTTCGCGGCGATGTTGAATCGCAGTGCCATCAACCCGGCTACTAACGTCCCAAGGGGCGCCCGGCGCGATACTCGTGCCGCAAGAGAGACATGAGCAGAAGGTCCCTGTACTCCCCTCCCTTGTACACCGCCCTACGTTGTATACCTTCCTGGACGAACCCGACCTTGCGATAGAGCTTGATAGCGCGAGTATTGTTGGTCAGGACGTGCAGATAAATGCGCTCAAGATTTAGGTCGAGAAACGCATGATCGAGAGCCTGCCGCGTGGCCGCCTCGCCGATGCCGCGATTGCGCGCCGCAGGATCGCCGATCCAGATGGCGAACTCCGTATTGCGATTCACCCAGTCGATTCCCAGCAGATACACCGCCCCGATCATTTGCTCGTTCGACGTGCAGATCGCCAGTCGCACGTTGTTGGTGCGCGTAGCGAGATACTGCTCGAACCACCGCTCATCCACCTCGGGTCCGACATGCCGGAAGGGTGATCCGAGTTGCTCGATGAGTGAGCGGTCACCGCGCCACCCATTGATGAGTGGGAGATCGGTGCGACGGATTTCACGCAGAAACACATGGCTCATGAGTGCCTCCCCGCGCTGACGACTTCGAGAATCGTCTCCATGTCCCGCACGGAATATCGTTGGTCACATGGCAGCGGCACGAGCGTGCTGGCCAGATCACGCTGGGACGTCGGCACGCCCGCATCGGCACGCACAACTTCAGGCCAATACGTCGGCACGTAAATTCGTGACGTACTGAGGCGAGCACGCAAGCCAAGATCGCGCGTGCGGTAGGGATAGCACATCGGTGTCGCCGAATCCCCGAGCTCGATCTGGAGCTCGTTCGTGGCGCACAGCTCGGCGTGGAGCCGCTCGAAATTTCGTCTGCGACGGTCCCGGACACGTGCGTAGTCGATGCTCTGCATTAGAGCGCGCGTGAGCTTCGAAAGCGCCCTCGGCTCCTGTTGCACAAAAGTCGCTTCCGCTTCTGTAAATGCCGCGTAGCCCGCTTCCGCATCCGCGGCCGTGCGCAACAGAAGATGACGGCAACGTGCGAGCGAGCCAGTGTCCTCCACCTGCGGAGGGCGCACCGCTCGCGACGTCACGAGCAACCCACCATCCGGCACTCCGAAAAACTTCCGCGGCGAATACAGCGTCGCTCCTGCGCCCAGCGCTTCCGAGTAGAAAGACTGCGCGTTGTCGATGATCACCTGCGATGGGTCGAAGCGCTCCAACAAGGATCGACAATATGCGTCCCGGAGCCCGAAATAGTTGACGTATAACACCCATTCATCGCGCGCCGGCACGAGACCCGCATCGATAGAGAGGGACTCGTCAAGCGAATAACGCCCAAAGGGGACGCCGGCCATGCGCAGTGGCTCGAGCATGCTGTCGCAGATGAACCAAGGCATCCATACGCGCGAAGGACGCACTTCCCGGAGCAACGCCAGGAACGCGGCGCGCGCCGACTGAAACGCTGCAGCACCGGCATGCGGAATTTCGCCGCGATAGGTCAACTCCAATCCGAAATAGCCGCCAATGGCAGTGGAGGGACTCACAGGCGTCGACTCGTTCTATTCACGGAACCCGCCCGCTCTTCGAGACCATCGCGCTTACAGTCTCCACATCGTTCCACATTAGAACGTCCAAAATGGACAGCCCCTGCGGAACGGGCTGCTTTCCATGGGAATATTCCGGCAGAAACACATCAATGATATGAAGTTCGATGCCTGCGGATGCGAACATAGCCGGGTCGTAAAGCGAACGCCCGCCTGGCAGATTGTAGTAGTGCCGAGCCGCCTCGCGCCGGCAGATGTCAATCACGCGCTCAGCGCCGCTTAGGTATTCGTTGCGGTAGGTGGCTGACGTCCAGACGAACTCCGTCGAAAGTCCTAGGTAGCGCGCGACCGCCACCACGCTGGCCTTGGCCATCTCTCCAATGCGCATCTGTGCAGCGTCCCCCAGAACATTCTCAACGAGCTCGAACACTTCGGAGAAAAAAGGCGCGCGGGAATACGACTGGCGAATAGATTCGAGCAACTTGCGTCGCCAAACCTCTGGCGGCTGCGCCCTGGTTTCGGAGATCTTGCGAAAGGAACTAGCTCCATCCAGCGGCACAGTGAAATATCGAGCGGCTCCTGAAAGCACCAGCCGATTGCGATTGATCCAGCCGTTCTTGATGAAGTTAACGTCGTCGTAGAACACGAACCTGTCTGCCGCAGCAACGAGCTGAAAGTAGCCCGCATACGGGAACAGGTACGGCTGCATGATTGCCAGATTCACGGGAAGCGCTCGGGGACTCGGATTATTCCGACGATTCGCTCCACATCCGCCTCGGTCAGCTCCGGATAGAGCGGTAGGCAGAGCACCTCGCGCGCAAGACGGGTGGCATTCGGCAGGTTGGCGGGAGCAGCCGAAGGCAAATTTCTGTACATCGGCAGCTCGCTCAGCAGGGGATAGAAGTACTTGCGCGCGATGATCCCGTTGTTGTGCAGCCGCTCGTACAAAGCATCACGACTGATCGGATACGGTTCGCGGACCCGCACCGGGAAGTACGCATGGTTCCACTGGACCGACCGATCCGAACGGGGCAGCTCGATGCCGGCAGTTCCAGCGAGCAGTTCGCGGTACCGCTCGCAAACGGTGCCGCGGCGCTCGATAGCTGCGTCTATGTGGCGTAGCTGCACGAGACCGAACGCGGCCTGCACTTCGTTCATCTTGCCGTTCAGACCAACCGCCTCGATGTGGTCCTCATCGCGGATGCCGAAGTTCTTCAGCCTGTCAATACGCGCTTTGATCTCGGCATTCGGACAGACGATCGCCCCGCCCTCGAAGGTGTTAAACACCTTCGTTGCATGAAAACTCAGCACCGAAAGATCCCCGTGCTCGAGCACCGAGCGGCCGCCAATGCGGACGCCAAAAGCGTGCGCAGAATCGTAGATGACTTTCAGTCCGAAGCGCTGCGCCGTTGCGGCGATCCGCTCAACATCACATGGCCAGCCGTAGCAATGCACGGGCATGATTGCGCATGTGCGCTCCGTTATCGCCGCCGCGATGCGACCTGCATCGATGTTGAATCCGCCGGGCTCGACGTCCACGAACACCGGCACCAGATCGTTCCACACAATTGCATGCGTTGTGGCGACGAATGAGTACGGCGTCGTAATGACTTCTCCCTTCAACTCAAGCGCCTGGAGTGCCGTCACGAGCGCCTGCATGCCGTTGTTGAACAATGCGACGTGCCCGACGCCCAAGTGACGCGCCAGCTCGTCCTCGAGCTGCCTGTGCATTGGGCCGCGGTTAGTAAGCACGCCGCTCGCCCAGATTCGTTCCAGATGGTCCACGAACTCTTTCAGCGGCGGTAGGTGCGGCCTAGTCACGTAGATGGGCCTGTTCGACGCGCTCATGATCTTTCGCTCTCTTCGACGACACTCATCAGATACCGACCATACTCGCTTTTGATGAGCCGTCGAGCGCGAGCGCGCACTGCCTCGAGATCAAGCCAGCCGTGCGTGAACGCGATCTCCTCAAGACACGCAATTTTGAAGCCCTGCCGGCGTTCGATCGTGTGCACAAACATGCTCGCTTCGAGCAGACTTTCGTGGGTGCCGGTATCGAGCCAGGCGAAGCCGCGGCCAAGCACCTCCACGTGCAACTGCCCGCGCTCCAGGTACGCCTGATTTACACTGGTGATCTCCAGTTCGCCTCGCGCCGAAGGCCGTACGCGCCGCGCGATGTCGACGACGTGGTTATCATAGAAATACAGACCTGTTACCGCATAGTGAGACTTGGGATGCGCCGGTTTTTCTTCGATCGATATCGCGCGCCGTTGCGCATCGAACTCCACAACTCCGAAGCGCTCGGGGTCTCTCACTTGATAACCAAATATCGTAGCGCCCAAGGTGCGCGTGGCGGCTTCGCGCAGCTTCGGCGAGAAGTTCTGCCCGAAAAAAATGTTGTCGCCGAGCACCAAGCAGACGCCTTGGTCCGCGATAAACTCGGCCCCGATGATGAACGCCTGAGCGAGCCCGTCGGGCCTCGGCTGCGTGGCATACGTGATACGGATACCCAGCTCCGCCCCATCCCCGAGCAGACGCTGGAAGTTGGCGAGATCCTCGGGGGTCGTGATGACGAGCACGTCGCGAATTCCCGCCAACATGAGCACCGATAGCGGGTAGTAGATCATCGGTTTGTCGTGGATCGGCAGCAGCTGCTTCGACACCGCATAGGTGATCGGGTGCAAGCGCGTGCCGGAGCCCCCGGCGAGGATGATGCCCTTCATTGCAGCAAGCCTCCCTCAGACCGCTAGCCCGAGTCGTTCACCGCGATATGAACCCTCCTGAACGCGCTGGCACCACTGGCGGTTTTCCAAGTACCACTCCACGGTCTTGCGAAGGCCGCTCATGAAGGATTCCTGCGGATGCCAGCCGAGCACGCGGCTTATTTTCGCGCAATCAATAGCGTACCGACGGTCGTGCCCTGGCCGATCCGGAACATGGGTGATGAGGTCCGAGTACCGCGCGCCGCCACCGCGCGGCACGAATTGGTCGAGCAGCCCGCAGATCGTCTGCACCACCTCCAGATTGCGGCGCTGATTGTTACCGCCGATGTTGTACGTCTCCCCGGGCTGCCCCGAGTTGAGCACCACCAGCAGCGCACGCGCATGATCTTCTACGAACAGCCAGTCCCGGATCTGATCTCCCCTGCCGTAGACGGGCAGCGGCTTCCCGGCTAGCGCGTTCATGATCATGAGCGGAATGAGCTTTTCCGGAAACTGGTACGGCCCGTAGTTGTTCGAGCAGTTAGTGATCAGGGCCGGCAACCCATAAGTGCGGTACCACGCACGCACCAGATGATCCGCGCCCGCCTTGCTTGCCGCGTAAGGCGAGCTCGGCGCGTACGCAGCGTCCTCCGTGGCCGGCGCATCGGTGGCAACCAGATCGCCGAAGACCTCGTCCGTCGAGACATGATGGAACCGAAACGCAGCGCGCCGCCCTTCCGGGCACTCGCGCCAGTACGCGCGCGCAACGTCTAGAAGCACGTAGGTGCCCACGATATTGGTATCGATGAACGCGCCGGCGCTGTCGATCGAGCGGTCCACGTGCGATTCGGCCGCCAGGTGCATGATGGCGTGCGGTTGGTGCTGACGAAAAACGCGCTCGAGCTCGCGCCGGTTGCAGATATCTACGCGTTCGAACGCATATCGTGGATTGGAAGCTACGGAGCGCAACGACTCGAGATTCCCGGCATACGTCAGCTTGTCGACGACTACAACACGGTCGTGAGTGTTCTCGAGGATGTGGCGCACCACCGCGGACCCGATAAAACCAGCACCGCCGGTAACGAGCACTGTCCGGCAACCGCTCGCATCGTGTGCAATCATGCCGAGGGCTCCAAGGGGGTGTCGAAGACGAGTATCACTGCAACACTACCCGCCAATCCCAGCAAAAAGCCGGCAATGAGCATCATTAGCTTCTTAGGTCTAACAGGATCATCCCGGTCGGGCGGCATCGCACGATCCACGACTCGGAACGCATACTCGTGAGTCACATTCGCGAGCATGCGTTGCTTGATCTGCGCTTCGATCAACCGGTTGATCGCCTCCCGGGTGCCCACGATCGATGTCGACGCCAGCTCCTTTTCGAGAAATCCAACCGCGGCGTTCGCGCTTTGAATGGCTCGTGATCGCATTTCGAGATTCAGCCGTTCCACCAGCGCGTTGGCCCAAGCTGCCGCCTCCTGCCGGTCCACCCAGTCGATGGACAGCGTGATGAGTCCCGTCTTCTTGTCGTGCACGATTGAACGAATGTCGTCGAAACGCTTGTAGGTCTTTGCCGGAGTAGGCTGTTCATCCTCAGGCACCTTCCACTGCTGACGGCCTGCATCCCATTTCTTCGGGAACAGTTTGGGCATCAGCTCCCAATCCTTTATGAACGCCTCAGTGAACTGGCGCGACCTTAGCACCGCAAGCGCTTCCTCCGTCTGCATGTCGTGCGCGCTAAGCCCGGCCAGGCCAGCGAGCCCGCCGAACGCGCCGAGGGCTGAGTTCAGCGCATTTCCCATATTGCTGCGATCGTCGATCGCGGGAACCAGCATGACGGAAGCGCGATACACAGGTTTAGAAACGAAAGCCACAACAGCCGTAGCCGCCGTGCAGACAAATATGCTGCCCAGAATCCACCAACGCCGATGGAACAGGCGTAGGAAGATCGACCTCTGATCAGGAAATTGCTCAGGGTGCGACATCGCAATCGTCAAAGCCATACGATCATCTTTCGGGTCTGAGCATGCATCAGAACGAGTTCACCGCCGCCGCCGAGATCGCAAGGTTGTAAATGATGGACGTCACAGCCTGCCAGAACGGCAATGCAGGCATCCTCTCCGTATCCAGCGGCACGACGACCGTATCGCCCGGCTTGATCTCGGTACCCGCACGGCTGAACCAACGGCCCCCTTGGTTTGCAACAACACTG
>Ga0164243_10006414_pt1 | contig 17814 bp, 13 predicted proteins | sample OricompcompostOP_FD_108781 | JGI IMG/M metagenome (GOLD analysis project Ga0164243, IMG submission 108781) | Organic Plus compost microbial communities from Emeryville, California, USA - Original compost - Organic plus compost (OP) | ecosystem: Engineered > Solid waste > Mixed feedstock >... | reverse complement strand
TCCGCGCCGTCAAGGAGGCCGGCTCGATGAACCCCGTCGTGCTGCTGGACGAGGTCGACAAGGTCGGCTCCGACTTCCGCGGCGATCCGGCGGCGGCCCTGCTGGAGGTGCTGGACCCGGCGCAGAACCACACGTTCCGGGACCACTACCTGGAGGTGGAGCTGGACCTGTCCGACGTCGTCTTCCTGGCCACCGCGAACGTCCTGGAAGCCATCCCGCAGCCCCTGCTGGACCGGATGGAGGTCGTCGAACTCGACGGCTACACCGAGGACGAGAAGGTCACCATCGCCCGCGACCACCTGCTGCCCCGTCAGCTGGAGCGCGCCGGGCTGGAGAGCGGCGAGGTCGTCTTCGAGGAGCCGGCGCTGCGCAAGCTCGCCGCCGAGTACACCCGTGAGGCGGGCGTGCGTTCCCTGGAGCGGTCCGTCCAGCGGGTGCTGCGCAAGGTGGCGGCCAAGCAGCAGCTGGGGGAGACCGAGCTGCCGTTCACGGTCGGCGTGGACCAGCTGCGCGAGCTGATCGGCCGGCCCCGGCACACCCCGGAGGCCGCCCAGGACCCGGCCGAGCGCCGCACGGCCGTCCCCGGCGTCGCCACCGGGCTGGCGGTCACCGGAGCGGGCGGCGACGTGCTCTTCGTCGAGGCGTCGCTGGCCGACCCCGAGACGGGCGCCTCCGGGCTCACCCTGACCGGCCAGCTGGGCGACGTGATGAAGGAGTCCGCGCACATCGCCCTGTCCTACCTGCGCTCGCGCGGCGCCGAACTGGAACTGCCCGTGGGCGACCTCAAGGAACGCGGCATCCACCTGCACGTGCCCGCCGGTGCCGTCCCCAAGGACGGTCCCAGCGCCGGCATCACCATGACGACGGCCCTCGCCTCGCTGCTGAGCGGACGCCAGGTGCGGCCGGAGGTGGCCATGACGGGCGAGGTCTCGCTGACCGGGCGGGTGCTGCCCATCGGCGGCGTCAAGCAGAAGCTCCTGGCGGCCCACCGTGCGGGGGTGACCACCGTGATCATCCCCAAGCGCAACGAGCCGGACCTGGACGACGTGCCCGAGGAGGTGCTGGACGGCCTCGACGTCCACCCCGTCTCGGACGTCCGCCAGGTCCTGGAGCTGGCCCTGACGCCGGCGCAGACCCCCGCCCACGAGGCGCCGGTCGCGGCGTGACGGACGCGTCCGGCAGCACGGTGGCCCCCGCCCGCAGGCGGGGGCCACTGCCCGTTTCGGGGAGACGGACCCGCGGCCGGGAAGGGCGGCCGGGCCCGGGTCAGCCGTTGTTGGCGAGCACCTTCAGCCGGTCCATGGAACCGTTGAAGTAGTTGTGGTCACCCACGGTCGGGCCGCTCGAGGTGTACTGCCAGAAGGTGTAGAAGCCCCAGCCGGCCGGCAGGGTGCCCGGCGACGAGGCGTACCGCGCGATCCACAGCGGGTTGGTGTTGCCGAAGGCACTGCTGTTGCCGGTGCACTGGGTCCACCAGTTGGTCGTGGTGTAGATCACCGCGTCGCGCCCGGTCTTGGCCTTGTAGGTGCTGGTGAAGTCCTTGATCCAGTTCACCATCGCGCTCTGGCTCAGCCCGTAGCAGGTCGCGCCGTAGGGGTTGTACTCGATGTCGAGCACGCCCGGCAGCGTCTTGCCGTCCTTGCTCCAGCCGCCGCCGTTGGAGGCGAAGTAGTTCGCCTGGGTGGCGCCGCTGGAGGTGTTGGGCGTCGCGAAGTGGTAGGCGCCCCGGATCATCCCGACGTTGTAGGAACCGTTGTACTGCTGCGTGAAGTACGGGTTCTTGTAGTTGGTCGACTCGGTGGCCTTCACGTAGGCGAACCGCACCCCGCTGTTCCACAGGGTGGACCAGGCGACGTTCCCCTGGTGGCTGCTGACGTCCACGCCGTGGACCGTGGCGGCCAGGCCGGCCCGTTCCCTGTCGGGCGCTGCGCCGTCCGTCGAGTCCGCCTCGTGCATCTGGACGCCCGCACCCATCCAGGCCTCACCACGTTTGCCTGGTGCCTTGGGGTTGGCGCGCAGTCCCTCGGTGTCCTTCGCGCTGTGGTTGCCGCTCGCGGACGTGGTGGGTGTGTTGCTCGCCTCCTTGTCGCCGGGGGCCGCCGTCGCCGCGCCGGGGAGCGCGAGGACGAGCGCGAGCAGGGAGACGAACATCCCGACGACAGCCGCGAGTCCGCGTCTGTGCCGGGCCGTACCGGATCTGAAGCTGGGCATCGCTGCCTCCGGAGCCTCGGTGGTGGGGGTCTGGTACGTGCGTAGTATTTACCTATGTGGGGGTTTTTGCGCTGCGACGCGCGGAGTGGGGACCATGCCGCTGGTGTGGGCATGTCATGTTTGAAAGTACGCGCGTAGACCGGTCAGGCGGAAGATGCTCCGCCGTCTTCCGTTGGTCTAATCCTGCGAAATACTGGCGGAGCTGGGACTATCGCGCTCGCGGGAGACAATTTTCTTCATGGAAAACGCCGGAGACGCCAACAACACCGGTGGCCCGCGCCGGGCCACCGGGAACGCCGGGGCTGCCGCGAACGTCGCGTCCGCCCCGCGCGACACCGCAGCCGCGCCCGCCGCACACGCCGCCGGCCGGCACGGCGAGACGGCCGGAAGGAACGCGACCGACCCCCGGCCCCGCGCGGGTACGGCCGGCGCCCCCGCAGAGGCGACAGGCGCCTCCGCGGGAGCGGCCGGAGCGGCCGGTCCCTTGGCCGGAGCGGCCGGTGCCTCGGTGGGAGCGGCCGGGCCCGTCGAACAGTTCGGGCCCGAGTGCCTCGACGTCGAGCGGGAACTGGCGGTCTTCCTGCGCCGCGCCCGCGCCTCCTCCGGGGAAATGGCACGCCAGGTCCACCCCGACCTGGAACCCGCCGCCTACGGCCTCCTCGTCCGGCTGGAGGACGCCGGCGAACAGCGCGCCACCGAACTCGCCGCCTACTTCGGGGTCGGCAAGGCGACGATAAGCCGCCAGCTGCACGCCCTCGAACAGTTGGGCCTCGTCGACCGGCGGCCCGACCCGGGAGACCGCCGGGCCTCGCTGGTACGGCTCACGGACGAGGGCCGCGAACGCTTCACCCGCGTACGGGACGCCCGCCGGCTCTCCTACGCCCGCAAACTGGCCGCCTGGGACCGCCGGGAGATCGCCGAACTGGCCCGCCTCCTCCACCGCCTCAACTCCCTGGGTGAACAGGAGGAATGAGACCGCCGCCCGATGCCCTGGGGGTCGGCCGCCGGGGCAGGTCGGGGCGGGGTGGGTCAGTTCGGGGCGGGACGGGGCGGGACGCGGTGGGGCGGGGCGGGGTAGGCGGGAGTGGGGTGACGGCGCGGGATCGTCGTCCGCGCAGCTGCCCTGCCGCCCCGCCCGGCCTGCTCGGTTCCGCCCCCGGCCCCGGCCCGGACGCCCGATCCTGCGTCCGGGCCCTTCCGCCTGGCCCCGGCCGGCCGAACTCCGCCGCCCGGCCCCGGCCGGCCTGCATTGACCGGCCCGCACCCGCCTGGTGGGAGGGGCGGGTGGGGGGCCGGCTGTCCCGAGGTCGGGTGTCGGCGGCTGACGGAGCCGTTCGATGGGCGTACGGGGGGGCGCGGCCAGGGGGTCGGCCGACGCGGCCATCCGGGAGGGAGATGCCTGCTAGGGCCTGGCCCGGCCATTCGGGAGGGAGGGGAACGCTTACTGGGGGACTGGCCCGCCCATTCTGGCGGGAGGACGCCCGCTGGGGGGGGGACTGGCCCGCCAATCGGGAGGGAGGGGGACGCCTGCCGTGGAGCCCGCCCGGCCATCCGGGGCCGGGCCGTCCGGGAGGGAAGGGGGCGGAGGGAAGGGGGCCCGCTGGGGACTGGTCCGGCTATCCGGCAGGGAGGGGGATGCCCGCTGGGGAAGCTGGCCCGGCCATCCGGGGCCCGGCCGTCCGGGAGGGAAGGGGGCCGCCCACTGGGGGACTGGCCCGGCCATCTGGCAGGTAGGGGGGTGCCCGCCGGGGAGCTGGCCCGACGCTCCGGCACTGGGGGGCGCACGAGAGACGGCGGTCACGGCACGGGAACCGGCGTGGGTGCAGAAGCGGACACGTGAGGGGCCACGGCGCCGGCGGGCGAGGCTGTGAGAGGCCCCAGCGCCGGGTGCTCAGATGGGCGTGACCGGCCAGCACGCCGCCGGGTTCGTACGGGGGCGTGACCGGCCACGGCACTGGGCGCGCAAGGAGACGTAACCGGCCACGGGCCACGGTGGTGGCTCATGGAGGCGGGGACGTGAGCGGGCACGGCACCGGCGCGCACGGAGGCGGGAGATGTGAGCCACCACGCGCGGGTTCGCTCGGACGGTGTGCGTCCGCGCTACCGCAGCGTGGCGGCCGACTGCCGCAACTCGCTCCTCAGCTCGGGCGTCAGCATATGACCGGCCCGCCCGACGAACAGCGCCATCTGGTAGCCGACGGTGCCCAGGTCGCAGTCCGCTGCCGCATGCACTCCCAGCAGCGAACCGTCCCCGATGGTCATGACGAGAAGCGCACCCTCGTCCATCGCCACCATCGTCTGCTTCACACCGCCGCCGTCGAGCAGATCCGCCGCCGCAGACGTCAGCGAGGCCACGCCGGAGACGATGGTGGCCAGATCACCGCTGGCCCCCACCGGACCGCTCCGGCCCCGCCTCCCCGCGTCCCTGCGGCGCCGCAACGGGGGCGGCGCACCCGGCGCGACGGCCGCACCCGGCGCGACGGCCGCGCCCGGCACGGTGGCCGTGCCCGGCGCGACGGCCGTGCCCTGCATGGCGGCAGAGCCGGGCGCGGCAGCAGAGCCGGAGGCCATGACCGCTCCGGAGGCGACCGCAGCGCCCGAGGTGGTGGCCTGCTCCGCCCGTGCGGAAGCCACCGAACCGCTCGCCTCCTGCTGCGCACAAGGTGGAACGGCGGCATCCTCGGCGTGCCGGCCGAGAGCTGTCCCGTGCTCGGTGCCCAGCGCGGGGTCGGAGGCGAGCAGCAGCAGCCCGTCCGAGGAGACGACCGCCACCGACCGCACGCCTGGCACGTCCGCGACCAGACTGTCCAGCAGTCTGCGCAGGTCACGAGCCTGCGTACGGCTTCCGGACGTACGTGTGGTGAGTACGCTCACTTACGGGCCTCCTCGCCGGTACCACCCTCGGCCTGCGCCCCCGACCGGTCCGTCACCGCGCTGTTCCCGGCCTGCTCACTCGCCTTCGGGGCGGCCTCGCCGAACCAGCCGACCTCCGCCGAGTGCTCCGCCGCGACCTGTGCCTCAGCATCCCGCCGGCCCTCTCTGGAGCCCTGCTGGAACACGTCGAGTTTGCGCCGCAGCTCCTCGGGGTCGGCCCCTCCACCGCGCGGCTTCGGCGCGGCCGTCCCGGGCTGCTCGCTCTTGCCGCGCACCCGCTTGGGCAGACCGGTGTGCGTCGCCATCGGGCCCTGCGCCACCTGCCCGGGCCGACCGTTCTGCCCGCCCTCGGCAACGGAATCCCGCACCGGGGCCGGACCCGGCACGGACGGCCGCTCTTCCTGGCCCCGACCGCCATCGGTCCCGTCACCATCACGGTCGCTGCCGCCGACGTCACCGACATCGGCGCCCGGCGCCTGCTGGGCGCCGACGGCCGGCTCCCGCGTGCCTGCGGGGTACTGCTCACCGGCCGAGTGCTCGGGCTCCGACGGGTCAGGCTCCGCCGCGTGCGCGGGTCCCACAGACTGCGCGGGTTCCGCGGGCCCTTCCGTCGAGGAGCCGGGCTCCGCCGGTACCTGCTGGGCAGGGACGGTCTCAGCCGGGGCCGGGGCCGGGGCCGCGGTCTCGGGCTGGGCCTCGTCCGGCCCGTCGGCCTCGGCGGCGTGGCCGGCAGCGCTCTCCTCGGCCACCACGGAGTCGACGGGCGCCGACGGGGCAACGGCCCCGGGCGAGGGAGCAGCGTTAGGTGCGGGCACAGCATCCGGTGAGGCGGCAGCGCTCGGCGTGGTACCGGCGCCCGGCGACGGCGCCTGGTCGGCAGTCCTGGCGTGCTCGCCCTCGTCCGTACCGGCGGAGAGCAGCGTCTGCGGGACCGTCACCTCGGCGGTGATACCGCCCTCTTCCCGTCGCCGCAGCCGCACCCGCACGCCGTGCCGCGCCGAGAGGCGGGCCACGATGTACAGGCCGAGCTTCCAGGGGGCGGACGGGTCCTCGGCCGCGGTCGCCGGAGTGGCCAGCCGCGCGTTCAGCTCGGCGAGCGCGTACTCGCTCATGCCCGAGCCCTCGTCCTCGACGGTCACCACCGCCTCGCCGTGCTCCCCCGTGCGGGCGGTGAGCCGCACTCCGGTGCCGGACGGCGAGAAGGCGGCGGCGTTGTCGAGGAGCTCGGCGATCAGATGGCTCAGGTCGTCGGCCGCCGGGCCGCTGACCCGTACCTCTTGGGGGACGGCGCCCAGCTCGACCCGCTCGTACTGCGCTATTTCGCTGACCGCGGCACGCAGTACGTCCAGCAGCGGCGCCGGTACGTACTCGGGCAGACCCTCCCGCGCACCGCGCTCCGTACCCGCGATGAGCAGCAGATTCTCGCTGTGCCGCCGCATACGGGTGGCGAGGTGGTCCAGTTTGAAGAGAGTGTCGAGCCGGTCGGGGTCGGCTTCCTTCTCCTCCAGCCCCTCGATGATGCCGAGCTGCCGCTCGACGAGCGTGAGGGAACGGGCGGCCAGGTCCGCGAACGCCTCGTGCTTGTCGGAGGAGTTCTGCGTCTCGGGCGCTTCGGCGTCCGCTGCGGTGCTCAGTCCCGCTCCGTCGCCACGGTCGCCGCCGGGCTGTGCCGCCGTTCCTGCGTCCGACGTGCCGTGTGCTGCGGCCCTCAGCCGTTCACGGGCCTCTTCCAGCTCGCTTCGCAGCGTGTCGAAGTCCTCGCTCAGCAACTGGTGCCGCTCCGTCAGCTGGGCCTTCTCGACGGCCAGCTGATCCTGCTCGCGCTCGGCGTAGGAGGAGCGGCGCCGCAGTTCCGCCGCGGTGCCGCGCAAGGTGTTGAGCGAGCGCACCACGTCGGCGAACTCGTCGTTCCTGCCCCGGAAGGTGATCGGCTCCTCACCCGCCGGGTCCTTCGCCAGCCGCTGCGAACCGCGCTTGAGGACCGACAGCGGCCTCGTGAGCGAACGGGCCGTGGCCACGCTCAGCGCGAGGGCGATCAGCAGGCAGCCGCCCACCAGCCCGGCCCGCACCTGAAGCGCGGTCACATCGTCGTCCCGCAGCTTCTCCAGCCGCTTGACCTCGGCCGCGGCGAACGCCGACTGCACCCCGCGCATGTGCGCGACGCGAGCGGAGGCCGCGGAGTCGAACCGCTCCACGTCGGTGGCGCGTGCCTGCGGCGACAGATACGGCTGTGCGGTGAGCCGGTCCAGATAGCGCTCGGCGACGGAGACGTCCGTCCCGTTCACAGTCGTGCTGAAGCGGTCACGGGCCGTGGGGCCGGCCGTCTCCTCGAAGTCGGCCAGCGCGGCTTGCTCCCCCACGCGGGTGCGCATCGCCTCGGTCACCAGTGGGCGCTGGGTGCCGGTTCCGGCCAGTGCGCCTTCGAGGAGCCCACGGGTAGCCGCCGCCTGGTCGATGGCCCGCGCGAGGTCGGGGAGAGCGGCGGCGGTGCGGTCCTGGGCACGCGCGGGCAGGTTGCCGGCCACGTCACGGGTGATCCGGCGCAGCTGCTCGATGATGCCGGAGTAGTCCTTGTACGACTCCAGCGCCGTGCCCCTGCCCGCCTTGGCCTGCTGCCTGACGGACGGCAGCTTCTTGAGTGCCTTCACCGCGGCGGCGGGGGCGTCGGACGGTGTGGCCGACCCGGTGGGCGCGGAGTCCGCTGCGGCACGCAGCTCGCGGGCCTGCCGGTCGACCCGGGCCCGCAGCGCCGCTCCGGCTCCCTTGGCATCGCCCTGGCCGCTGCGGCCCGCGGCGATGTACTCGACCATGCCGTCGCGTTCGTCCTCCAACGAGTGGGAAAGCGCGATGGCCTGCTGATCGAGCCTGGCCAGGTCGACCAGTGCCTGGGCGGCGGCGGTGTCACGGGACCCGGCGATCAGTGTGGGCGCCCCCGCACCGGCGACGGCGGCGGCGGTCACCAGGACCGACAGGAGCAGCCTGTTGCGTACCCGGGCCCGCCGACGCGGGGCGGGTGTGACGGCCTCCGCGTCCGCAGGGGCGTCGGCGCCGCTGCCGGTCGCCGTGGCCTGGGGAACGTCCGCTGTCCGACGTTGCTTCTTCCGCACCCGCACTCGCAATCTCGTCCCGCCTCTCCCGGAGGGCCCGGGCGGCACAGTCCAACGTGTGTGGCAAGGGGGTGGCCCCGCCCCCGCTCCGGCATCCCCTGCGACCGTCCTTCCATCAACCCACTCGCGCTCTGCCGCCGGACGGCACCCCCCACGAGGTGCTCCGACACGACGAACGACCTTGGCAGTGAGCATCAGGGGCGGGTGAGAATCCCCTGCTGGGCCACCCGAAGGAGTGAACATCACTCCTCTGCGACGGAACAACTCGGCACGGGCCGGGCAGAGCCCGCCATGTGACGTCTGGTTGGAAATCCTCCCCGCCTCCTGGCAGGATGCCTGCCCCACATTTTCGCGCAGGCCGACTCCGGCCAGTGCGCCGCTGTTCCGCCTTCTCCCACGGGCCCCAACCAGCTGTTCCCGCATCTCGCCGTCACCCCTTTCCACCCCCTCGCGCAGCCTCCTGTGACGTGCCGTCCGAGCGGCACACCGGTCCCCGTCAAGATCGTCCGTTCAGGCAGACTGCTGTCATGCGCATCGACATGGTCACCGAGCCCGGTGATCCCCAACGTCCCAACGAGGATTACGTGTCGGCGGCTTTGCCGGCCGCCGGTGCCGGCGGGGCGCTCGTGGTGCTGGACGGTGTCACCCCGCCGGAGGGTGACGACGGCTGCCGCCACGGGGTGCCGTGGTTCGTCTCCCGTCTGGGCGGAGCGCTTCTCGAACTGTCGGGCTCACGCCGTGACATGACGCTGGCCGAATGTCTCGCCGCCGCAGTGGCCCGCACCGCGGACGACCACCGCCAAACCTGTGACCTTTCTCACCCCCGTACGCCGCAGGCAACCGTGGTCGCCGCTCGGTGGGACGCCGACGTGGTGGAGCATCTGGTGCTCTCCGACTCCGCCCTGCTGGTCGAGCGGGCCGACGGCACGGTGCTTCCCGTCCTCGATCGCCGGCTTGCCGAACTGCCTACCTCCGTCCGGCAGCTCAGCGACCGCGCCCGACAGACCGGCCGGTCGGCGGACCGCGCCGCGTATGTGCGAGCCGTCGAGGGTCTCCGCAACGCCCCGGACGGCAGCGGCTTCTACACAGCAGCGGCCGACCCGGCCGTGGCCGCCCGCGCGGTGACGGGCAGTCACTCCCGCACCGAGGTGAGGACCCTTCTCGCACTCACCGACGGCGCGACCCGCTGGACGGAGACCTTCCGCCTCGGCGACTGGGCGGGGCTGTTCGCACTCGTTCGCAAGGAGGGACCCCGCGCCCTTGTCACCCGGGTGCGTACGGCGGAGGCCGAGGTGCCCGTGGTGCGGGGCAAGCGCCACGACGACGCCACCGTGCTTCTGGCCGAGCTCGACTGACGGCCCACCCCGGCGATCAGCCCGGCCCGTCGGCACCGCCCCTCTTGGGACAGCATGCCCCGGCACCACGCCTCGCCGGACAGCTTCATCCGGCACCGCCGCTCCTCTCGGGACGGCATCATCTGGCACGGCGTCATCACGAGCCGCAGCACCTGGTACAGCGTCCCCCGTTCACTCCTCGGGCCGGCACCACCTGGCACGGCATCGCCCAGGAACGCGCCACCTGGCACGGCATCTCCCGGGAGGTGCCCCGGCTGATACGGCATCACCCCGGGCCCCGTCACCCGGATCCTCGCCACCCGGCAGCACCACCCAGCACCGCATCCCCCAGACACCACCACCAGGGGCGGAGAAAGGAGCCGGGACCGGGCACGGGGGTCGCTGCCCCAGCCCCGGGACCGGGCACAGGGCCGCAACCCCCAGCCCCGGGACCGGCAACGGAGCCGCCGCCGCCAGCCCCCGCGCGGCATCATGCGTCACGCCCGTCGGGCCGTACCGCCCCGATCGGCGGGTCGGTGGCCAGCGGAGTCGTCTGCACCTTGCCGCCGGGCCGCGGAGCCTGCACCACACGCCCGGACCCGATGTACAGCGCCACATGGGTCGCACCGGGGAAATAGATCACGAGGTCACCGGGGCGCAGCTCGTCCAGCGGGATCCGGGGCAGTCGCCGCCATTGCTCCTGACTGGTGCGGGGGATGGCCCGGCCTGCGTGCCGCCACGCCTGTGAGGTCAGGCCCGAGCAGTCGAACGCTTTCGGGCCCTCGGCGCCCCACACGTACGGTTTCCCGATCTGGTTCAGCGCCCAGTCGAGTGCCTTCCTGCCCTGGGAGGAGGCCTGCCCCGTCGCACCGCTGGGGTCAAGCGCTCCGGAGGCCACCAGTTTCCGCTGCGCCGCCTTCGTGCGGTCCGCCTCCAGGTCGTGCAGGCGTGCCAGCTGGTTCCCGTCCAGGGACGAGAGCAGTTCCTCCACCCTGCGCAGCCGCTCGCGCACCTGATCGCGCTGTTTCTTCTTGCGCTGTGCGAGGCGTTCCTGACGTTCGACCGCCGACCGCGCCCGCTCGGCGGCTTTCTTGTGCCGTCGCTCCCCTTCGGAGACCCGCTTCACCACCTCGGCCTGGTCGCCCACCGCGCGGCTCAGCAGATGCCCGTGGTCGAGGATGCGCTCGGGCTTGCTGGTGAGCAGCAGTTGCACGGCCGGGGGCAGTCCGGTGCCGTCCCGGCGGTACTGCTGCCGGGCCAGTTCGCCCGCCCGCGTCCGCTCCGTCGTCAGGGCGGCCCGGGCCCTGGTGAGCCCCGCCCGGGCCTGGCGCGCGCTGGCCCGCTCCTTCTTCAGCTTCTCCGCGGTTCCGTTGTACGCCTCCGTCGCCGCTTCGGTGCGCTGGTACAACGTGCTGAGTTCGCCCAGCAGCGCGCCCACCGATTTCCGTCCCGCCTCGGGCGGTCCCGGATCGGGCCCGTCGGTCCGCGCTCCGGCGTACTGCGCCTGCCTCAGCGGTCCGGGCACGGTCCCGCCAGCGCCCGTCGACCACACGCCGTCCGCCGTCGGCACCGCCGCGGCCAGTACACCCAGCGCGAGCGCGAGCACCCCCATGCCGTGCCGCCTGCCGGCCCGGCCCGGGCCCTGCTCCCGAGCCCTCGTCCACGTACTTACCACCCGCAACACCGCGCACCTCGCTTCCGAGCGGCGTCTCCCCGTCTCCGGCCGCTCTGCCGCGATCGTGGCACGGGCGAGCACGCCTTCTCTTCGCGAACTGAGCGGGAGAGCGGACGTCTCTCACCCGATCGAGACAGCGCATCCGGCGCCGCTCCCTGCGCGGTGGACGGCACGCCCCGTGAATCCGACGGCGGGCCCGTGAGAGGGAAGTACCGGCTTCCCGCCCGTTCCGCGGCGTCGTACCAGTTGGGAAGGGCAGCCGACGAGGTGACGACCCGTCGCTCACGCGTTCTCCGAGTCGAAAGCGTGCTCCCATACCTCCTCACGCGGTTCGCGTCCAGCAGCCGTCGGCCGACTCAGATCACTCGTAAGGGTGAGGTGCCGTTCAGCTGCGCAAGAGAGGCGACGGCCGCCGAAGCACGAAGCCCGCTGGCCGCCAAAGCACGAAGTGCCGGCCGTCAGGGCCGGAGCTACGGGGCCCTGAGCGTCGAAAGCGCGGCCCCGTCAATGCGGTCCGGTCACCGGAGCAGGTGCCGGGCCGTCAGCGACCGAGCCGCGCGCGCTCGTTCCCGGATCCTCTCCAGATGCGGCCCCGGCAGCCACTCCCGGTCCGGGCGGCCGGCGACCCCCGACAGGTCCAGGGCGCGGGCCAGCACCTCCGGGCGCGGTCTGGCCTCGGGCGTCTTGTGCAGGCAGGCCAGCACCGGTGCGTGCAACGTGGCGGGCACTCCGCTCAGATCCGGGCCTTCCCGCGTCATGGGCAACTGCCCCGCGAACGGGTACCGGGCGCTCGCCGCCAGGGCCAGCACCACACCCAGCCCGAAGATGTCCTCGGCCCGCCGCGCGGCAGGTCCGAAGCCGTCGGCGGGGGCGTGCGGGAACCCTCCACCGTCCCGGGCCGTGAGGGAACGCCCCAGATAGGCACCGCAGTCGACCAGGCATGGCCCCTCGACCGTCAGCAGTACGTTCCCGGGCCGCAGGTCACCGTGCGCGGTCTCCGCCTCGTGAAGGGAGGCGAGTGCGCGGGCGAGGGCGCCGCCGAGCGCGCGTACGGGCTTCTCCGGCAGGGGCCCGGACGAGGCCACCAGCGCGGCAAGTGGCAGTCCGGGTACGAACCGGGTCGCGGCCCACGGGCGGTCGCCGTCCAGCTCGCAGCCGAGGGGCTCGGCGACGAAGGGGCTGTTGACGCTGGACGAGATCCGGGCCGTCTCCTCTCGCAGCCGCGCCCTCAGCTGACGGTCGCGCAGGAGTTCGGGTCGTATCGCCCGGACCGCCGCGGTCCGCTTGCGGGCGCCGCGCCGGGCGGCACCCCTGCCGAGGTAGACGGTTCCGGCGCCTCCGTTGCCCAGCACGCCGAACAGCCGGAACGGACCCAGTCGCTCCGGGTCGTTCGGCCGCAGCCGTGCTATGCCTTCGCTCACGGGCAGCAGACAACCGCCTTGCCGTGGCCCTGTCCAGGGCGCGAAAAAGCAGTCACCGACCGGCCGGACGAACTATGACGGACCGGTCGTATCAGGGCACTGCCCACCCGCGGCGCCGCCCTCCCGCTGGCCGGTGCGTGCCCGTATCAGCTCTTCCGGTTCCGCGTCCGGCGCCAGGGCAGCCGTGCCAGCGGGCCCTGGGCGGGGCGCGCGTCGGGCTCGTAGACGTACGCCCAGCCACGGGGCAGCCCCAGCCGGTTCACGGTGGCCGGTTCCAGCCGGTAGACGTGCACGACCGGCGGACCGCCGTCGGCCCCGGGTACCGGCACCTGGTAGCTGCGCGGTGGCCGGCCGGTCGGTCCGAGCGGTACGGACAGACTCCGCCCGTCCAGCGGGCCGCCGCGGAAGACGGTCTCCTCGCTGCGCATGGCTCAGGCCGTCTTCCGGCGGGACGTACCGCGCGGGGGACCGTCGGCCCGGGCGGAGGACGCGCGACCGGCTCCGCTCCCGGCAGTGGTCCGAGGGGTCTCTTGCTGGCTCAGGCCGCAGTCCTGCTCCGAGACGCTGCCGCACACCGGCCCGTCCGCGTCTCCGTCCGCCCGACTGGTGTGCAACCTTCCGGAAGCCCCTCTTCCAGGAACCGCGTTCCCCTGAGTCGCCCTCCCGGCAGCCACCTTCTCCGAAGTCCCGCTGCCCGGGGGCTCTGCTCCCGGGATTTCCTTCCCGGGCATGCGCTGCCCGGAGCTGTCGGCTCGACCGCAGCCGCCGGCTCGACCGGTGCCGTTCGCGGGCGTCGGCCCCTCCGGGCCGCACGGCTGGGCGAGCTGCCGGGCTCCCGGTCCCTCCTGGCCCAGCCGGTCCTGCGGGTTGACCAGCGCGCAGGAGGTGAGCGACAGACAGCCGCAGCCGATGCAGTCCGTGAGGTGGTCGCGGAGCTGTTCGAGGAGCGCGATCCGCTGGTTGAGGTCCTCGCGCCAGCACTCGGAGACGGCGGCCCAGTCGTCCCGGGTGGGCGTACGGCCCTCCGGCAGCAGCGAGAGGGCGTCGCGGATGGCGGCGAGCGGGATGCCGAGCCGCTGGGAGGCGCGGATGAAGGCGACGCGGCGCAGTGTGTCGCGGCTGTAGCGCCGCTGGTTGCCGGAGGTGCGGCGGCTGCGGATCAGCCCTTCCCGTTCGTAGAAGCGCAGCGCGGACGTGGCCACGCCGGCCCGCTCCGCCAGTTCCCCGACGGTGGCTTCCTTGGCCTTCCAGGACAGGTGAGTCGCCATGCGCTCACCCTAGCCCGGCCTTCAATCATTCTTTAAGTCCATAGGTGCGCGACGGAGTCCGCTCAGAGCGCACGGTTTCGGACCGAGCGGCCGACCCGCCTCCCGCCACACATGGGGCGACGCCTCCGCCACTCACCACAAGTGCCCCGCGTCCGCCACCACGGGCAGGATCCGGCGCACCAGTTGTGCCACAGGTCCGTCGGGCTCCTCCATGGCCAGGGCTCGCCGGGTCACCGCGGCGGTCGCCGGGTCGGTGGCTGCCGTGGCCGTCAGCAGGGCGACGAAGTGGTCAACCAGCCCGTCCCGCAGCTGGGACAGGGGAGGCTGCTTGTCCTCGTCCAGCCAGATCAAGGAGGCGGCTTCCACGGCGGCGATCCAGGTGCGTACGGTCATCCGCAGCCGGGCCGACTCCTTGCCCTCCTCGGCTCCCAGATGGGTGAGGATCTGCGCGGCGGCGTCCCTGCGCACCTCGTCGACGATGGCGCTGGTGCGGGAGGTCTCCACGACGCTGCCGCCCTGGAGCAGCGCCATGAAGCCCGCGTCGTACTCGTCCACGAACGCCAGGTAGCGGTCGAGGGCGCGGGCCAGCCGCACGGTGAGCGGGCCGCTGTGCGGTTCCGCGAAGCACTGTTCGAGCCGGTCGGCGGCGCTGCGCAGCGCCGCCTCGTACAACTGCTGTTTGCCGCCCGGGAAGTACCGGTAGACCAGCGGGCGGGAGACGCCGGCGGCCACCGCGACGTCGTCGAGGGAGACGTCCTCCGGCGGACGGTGGGCGAACAGGTCCAGTGCGTGCCTGAGCAGTTGGCTGCGCCGCTCGTCCACGCTCAGTCTGCGATACGCCGGGGCGGTGCCGCTGCTGCTCATGCTGTGCAGCGTAACCGCCCTGGCGCACACGGGCCTTCCCCGGTCCCCGGGCAGCTCCTCACGGGTGCTTCACGCCGCTCTCACCCGGAGGGCACTTTTCGGCCGAGCGGAAATGTGGCCCCGTGCGGACAGTCGTGCCGGCCGCAGGGGGACACGGTCATCGGCTCCGGCAGCCGCCCGCGGGGGCGCGGGCAGTGGCCCCGGCGTCCCGGCTCCCGGCCGGCCTGGGCGCGTCGGCCCCGGACTCGGCTCTCGTACCGACCAGGTAGGCAGCCCCGACGCGCAGCCACCGTGCCGCCGGGGCACCAGCCCCGGCACTCAGCTCCCGCCCCCCCGGGTACCAGTCCTGGCGCTCGGCGGGCCATCCGGGCGCCGGCCCCAGCGGCCGGTCCTGCGGTCACCTGGGCAGCAGCCCGGAGCTCACCCACAGCTTCCGGCCGACGCCGCGCAGGATGCCGATGTCGTCCAGGAAGTCGGTCAGCCGTTTGGCACCGGTCTGCATCACCTCGCGGCGGTGGCCGCTGGCCTTCACCTGGGCGACCGCCTCCCGCTTGTCCAGGCCGACGTTCTCGTACACCTGCGGGTTGACGAAGGAGATGGAGAAGACCCGCGCGGCTTCCCCGGAGCTGAGCCGGGTCAGCTCCGCCTCCCAACGCGGGCAGGTGACCATCTGGCGACGCAGTTCCTCACGTGCGTACCGCACATGGCGGGCCTCCTCGATGACGTGGATGCGTGTCACCCCGCGCACCAGGGGCTGGACGCGTTCGTCGGGGAAGGTGAGCCGCTGCATCCAGTCGAGGATCTCCTCACCCAGCAGGGTGCAGGTGAACGACCCGGGCGTGGTGGAGATGGTCTTCAGCACGCGGGCCAGGTTGTGGTGCAGCCGGGAGACCGGGTACGCCGGGGCACCGCCCCGTTTGATCATGCGGGCGAACATCATGGAGTGGCGGCACTCGTCCGCGATCTCCGTGAGGGCGTAGCGGACGTGGTTGCTGGTGAGCGGCTTGTCGTAGATGTGCCGCACCAGCAGCTGCATCAGGATGACCTCGAACCAGATGCCCAGTGAGGCCAGGGAGGCCGCCTCGTGCCGGGCGAGGTCCATGCGCTGTTCCTCGGACATGCGCCGCCACAGCGGGGTGTCGTAGAGCGAGACGAGCTCCGGCGGCCAGAACCACTTGTCGTCGGCGAGGGGTGCGTCCCAGTCGAGTTCGGTGTCCGGGTCGAAGGAGTGCTTCCGGGAGGATTCGAGGAGCCGTTCGGCGACCTGCTCGCGGTCCTTGAGCAGACCGAGGGCGTCCCTGAGCACCTCGCGTTCCATGTCGGCGATGTCAGGCGCTGTCGTCATGCTGGGGCACCTCTTCGTTCGGTGTTACCGGCGGTCACATCCGTTGTTCCTCTTATGAGACTGCTTGTCAGTAAGGACGTCAATCCCCCGCGTACGACTCGTTGACCGGGCGGTAACCACCGTGTGAGCCTGCCAACTGTCCGCACCTGCCGGGCAATCCGTGACCGAAGGAGATGTCCGTGTCCACACACGATCTCTATGTGCACGAAACAGACGCCCCCTTCTGGCAGATCCCCGCCACCGGCAACGCCCGCTTCACCTGGGAGTACGACGACGGACGCGACCGCCTCCTGGCCCTCAACCCGACAGGAAAGGACAAGCAGTGCGACGGTCAGCGCCGCATCGACTGGGACCTGGAGGTCGACCCCTACGACCCGCTGGGCACCCCCGACGAGGCCCTGACCCTCTACGGCACGCCCTACTGGGACAAGATGAACGAGGCCGAGCGCGCCGAACTGCGCCGGCACTACGCCTCCTGGCAGTTCAGCCAGTTCCTGCACGGTGAACAGGGCGCCATGGTCTGCGCCGCCCGGATCGTGGAGTCGGTACCCGACATGGACGCCAAGTTCTACTCGGCGACCCAGACCATGGACGAGGCCCGGCACGCGGAGATCTACGGCCGCTTCCTGCACGAGAAGGTCGGGATGCTCTACCCGATCAACGACAACCTCCAGTCGCTCCTGGACGACACCCTGCGCGACTCCCGCTGGGACATGCCGTACCTGGGCATGCAGGTACTGATCGAGGGCCTCGCGCTGGCCGCCTTCGGGATGATCCGCGACACCACCGACAAACCCCTGCCCAAACAGATCCTCGCCTACGTGATGCAGGACGAGGCCCGCCATGTCGCCTTCGGCCGGATGGCGCTGCGCGACTACTACAAGCAGCTGACGGATGCCGAACTGCGGGAGCGGGAGGAGTTCGTCATCGAGGGCTGCTACCTGATGCGCGACCGTCTCAAAGGCGCCGAGGTGCTGGAGAATTTCGGCATACCGCGCGCCGAGGCGGACGCCTACAGCGAGCAGTCCGAGTTCCTCCAGCTCTTCCGCAAACTGCTCTTCAGCCGCATCGTCCCCTGTGTGCGCGACATCGGGCTGTGGGGCGAGCGCCTCCAGCGCGCCTACGTGGACATGGGTGTCTTCGACATGGGCGATCACAATCTCGACCAGCTGATGGCTCAGGACGAGGAGATCGCCGAGAAGCTGGACGCCGAACGGTTCGCCGCGGAGGAGGCCGAACGGACCGCAGAGGTGGCCGAAGCCATCGAGGAGGGCAAGACTCTTCAGTAGCCGGTGCAGCCCACACGGCGCCGAGGGCACTCCCGAGGAGGACGGCCATGGCACGCGCTGTCGGAATCGACCTGGGGACGACCAACTCGGTCGTCAGCGTCCTGGAAGGCGGCGACCCCACGGTCGTCGCCAACGCGGAGGGCGCCAGGACGACGCCCTCGGTGGTGGCCTTCGCCAAGGGTGGCGAGGTGCTGACCGGCGAGGTCGCCAAACGCCAGGCGGTCACCAACGTCGAACGCACGGTGCGCTCCGTCAAGCGCCACATGGGGGAGGCCAACTGGCGCTTCCCGTCCTCCGGCAGTATCGACGGCAAATCGTTCACCGCCCAGGAGATCTCCGCCCGCGTCCTGCAGAAGCTCAAACGGGACGCCGAGACCTACCTGGGCCAGGACGTGACGGACGCCGTCATCACCGTTCCGGCGTACT
>Ga0164243_10006411_pt1 | contig 17815 bp, 17 predicted proteins | sample OricompcompostOP_FD_108781 | JGI IMG/M metagenome (GOLD analysis project Ga0164243, IMG submission 108781) | Organic Plus compost microbial communities from Emeryville, California, USA - Original compost - Organic plus compost (OP) | ecosystem: Engineered > Solid waste > Mixed feedstock >... | reverse complement strand
GGCGCCGACGGCCCCCCAGCGACCCCCTCGGTGCCGGTGCAGCCCACCAGCCCGGTGAGGGCGGCCGCCCCCAGCACCGCTCCCCGCACCGCCGCCGTCCGTCCCCGTCGCGTCGTCATGCCCGTCTCCGACGACGGGTCCCCCGCCCCGGTTCCCGACCTCCCCCGAAAACATCCGTGGCTCGATCGGCGGTGCTGGAGCACCGCCGATCGAGCCACGGACCTCGGCGATCCCTGATCCGTGGCTCGTTTGGCGGTGCTGGAGCACCGCCAAACGAGCCACGCAGGGTCAGGAGCGGGTGGAGGTGGGCATCCAGCTGGGGCGGGTGGCCTCGAAGGCGGTGATGGCCGCTTCGTGCTGGAGGGTGATGCCGATGTCGTCGAGGCCCTGCAGGAACCGCTCGCGGGTGGCGTCGTCGAGCGGGAACTCCACGTCGACGCCCAGGGCCGGTGCGGTGACCCGGCGGCTCTCCACGTCGATGGTGATCTCGATGGTGGGCTCGTTCTCCACGGCCCGGAGCAGCTGCTCGGCGACCTCGGCGGGCACCACCACCGGCACCAGGCCGTTCTTGGTGGCGTTGTTGCGGAAGATGTCGCCGAAGCGGGGGGCGATGACGGCCTGGAAGCCGTAGTCCATGATCGCCCACACCGCGTGCTCCCGGCTGGAGCCGACGCCGAAGTTGGGCCCGGCGATCATGATGTTGGCCTCGCCGAACTGCGGCAGGTTCATCACGAACTCGGGGTCCTCGCGCCACTCCGAGAAGAGGCCCTGGCCGAAGCCGGTGCGCTCGACCCGCTTGAGCCAGTCGCTGGGGATGATCTGGTCGGTGTCGACGTCGGAGCGGTCGAGGGGCAGGGCGGTGCCGGTGATGGTGATGACGGGTTCCACGGTGGGGCTCCTCAGTCCAGGTCGCGGGGGTCGGCGAAGGTGCCGGCGATGGCGGTGGCGGCGGCGACGGCGGGCGACACCAGGTGGGTGCGGCCGCCCTTTCCCTGACGACCCTCGAAGTTCCGGTTGGAGGTCGAGGCGGAGCGCTCGCCGGGAGCGAGCTTGTCGGGGTTCATGGCCAGGCACATCGAGCAGCCCGGCTCCCGCCAGTCGAAGCCGGCGGCGGTGAACACCTTGTCGAGGCCCTCGGCCACGGCCTGGTCCTTCACCGCGAACGAGCCGGGCACGACCATGGCCCGCACCCCGTCGGCCACCCGGCGGCCCTCGGCCACGGCGGCGGCGGCGCGGAGGTCCTCGATGCGGCTGTTGGTGCAGGAGCCGATGAACACGGTCTCGACGGCGACCTCGCGCATCGGGGTGCCCGCGGTGAGGCCCATGTACTCGAGGGCCCGTCGGGCGGCGTCGCGCTCGATCGGATCGGCGAACGAGTCCGGGTCCGGGACCTCCCGGTCGAGCTCGATGACCTGGCCCGGGTTGGTGCCCCAGGAGACGAACGGCCGCAGGGCGGTGGCGTCGATGGTGACCGTCTTGGTGAAGGTGGCGCCGGGGTCGGTGGGCAGCGAGCGCCAGTGGTCGAGCGCGGCCTCCCAGTCCTTGCCCTTGGGGGCGTGGGACCGGCCCTCGAGGTAGGCGAACGTGGTGTCGTCGGGGGCGATGAGGCCGGCCTTGGCCCCCGCCTCGATCGACATGTTGCAGACGGTCATGCGGCCCTCCATGGAGAGCCCCCGCACCGCCTCGCCCCGGTACTCGATGATCGAACCGATGCCGCCGCCGGTGCCGATGCGGCCGATGATGGCGAGGATCAGGTCCTTGGCGGAGACGCCCTCGGGGAGGGCGCCCTCGATCTCGACCGCCATGGTGCCGGGCACCTGCTGGGGCAGGGTCTGGGTGGCGAGGACGTGCTCGACCTCGCTGGTGCCGATGCCGAAGGCGAGCGCCCCGAAGGCGCCGTGGGTGGCGGTGTGGCTGTCGCCGCAGACGATCGTCATGCCCGGCAGGGTGAGGCCCTGCTCGGGGCCGATCACGTGCACGATGCCCTGGCCCGGGGTGCCCATGGCGTGCTCGACGATGCCGAACTCGGAGGTGTTGGCCCGCAGCACCTCGACCTGCTTGCGCGAGATGGGGTCGGCGATGGGCTGGTCGATGGCCGCGGTGGGGACGTTGTGGTCCTCGGTGGCCACGGTGAGATCGGGGCGGCGCACCGTGCGGCCGTTCAGCCGCAGGCCGTCGAACGCCTGGGGCGAGGTGACCTCGTGCACGAGGTGCATGTCGATGTAGAGCAGATCGGGCTCGCCCTCGGCCCGGCGGACCAGGTGCTGGTCCCAGATCTTCTCGGAGAGGGTCCTGGCCTCGGCCATGTTCGTCCCTTCGTCTCGGGGTGCCACCTGATGCTCAGGGGAGCAGCGGACAGCGGTGAGGGGAGTGGGACCGGTCGGGCCGTCCGTCGGGGCGACGCGTGGGCTGCGGCTACGGCGGCCTCGGCGGCTCGACCGGACGGCTCGGCCTTGACGATCTCACTATTTGAGACGACAATCTCGTCTCGTGGGAACCAGTGTAAGCGGGGTCGGCGTCCTGGACAAGGCCTTCGCCGTGCTCGACGCCCTCGAGGGCCGGCCCCGCTCGCTCGCCGAGCTGGTGGAGAGCACCGGGCTGTCCCGGGCCACGGCCCACCGCCTCGCCACCGCCCTCGAGGCCCACGGCCTGGTCCGCCGGGACGACGACGGCCGCTTCGCCCTCGGCGCCCGCCTGATCAGCCTCGGCCGGGCCGCGGCCGATGGCGTGCCCCTCGCCGCCGCGGCGGCCGACGCCCTCGAGGAGCTGCGCGACGCCACCGGCGAGAGCGTGCAGCTCTACGTGCGGGTGGGCGACCAGCGGGTCTGCGTGGCGGCCCTCCAGTCCCCCCACGGGCTGCGCACGATCGTGCCGCTGGGGGCGAGCCTGCCCCTCTCCGTGGGCTCCGCCGGCCGGCTCCTCGGCGACGACCCGCCGCCCACCACCGGCAGCGGCTGGCTCGCCAGCGTCGGAGAGCGCGAGGCCGGCGTGGCGTCCGTGTCCGCACCCGTCCGCGACGCGGCGGGCCACATCGTCGCCGCGGTCAGCGTCTCGGGTCCGATCGAGCGCACCAGCCGCCAGCCGGGCCGGCGCTACGGCCCCGCGGTGGTGGCTGCCGCCCGGCGGGTGGAGCGGGAGGCCGGGCTGCGGCCAGAGTGAAGGCGTGACCGAGCGCCCGCTGGCCGCCATCGACATCGGCACGAACTCCTTCCACATGGTCGTGGCGCGGGTGAACGAGGTCGAGGCGGCCGACGGCCCGGCCGGGCCGGCCTTCGAGGTGATCGCCCGGGAGAAGGAGATGGTCCGCCTCGGCTCGGGCGGGGGTGACATGAAGCGCCTCGCCCCTGACGCCATCGACCGGGGTGTCGCCGCCCTCGACCGCCTCGCCCGGATCGCCGCGGTCCACGACGCGGACGTCCACGCGGTGGCCACCAGTGCGGTGCGGGAGGCGGAGAACGCCCAGGAGTTCCTCACCCGCGCCCGCGACGAGGCCGGCGTCGAGGTGGAGGTGATCTCGGGCGTGGAGGAGGCCCGGCTCATCCACCTCGGCGTGCTCCAGGCCGTGCCCGTCTTCGACCGGCGCCTGGTCCTCATCGACATCGGGGGCGGCAGCACCGAGATCCTGGTGGGGGAGCGGGGCGAGTCGCTCGCGGCCGGCAGCCTCAAGCTCGGGGCGATCCGCCTCACCCGGCGCTTCTTCAAGGGTGACCGCCTCCATCCGGGGGCGGTCCAGGCGTGCCGCCGCCACGTGCGCTCCGCCCTCGCCCCCATGGTCCGGGAGGTGGAGCGCGCCGGCTTCGACGTGGCCATCGGCAGCTCGGGCACCGCGGAGACGGTCGCGGCCATGGTGGTCGCCCGACGGGGTGCGGAGCCGCCCCGGACCTTCGACAACTTCGTGATGACCGCCGCCGAGATCGCCGAGGTCGTCGAGTCGCTCGCGTCGGTCGACTCGGTGGCCGAGCGCCGCAAGCTGCCGGGCATGGACCCGAACCGGGCCGACATCATCCTCGGCGGCGCCATCGTGCTGGAGCAGGCGGTGGCCGAGCTGGGCATCCGGGAGCTCGTGATCTCCGGCAACGCCCTGCGGGAGGGTGCCCTTCTCGACGCCGCGTCCCGCCGCCGGGGCTCGACCTTGCACCACCTCCGCGACCTGCGGCGCCGGAGCGTGCTGCACCTGGCCGAGGCCCTCGACGACGACCCCGCCCACACCGCCCGCACCGCCTCCCTGGCGCTCGAGCTGTTCGACGCCCTGGCGCGGTGGCACGGGCTGGCCGACGACTCGCGCGAGCTGCTGGAGGCGGGCGCCCTGCTGGCCAACGTGGGCCTCTTCGTGAGCCACTCGGCCCACCACAAGCACAGCTACTACCTGATCCGGAACTCCGACCGGCTGGCCGGGTTCACCGACCACGAGATCGAGCTGATCGCCCTGATCGCCCGGTACCACCGCAAGAGCCCACCGCGGCCGAAGCACGAGGAGTTCGCCCGCCTGCGACCGGTCGACCAGGACCGGGTGCGCACCCTCGCCGCGATCCTGCGGGTGGCCATCGCCCTCGACCGCAGCCACGACGGCCGGGTCGGGCAGGTGCACGTGTCGAGCGCCAACGGCGCCGGTCGCCTGCGCATCGGCGTGGTGCCGGCCGACGGCGCCGACGTCTCGCTCGAGGTGCAGACCGCCGACGAGCGCAGGGAGCTGCTGGAAGCCGTGCTCGGCCATCGGGTCGAGGTGGCGGTCGCGGCCCACTGACCCGGGCGGGGCCGGCGCCTCAGCCGGTCTGGCGGGCGGCGGCCCGGTCGACGACGTCGGTGCACGCCTCGAGCAGCACCGGCACGAACGCCGGCGGATCGACCGCGCACACGTCGTGGCCGCCGTTCACCGGGAAGACCCGGGCACCGGGGACGGCGTCGGCCAGCTCGTCCTGGCGGTCGCCGGGGACGGTGGCGTCGTAGGCGGTGCGCACCACCGCGGTGGGCACGTCGATGTCGCCCACCCAGCTGCGGGCGTCGTAGGAGCCCACGGCGTGCCCGGCCTCGATCATGGTGCGCAGGTCGTTGAGCCGGGCCTGGTCCCGCGCCCAGGTGCCGAGCGGGGAGGTGTCGTAGCGGGTGGTGACCAACCGCTCGGTGACCCGCCGGTGCATCCAGCTCGGCGCCGCCCGGGTGGCGAGGGAGAGCCCGGTGACCACGCCCGTGAAGGCGCGATCGCCGCTGCGGCGCCGGAACCGGGCGGCGGTGGCGCACAGCACCAGCCCGTCGACGCGGTCAGGGTGGCGCTTCCAGGTGAGCTGGGCGATCGGGCCGCCCATCGAGTAGCCGACGGGGACGGCGCGCTCCACGCCGAGCACGTCGAGGAGGGCGGCGACGTCGTCGGCGCAGTCCTCCAGGGTGAAGCGCCGCCAGCTGCGCAGGCCGTGGCCGTGGCCCCGATGGTCGAGGGCCACGACGTGGAACCGCTCGCCGAGCGGCCCGTAGCAGGCGAAGAAGTTGAGCGCGGAGTTCACCGTCCAGCCGTGGAGCAGCACCAGGGCGGGCGCGCCGGCGGGGCCCGGGACCTCCCGGACCCACGTGGTGCCCCGGCCGGGCAGCTCGACGTAGCGGCCGTCGGGCAGGCCCGGGGTGGGGAACGGGGCGGCGGTGTCGTCGCTCTCGGTCGCGTCGCTCACGGTGCCGTCCACGCTACGGCGCGTCCGGCCCGTTCCGACGGGCGCCCCGGGGTCAGGCCTCGATCTCGACGACCTCGACCTTCAGCAGGGCACCGGTGGGCGACTCGAACTCCACCCAGTCGCCCACCTTGGCGCCGAGGAGCGCCTGGCCGAGGGGGGAGCCGGGGGTGAGCACCTCGACGTCGGCGCCCTTCTCCTCGATGGAGCCGATGAGGTAGCGCTCGGCGTCGTCGTCGCCCTCGTAGCGGAGGTGCACGACGTGGCCGGGGGACACCTCGTCGGTGCCGGCGGCCTCGATGATCTCGGCGTTCTCGAGGAGGGCCTGGAGGTCGCGGATGCGGGCCTCCATCTTCCCCTGCTCCTCCTTGGCGGCGTGGTAGTCGCCGTTCTCGGAGAGGTCGCCCAGCTCGCGAGCCGCCTGGATCTTGCGGGCGATCTCGATGCGACCGGTGGTGGTGAGCTCCTCGAGCTCGGCGCTCAGACGGTCGTGGGTTGCCTGGGAGAGGTGGTGCACGTCGGGCATCGGGCTGATGGTAGTGGGGGCCGCGGGAACGTCGACAGTGGTCGGGCGAGGATCGGGCTAGGCTGCCGGGCGATGTACGCCCGTGCCCTTCTGGTAGCGATCATTTCGTAGCGCACGCCGGTCCCCGGTGTGCGCTCGCGGCCGTCCACCCAGGTGGGCGGCTTTCTCGTTGTAGGGGCATCCTGTGCAGCGCCCGGTTGCGCCCCTCCGGGCCCCGGACCACCTCAGACGGAGCGAACGTGAGTCACAAGATCGGTGTCATCCCCGGCGACGGGATCGGCCACGAGGTCATCCCCGAGGCGCTGAAGGTGGTGCGCGCCGCAGGAGTCGACCTCGACACCGTCGACTACGACCTCGGCGGCGGCCGCTACCTGCGCGACGGCGTGGTCCTCACCGACGAGATCATCGACGAGTGGCGGGGCCTCGACGCCCTCCTGCTCGGCGCCGTCGGCACCCCCGACGTGCCGCCCGGCCTGATCGAGCGCGGCCTGCTGCTCAAGATGCGGTTCGACCTCGACCTCTACGTCAACCAGCGTCCGTTCCTGGCCCCCGACGGCTCGCACGACTTCATCGTGATCCGGGAGAACACCGAGGGCACCTACGCGGGGGAGGGCGGCTTCCTCCGCAAGGGCACCCCGCACGAGATCGCCACGCAGGGCTCGGTCAACAGCCGCTTCGGGGTCGAGCGGTGCGTCCGCTACGCCTTCGAGCTGGCCCGCAGCCGCCCGAAGAAGCACCTCACCCTGGTCCACAAGACCAACGTGCTCACCTTCGCCGGCGACCTGTGGGAGCGCACCTTCAACGAGGTCGCCGCCGAGTACCCCGACGTCGAGACCGCCTACAACCACGTCGACGCCGCCTGCATCTACTTCGTCGAGAGCCCGCAGCGCTACGACGTGATCGTCACCGACAACCTGTTCGGCGACATCCTCACCGATCTCGGCGGCGCCGTATCCGGGGGGATCGGGTTCGCCTCGAGCGGCAACCTGAACCCCGACCGCACCGGCCCCTCCATGTTCGAGCCCGTCCACGGCTCGGCGCCCGACATCGCCGGGCAGGGGAAGGCCAACCCCGTCGCCGCCATCCTGTCGGCGGCGATGATGCTCGACTTCCTGGGCGAGGCCGACGCCGCCGCCCGCGTCCGGAAGGCGTGCGCCGACACGGCCACGCTCACCGGCTCCACGACCGAGATCGGCGACCTCGTGGTCGCCCGCCTGTAGCCCGAGGGGGAGCAGTGCCCATCACACCGACCGACAAGATCTGGATGAACGGCGACCTCGTCGACTGGGACGACGCCCGCATCCACGTCCTCACCCACAGCCTCCACTACGGCATGGGCGTCTTCGAGGGCATCCGTGCCTACGAGACCCCCGACGGCCCCGCCGTGTTCCGCCTCACCGAGCACATGGAGCGCCTCCACAACTCCGCCAAGATCGTCGGGATGGAGCTCCCGTACACGGTCGAGGAGCTCGTCGAGGGCACCAAGGCCGTCGTGCGCGCCTCCGGCCTGCCGTCCGCCTACATCCGCCCCATCGCCTACTACGGCTACGGCGAGATGGGCCTGAACACGCTGCCGTGCAGCGTCGACGTCTCCATCGCCTGCTGGCCGTGGGGCGCCTACCTCGGCGAGGACGCCCTCACCAAGGGCGTGCGCATGAAGATCTCGTCCTGGACCCGCCACGACCACAACACCATGCCGCCGGCCGCCAAGACCACCGGCAACTACGTGAACTCGTCGCTGGCCAAGGTCGAGGCCCTCAAGGCGGGCTACGACGAGGCGATCATGCTGAGCCCCCAGGGCTACGTCAGCGAGTGCACCGGGGAGAACATCTTCGTGGCCCGCGACGGCGTCCTCATCACCCCGCCGGTCGCCGCCGGGGCGCTCGAGGGCATCACCCAGGACAGCGTCATCGCCATCGCCAAGGACCTCGGCTTCGAGGTGCGCTTCGACTACCTCACCCGCAGCGACCTCTACGTCTGCGAGGAGATGTTCGTCTGCGGCACCGCCGCCGAGGTGTCCGCCGTGAACTCGGTCGACGACCGTTCCATCCCGTGCCCGGGCCCGATGACCACCGCCATCGCCGCGGAGTACGCCAAGGCCGTGCGCGGCCAGGTCGACCGCTACAAGGACTGGTTGGAGCATGTCCACTGACACACCCGGTGGCGTAGGGGCGGCCCACGGCCTCGTGGGTCTGCCCTCCGCCGTCGACGTCTTCGACACGACGCTGCGCGACGGGGCCCAGTTCGAGGGCATCTCGCTCACCGTCGAGGACAAGCTGCGGGTCGCCGAGCAGCTCGACTGGCTCGGCGTCCGTTGGATCGAGGGCGGCTACCCGCAGGCCAACCCGAAGGACGAGGAGTTCTTCCGGCGCGCCCCGGCCGACCTCCGCCTCAAGAACGCCGACCTGGTCGCGTTCGGCTCCACCCGCCGCCCGGCGGGCAAGGTCGACGTCGACCCGACCCTCGCCGCCCTGGTGGCGGCGGGCACCTCCACGGTGTGCATCGTCGGCAAGAGCTGGGACTTCCACGTCACCGAGGCCCTCCGCACCACCCTCGACGAGGGCGTCGCCATGGTGGGTGAGTCGGTCGCGTTCCTGAAGGGAGAGGGGCTGCGGGTCTTCTTCGACGCGGAGCACTTCTTCGACGGGTACAAGGCCAACCCCGAGTACGCCCTGCGGGTGCTCGAGGCGGCCATGGTCAACGGCGCCGACTGCGTCGTGCTGTGCGACACCAACGGCGGCTCGCTGCCCCACGAGGTGCAGCGCATCACCGGGGAGGTCGTCGCCTTCGTCGGTGACACCACCGGGGTCGGCATCCACACCCAGAACGACTCCGGCTGCGCGGTGGCCAACACCGTGGCGGCCGTGGTCGGCGGGGCCACCCAGGTCCAGGGCACGGTGAACGGCTACGGCGAGCGCACCGGCAACGCCAACCTCATGACCGTCATCCCCGACCTCACCCTGAAGCTCGGCGTGGCCACCCTTCCCGAGGGCCACCTCGAGCGCCTCACCGTGGTGAGCCACCGGGTGGCCGAGCTGGTCAACCTGCCGCCGCACCCGGCCGACCCGTTCGTCGGGGCGTCCGCGTTCGCCCACAAGGGCGGGCTGCACACCTCGGCCCTCGGCCGGGCGGGCAGCGCCACCTACGAGCACGTCGACCCGGCCGTGGTGGGCAACCACACCCGCGTGCTGGTGTCCGACCTCGGGGGGCGGGCCGGCATGGCGATGAAGGCCGCCGAGTTCGGGGTGGAGCTCGACGACCGGGCCGCCGCCGCGCTCACCGAGGAGCTCAAGCAGCTGGAGTCGGAGGGATGGCTCTTCGAGGCCGCCGACGCCTCGCTCGAGCTGCGCATGCGCCGGGCCGCCGGCTGGGTGCCCGACTTCTTCCAGGTCGAGGCCTACCGGGTGTCGAGCTACCACCGGGAGGGCCCGGTGATGCCGGACGGCGAGGTGGAGACCAGCACCGAGGCCACCGTGAAGCTCTGGGTCGGCGACGAGCGCCTCGCCGCGGTGGGTGAGGGCAACGGCCCGGTCAACGCCCTCGACGCCGCCGTGCGCCGGGCCCTGAACGGCCGCTACCCGGCGCTCGAGCGCATCCACCTCACGGACTTCAAGGTGCGCGTGGTCGACGGCGGCGCAGCGACCGGGGCGGTCGTGCGGGTGCTCATCGACTCCACCGACGGCGAGCGGGTGTGGACCACCGTCGGGGTCGACAGCAACGTGATCGAGGCCTCCTGGCAGGCCCTCACGGACTCCCTGCTCTTCGGCCTCCTCCACGCCGCCGGGTAAGGTCCCACCGATGGCTGCACCCGACTACGTCCCGAAGCCCGCCGACGACCAGCCCCGCGTGTACACCTCGCCGCCGCGGCGCCCCGAGTCGTGGTACGCCGACCGGCCGGCGGAGATCGACGGGCTCCAGCCGGAGGGCCCGCGCCTCGGCGTGCCGGGGCCGGACCAGGGCTACGCCATCAAGTTGGCTCGCCAGTTCGAGGACCGCCTGGTGCTCGTGCCGGGGGAGTCCGCCGACGACGCCGTCGCCGGGTGCGTGGCCATCGCCACCCGCCGGGCGGCGCTGTTCGGCCGGGCGCCGATGATCCACGACCTCACCGTGGCGTTCACCCTCTGGGGCTTCCTCTCCGAGGCGCCGGCCGAGCTGACCTCGGTCCGCAAGGCCCGCTTCGCGGCGGTCGCCAGCCCGCACCACTACGAGGAGCGCCGGGAGATCGCGGACGCCGTCCCCGACGAGGTGCTGCGGATGCCCCACGGCAAGGTGGCCGAGCTGGTGGAGGCCGACCCCACCCTCGTGCTGAGCTGGCTCGCCGAGCCCGCTCACTGACCGGAGATCCTCAGGAGGCCTTCCGGGCCTTCTTCGCTGCGGCCTTCTTCGTGGCGGTCCGCTTCGCTGCGGCCTTCTTGGCCGTGGCGTTCTTCGCGGCGGCCTTCTTGGCCGCCGTCTTCTTCCGGGTGCCCTTCGTCCCTGCCGCCTTCGTGGCGCCGCCCTTCTTCGCCGCCTTGCCGGCTCCGGCCTTCCTGGGTCCGGCCTTCCTGGCGGGCTTCGTCGTCGCCTTCCTCCGACCGGAGCGGTTGGCGCCGAGGGAGGCCTGGAGCGCCTCCATGAGGTCGAGCACCTTGGCGCCCTCGTCCTCGTCCGGGGCCTCGACCACCACGTCCTCGCCCTCGTCCTTCCTCCTGATGAGGTCCCGCAGCTCCTCGGTGTAGGTGTCGTGGTAGCGCTCGGGCTCCCAGTCGCGGGCGAGAGCGTCGATGATCTGGCGGGCGAGCCCCAGCTCCTTGGGTGCCGGCTTCTCGAGGCGCGTCGGGAGGGCGTCGATGTCGCTGCGGGCCACCACCTCGTCGGCGAAGCGCATGGTGGACATGGCCAGCGCTCCCTCGAACGGGCGCACCGCGGTGAGGTACTGCTTGGTGCGCATCACGACCGTGCCGACGCCCACCCGCTGCTGGTCGATCATGGCGGCCAGCAGCAGGCCGTAGGGCCGGCGGGCCGCCTCGCCGTCCGGGGCCAGCCAGTATGTGTGCTCGTAGAACACCGGGTCGATCTGCTCGAGCGGCACGAAGTCGGTGACCTCGATGGCGCGGGTCGAGGCCGGCCGGAGCTCCTCCAGCTCGTCCTGCTCGAACGTGACGTAACGACCCTTGCCGATCTCGTAGCCGAGCTCGACGTCGTCGCGCTCCACCGGGTCGCCCGAGGCCTCCGAGATCTGCTGGTTCCGGACCCGAGCACCAGAGCCCTTCTCGAGCCGGTGGAAGTGCACCTCGTGGTCGTGGACCGCGGTGTAGGCCTTCACGGGGACGTTCACCAGGCCGAAGCTGATGGACCCGGACCAGATCGCGCGCGCCATGGCCCCCACCTACCCGGCCGGGCCGCGGTGCGTGCCGCCGCTCAGGCGGCGGTGGTGAAGCTGGTGGTGGTCGTGAGGGGAGCGTCCTTCAGGGACTCCTCGACGATCAGGATCGGGGTGCCGGCCGGGAGCATCTCCGCGAGCTGGGTGATCACCTCGTTCTCCAGGCGGATGCAGCCGTTGGAAGCCTGGGTGCCGATCAGCTCGGGCTTGTTGGTGCCGTGGAAGGCCACGACCGGGAGGCCGTTGTCGAACAGGTCGAGGGCCTCGCTGTACCCGTTGGTGGAGAGGATCCACGGCCCGTAGGACCCGTTGGGGTTGCTCTGCGGGATCTTCTCGCTGAGGAAGAACTCGCCGAGCGGCGTGGGCGTGGTGTCCTTGCCGATGACCACGTCGGTCTCCACCACGACCTCGTCGCCGTCGTAGACGGTGAGGTGGCGGTCGGCCAGGGACAGCACCATGCGGTAGGTGGTGGTCGACAGCTCGACGTCGGACGCCTTCACCCACCCGGTGGTGTGGTTCGGGCGGGCCTGGATCAGCACCTTGAGCCACTCACCCCGGTCCTCGAGCACCTGCATCACCAGCGGGTTGTCGAAGTAGGTCGGGTTGTCGAACCGGTAGCCCTCGGGGACCTTGGACACGCCGGCCGAGTTCAGGCCCACGCGGGGGATCGGCAGGTGGGACCCCGGGGGAGGAGCGGTCGTGGTGGTGGTCGGGGCGTCGACCCCCGGTGGGGGATCGGCGAGGACCACGACGTCGGGCACCCTGGCGGTGGCGATGAGCGTCCCCTCCCGCACCTCGCTGGTGGTGGGGGTCGCCTCGGTGGTGCTCGTCCCGGGGGCGGCCTGCGGCTCGTCCTTGCCGCCGCAGGCGGAGACCCCGAGGAGCAGGGCGACGGCCACCAGCAGGCCGAGCAGACGAGCGAATCTCTGGGTGGGTCGATCCTGGCGCATCGGGGCGTGACGGTACCATCGGGCGGGTGACCAACCCCGTCGTACGCGTCCGCTTCGCGCCGTCCCCCACGGGCTACCTGCACATCGGCGGGGCCCGCACCGCGCTGTTCAACTGGCTCTTCGCCCGCCACCACGGGGGTGAGTTCGTCCTCCGCATCGAGGACACCGACGCCGAGCGCTCGAAGCCGGAGCTGATCGACGTCATCTTCCAGACCCTCGAGTGGCTGGGCCTCGAGTGGGACGGCACCCCGGTGCACCAGAGCGAGCGTGGCGACCTCTACCAGGCGGCGATCGACGCCCTCCTGGCGGCGGGCGACGCGTACTGGTGCGACTGCACGCCCGACGCGGTGAAGGCCAGGGCCGAGGCCCGGGGCGGCCCGCCCGGCTACGACGGCCACTGCCGTGACCGGGGCCTGGGGCCCGGCGAGGGGCGCGTCGTGCGCTTCCGGGTGCCCGACGAGGGCACCACCGCGTTCGACGACGTCATCCGCGGCCACGTGAGCTTCGAGAACGCCAACCTCGAGGACTTCGTGATCCTCCGCTCCAACGGCACCCCGATGTTCCACCTGGCCAACGCGGTCGACGACGCCGACCAGGGCATCACCCACGTGGTGCGGGGCGAGGACCTCATCAACGTCACCCCGAAGGTGCTGCTGATCCGGGACGCCCTGGGCACGCCCGGCGAGCTCACCTTCGCCCACCTGCCGCTCATCGTGAACGAGAAGCGCCAAAAGCTCTCGAAGCGGCGCGACGACGTGTCGGTCGGCGACTACATCGACCGGGGCTACCTCGCCGAGGCGATGGTGAACTACCTCGCCACCCTGGGCTGGGGCCCGCCCGACGGCGTGGAGATCCGCCCGCTCCCCGAGATCGTCGACCTCTTCCGCCTCGAGGACGTCAACGCCTCCGGCGCCTTCTTCGACGTCAAGAAGCTCCAGCACTTCAACGGGGAGTACATCCGCGGCCTCTCGGTCAGCCAGTTCGTGACCCGCTCCACCCGGTGGCTCTACGACGACGCCCCCTGGCCGGCGGAGCGCTTCGACGTCGGCGCCTTCGAGGCGATGGCCCCCCTCGTGCAGGAGCGGGTGAAGCTGCTCTCGGAGGTCCCGGGCTACGTCGACTTCCTCTTCCTCCCGGACGCCCCGGTCGACGAGGCCTCGTGGGAGAAGGTGATGGTCAAGGCCCCTGACCTGGCCGCGTCCGTCCTCGACCACGCTCTCGCCGCGTTCGCCGAGTGCCCGTGGGAGGCCGCCCACCTCGAGCCCGCTCTGTTCTCCTACAGCGACGAGCACGGGGTCGCCAAGGGCAAGGTGCAGGCTCCGGTCCGGGTGGCGGTCACCGGCCGCACCGTCGGCCCGCCCCTCTTCGAATCGCTCGAGGTGCTCGGCCGCGACGAGTCGCTCCGCCGCATCACCGCCGCCCGCGCCCGGCTCTGAGCCGCCCGGGTCCGTCATGCTGCGCTGGCTGTTCCGCCTGACGACGGCAGCCGCCGCGATCGTGGTGGTCTACGTCGGCGTCACCTTCGCCCAGGTCTGGTGGGCGTCGCGCCAGGACGACCACCGCACCGCGTCGGCGATCGTGGTGATGGGCGCGGCCCAGTGGAACGGGGTGCCCTCGCCGGTGCTGAAGGGACGCCTCGACCACGCCGCCGAGCTCTACGAGCAGGGCGTGGCGCCCGTGGTGGTGGTCACCGGCGGCAAGCAGGCCGGCGACCGCACCACCCAGGGCATGAGCGGCTACGAGTACCTCCGCGAGGGAGGCGTGCCCGACGAGGCCATCAAGGTGGAGGTGCAGGGCACCAACAGCTTCGAGGAGCTCTCCGCGGCGGCGTTCATCCTCGACCAGGCGGGGATGGGGGAGGACGTCGTGGTGGTGACCGACCCCTACCACGCCCTGCGGGTCGCGGAGATCGCCGAGGAGGTCGGTCTGCGTCCCCGCGTCTCGCCCACCGGGGCCTCGTCGGGGCCGCGGCAGCTGGCTCGCGAGACCGTCGCGGTCTCCTTGGGGCGGCTCGTCGGCTACCGCCGCCTGGCCACCCTGACCTGATGGGCGGGCGATCGATCCGGCGGTTGGTGCACCGCCCCGGAGACCCGTTACGATGACCGACGCCCTTCGGGGGTAGTTCAACTGGCAGAACGCCTGACTCTGGATCAGGAGGTTGGGGGTTCGATCCCTCCCCCCCGAGCACTGGCCACGGGCGCCGGCACCGCCGGCGCCCGTGGCGCGTCCGGGTCCGGGGTCTCGGACGGTGGGGGTCCGACGGTGGTGGCGCCCACCCGCCGGCGCGGTGGGAGGGTCCCTGTCCGTAGGCTGGCGCCATGGACGCCCGCCCTCCCATGCCCTACCGCCGCCTGGGCCGCTCCGGCCTCCAGGTGAGCGCCCTCTCGTTCGGCTCCTGGGTCACCTTCGGTGCCCAGGTCGACACGGGCCTGGCCCGCGACTGCCTGGCCGCCGCCCACGAAAGGGGGGTGAACTTCTTCGACAACGCCGAGAGCTACGCCGCCGGCGAGTCGGAGTCGATCATGGGGGCCGCCATCGAGGCGCTGCGGTGGCCCCGCTGGTCGTACGTGATCAGCACGAAGGTGTTCTGGGGCATCCACGACGCCCCCAACATGCGCAACACCCTGAACCGCAAGTACCTGCTCCAGGCCATCGAGGGCAGCCTCGAACGGCTGCGGCTCGACTTCGTCGACATCCTCTTCTGCCACCGCCCCGACCCGGAGACGCCGATCGAGGAGACGGTGTGGGCGATGCACGACATCGTCGAGCGGGGCCAGGCCCTCTACTGGGGGACCTCCGAGTGGTCCGCCGACGAGATCCGGGCCGCGTGGGAGATCGCCGAGCGCCACCACCTCCGCAAGCCGGTGGTGGAGCAGCCCCAGTACAACCTCCTCGAGCGGCGCCGGGTGGAGGACGAGTACGCCCGCCTCTACGACGACATCGGCCTCGGCCTCACCACCTGGAGCCCGCTGGCCTCCGGGCTGCTCACCGGCAAGTACCTCGACGGCATCCCCGAGGGCAGCCGGGCGGCGCTGCCCGGCTACGAATGGCTGGCCGACCGGCTCACCGACCCCGTCGCCAACGGCAGGGTGCGGCGCCTGGCGGCCGTGGCCGACGAGCTCGGGTGCACCCTCTCGCAGCTGGCCATCGCCTGGTGCGCCGCCAACCCCAACGTCTCCACCGTCATCACCGGCGCCAGCCGGGTCGAGCAGGTGGAGGAGAACCTGGGCGCCCTCGCCGTGCTCGACTCCCTCGACCCCGAGATGCTCGACCGCATCGACGCCGTGCTCGCCGGATGAGCGCCATCCGCTCGCTCTGCGTCTACTGCGGTTCGAAGATGGGCAGCGACCCGGCCCACGCCGAGACGGCCGCCAAGCTCGGCCACCTGCTCGGCTCCAACGGCGTACGCCTCGTCTACGGCGGCGGCGCGGTGGGGCTGATGGGTGTGGTCGCCGACTCGGTGATGGCCGCGGGCGGCGAGGTGCTGGGCGTGATCCCGAAGGGCCTGTTCTCGACGGAGGTGGGCCACACCGGCATCACCGAGCTGGTCGAGGTGCGCTCCATGCACGAGCGCAAGCAGCGGATGGCCGACGAGGCCGACGCCTTCCTCGCCCTGCCCGGCGGGCTCGGCACCCTCGAGGAGCTGGCGGAGATCACCACCTGGGCCCAGCTCGGGATCCACGCCAAGCCCATCGGCGTCCTCGACCTCGACGGGTTCTGGGAGCCCCTGCTCACGTTCCTCGACGGCGCGGTGGAGGCCGGCTTCCTGAAGCCCTCCAACCGCGAGCTCGTCGTGCGCATCACCGACGTCGACGACGTGCTGCGCGCCCTCGGCGAGCGCACCACCCCGACGGTGCCGCCGCTGCTCGGCGCCGACGAGACCTGACCCCTCCAGCCCGCGCGAACCCGCGCCAACCACCCACTGCCTGAGGAGGACACGTGGAGCAGAGGATCCTGGGCCGCACGGGCATGTCGGTCAGCTCGACCTGCCTGGGCACGATGATGCTCGGCGCCATGGGCAACCCCGACCACGACGAGGCGGTGCGCATGATCCACACCGCCCTCGACGCGGGGATCAACTTCGTCGACACCGCCGACGTCTACTCGGTCGGTGAGTGCGAGGAGATCGTCGGCAAGGCGCTGAAGGGGCGACGGGACGACGTGGTGCTCGCCACCAAGTTCGGCCTGCCGGTCAGCGCCGACCCCAACCGCATGGGCGGGTCACGGCGCTGGATCGCCCAGGCCGTGGAGGGCAGCCTGCGACGGCTCGGCGTCGACCACATCGACCTGTACCAGCTGCACCGCTTCGACCCGACCACCGACCTGGAGGAGACGCTCTCGGCGCTCACCGACCTGGTCCACGAGGGCAAGGTCCGGGCCATCGGCTGCTCGACGTTCCCGGCCGACCGCATCGTCGAGTCCCACTGGGTGTCGGAGCGGCGCGGCCTCGAACGGTTCCGCAGCGAGCAGCCCCGCTACTCGATCCTGTCTCGCACCGTCGAGGGCTCGGTGCTGCCCGCGTGCCAGCGCTACGGCATGGGCGTGCTCACCTACGGGCCGCTCAGCTCGGGCTGGCTGTCTGGCCGGGCGGTGCCCCAGGAGGGCCACCGCGCCGCCCAGGCCCCGCACTCCTTCGACCTGTCGCTCCCCGGGAACCAGGCCAAGCTCGAGGCCACCCGTCAGCTCACCGAGCTGGCCGCCGAGGCCGGCATGCCCCTCACCCACCTGGCCACCGCGTTCGTGCGGGCCCACCCGGCCGTGACGTCGGTGATCATCGGGCCCCGCACCCCCGCGCAGCTCGACGACCTGCTGGCCGGAGTCGACGTGGTGCTCAGCGACGACGTCCTCGACCGCATCGACGAGATCGTGCCGCCGGGCGTCGACCTCAACCCGGGCGACACGCGCTTCGCCACCCCGCCGGAGCTGCTCGACCCGCGCCTGCGCCGCCGCTGAGCGGCGTCGCCGGCCAGCGTGACCCCTGGTCCGGGGGCTGTCGTACCCCCTGCGTAGCGTTGTGGGCATGGGATCCGGCGGGGTTTCAGACGAACGGAGCGGGAGGCTGGACGGTCTGGCGGCGGGCTCGACGGCTGCGTTGCGGGTGGGTCCGGTGGCGCGGCCGTTGCTGGGTGTGTTGGCGTCGTTGACCGCGGAGATCGAAGCGGTCGACCCGGCGCAGGTGCCGGCTCGGGACGCAATCGACCTGGTGAAGGTGCTCGATCGCATCTCCCGGGTTGCCGACGCGGCCAAGGCGTTGGCCGCGGGGCGGGTGGCCGAATCGAACCTGTGGCGACGGGCGGGGCATCGGAACCCGGCGACGTGG
>Ga0164243_10006408_pt1 | contig 17820 bp, 20 predicted proteins | sample OricompcompostOP_FD_108781 | JGI IMG/M metagenome (GOLD analysis project Ga0164243, IMG submission 108781) | Organic Plus compost microbial communities from Emeryville, California, USA - Original compost - Organic plus compost (OP) | ecosystem: Engineered > Solid waste > Mixed feedstock >... | reverse complement strand
TGGACAAGCGCGAGTCGTCCTCCAAGCCCGACCGCGGCGTCGTCGCCGTCGAGACCCGCGGCTACAACCAGGACGGCACGCTGGTCTGCGTCTTCAAGCGCAAGGTCATGGTCCCCAAGCAGCCGACCACCCCGTCGGACGATGGCCGCGACCCGGAACGGCCGAGCTTTCCGCAACCGGTGGGCTGAGCCGGCGTACGCCGCTGGACGCAACGGACCAAACTGGGCATATGCTGACCCTGGGAGGTCGACATGCCAAGCCACCCGGTGCCCAGCGGATTCACCAGGGCGGTCAGCCCGTTCACTGCCAGCGAGTGGGAGCTTCTCGTCCGCCTACCCGGCCGGGTGGTGGTCGCGGCCACCAACGCGGGCGTCCCACGCCGTACGGTTGCGGAGGGCCTCGCCGGCCTCGAAGCCATGGCCGCCGGCCGGATCTTCGACAGTGACCTCGTCCGGGCCGTCGTCGCCGGCATCTACGCCGAGAACCTCCAGACCGAGTACCCGACCGGCGCCGCCGACGTGCTGAGCGACTGCCGCACGGCGGCCGAGATCCTGCGCCGGCGCGCCGACCCGGCGGACGGTGCGGCCTACCGGCAGTGGATCCAGTCGATCGCCGCCCGGGTCTGCGCGGGTACGGCGTCCGGCCGCACGCCGGAGCAACTGGGTCCCACGGACCGGCGCTTCCTCGCGGACCTCGGCCACAGCCTGGGCATGCGGTAGCGCCGCGATTTCTGACTTTTCGCTGGTCGGCGCCGCGGCTTGCAATCATGCTCGTACACGTGTTCGAATTGGGTAATGCGTTGGGACAACCTGTCGGTTCTTGCCGAGACAGGCGTTCCTGACGGGGCTGAGGGGCCCCGCCGGGCGGCGCCGGCGACACCACCCCTGCCGCTGGCGCTGCCCGGTGCGGTGGCACGCACCTTCGACACCCCCGGCTTCGCCGGGATGACCTTCTACGAGGTCCGCGCCAAGTCGATCATCAACCGGGTGCCCGGAGCGTCGCGGGTGCCGTTCGAGTGGACGATCAATCCCTACCGCGGCTGCGGCCACGCCTGCGTCTACTGCCTGGCCGGTGACACGCCGGTGCTGATGGCCGACGGCCGCGCCAGGCCGATCCGGGATCTCGCCGTGGGCGACCGGGTCTACGGCACCGTCCGCTCGGGTGCCTACCGGCGCTATGTGGTGACCGAGGTGCGCGACCACTGGTCGACCACGAAGCCGGCGTTCCGGGTGACGCTCGCCGACGGCACGGAGCTGGTCGCGAGCGGTGACCACAGGTTCCTCACCGAGCGGGGGTGGAAGCACGTCACGGGCACGATGGGCGGGCCGGAGCAGCGGCCGCACCTCACCACCGGCAACAAGCTGATGGGCGTCGGCCGGTTCGCGGCGCCGCCGGCCGACACCGCCGACTACCGCGCCGGCTACCTGTGCGGGATGAGCCGGGGCGAGGCGAGCGTGACCGAGCCCGAGGCCCTCGCCCGGACCCGCCGGTTCGTCTGCGAGGTGCCGGGCGACGTGAGCCGCGCCGCGGCGGCCGGCCGCATGGCGGCCCCGGCCACGGTCTCCGACGACTGGCGCAAGGGCTTCCTGGCCGGGGTCTTCGACGCCCAGGGCTCACACGACGGCACCGCGCTGCGGATCGGCAGCATCGACCGCGAGACGATCGACGACACCGCCGCCGCGCTGCGGGCACTGGGTTTCGACTTCGTCGTCCGCCGCAACGGCGGCGCTCGCGGGTGGTATGTCCGGGTCGTCGGCGGCCTCGCCGCGCGGCTGCGGTTCCTGCACACCACCGACCCGGCAGCCACCCGGAAGCGGTCGATCGAGGGCATGGCGCTCAAGTCCAACGTGCCGCTCGACGTGGTCAAGGTCGAGCCGCTGGGCTTCGACATACCGATGTACGACATCACCACCGGCACCGGCGACTTCATCGCCAACGGCGTGGTCAGCCACAACTGCTTCGCGCGCAACACGCACACCTATCTGGACCTCGACGCCGGCCAGGACTTCGACCGCAAGGTCATCGTCAAGGTCAACGCCGGCGAGCTGGTCCGCAAGGAGCTGGGCTCCCGCCGGTGGCGCGGCGACCACATCGCGATGGGCACCAACGTCGACGTCTACCAGCGCGCCGAGGGCCGCTACCGGTTGATGCCGCAGATCCTGGCGGCGCTGCGCGACTTCGCCAACCCGTTCTCGATCCTGACGAAGGGCACGCTGATCCTGCGCGACCTCGACCTGCTCCGCCAGGCCGCGGCGGTCACCCGCGTCGGCCTGTCGTTCTCGATCGGCTTCGTCGACGAGTCCCTGTGGCGCCGTGTCGAGCCGGGCACGCCGAGCCCCCGCCGCCGCCTCGACGCGGTGCGAACCCTGACCGACGCGGGCTTCGAGGTCGGCGTCCTGGTCGCCCCGATCCTCCCGGGCCTGACCGACGACGAGGAATCCATCGACCGCACGGTCGCGTCCATCGCGGCCGCCGGCGCGACCGCCGTCACGGGCATCCCGCTCCACCTGCGACCCGGGGCCCGCGAGTGGTACGCGCGCTGGCTGGCCCGCGAACACCCGGCGCTGGTGCCGCGCTACAAGGAGCTGTACCGCGGCGGGTCATACCTCCCGAAGGACCACCAACGAGAGATCACCGCCCGCGTACGGCAGGCGGCCCGCCGCCACGGCCTCGAACGGCCGGAGCCGGGCGGGACCCGCCAGATCCCGGAGCCGCCGCCACCCCAGGCGGAGCAGCTCACCCTCCTCTGAGCCGCCGCCCTCCACCGGCCGGTTCGGCGCCAGGAGGGCGACAACCACCGCGACGGCTGCCCTCGGCGGTCTACCGGACCCGTCGGACCGCCTGCCGGTGTCGTCGTGGCCGGAGTCCACGGCGCTGAGGATCGTGGCGGTCGACCACGATGACGTCGTAGTTCATGCCGCCGACTTCTTGTGCGGGGTGCGGTCGGCGGGCCGGCCGGACACCGGGGCCCGCCCACGCCGCAACACCCCGACCCCAACGGCGACGCACCGACAAGGTCACCCAACCCCGCGACCCTGACCGGGCGAGGGGATGGGTGAGCAAGCCCTCCGTCGGTTCCCCGGCGTGCGGCCACCCCCGGCCCGGGAGGGACGGGGGTGGCCCACGGGAGGGGAGGCGGGGTCAGTCGTCGTCGGAGCCGTGGCCCCCGCGGTTGCCGCCCTTGTCGTCGTCGGCGTCGTGGGTGGCGGGGTCGTCCGAACCGCCGCGGCCGCGGCGGTCGTCGTCATCGTCGTCATCGTCGTCGCCGCGACGGCCGTCGTCGTCGCGGGCGTCGTCGTCGTGGCGGTCGTCGCGGGCATCGTCGTCGCGGCGGTCGTCGCCGGCGTCGTCGTCGTGGCGGTCGTCGCGGGCGTCGTCGTCGCGGGTGTCCGTGTCGGACTTCACGATCCTGCCCGTGGCGCGGTCCACGTAGATGTCGTGTTCCACGCCGGACTTGACGATCTCGATCTTCCAGGTCGAGAAGCCGTGCTCGAACTCCGACTCGATCTCGGTGACCGTGCCGCCTCCGGTGCGGGCGAGGGCGATCTCCGCCGCCTTCTCGGCCGTGAGCCGGTCCGCGGACATCGGCGGTGTCGTGCTGGTCGCCGGGTCCGTGGGGGTCGCGGCGTCGGTCGGGAGTGGGGTGTCGTCCGTCGTGGGTGTCGGCTCGGCGGTCAACGCGGCGCCGAGGCCCGTCAGCGGCCGTGCCTCGCCGCCGGCGCCGCGGGTCGCGGCGTATGCCGTGCCGGTGACGGCCAGGGCCGCGACGCCGGCCGCGGCGATGATCGCTGGGATGCGCTTCATGGTTCGTACCTCCGTATCGACGTGATACTCAGGAGGTTCGCGCGGAGCCGGATAGCGGCGCGCTGTCCGACCACTAAGGACGGGTTAAGGGCGGGCCCAGCCGCAGGGAGACGACCGCGCCACCGCCCGGATTGTCCGCGATGTGGAGGTCGCCGCCGCTGGCCACGGCGGCGCGGCGGGCGATGTCCAGGCCGAGGCCCGTCGAGCCCGCGTGGCTCACGCCGCGCTCCACCACGCCGGCGCCGAAGCCCGGGCCCGCGTCCGACACCGTCAACACCACGAAGCCGTCGCGCGGCGCCAACGCGACGGCGAACGGCACCCCATCGTCGGTATGCGCGAAGACGTTGCCCAGCAACGCGTCCACCGCCGCCGCCAGGGAGTCCGCCGCCGCGCCTACGGGCAGTGGGCCGTCCGCCAGCGAGAGGCGTACCGCCCGGCCCGTGTCCTCGGCCAGCACCGACCAGAACTCGACCCGGTCCCGCACCACAGCCGCCGCGTCGCACGCCGCGCCGGCCGCCGGCTCGTGCCGCCACCTCGCCTGCCGGATCAGCCCCGTCACCGCCCGCTCCACGGCGTCGACCCCGGCCGCCAGGCGTGCCCGCTCCGCCGGCACCGACAGCGCCTCGACCTCGAGCCGCAGCGCGGTGAGCGGCGTACGCAACCGGTGCGACAGGTCGGCCACCTGTTCACGCTCCTCGCGCAACAGCACCTGGATCCGCTCCGCCAGGTGGTTGAGGGCCCCGGCCACCTCCCGCAGCTCCGGCGGACCGGCCGGCACCTCGGCCCGCGCACCCAACTCCGCGCGCGCCAGCCGGTGCGACACCGCCGACAGGTCGCTGATCGGCCGCACCAGGCTGCGGGCCAACCGGTCCGCGACGACCAGCCCGACCACGACGAGCACGAGGCCCAGCGCCGCGAGCACCAGCCAGGCCCGCGCCACCCCGGCCCGCACGTCAGACCTTGGTACGACGGTCCGCACCACCGTCGTACCCTCCGGCCGCCCGACCGCGATCACGATCTCCCGCCCACCGTCGAGATCGGCGGTGAGGCTGGTCCCGGTAGCCGCCAGCGCCACGGCCGGGGTCCGCTCCGCCGCCGCGCCGAGCACCGACCCGTCCGGCAGGAACACCGACACGGGCCGACCCGAGGTGGCGACCAGCTGCTCGACCGTGAGGCGGATCCCGTCGACGTCCGCCGTACCCACGACCGGCACGATGCCCTGCAGATCGGCCGTCGCCCGGGCCGTGGCGCGGTCCTCGGCGACCCCGCGCACGAGCAACGCCAGCGGCACGAGGAACGCGATCAACGTCAGCGACGTCGTGGCCGCCACCAACAGCGCGAGCCGCCTCCTCACGGCCCGCCCTCGGGACCACCGGCCGGCGCCGGCGCGGACACACCACTCTGCGTCAGGGAACCGTCCGCCGGTGCGGGGGCGGCGAGGCGGACGCCGACGCCGCGGACCGTGTGCAGGTAGCGCGGTGCCGCCGCCGTCTCGCCGAGCTTACGGCGGAGCCACGACAGATGCACGTCGACGGTCTTGTCGGCACCGCCGTACGGGATCTGCCACACCTCCGTCAGCAGTTCCCGCTTCGTGACCACCTCACCCGGACGGGTGGCCAGGTAGTGCAGCAGGTCGAACTCGCGGGGCGTCAGGTCCAGGGGCGTGCCGTCCAGACGTACCGCGTGCGATCTCGGGTCGATCTCCAGCGCGCCGACGACGATGGTCTCGTCGGCGGCGGCCGGTGACCCCCCTCGGCGCAGCACCGCCCGCACGCGGGCGTCGAGCTGGGCCGCCGTGAACGGCTTGACGACGTAGTCGTCGGCACCCGCGTCGAGCACCCGCACGATCTCCGACTCGTCGTCGCGCGCCGTGGCGACGATCACCGGCACCTGGCTGACCGCCCGCAACATCCGCAGCAGCTCCCGCCCGTCGACGTCCGGCAACCCCAGATCGAGGACGACGAGGTCGGGCCGCTCGTCGAGGGCCGCCCGCAGCCCCTCCATCGCGGTCGGGGCGGACGCCACCGCGTGCCCGCGCTCGCGCAGCGCACGCAGCAGCGGCGTGCGGATCGCGGGGTCGTCTTCGATGAGCAGCAGACGCGGCACAGGTGGCACCGTATCCCGCCGCGGCCCGCGCCACCGGCGGCCTTAACCCTCCCTTAGCGTCCGCCGGTGCCGGCCTTAGCGTCGCACCGGGCATAGTCGTCACATGGCCCGCCGGAGTTTCGCCGTCGCCGGATGGCTCGCCGCCGTCGTCCTCGCGACGCTCGTCGGCATGGCCGCCATCCGGCTGCTCGGCGACAGCATCGCCCCGACGCCGGGTGGTGTCCGCAGCCAGGACGACATCGCGCGGGAGCTGCGGGAACTGGCGGCGACGCCGACCGCCGGGCCGGCGACCCCGACCGCGCCGCCACCCGCGACGACGAGCCCGGCACACACCCCGAACCGGAAGACCTTCGCCAGCCCCGGCGGTTCGATCTTCGCCCGGTGTGACGGCGACGCGGCCTACATCGACTCGTGGACACCCAACCAGGGGTACGCGCTCCGCGACGTCGACGAGGGCCCGGACCACGAGGCGGAGGCGAAGTTCGTGGGCCGGGGCGGCAGCTTCGAGATCAAGATTCGGTGCGTCGACGGGCGGCCTGTCCAGGTGCCGGACGACGACGACTGAACGGGTACGCTGCCGCCCATGCGCCACCAGCGATGGCTGCTCGCCGCGATGGCCCTCGGTGTCGCGTGGGGAGCGGCGGCCGTCGCGTTCGACGTCCCGGTCCTCGCCCTGGACCTCCTGCTCCACCTCGGCCCCACGCTGGCCGGCGTCGCGGCGTTCGTGACCCTGATCGGCTGGCGTCCGGCGGGCCCGGCGACGTTCACGGTGGAAGACGACGCGTTCGTCGCGCCGGTCAACGCGCGCCGGACCGTCGAGATCGCCGCCCTGATCCTCGTCGTGACGTCGCAGGCGGCCCTGGCGATCGAGGGCGGCGGGCTCGTCGACACGCTCCTGCCGGCCGTCCTGGCACTGGTCGCCGCGGTGCCGCTGGCCCGGTCGCTGCGGGTGCCGGGCCAAGTCGAGCTGCGGCCTTCGGGGCTGCGGGTGCCGGGCCGGTGGCGCGCGGTCGACGTGCCGTGGGAGGCCCTGCGTCCGGGCACGCCGTGGGCGCCGCGGCTGCGTACCCAGCGGCTCGACCTGGTCGTCGCCACCGGCTACCTGGTGCTGCCGCCGAGCGAGCGGCGCGCCGTGCTCGGCGTACCCATCGACGTGCTGGACGTCCATCCGTGGTTCCTCGCCGACGCGGTCCGCTACTACGTCGCCCACCCGGAGCACCGGGCCGCCATCGGGCGGCGGGCGGAGCTGGAACGGCTGACGCTCCGGCTTCGCGACGGCGGCGCACCGCCGGCCCTGCCGCCGGGACCGGCCGTGGTGCGCCAGCCGCGGCCGTCGCCACGGCAGTCCCCGGCCGGCCACCGGAGATAGAGTTTCGGCGTGCGTGATGCTCAGCAGCTCCTCGCCGACGCCAAGGTGATCGCGGTCGTCGGTGCCTCCCGTGATCCGCGCAAACCCGCCCACACGGTGCCGCTGCAGATGCAGCGCTACGGCTGGCGGATCATCCCGGTGAACCCGCACGTCGACGAGCTGTTCGGCGAGAAGGTCTACCGCTCCGTCGGCGAGATCCCGTTCCCGGTCGACCTGGTCAACGTGTTCCGTCCGGCGGAGGACGCCGTCGAGGTGGTGCGGGAGGCGGTCGCCGCCGGGGCCCCGGCCGTCTGGCTCCAGCTCGACATCGTCTCCCCGGAGGCGCGGCGGATCGCCACCGAGGCCGGCATCGACTACGTCGAGGACCGCTGCCTGGCGGTCGAGCGCGCCGTCGGCAACCTGTCGAAGCTCTGACGATGGACGTCGCGGCGCTGGTCGACTCGCTGGAACGCGACGGGGTGGGCCTCGCCGACACCGCCGCCCGCGCCGGGCTCGACGCGCCGGTGCCGACCTGTCCCGGCTGGGACGTGCGCGACCTGCTCGTCCACATCACCGGGGTCCACCGCTGGGCTCGCTCCTATGTGGAATCGGGCCGCTCCGAGCCGTGGAGCGGCGACGACGAGGCGGCGTTCTTCACCCCGGCCGGCGACCCGGTCGACGGATACCGCACCGCACACCGGGAACTGGTCGACACGCTGCGCGCCGCCGACCCCGCGACGGCGTGCTGGACGTTCCTGCGGGCCCCGAGCCCGCTGGCGTCCTGGGCCCGCCGCCAAGCGCACGAGACCGCCATCCACCGAGCCGACGTCACCCTCGCCGGCGGCGGCCCGGTGCCGGCGTGGGACCCGGCGTTCGCGGCCGACGGGATCGACGAGCTGCTGCGCGGCTTCTTCGCCCGGCGCCGCGGCCGGCTGGTCGCGGACCCGCCGACGAGCATCGCGGTGGTGCCCGACGACGCCGACATCCGCTGGCTCCTGCGCATCCGCCCGGACGGCCGCGAGACGACGCTCGGCCCCGGCGAGGCCGACCTCACCGCCACCGGCCCGGCCAACGCCCTCTACCTGCTGCTCTGGAACCGCGGGGACCAGTCCGCGGTCCGCCTCGACGGCAATCTCCGGGCCCTCGACCTCTGGAAACGCCTCGCCCACGTCACCTGGGACTAGATGCGGTACTCCTTCAGCAGGCCGCGCGAGATGATCGTTTTCTGGATCTCGGACGTGCCCTCGCCGATCAGCAGGAACGGCGCCTCGCGCATCAGCCGCTCGATCTCGGCCTCCTTGGAGTAGCCGAAGCCGCCGTGGATCCGGAACGACTCCTGGACCACCTCGGCGCAGTACTCCGAGGCCAGCAGCTTCGCCATCCCGGCCTCGACGTCGTTGCGGGCACCCGAGTCCTTGAGCCGGGCCGCGTTGACCATCAGGGCGTGCGCGGCCTCGATCTTCGTGCCCATCTCGGCGAGCTTGAACGCGATCGCCTGGTGCCTGGCCAGCGGCTGGCCGAACGTCTGCCGCTGCTGCGCGTACGCCACCGCGAGCTCGAAGGCCCGGATCGAGATGCCGCACGCGCGGGCCGCCACGTTGACCCGGCCCACCTCGATGCCGTCCATCATCTGGTAGAAACCGCGGCCGACACCGGACGGGCCACCGAGCACCGCCGACTCCGGCAGCCGCACGCCGTCGAGCACCATCTCCGTGGTCTCGACGCCCTTGTAGCCCATCTTCTCGATCCGGCCGGGGATCGTCAGGCCCGGGGCCGTCTCACCGAAGCCCGGCTCCTTCTCGACCAGGAACGTCGTCATCCCGCCGTACCCGGCGTCCGGGTCGGTCTTCACCAGCGTCGCCACCACGCCCGCGTACGCGCCGTTGGTGAGCCACATCTTCTGCCCGTCGAGCACGAAACCGTCGCCGTCGCGCCGCGCGCGGGTCCGGATCGCCGCCACGTCCGAGCCCGTCCCGGGCTCCGACATCGAGAACGCGCCGCGCAGTTCGCCGGACGCGAGCCGCGGCAGCAGGGCCGCCTTCTGCTCCGCCGAGCCGTGTTGGGACACCAGGTACGCCACGATGAAGTGCGTGTTGACGATGCCCGAGATCGACATCCAGCCGCGCGACAGCTCCTCCACCACCAGCGCGTACGTCAACAGCGACTGACCGAGACCGCCGAACTCCTCGCTGATCGTCAGCCCGAACAGCCCCATCTCCCGCATCCCGTCCACAATGTCCGACGGGTACTCGTCCGCGTGCTCCAGCCGCTGGGCGTTCGGGATGATTTCCTTGTCGACGAACTCGCGGACGGTGTCGAGAATCGACCGCTGCACGTCGGTGAGGCCGGGAGTCTGAGCCAGTCGCGCCATGACGTAGATCTTCCCCTGGTACGGGCCGCACCGGGTGAGAAATCCGTCACGGCGTTTAGTACCGTGCCGGGGACGATTCAGGAGAGTGACGATGACCTACCCACCGCCCGGCAACCCGAGCGATCCGTACCAGCCCGGCCAGCCGTACGACCCGACCGCGCCGCCGAGCCAGCCGTCCTACGGCGACCCCTACGCGCCGCCCCCGGCCACGGGCTCGCCGGCCGCTCCCTACCAGCCGCCGGTCTCCGGCTCCCCGTCGTCGCCCTACCCGCCGCCGGCGTCCGGGCAGCCGACCTCGGGCCAGCCCGACCCGTACGGCGCGACCTACGGCCAGCAGCAGTACCCGGCCTACGGCCAGCCCGCCTACGGCCAGCCCGCGTACGGTCAGCCCGGCTACGGTCAGCCCGGCTACGGCGCGCCGGCACCCGGCACGAACATCATGGCGATCCTCTCGCTGGTCTTCGCCTTCGTCTTCGCGCCGGCCGGCATCGTGCTCGGCCACATCGCCAAGAAGCAGCTGGCCACCTCCGGCGAGGCCGGCGGCGGCCTGGCGACCGCGGGCCTGGTGCTGAGCTACATCTTCACCGGCCTCGCCGTGGTCGCCTGCTGCGGCAGCATCGCGCTGAGCATCTTCAGCGCCAACGCCGCCTCGACGTACTAGGCCCTAGCGGAACTGCGCTTCCCGGACGCTGTTGCCGCCGTCCACGACCAGCATCTGGCCGGTGATGTACGACGCGGCCGGGGAGCACAGGAACGCGATCGCCGCAGCCACCTCGTCCGGGGTCCCGGGGCGGCCGATCGGTGTGCCGAGGCCCTGCTTGAGTTCGGTGACGGTCGACGCGGCGGTGTAGATCGTGCCCGGCGCCACCGCGTTGACGGTCACGCCGTCGGCCACCATCTCCATGGCGAGCGCACGGGTGAGACCGATCACACCCGCCTTGGCCGCCGCGTACGCGGCCTCGGTCGGCAGCGCGTTGACGGGGCCGGCGGTGGCCGACAGGTTCACGATGCGGCCCCACCCGCGCTCGGCCATGCCGCCGATGAAGGCCCGGCTGCACAGGAACGCGGTCGTCAGGTTCCGGTCGATCTCGGCGCGCCACTCGTCGAAGCTGAGCTGGGCCACCGGCCGCAGCACCTCGGGGCTGGCCCGGCTCGCCAGGCCCGCGTTGTTGACCAGCACCTCGACGTCGCCGAGCTGCTCGGTGACCGCGTCCGCGAGCGCGCCGACCTCGGCCTCGTCGGTGAGGTCGGCGACGAAGCCGGTGGCGCCGAGCTCGGTGGCCCGCTCGTGGATGCGGCGCGTGGTCGACACGATCGCGACCCGGGCCCCGAGGTGGCGCAGGCGGCGCGCGGTCGCGTACCCGATGCCGTCGGGGCTTCCGGCGCCGGTGACCAGGGCGACCCGGCCGTCGAGCCGGACGGTGGTCAGCCCGTCGTCGGCCTGCGTGTCGATTCCCATGCGTGAGATCTTGCCCGCTCGTGTCCACCCGGGCAACGAGATGCCCACGCGCGGGGCCGTCGACCGTCGCGCGGGGCGGCTACCCTGAGCGGCGCAGTCCGCCGCGATCACCGGAGACCCACGATGACCGATCCGAGTCCCTATGCGCCGTGGGACCCGAACAACCCCGCGCCGGTCCAGCCGAGCACACCACCGGCGTACCCGCAGCCCGCGGCCTATCCGCAGCCGGCCGCCTATCCGCAGCCCGGCGACGCCTATCCGGCGGGCGGCTACGTCGCGCCGGCGGCCGCCTACCAGCCCGGTTACGCCGGCTACCCCTACCCGCCGCCGGTCAAGACCAACACGCTCGCCATCGCCGCGATGATCTGCTCGCTGGCGGGGATAGCGACCTGCATCAGCGCGCCGGTCGGCGCCATTCTCGGCCACATCGCCCGCAAGCAGATCCGCGAGCGCGGCGAGGCCGGCGGCGGCATGGCGCTCACCGGCATCATCGTCGGCTGGATCCTCACCGCGGGCCTGCTGGCCTACATCGCGTTCGTGGTGATCGCCATCATCCTGGCGGCGCGGGACGGCGCCTTCGAGGACCCGTACGCGATGATGGGCCTGCTCCTTCCCCGCTCGATAGGCTGATACGGAACCCTCGCGCGCAGACCGAGGAGAACCAGCGTGGAAGACGCCACCGGCCGCGTCGTCGTGGTCACCGGTGCGAGCTCCGGCATCGGGCTCTCGGCCGCCGTCGCGCTGGCCCGGCGCGGCGACCATGTCGTGCTCGTCGGCCGCGACCCGGCCCGCCTCAGCACGGCCGCCTCCGAGGTCCGGGACGCGAGCGGCGCGCTGCCGCCGACGTACCGCGCCGACTTCGCCGCCCTCGACGACGTCCGCACCCTTGGCGAGGCGCTGCGCGCCGACTACGACCGGATCGACGTGCTGGCCAACAACGCCGGCGCGATCGTCACCCACCCGGCGACCACCGTCGACGGCTTCGAGCTGTCGATCCAGGCCAACCACCTGGCGCCGTTCCTGCTCACGAGCATGCTGCACGACCGCGTGACCCGCACGGTCGTGACCGCGTCCGACGCGCACCGCTTCGGCGCCCTCGACCCGCAGGACCTCAACCGGCCACTGTCGCGCTACGGCGCCATGCGGGCGTACGGCACGAGCAAGCAGGCCAACATCCTCTTCGCGGCCGAGGCCGCCCGGCACTGGCCCGGCATGCTGGCGGTCTCGTTCCACCCGGGCGGCGTCCGGACCCGGTTCTACAGCGACAACCGCCTGATGGCCTGGGGCATCCGGCACGCCTGGTTCCTGCGCACGCCGGAGCAGGGTGCCGAGACGCTGGTGTGGCTCGCCACCACCGACCCGGCGCGGCTGGTCAACGGCGGCTACTACCACGACAAGAAGCTCCGCCGCCCCGCCGCGAAGGCCGCCGACCCGGCCCTCGCCGCCACCCTGTGGAAGGCCAGCGAAGCGGCCGTCGGCCTGCTCTAGGGCAGCGCGCCAGCGGTTTCCGCGAGGGCACGCGCGCGTTCGCGGCGGCCGGCACGGGCCCCGCCGAGGACCACGATCGCCACGCCGGCGAGGAGCAGGGCGAGGCCCGGCAGCGTCGCGATCCGCGGTGCCTGGCCGAGCCAGACCCACGCGATCAGGGCCGCGCCGGGGACCTCCAGCAGGATCAGCACGCTGATCGTCGTGGCGGCGACCCGGCGCAGCGCGTAGTTGAACAGCGTGTGCCCGAGCAGCTGGGCACCGGCCACGAGGCCCAGGATCGCGAGCCACGTGGTGGCCGGGTAGCCGCCGAGGTCGAAGCCCGCGACGAGGCAGACCCCGAGCAGGATCACCGCACAGACCCCGTAGCAGATCGACGCGTACGTCGTCGTGCTGAGCGTCACCCGGGCCCGCTCGCCCAGCGCCGTGTACGCCGCACCCATCACCGCCCCGGCCAGGGCGAGCAGGTCGCCGGCGACCGCCCGGGCGGAGACGCCGAAGTCGGCACCGGTCGCGAGGACCGCGCCGAGCACGGCGACGCCGATGCCCACCCAGGTCACCAGCCGCAGCCGCCGCCCCTGGGCCACCGCGATCAGCCCCTGCCACACCGGCTGGGTGGCGACCAGCGCGGTCGACGCCGCCACGGTCGTCAGCCGCACGCTCGGCATCCAGGTCGCGAAGTGCCCGGCCAGGGCGACGCCCGCGAGCACGCAGAACAGGCCCTCGCGCCGACGCATCGCGGCGAGTTCGCGGCGGCGGGCGACCAGCGAGAACGTGCCGAGGACCCCGACCGCGAGCGCGTTGCGCCAGAACGCGATGGCCAGCGCCGGTGCCGCCGCGGCGAACGCGATGAGCGGGCCGGACGTCGCCACGGCGAGGACCGCCACGGTGAGGGCGAGCGAGGCGACGGGGTCGATCGAGGGGCGGTGCACAAGGCTCCTTCATCACTTTTTGCTGCTATCCGACTACGGTTGGTCGATCGACCGATAGGACTGATGATCCATCGCGGATAGGCTCGCCCGGTCTTCGCCAACCTGCCCCCAGGTCATGCCATGGAGGCTGATGCCGCATGCCCCATTTCCGCGCGGTCGTGTTCGACTTCTTCGGCACTCTCACCCGACCGGTCCGCCGCGGCCCCGACCACCTCGCGATCGCCCGCATCCTGGGATGCGACCCGGCGACCATGATCGCGCTGCTCGACGCGTCGTACTACCGGCGCGCGAGCGGCGACCTCGGCTCCGCCGAGGACAACCTGCGCTGGATCGCCGCCAAGGCCGGCGCGACGCCGTCCGACGCCGACATCCAGCTGGCGCTGGCCAGCCGCATGCGGGCCGTCCAGCACGACACCGAACTGCGGCCGGAGGCCGTCGCCGTGCTGTGGGCCCTGCGGCTGCGCGGGTTGCGCACGGCCGTGCTGAGCGACTGCACCCACGAGCTGCCCGCGCTGATGCCGCGGCTGCCGATCGCGCCGCTCCTCGACGCCACGGTGTTCTCGGTGGAGGAGGGTGTCTGCAAGCCGGACCCCGGCATCTACCGCTCGGCCTGCGAGCGGCTGGGCGTGCCGCCGGACGAGTGCCTCTACGTCGGCGACGGCGGCAGCCGCGAGCTGACCGGCGCGTCCGCGGTCGGCATGACGGCGGTCCGGCTCGCCGCCCCGGACCTCGCCGACCACCTGGTCTTCGCGGCCGACGTCGACTGGCGCGGCGCCACCATCGACGAGCTGGTCGGCGTGCTCGACGTCGTCGACCATGGCCTGCGGGCCCCGGTCCCGGGCAGGATGAGGGCATGACCGAGCACGTCGTGGAAGAGGCGATCAGGAAGGCGGCGATCGCCTGGGTCTCCGTCGACGGCAACCCGCCGCGCGGGCTCTGGTGCGTGCCCGTCGACGGAGCGCTCTACGTCGTCAGCGGCTACGGCGAACAGTCGGCCCCCGGGCTCGCCGGCGCCGCGTCCGCCGAGGTCACGCTCCGCGGCGACCACGGCGGCCGGATCGTCACCTTCACCGCGGACGTACGCCGGGTCGAGCCCGGTGACGACGAATGGAACGCGGTCGCGCCGCAGGTCGGCGCGAAGCGGCTCAACGCGCCGGGCAGCACGGAGGCGCTGCTGGAGCGCTGGGCGATGGACTGCACGCTCAGCCGCCTGTCGCCGGCCGAGGGGGTGCCCGCGGTGACCCGGCCCGACCTGCCGGACGGCAGCCTCGCCGAGCCGCCCCGGGAGACCCCGGCCAGCCGCGCCACCCGCAAGCCGTTCCGCCTGCACCGGGTCCGCGGCCGCTGACGGTCAGCCGACGAACGGCGGGACGGCGATCTCGCCCCTGGCCACCGGCACCACGTGGCCGGTCACCCGCGCGGTCACCGCGGCGCCGGCCGCGGCCGTCACCACGCACTCCAGTGTGGACGGTCGGTGCAGCTCGGCACCCTGGTGCACGGTGTAGGCCGACTCGCCCTCGGGCGGCAGGAGCCCGCCGGCGACGAGCCACACCCCGAGGCCGAGGGCGGCCGAGCCGGTCGCGGGATCCTCCGGCACCGCGAGCCCCGGGCAGAAGACCCGGACATGGGCGGTACGCGTCGCCGCGTCCCAGGCGAACACGTCGATGCTGTCGTCGATGGCGGCGTCGGCGGCCACCGGGTCGACGCGGGCCCGGGCGACGGCGTCCGGTCGTACCGGGAGGAACGGGAACGCGAGGCCGCAGCCGGCGACGCGGGGCGGCGCAGCGGGGTCGAGGTCCGCCGCCGTCAGGCTCACCGCGGCCAGCAGCGGCCCGGGGTCGAGCGGCTCCCCGACGGTCGGCGTGCCGCCGGTGAGCGTCGCCGCCGAACCGGACACCTCCACCGGAAGCAGACCCGCGCCGCACTCCTGCACGACCGGCCCGGCCGGGAACAGCCCCCGCGCGCTGGCGGTGACGGCCGCTCCCACGCTCGGGTGCCCGGCGAACGGCAGCTCGCTGTTGGGCGTGAAGATCCGCGCGCGGTACGTCGCCGCGGTGCCCGGTGACGGCGGCAGCACGAACACGGTCTCGGAGAGGTTGAACTCCCGCGCCAGTGCCTGCATCTGCGCACCGGCCAGATCCTCGGCCCCGAACACCACCGCCAGCGGGTTCCCGGTGAACGGCCGGTCGGTGAAGACGTCGACGATCTCGTACGGCACGCTCGTCATGCGCTAGAGCGTAGGCAATTAGTCTTGTGAGGTGACGACGGCGCGGGTCTACATCGCCAGGCTCGCCGGCCTTCCGGTCTACGACCCCAACGGTGACCAGGTCGGCCGGGTGCGCGACGCCGTCGCCCGGCTGCGGACCACCAACCGCCCGCCGCAGGTGGTGGGGCTCGTCGCCGAGATGCCGCTGCGCCGCCGCATCTTCCTGCCGATCGGCCGGTTCACCTCCATCGACGCGGACTCGGTGGTGCTCAGCACCGGCACGCTCAACCTGCGCCGCTTCGAGAAGCGGCCCAACGAGCTGCTGGTGCTCGAAGACCTCCTGGACCGCCGGGTGACGATCGTGCCCGACAACACGCCGGCCATCGTGGTCGACCTCGCGATGGAGGTCAACCGCGTCGGCGAGTGGTCGCTGGCCCGGGTCGCCGTCCGCGCGCAGACCCGCCGGCTCACCCGCCGCGGCCAGCTCGTCGAGCTGGAGTGGGACCGCGTGCAGGGCCTGATCGGGCTGGCCGACACGCAGGGCACCGCCGGGCTCCTGGCCGTCCTCGAACGGATGCGGCCGGCCGACCTCGCCAACGCGCTGCAGGAGATGCCCGACGGTCGGCGCAACGAGGTCGCCGCGGCCCTCGACGACGAGCGGCTGGCCGACGTGCTCAGCGAGCTGCCGGAGCACGACCAGGTGGAGATTCTGGCCGCGCTCGGGCAGGAGCGCGCCGCCGACGTGCTGGAGGAGATGGACGCGGACGACGCCGCCGACCTGCTCGGCGAGCTGTCCGGGCCGGAGCGGCAGGCGCTGCTCGACCTGATGGAGCCCGACGAGGCCGAGCCGGTCCGGCAGCTGCTCAAGTACGCCGCCGGCACCGCGGGCAGCGTGATGACGTCCGAGCCGGTGATACTGACGCCGGACACGACGGTGGCCGAGGCGCTGGCCCGCATCCGCGAGCCGCAGCTCTCCCCGGCGATCGCGGCCCAGGTGTTCGTGGCGCGGCCGCCGATGGCGACGCCGACCGGCAAGTATCTCGGCATGGTCCACTTCCAGAAGCTGCTCCGCGAGCCACCGTCGGAGATCCTGGGCGGCGTCGTCGACAACGGCATCAACCCGCTCCGCCCCGAGACACCGCTGATCGAGATCACGCGACAGATGGCGACGTACGACCTGGTGGCCATGCCGGTGGTGGACGCCAACAACCGGCTGGTGGGTGCGGTCACGGTCGACGACGTGCTCGACCACTCGCTGCCGCCGGACTGGCGCGACCTCGGTGTGCCGGACGAGGTGACCGTCGCCGGCGGGCCGGCGGGTGGCGCGGACGTGGACGGACGGCGGGCCGATGGCTGAGCCGCGGCGGGGCGGCCGGCTCGACCTGCCGCGCGAGCCGCGCCGGATCAAGCTCCCCCGGTTCGACCCCGAGGCGTTCGGCCGCTGGTCGGAGTCGATCGCCCGGTTCATGGGCACCGGCAAGTTCATCGTCTACATGACGGTGGTGATCACGCTCTGGCTCGGCTGGAACACGCTGGCACCCCGGGACTGGCGGTTCGACCCGTACACGTTCACGTTCCTCACGCTCATCCTGTCGTTGCAGGCCTCGTACGCCGCGCCGCTGATCCTGCTCGCACAGAACCGCCAGGCCGACCGCGACCGGCTCGCGATGGAGGAGGACAGGCGGCGGGCGACGATGCAGAAGGCCGACACGGAATACCTGTCGCGGGAGATCGCCTCGCTGCGGATCGCGGTGGGCGAGGTCGCGACGCGCGACTTCCTCCGCTCCGAGCTCGGGCGGCTGGCCGAGGAGCTGGACGACCGGCAACGCCGGAAGAAGCGCCGCCCGAGGGTGCCGGAGGCCGACGACACCGTCGACAGCGACGCCCCCTGAGCACGACGGCCGGCGCGACATAGAGTTGCAGCATGTCCGCACCTGCCACCTCCATCGAGGAAGCCGTCCAGGCGGCCCTCGCCACCGTCGACGACCCGGAGATCCGCCGCCCGATCACCGACCTGGGCATGGTGAGGTCGGCGGTGGTCGGCGACGAGGGAATTGTCCGGATCGAGCTGCTCCTGACGGTCGCCGGCTGCCCGCTGCGGGACAAGCT
>Ga0164243_10006407_pt1 | contig 17821 bp, 18 predicted proteins | sample OricompcompostOP_FD_108781 | JGI IMG/M metagenome (GOLD analysis project Ga0164243, IMG submission 108781) | Organic Plus compost microbial communities from Emeryville, California, USA - Original compost - Organic plus compost (OP) | ecosystem: Engineered > Solid waste > Mixed feedstock >... | reverse complement strand
GCAGAACGCGAGGATGCTCTCCGCCGTGGCGGCGTTCGGTTCGTGGCCCGCGGCGAGCACCACGTACGCCTTGGGCACCGCCAGCCGGATCGGGTCGGGCGCGGGCACCACCGCGGCCTCGGCGACCGCCTCGTGTTCGAGCAGTACGCTTTCCAGCTCGAACGGCGAGATGCGGTAGTCGGAGGCCTTGAAGACGTCGTCGGTGCGCCCGACGTAGGTGATGTAGCCCCGTTCGTCAACCGACCCGACGTCCCCGGTGTGGTAGTAGCCGCCCCGGAACGCCTCCGCGGTGCGCTCGTCGTCGTCGGCGTAGCCGACCATCAGGCCCACCGGCCGCCGCGCCAGGTCGAGGCAGATCTCGCCCTCCTCGGCGGGCTGCCCGCTCACCGGGTCGACGAGCACGACCGTGAACCCGGGCACCGGACGTCCCATCGACCCGGACTTGACCTCCTGCCCCGGCGTGTTCGCGATCTGCACGCTGGTCTCGGTCTGGCCGAAGCCGTCCCGGATCGTGACCCCCCACGCCTTGCGGACCTGGTCGATCACCTCCGGGTTGAGCGGCTCGCCCGCGCCGACCACCTTCGACGGCGGCGTCTCCAGGGCCCCGAGGTCGGCCTGGATCAGCATCCGCCACACCGTCGGCGGCGCGCAGAAACTGGTGACGCCGCAGCGCTGCATCTGCGCCATCAGCGCGCCCGCGTCGAAGCGGGTGTAGTTGAACAGGAACACCGTGGCCTCGGCGTTCCACGGCGCGAACACGTTGCTCCACGCGTGTTTCGCCCAGCCCGGCGAGGAGATGTTGAGGTGCACGTCGCCCGGTTCGAGCCCGATCCAGTACATCGTGGACAGATGCCCGACCGGGTAGGACACCTGCGTGTGCTGCACGAGCTTCGGCTTCGCCGTGGTGCCCGAGGTGAAGTACAGCAGCAGCGGGTCGGTGGCGGCGGTGGACCCGTCCGGCGTGAACGATTCCTCCGCGGAATAGGCGTCGGCGAAGGAGTGCCAGCCCGGCGCGCGCTCCCCCACCGCGATGCGGGTGTAGTCCCCGGCGACGTCGGCGAACTTCTCCGCGTCGGCCGAGCGCACGACGACGTGCTTGGCGCCGCCGCGCTCGACGCGGTCGCGCAGGTCGGCCGCGCCGAGCAGGGTCGAGGCCGGGATGATGACCGCGCCCAGCTTGATCGCGGCCAGGATGGTCTCCCACAGCTCGACCTGGTTGCCCAGCATCAGGATCAGCCGGTCGCCGCGGCGGACACCGAGCCCGCGCAGCCAGTTCGCCACCTGGTTGGAGCGCCGGGACATCTCGGGGTAGGTCCAGCGGCCCTCGCCGCCGTCCTCCTCGACGATCCACAGGGCGTACTTCTCCGCGTTCGCCGGATCGGCGGCGATGACGTCGAACCAGTCCAGCGCCCAGTTGAACTCGTCCAGCTCGGGCCAGGCGAAGTCGCGGTAGGCGGTTTCGTAGTCCTCGCGGTGCGCGACCAGGAAGTCGCGTGCCGCGCGGAAGCGTTCGTGAGCGGCGTTGCTCATGGTTCTCCTCATTCGCCCGTGAACTCCGGTGCCCGGCGCTCGAGGAACGCCTGCACCGCTTCCTGGAGGTCCTTGCTGGGCAGGAACGCCGCGTTCCAGGTGGAGACGTAGCGCAGCCCGTCGGTGACCTGCCGCTCGGTGGTCAGCGACAGCACCTCCTTGACCCCCTGCACGACCAGTGGCGGGTTGGCGGCGATCTCGCCGGCCAGCTCCTCCGCCGCCTTGAGCACGGCGTCCTGGTCGTCGTAGACGTCGTTGACCAGGCCGATCCGCTGCGCGCGGGCGGCGTCGATGTCCTTGCCGGTCAGCGCGAGCTCCCGCAGGTGGCCCTCGCCGATGATGCCGGACAGGCGCTGCAGGCTGCCGAGGTCGGCGACGATCGCGACCTTCGCCTCGCGCACGCTGAACTTCGCCTCGGCGCTGGCCAGCCGGACGTCGGCGGCCGCGATCAGGTCGACCCCGCCGCCGATGCACCAGCCGGACACCGCGGCGATCACCGGCGTGCGGCACTCGGCGACCGCCGTGACGCTGTCCTGCAGCGAGCGGATCTCGCGGAGGAACCCGGTGCGCGGGCCGGCCAGTGCGTCCCCGCCGAGCAGCGGGGCCCAGGCGCCCATCATCGCGGGCAGGTCGAGCCCGTAGGAGAAGTTCTTCCCGCTGCCGGTGAGCACGATGGCCCGCACCGCGGGGTCGGCGTCCAGCGCGCGGAACACGATCGGCAGCTCGCGCCAGAAGTCGGGCCCCATGGCGTTGCCCTTGCCCGGCCCGAGCAGGGTCACCCTGGCGGTGGGACCGGTGCGCTCGACAGCGAGCGACACCAGCTCCGCGAGCTCGTCGGTGGTGTCAGTCATGTGGTCATCTTGACGCATCCGGGCGCATCCGGGCGCATCCGCGCGCACAAGCCTGCGCGGAGCCGGGCGCGGATGGTTTCCTGATCGTCATGCTGACCCGTCCCCTGGAACTGAGCCAGGCCTTCACGTTCGAGGGCCACCGGCTCTGCTACACCCAGTACGGCACCGGCGACGAGGTCGTGGTGCTGGCCCACGGCATCATGTTCACCCGGCGCATGCACGCCCCGCTGGCCCGCGCGCTGGCCGCGGACGGGTTCCGGGTGATCACGCTCGACCTGCTCGGGCACGGCGACTCCGACCGGCCGGGCGAGTCGTGGCGGTACTCGATCCCGGCGTTCGGCGACCAGGTGGTGGCGCTGCTCGACCACCTCGAGGTGGACCGCGCGGTGGTCGGCGGGACCTCGCTGGGCGCGAACGTCGCGCTGGAGGTCGCGGTCAAGGCGCCGCAGCGGCTGCGCGGCATCGTCGTCGAGATGCCCGTGCTGGACAACGCGATCGTGGCCGGGCTGCTGACGTTCACGCCGCTGCTGTTCGCGGCGCGGTTCGTGCCGTTCGGGGTGCGGGCGGTGGCGGCGGTGGCCGGGCTGGTGCCGCACGGCAGCCAGTGGGTCGACGTCGTCACCGACACGCTCGAGCAGCGGCCCGCGGCGATGGCGGCGCTGCTGCACGGGGTGTTCTTCGGCCGGATCGCGCCGCCGAAGGCCGTGCGGCGCACCATCGCGGTGCCGGCGCTGGTGATCGGCCACGAACGCGACCCGATCCACCCGTTCGGCGACGCCGACACACTGGCCGCCGACCTGCCCGCCGCGCAGTTCGTGCAGGCCCGCAGCCCGGTCGAGCTGCGCTTCGACCCACAGCGGCTGACCACGGCGATCCTGGACTTCGCGCGCCGCTGCCACGGGCGCTGAGCGCGCACCCGGTCCCCCGAACGCGGAACTCGCGTGGTCAGCGCAGGGCGTCGGGGAGCAGGCCGGCGACCGGGCCGATCACGATCACCGCGGGCGGGCGGACCCCGGCGGCCTTCGCCGACTCCGCCGCCGTCTCCAGCGTGAAGCGGTGCACGCGCTGCGCCGGCATCGTGCCGTTCTCCACGATCGCCACCGGCGTGTCGCCGGGGCGGCCGCCGTCCAGCAGCGCGTCGGCGAACCGGCCGAGCCGTTCGACGCCCATCATCAGCACGATCGTGCCGCGCAGCTTCGCCAGCGCGGCCCAGTCGGTCAGCGAGCTCTCGTGGTCGGGCGCGACGTGCCCGGACACGACGACCACCTCGTGCGCCACCCCGCGGTGCGTCACCGGCACCCCGGCGACCGCGGGCCCGGCGATCGAGCTGGTGATACCGGGCACCACCGTCACCGGCACCCCGGCCTCGGCGCACGCCAGCAGCTCCTCGAACCCGCGGCCGAACACGTACGGGTCCCCGCCCTTGAGGCGGACCACGAACTTGCCCGCCTTGGCGTGCTCGACCAGCGTCGCGTTGATGAACTCCTGGCTCGCGGCGCGGCCGTAGGGGATCTTCGCCGCGTCGACGACCTCGACGTCCGGGTGCAGCTCGTCGAGCAGCTCCCGCGGGGCGAGCCGGTCGGCGACCACGACGTCGGCGCGGGCCAGCAGCCGGCGGCCCTTGACGGTGATCAGCTCCGGGTCGCCCGGACCGCCGCCGACGAGCGCGACACCGGGCAGCTCGGTGGCGTCCGGCGGGGTGATGTCGTCGGCGATGGCGCCGGTGTGCAGGGCCTCGACGATGTTGTCGCGCACCGCGGCCGACCGCAGCGGCTGCCCGCCGGAGAGCACGCCGAGCACCAGGCCCTCGTGCCGGCCCACCGCGGCGGTCACCGCGGTGCCCTCGATCCCGGCGTCAGCGCGGACGCAGAACACGCGGCGCCGCTCGGCCTCCGCGCAGACCGCGGCGTTCACCTCGGGATCGTCGGTGCAGGCCAGCGCGTACCAGGCGCCGTCGAGGTCGCCGTCTTCGTAGCGGCGCTGGTGCCAGACGACCTCGCCGGCGTCGACCATGCCGCCGACCGCCGGGGTGGTGCCCGGCGAGATCAGTTCGACCGCGGCGCCCGCGCTGATCAGGCGGGGCAGTCTGCGCTGGGCGACGGTGCCGCCGCCGACGAGCACCACGCGCCGCCCGGCGAGGTCGAGGCCGACGAGGTAGTGCTGGTCTTCAGGCATGCGGACAAGCATGCCTGCTGCTGCCCGCGAAGACACCTCAGGGTTGCAGGAGTGTGAGCAACTCCGTATTGTCGAACATGCGTGCGGTGTCCACGGCCGACGGCGCGCCCGCCGCCGGGTCCGCTCCCCCGGCCAGCAGCGCCTTCACCACCTCCGGGTCGTTCTTGAACACCGCGCCGGCCAGCGGGCTCTGGCCCCGGTCGTTGAGCCGGTTCGGATCGGCGCCGCGCTCCAGCAACACCTTGACCGTGTCCGCGTGACCGTGGTAGGCGGCGAGCATCACGAGCGTGTCCCCGCGGTCGTTGGTGAGGTTGGCCGCGATGCCGGCGTCGACGTAGGCGGCCAGCGACTCCGTCTGCCCGTCCCGGGCCATCTGGAAGACCCGGCTCCACAGCTCGATCATCTCCTCGGACGGCTCGCTCATGGCCCCGAGCCTAGTGCGGTGCGGGCCATCCGGCCGGATGGCCCGCACCGGCTCAGCGAGCCGACGAGGGGTAGGGCAGCAGCGCCATCTCGCGCGCGTTCTTGATCGCCTGGGCGACCTGTTTCTGCTGCGTGGGCGTGAGCCCGGTGACCCGCCGGGCGCGGATCTTGCCCCGGTCGGAGATGAACTTGCGCAGCAGGTCCACGTCCTTGTAGTCCACAACGGACACCCGCTCGGCGGCCAGCAGGTTGCGGCGGCGGCGCCCCGGCCGGTCCTTGGCGTAGGAGGGCATGCCGCTCACCAGCTCGACTTCGACACGCCGGGCAGCTCGCCGCGGTGGGCCATCTCGCGCAGCCGCACCCGGGACAGCCCGAACTTGCGGAAGTAGCCGCGCGGGCGCCCGTCGGCGGTGTCGCGGTTGCGCAGCCGCACCGGGCTCGCGTCGCGCGGCAGCTTCTGCAGCGCCGACACCGCGGCCGCCCGCTCGTCCGGTGTGGACCGCACCGACGCCACGACGGCCTTCAGCTCGGCCCGGCGCTGCGCGTAGCGGGCCACGACCGCGCGCCGCTGCCGGTCGCGGGCGACCTTCGACTTCTTCGCCATCAGCGCTCCTCCCGGAACTCGACGTGGCGGCGCACCACGGGGTCGAACTTGCGCAGCACCATCCGATCGGGGTCGTTGCGCCGGTTCTTCCTGGTCACGTACGTGTAGCCGGTGCCGGCGGTGGAGCGGAGCTTGATGACCGGCCGGACGTCGTTGCGGGCCACTACAGCTTCACCCCCTTCGCGCGCAGCTGCGCCACGACGGCGTCGATCCCGCGCTTGTCGATCGTCTTGATGCCCTTCGCCGACACCCGCAGCGTGACCCACCGCCCTTCCGACGGCACCCAGTAGCGCCGCCGCTGGACGTTGGGGTCCCACCGCCGCGACGTGCGCCGGTGCGAGTGCGACACCTGCTTGCCGAAGCCCGGCTTGCGGCCGGTGACCTGGCAGACCGCCGACATTCACCCTCCCTAGTTGATATCGGTTTTCATTACCAACTACTCTACACAGTGTGGATCCCGAAACGACCGGCACCACCCGGGTGCCCCTCACCCTGATCAGCGGCCTCGTCCCGGCGGCGACGGCGGACCTCGCCGAACAGGTCCGCGCGGCCCGGCCCGGCACCGCGGTCGTGCACCACGACCTGCGCGAGATCGGCGGCGGCGTCGTCCGGCGGCGGCTCCAGCTCGGCGGGCACGACGAGACGACCGTGCTCGAACTCGCCCACGGCTGCGTGTCCTGCACGCTGCGGGAGGACCTGCTCCCCCTGCTGCGCCGCCTCGCCACGACCGGCGGCGTGCGGCACATCGTGGTGCGCCTGGACGAGGCGATGGAGCCGGAACCGGTCTGCTGGGCGATCCGGCACGTCCTCGTCGGCGACCGGCCGGTGATCGACTTCGTGACGATCGACGGCGTGCACACCGTGCTCGACCGCGGCGCGTGGCTGGCCGACGCGACCGGCGACGGCACCCTGGAGGAACGCGGGCTACAGGCCAGCCAGGACGACGAACGCACGGTCGCGCAGGTCGCGCTATCGCAGGCCGAGTTCGCCGACGTGCTCGTGCTGACCGGCACCGCCGACCCGTGGACCGACGCGAAGACCGCGGCCGTGCTCGACCGCGTCGCCCCGGCGGCATTGCGCACCTCGCACCTGGCCGAGGTGCCCGCCGGTGCGCGGCGCGGCGAGGTGACCGACATGCACGGCCCGCTCCTGCTCGGCGAACCGCCGCTGCACGCCGACTGCGGTGTGGCGACGCTGCTGTTCACCGCGCAGCGCCCGTTCCACCCGGAACGCCTGCACGACGCGCTCGACGTGCTGCTCGACGGGGTCGTGCGGACGCGCGGCCGGGTGTGGGTGGCGACGCAACCGGACATGGCGCTGTGGCTGGAATCCGCGGGCGGCGGCCTGGGCATCGGGCACGCCGGGCCGTGGCTGGACGCGCCGGACGGTCCGGAGTGGACGGACGTGTCGCCGGAGCGCCGCACGCTGGCGTCGTTGCGCTGGCACCCGGTGTTCGGCGACCGCGCGCAGGAGATCTTCGTCGTCACCGACCGGGCCACTCCCGGCGAGATCGAGGAAGTGCTGACCGCGGCCCTGCTCACCGACGCCGAGCTGGCGGCCGGGCAGAGCGAGTGGCACACCTACCCCGACCCGTTCGGCGCCTGGCACGAGGAGCCGTGCGACGACACCGACGAGACGCAGGACGTGAACGTCACGTCCGGAACGGAGAAGCAGTGAAACCCGGTATCCACCCGGACTACCACCCGGTGGTGTTCAAGGACAGCGCCACCGGGGACGCGTTCCTCACGCGGTCGACGGTCACCTCGGACAGGACGATCGAGTGGAGCGACGGCCGCACCTACCCGCTCGTGCTGGTCGACGTCAGCGCGTGGTCGCACCCGTTCTGGACCGGCAACCGCCGGATCATGGACACCGCGGGCCAGGTGGAGAAGTTCCACCGCCGCTACGGAAGGCGGAAATGATGGCGGTCCCGAAGCGCAAGACCTCGCGCAGCAACACCCGGCACCGCCGCGCCCAGTGGAAGGCCGTCAAGCCGGACCTGGTGCCGGTGGTGGTCGACGGCAAGGAGCAGCTGGTGCCGCGCAGGCTGCTCGGCCACTTCCACCGGCTGGCCCGGTGAGGGTCACCGTCCTGTCCGGGTTCCTCGGTGCGGGCAAGACGACGCTGCTCAACCACGTGCTGGGCAACGCCGACGGCCTGCGCGTGGCGGTGATCGTCAACGACATGAGCGAGGTCAACATCGACGCCGCCCTCGTGCGCACGCAAGAACGCCTGGTCGAGATGACCAACGGCTGCATCTGCTGCACGCTGCGCGACGACCTGCTGACCGAGGTCGGCCGGCTGTGCGACGAGGGCCGGTTCGACCACGTGCTGATCGAGTCGAGCGGGATCTCCGAGCCGATGCCGGTGGCGGCGACCTTCACGTTCCTGCCGCGGGCGCGACTGGACACGATGGTGACGGTGGTCGACGCGGCGAACTTCGCCCGCGAGCTGGACTCCGGCGACGCGCTGACCGAGCGTGCGCTGGACCAGTACGAGGGCGACGAACGGACGGTCAGCGACCTGCTGGTGGACCAGATCGAGTTCGCCGACGTGCTGCTGCTGAACAAGACCGACCTGGTGGCCGGGCCGGATCTGGTGCGGCTGGAGGCGCTGCTGCGGCGGCTGAACCCGGCGGCGGAGGTGATCCGCGCGAGCTTCGGGCGGGTGCCGGTGGCGCAGGTGCTGGGCACCGGGCGCTACGACGTGGAGCGGGCGCAGCAGGCGCCGGGCTGGGTGGCCGAGCTGAACGGCGACCACGTGCCGGAGACGGAGGAGTACGGCATCTCCAGTGTCGTGTTCCGCGCGGAGCGGCCGTTCGACGCGGGCCGGTTGTGGGAGTTCGTGACGCGCGAGCTGGACTCCGGCCGGTTCGGGAAGGTGTTGCGCTCCAAGGGGTTCTTCACGCTGGCTTCGCGGCCGGGCGTGGTCGGGCTGTGGTCGCAGGCCGGCTCGGTGGCGCGGTTCGAACCGCAGGGCAGCGGGCCCGCGCGGCAGGAACTGGTGTTCATCGGCACCGCCCTGGACCACCCCGCGCTCACCGCCGCGCTCACGGACTGCCTGACCGGGGACGAGGCGCCGCCCGCGCCGGACCCGTTCCCGGCGTGGGACCTGCCCGCCCACGCCGGGCACGCACACTGAGACACCCCGAACGCAGAACTCGCGGCCCCGAACGCAGAACTCGCGCGCACGAACGTGGAACTCGCGCGCGTGAACGTGGGACTCGCCGACGCCCGGCGAGTCCCACACTCAGCACCGCGAGTCCCACACTCAGCACCGCGAGTCCCACACTCAGCACCGCGAGTTCTGCACTCAGGCGCGTGAGTTCTGCGCTCAGCCGGGTGCTGGGGGTGTGCGCGCGGCTCGCGTGCTGAGGCGGCCCTGCAGCTGGTCGAACGCGACCGCCAGCAGGATCAGCACGCCGATCGCGATGCGCAGGTAGAAGGAGTTGATCCCGAGCAGGTTCCCGCCGTTGTTCAGCGTCGAGGTGATCAGCGCGCCGGCCGCCGCGCCGAGCGCGCTGCCCTTGGCGCCGAACAGGCTGGCGCCGCCGATCACGCACGCGGCGATCGCGTCCAGCTCGTAGGTCTCCCCCATCGTCGGCACGCCCGCGTCCAGCCGCGAGGCCAGCAGGATGCCGCCGATCCCGGCCAGCAGCCCGGACAGCGCGTACACCGTGACCAGCACCCGCGGCACCGGGACACCGGCCAGCCGCGCCGACTCCGCGTTCGACCCGGTCGCGTAGACGTAGCGGCCGAACACCGTGCGCCGCAACAGGAACCCGGCGAGCACGATCACCACGACGGTGATCAGGAACAGGTTCGGGATGCCCCACACGGTGTCGTTGGCGATCGAGGCGAACCCGTCGGGCAGCGGCTGGATCGTGTTGGCGCCGGTGATCACCAGCACCAGCCCGCGCGCCGCGCCCATCATGCCGAGCGTGACGATGAACGGCGGCAGCTTCGCGTAGGCGACCAGCACCCCGTTGACCACGCCGACCGCCGCCCCGGCCGCGGCCGCGCACAGCACCGCGACCGGGACCGGGAACCCGGCCACGAGCAGCTGCGCCACCACCGCACCGGACAGGCCCACCACCGACCCCACCGACAGGTCGATGCCCTTGGTCAGGATCACCAGCAGCTCACCGATCGCGATGATCCCGAACACCGCCCACTGCCGGGACAGGTTCGCCAGGTTGCCGCTGGTCAGGAAGCTGTCGGTGGCCAGCGCGAGCGCCCCGAACAGGATCACCAGGACGACCAGCCCGCCGCCCTCGCGCCCGACCGCCTCGCGCCACCCGACGATCCGCGGCGGCGGATCACCGAGATCGCGTTCACGAACGACCAGTGCCATCCGACCTCCCCGTGCTCGCGAGCGTCAGCAGGCTCTCCTCGGTCGCCTCGGCGGCGGGCACGTCCCCGACGACGGCGCCCCGCCGCAGCACGACGATCCGGTCCACCAGGCCCAGCAGTTCCGGCAGGTACGACGACACCACGACGATCGCCAGTCCGCGCGCCGCGAGGTCGCCGATCAGCGTGTACAGCTCGGCCTTCGCCCCGACGTCGACGCCCTTGGTGGGTTCGTCGAACAGCAGCACCCGCACGTCGGTGACCAGCCACCGGGCCAGCAGCACCTTCTGCTGGTTCCCACCGGACAAAGTGGACACCGGCTGGTCGTAGGACCCGGCCCGCAGCCGCAGCCCGTCGAGGACCTTGTCGACCCGGTCGGCCTCCCGGCGCCGCGACAGCAATCCGCGCGACGAGATCCCGAGCAGGCTCGCGACGGACACGTTCTCCCGGATCGACAGCTCGGGCAGCAGGCCCAGCTCCTTGCGGTCCTCCGACAGCAGGCCGATCCCGGCGCGCACCGCCTCCCGCGGACGGCCCGAGGGCACGCGCCTGCCGTCGACCTCGACCGTGCCGGACACCGGCGGGTCGGCCCCGAACACGGCCCGCAGCAGTTCGCTGCGCCCCGCGCCGAGCAGCCCGGCGACGCCGACGATCTCGCCCGCGCGCACGTCGAGGTCCACCGCGTGCGCGCTGCCCCGCGGCCGCAACCCGCGCACCCGCAGCAGCGGCGCCGCCCGCTCCGGCCGCGCACCCGCCGCCGGGTACAGCTCCTCGACGTCGCGGCCCACCATCGCCGCGATCAGGCTGTCCTCGGTGAACTCGCCCAGTGCGCCGGTCCTCGTCACGGTGCCGTCGCGCAGCACCGTGACCCGGTCGCCGATCTCGAACATCTCCTCCAGCCGGTGGCTGACGTAGAGCACCGCGACACCTTCGCCGCGCAGCGCGGTGATCCGCCGCAGCAGCGCCTGCGCCTCCGCGCCGGACAACGCGGTCGTCGGCTCGTCGAAGATCACCACGCGCGGGTCGTCGCCCAGGACGCGCGCGATCTCCACCAGCTGCCGGGTCGCCGCGGGCAGTTCCCGCACCGGTGTCAGCGGGTCCAGGCCGAGCCCGACGCGCTCCAGTTTCCGCGCCGCTTCGGCGCGCAGCCGGCGCCGGTCGACCACACCACCCCGCGCCGGCAGCCCGCCGATCAGCAGGTTCTCCGCGACCGAGAGGTCGGGCAGCAGGCTCAGTTCCTGGTACACCGCCCCGATTCCGGCCGCCCGCGCCGCCGCCGGGCCGAGCGCGACCGGCATCGGGGCGCCGTCCACCCGGTACTCCCCCGCGTCGCGCCGGACCGCGCCGGTCAGCACGCGGATCAGGGTCGACTTCCCGGCGCCGTTCTCCCCGGCCAGGCAGTGCACCTCGCCCGCGCGCAACTCGAGGTCGACGTCGTGCAGCGCCACCGTGCCGCCGAAGGTCTTGCGCAGCGCGGCGAGCCGGATCAGCGGCGCGGTCACCGGCTCGCCTGGGCGGTCGGCGGGTTGAGCAGGTCACGCACGTCGGGGTCGTTCATGGTGCTGTGGTCGGCGACGACCGCGCCGGGATCGAGCGAGCGCGGCAGTTTCGCGCCGGTCGACGCCGCGATGGCCTCGACCACGCCCTGGTAGCCGAAGAAGTACGGGTTCTGCACGACGAGCACGTCGATCGAGCCGTCGGCCAGTGCCGCGTTCTCCTGCGGGTCGGAGTCGAACGCGACCACCGGCAGGGTCGCCGCGCGGCCGGTGTCCTTGACCGCGCGGGCCGCGCCGTTGCCCGACATGTTGTTCGCCGCGAACACGCCCGCGAGGTCCGGCACCGCGCCGAGCGCGTCGTTGACCTGGTTGGCGGCGGTGCTGATGTCGTTGTTGTTGAACCGTTCCTGCCACACGGTGATCTCCGGGCAGTGCTGCGCCAGGCCCTGCCGGAACCCCTGCGCGCGGTCGCCCAGCGCCTGCACCCCCGCGACGGCGTTCTCCAGCAGCACCTGCCCGGTGGTGCGGCCCTGCGCGCGGATCAGCTCGCACAACCGCTGCCCGGCCTGCTCACCGGCGCGCAGGTTGTTCGTGCCGATGAACGCCTCGGTCTCCGTGGTGACCGTGCCGTCCACGGTGATCACCTTGATGCCGGCCTGGCGCGCGCGGTCGATCACCTTGTCCAGCGCGCTCTGCGAGTTCGCGGCGAGCACGATCGCGTCCACGCCGCGCGAGATCGAGTTCTCCACCAGCTGGACCTGCTCGTTGACGTCGGTCTCCGACGTCGGCCCGAACCGGCCCACGTCGGCACCGAGATCGGCGGCCGCCTGCTGCGCGCCGGCGAACATGCTCTGCCAGAACGCGGAATCGGTGGCCTTGACGATCACGTCGACGCGCACGCCCGGCGCCGCGCCGGGACCGGCCTGCCCGCCGGCGCCGCCGCCCGCGCTGGCCCGGCCGGCGACGAGGCCGATCACGAGCGCGAGCACCGCGGCCGCCACCAGCAAGGGGGTCGATAACAGCACCCGGTTCCGCGCCATCGCCTACGCCTCCCAGTGCTCCGTCGCGCAAGTGGCCCGCGGCGGAACGTAGCACAGGAGGGCGACGCTGGTAAACGATTACTCGGGGCGGTAGAGCATCCCGAGGAACTCGCGCAGCAGCCGTTCCCGCAGCGCCGGCCGGGCGGTGCCGAGCAGCGCGTTGATCTCGGCCATGCGGTCCGGCAGCCCAGCCCCGCCGCCCATCCCGGCGGCGGTGAGCAGGCCCGCGAACTGGTCGGCGGTGAGCGTGCCCGGGTCGAGCGCGGCGACGAACGCGGCGACGTTCTCGTCCACGGCGACCGGCCCGGCTTCCCGCGCGGCGGCGACCGAGGCGGCCAGGTCCACGGTGAACTCCGCTTCGCTGCCCCGGTTCGCGGCCGTGACGGTGAGGTGCAGGTTCACCGGCGAGGACTCGTAGGCGAACTGCGGCTGCACGTACCAGCCGCGGACGCGCATCTCGTCGGCGACGGTGAACAGGTCGAACCCGTCCTCGTCGGCGGTCACCGCCAGCAGCGTGGAATCCGGCTCGGCGAGCAGGCGCAGGCCGTCGATCTCACCGATGCCCCTCGCCAGCGTGGTGACCGCGGCCAGCGTCTGCCGGGCCAGTTCGAGGTACCCGTCGTCGCCGAGGTGCTGCACGACCGCCCACGCCGCGGCCAGCGGGCCGCCGGACCGCGTGGACTGCAGGGTGCTGTTGAGCATGGTGTAGCCGGGCCAGTCGGCGCTGGCGAAATAGTGGTCGCGGCGCAGATCCGCGTTCGCGTGCAGCAGCACCGACACACCCTTGGGGCAGTAGGCGTATTTGTGCAGGTCGACCGAAACGCTGGTGACGCCCTCGACGCCGAACCCGAACTCCGGGACCGGCCGGCCCAGCCGCCGGAACCAGGGCAGGATCCAGCCGCCGATGCACGCGTCGACGTGCATCCGCACCCCGCGCCCCGCGGCGGCCGCGGCGATCGGCGCGATCGGGTCGAGCACGCCGTGGGCGTAGGACGGGGCGCCGGCCACGACGAGGACGGTGGTGTCGTCGATGGCGGCGGCCATGGCGCCCGGATCGGCGCGGAAGGTGACCGGGTCCACCGGTACGACGACCGGCCGCACCCGGAACAGGTGCGCGGCCTTGTGGAACGCGGCGTGCGCGGTCGAGGGCAGCACCATGCTGGGCTCGGCGACGTCCGGCCGGCCCTCGCGGGCGGCGAGCACGGCCAGCAGGCACGATTCGGTGCCGCCGGAGGTCACCGCGCCCACGGTGTCTTCGGTGCCGCCCAGGAGTCCGGCGGCCGTGGCGACGAGGTCGTTCTCCAGGTGCCGCAGGCTCGGGAACGCGGTCGGGTCGAGGCCGTTGGCCGAGGAGGCCAGTGCGTGCGCCTGCGCCGCCAGTTCGTCCACTCCGGACAGCCCGCTGTCGTAGACGTAGGCCAGGGTCCGGCCGCCGTGCGTGGGCAGGTCGCCTTCGCGCAGCTCCCGCAGCCGCGCCAGGACCTCGCGGGCGGGCTTCATCGCACCTCCAGCACCGACCGGCGCAGCAACGGCAGGCCGGCGAGGACGAGGATCCCGGGCAGCAGCGAGAAACCGAGCAGGATCGCGGTCACCGCACTGTCCGGCTGCGCGGCCGAGGCGTCCACACTGGACACGTACCCGCCGAGGGACAGCACCAGCCCGAACAGGCCCGGCCCCAGCGCCAGGCCGAGCGTCTCCGACGCCGTCCACACCCCGGCCGCGATCCCGGCCCGGGTGGCGCCGGTGCGTTCCTCCTCGGCGCTGATCAGATCGGGCAGGATCGCCAGCGGGAACACCTGGATGCCGGCGTAGCCGACCCCGGCGAGCGCGACGAACACGAACGACACGCCGGCCGGCAGCACCAGCGCCGCGCACAGGCCCGCGCTGCCCGCGCCGAAGACGAGGCAGGCGAACCGGAATCCCCACAGCTTGCCCCAGCGCGCCCCGATGCGGGGCCACAGGGGCATGGTCAACAGCGCGGGCAGCACGAACCCGACGAACAGATAGGTCTGCAGGTCCGCGTCGCCGAACACGTGACGGGAGGCGTAGTTCACCCCGGCCAGCAGGGTCGCCAGGCCCAGCGACTGGACGAAGTAGACACCCAGCAGCCAGCGGAACGGCCGCCACCGCCGCATGGTGGTGAGCAGCTCGCGCCAGCCGGGCGTGGGCGGGCGCAGCTCGCCGACCGGGGCGCCCCGGGTGCCGAAGAAGACAGCGATCGTGCCCAGCACCATGATCACGCCCATCGCGATGCCCATGACCCGGTAGCCGGTGACGCCGCCGACCTGGTTGGTGATCTCGGGCGCGCCGCCGCCGGAGACCAGGATCGCGATGGCGAGCAGGCCGATGCGCCAGCTGGTCAGCCTGGTGCGCTCGTCGTAGTTGCTGGTCAGCTCCGCGGGCAGCGCGTTGTAGGGCACCTGGAAGAACGCGAACGCGGTGGCGCACAGGAAGAACGCGAGCACCACGTACCCGGCGTCGGCCGGCGTGCTGCCGAACCCGGGGTGGGCGAAGATCGCCGCGAACAGCACCGCGACCCCGAGCCCGCCGCCGAGCAGGAACGGCCGCCTGCTCCCCCGCCTGGCCAGGCTCGCGTCCGACAGCCGCCCGGCGACCGGGTTGAACACCACGTCCCAGGCCTTGGGCACGAGCACGATCGCGCCGGCCACCGCGCCCGGCACCGCCATCGTGTCGGTCAGGTAGGGCAGCAGCAGGAGCCCGGGCACCGTGCCGAACGCGCCGGTGACGAACGACCCGGCCGAGTAGCCGAGCCTGGTCTTGGCCGGTAGGGCGACCATGGTCCTCCGATCGACACCCGATGATCGCCCGCATCGTTGCACCGCCCGCGGCCCCGCGCACGCGTGGGTGGCGATTCGTTATCCCACGGCGAAGGCGCGTGAGGTACCGGTGAACGGCGTGATCGTGCCGGAAAGCGACTTCGCGTCGCCGAAGTGCACGATCCGGTACCGGCCGGCCGGGGTGTCCGCCGGGATGTCCCAGGTGATCGTCGCCTTCGACTCGGCCAGGAAGGTGCGCGTCCAGCGGTAGCGGGTGGCCCAGTCGCCGTCGTCGGCGTGGCGCACCCAGCCGGTGTCCGACAGGCGCTGGACCTCCAGGAAGGTCCCGCCGCGGTGCAGGTCGTTCTTCGGGTGCCCGGTGACGAACTCGACCAGCACCTGCTCGCCGCGCCGGTAGGTGCCGCGGGCTTCGGTCAGCACGTCGCCGAAGCGCTTGAGCGGCGGTGCCGAGTCCATCACGACGCCGGGCTGGAAGTTGAGCTGGGCGCCGGAGAGGTCCCGCGGCACCGGGCCGTGCGGCACACTCGCGCCGCTGCGCATCGCGGCGGCGAGCCGGGCGAACTCCTGCTGGTAGGCGGGCAGCGTGTAGCGGCCGAAGAGCGTCGAGGCGCCCTCGTACTGCTGGGAGTCGTATTCCTCGGGCGTGGTCACGTACTGGCTGTAGGCGTTGGCGTAACCCTGCATGATCACGTTCTCCAGCGGCACGCCCAGTTCGGCGGCGACCGTGCGGCGGATCCGCAGCCCGGCGACGATCGTGTACTCCGCGGGGCCGCCCACCAGGTACAGCGGGCCGAGGCGCAGGATCTGCAGCGGCAGCACCTCGGGCGCCCACGGGTAGGGCTTCATCGCGCCGAAGGGCACCGCGACCACCTTCGGCGCCTGCGCGTCCGCCAGGGCCTGCGGGATGGGCGCGTCCATGCCGCCGAGGGCGTCGAGGAACGGGTTGCTGACGCCTTCCGGGAGCGGCAGGCCGGGGCCGTCCTCGGTGCTGCCGGCGAGCATCGAGACGCCGATCGCCGCGGTGGCGGTGGTGTGCGGTTTCCCGTCCGGGGTGTAGCGGCCGTCGACGCTGACGGCGGACATGTCCACGTAGCAGAAGCGGAAGTCCAGCGGCCCGTCCACGGCGGTGGTCGCCGCGTCGAAGGCGGCCTTGGCGGCGGTGAACTGGCGCTCGCCAATGATGCGGGTGTTGGCGAACTCGTCGCCGGTCGGGCCCGAGCCGGGCTTCAGGTCGAGGTTCGGGGACATGTCGCCGGAGTTGGTCTGCGGGAAGCACGCCACGAACTCCGGGGCGCCGTCGAGGTAGCGGGTGCCCCGGCCGTGTTCCCACGCGTAGGCGGCGTAGCCCTTGTTGTCGCCGCTGATCAGCTTGTTGGCGTTGGTCATCGACGTGCCGTGCGTGGCGAACCACGCGATCGCCCCGACGTCGCGGCCGCCCTGGCGGAACCGCAGCACGGTCACCGCGGGGTCGATCGAGAGCGGGAAGTGGTCCTTGTCGGCCTGCGGGTTGCGCTCGAACGCGGTGCGGGACCGGTTGACGCTGGCATCGGTCAGTTCGGTGCGGCCAAGGGTGATCGTGCCCGGCGCGAGGGTGTCGTGGGCCTGGCCGATCGCCTCGACGATGCCGTCCACCTGGGCGTCGTAGGTCTGCCGCTGGAAGCCGAGGATCGACAGGTTGTAGGCGGCGTACCACGACGATCCACCGCAGCCCGCGTGCGTGTGGGTGGCGTTGAGCAGGACGTTCCGCTCGGTGTAGAGATCGCCGTAGAGCTGGTGCAGGCGCGCCAGGACACCCTGGTGGACGGACTGGAACAGGGCACCGAGGTCGGCGTTGACGTAGACGATCCTGGTGCCGCCGCTCGCGACGATGTACGCGCGGGCCCGGGTGCGCTGGTGGATGCCGGCCGTCTGCTGCTGGGGCATGGAGTAGCCCATCATCCCGCACTCGGCGGCCGGCCCGGTGACGTCGGCGATGCCCACCCCGATCTCGTAGCCGGTCTCCTCGGCCCGGGCGGTGCCGAGGAGCCCGGCGGCGAAGGGTGCGGCGGCCGCACCGGCCAGAACGCTCCTGCGGGACAGCGGCATCGTCGCCTCCATCAGATGTGAACGCATTTCAGGTTTGACGGAGCTTAGGTGACGCGCCCGGTCGCCGCCAGCCCTCCGGCGGGTGGTGGCACCGCCCCGCGAGTCCCACACTCACGCCCGCGAGTCCCACACTCACGCCCGCGAGTCCCACATTCACGCCCGCGAGTCCCACGTTCACGCGCGTGAGTTCCACGTTCAGGCCCGCGAGTTCTGCGCCCCCGGGGAGTCAGCCCAGTGCGGCGGCGATCTTCCGCAGTGTTGCCGCGTCGCCGCGGAGCAGCAGCGTTGTCACCACCGTCTTGTCCCACTCGGCCAGCTCTTCGCGGATCTTCTCCGGCGGGCCGATCAGCGAGGTGTCCTCCACCAGCGACGTGGGGATCGCCGCGGTCGCCTCCTCCTTGCGGCCGGCGAGGTAGAGCTCCTGCACCTTCTCCGCCACGTCGCCGTAACCGAGGCGCGCGAACACGTCT
>Ga0164243_10006406_pt1 | contig 17824 bp, 19 predicted proteins | sample OricompcompostOP_FD_108781 | JGI IMG/M metagenome (GOLD analysis project Ga0164243, IMG submission 108781) | Organic Plus compost microbial communities from Emeryville, California, USA - Original compost - Organic plus compost (OP) | ecosystem: Engineered > Solid waste > Mixed feedstock >... | reverse complement strand
GCCAGCGCCGAGGTCTCGCGCGGCTCGCCGATCAGCACGCCGACGCCCCCCAGGCCGGCGACCGCGGCGAAGGCCGGCTCGTCCGCGGCGGCGTCGCCGGCGAAGATCGGCGTGGCCCCCTTGAACGGCGGCCAAGCCATCAGGTCCTCGATCGCGCGCCCCTTGTCCCAGCCCGGCGTGGCGAGTTCGACGACCATGCTGTCCTCGTGGAAGGCGAGCCCGGTCGCCTCGCCGAGCGCCAGCAGGATCCGCCGAAGCTCGTCGGCGGCTTCGGGCGCGCCGCGGAAATGGACCGCGACGCTGAGGCCCTTCGGCTCGGACCGAACGCCGGGAGAGGTCCGCGCCAGCCCCGCCACCAGATCGGCGACCTCCTCCAGGCAGGGGTGCGGTTCGGGACTGTCGAGCCGGCGCCCGGGGGCGCGCCGCAGCAGGCCGTTCAGCGCCGCCACGGCCTCGACCTTGCCGTCCGTCACGCGGTCGAGGTCGGCGAGCGTTCGCCCGGAGAGCACGGCGAGGCGGCCCTCGAGCCGCGCCTGAAGCGCCTCGAGCAGCTGGGTGCGCTCCGCCGTGGCCGTCACCGCGTCCGGCGCGGCCTGCAGCGCGGCGAACGCCCCGTCGAAGTCCAGGAACAGAGCCGCCCGCTCGACCGGCACGGTGAAGCTGTCGGTCATCGTCAACTCCTCGGACTGGGCCGCTTCCCCCGCGACCACGCCCGGCCTCATCCGCTCGTCGCCACCCGCGTCGCCGGAGAGCCTTGGGGATCGCCCGGCGCCTGCACGCGCCGGAGGCTGCGCGCCGCAGTCAGCGTCGCCCGCCCGCCGTTCAGCCGGGCGCGGTAGACTTGGTAATTGGCCATGATCTTCATGACGTAGTTGCGCGTCTCGCCGAACGGGATGCACTCGATGAAGTCGAGCGGATCGGCCCGCGACACGCGAGGATCGCCGCAGAACCCGATCCAGTCCGGCGGTCGCCGCGGGCCGGCGTTGTAGCCGGCGGCGGCCAGCAGATAGCTGTCCTCGAAGCGCCTGGAGAGCTGGCCGAGGTAGCGGGAGCCGAGCCGCATGTTGGCCTCGGGATTCCAAAGCAGTTGGTCCGACCAGGTCATCCCCAGGTCGCGGGCGACCCGGCGGCCGGTCGAGGGCAGGATCTGCATCATCCCGCGCGCGTCGGCCGGCGATCGGACGCGCGGGTCGAACTGGCTCTCCTGGCGCACGACCGCGAGCACCAGGGCCGGCTCCACGCCGCCGGCCGTCGCGGGCGGCTTCGCCAGCGGATAGCCGCGCTCGTGCAGGATGAGGCCGTTCTGCGCGCCGCGGCGGTAGGCCAGCAGGGAGACCTCCTGCTCGCCCAACGCCTGGAGTTCGTCGACCAGCAGGGCGAGCTCCGTGCGGGTCTCGACGCTTCGCCCATAGTGGACGCCGAAGACCCGCAGCAGCCGACGCTCGTCGGCGGCTGCGAGCAGCCGCAGGACGCGCGTCATCTCGGCCTGCTCGAAGCGCCTGCGGTCGCGGGCGGAGGGGACCGGATCCTTATCCAGCACGATCTCCCGGCGGCCGGCCTTCTCCGCGGCCAGCTGCCCGTAGAAGGTCGTCGAATGCACCGCGCCCTGTTCGTAGAAGCGCTTCGCCCCCGCCCGATCGCCACGCGTCTCGGCGACCCGGCCGCGCCAGTAGGCGGCGCGAGCCTTGCTGACCGGGCTCTTCACCGCCGCCTCCAGCCGAGCGAAGTGTCGGTCCGCGAGGTCGGGCTTGCCGAGCTTGTTGAGGGCGAGCCAGCCGGCGAAGGCCTCGCCCTCGGCGTAGGCGACGGTCCCCGGCGTCTGGCCGTGGCCGGCGATCGCCCGGTAGGCCGCGCCGGCGTCGCCGCGGCGTAGGGCGGCGATCATCCGCAGCCGCCTGGCGCGGAAGTCCGCCGCCTGCTGGCCCGCCCCGTCCCTCGCCAGCGCGGCGTAGGGAACAGGACCGCTCCGCTGCCGCAGCCTGGCGCGTTCGAGCGCCTTGCGCCGGCTCGCCTCGCGCGGCCAGCCGTCGAACGTCACGATGGCGCGCTCCAGCTCCGTGACCGACATCTCGTCCGCCATGACGTCGACGATCGCCCAGTCGACGAGCTTGCGCGCGGCCGGATCGGCGAGCCGATCGCGATAGGCGCGGGCGCCGGCCGCGCGACGCGCCCTCGCCTCGTCCAGCGCCGCCCTGAGCGTCGCGGCCGCGGCCATGTCCTGCCGCGACAAGCGGCCGGCGCCGTCGGCCGCCTTCGCCCCGGCCGGTTCCACGGGCCTGGCGATCGCAGCGGTATCGCTCGGCAGCGACAGGCCGACGGCCGTCAGCAGCGCGGCCGCGAGGCCGGCCGCACGGATCTTTGGCGCCACCTTACCCCCCAGATCGTCGTCACGGCGCAGACCGACCGTGTCGGCCGCGAACTAGGACCGGCCGCTAGCCGGCGGCGGCCAACGGCGCGTCGAGAGCGCGCCCGGGCCGAACCGGCCGCACCTCGCGCGCAGCGATGAACTCCGGCCTCGGCTTGGCCCCGCCGAACGGCTTCACCAGGCGGTTGCACACCGCGTTGTAGACGATGAAGGCGTTGCTGCGCGGCGCCGGGGTGATGTTGCTATTCGACCCGTGCATCAGGTTGCAGTCGAAGATGATCGCCGTGCCCGGCCCGCCGGTCGCGGCGAGCACGCCGTGCGGTTCGGCCAGGCGCCGCAAGCTATCCGGATCCGGGATCCCGTACTCCTGCTTCTTGAGGGACTGCAGGTAGTGGTCGTCCGGCGTCTCGCCGACGCAGGCCGCATACTGCATATGCGACCCCGGCATCATCAGCAGCGGCCCGTTGTGCTCGCTGTTCGGCGCCAGCAGGACCGAGACCGACAGCGCCCGCATGCGCGGCATGCCGTCCTCGACGTGCCAGGTCTCGAAGTCGGAGTGCCAGTAGAACTCGCGGCCGTGGAAGCCCGGCTTATAGTTGAGCCGCGACTGATGCACGTAGACCTCGTCCCCGAGCAGGAAGCGCACGACCTCGATCAGCCGCGCGTCGCTCGCCAGCTGGGCCATGATCTCGCTCTGGGCGTGGATCTCGAAGACCGAACGGACCTCGTCCGAGCCGCGCTCGGTGATGACGGTCTCCGCGCGCAGGCCCGCCGGGCCCGCCCGCAGCCGTTCGCTCTCGCCCTGCAGGCGCGCGATCGCCGCCGGGCTGAAGAAATCCGGCAGGATCAGGAAGCCGAGCGCCTCGAACTGCTCGGCCTGGGCCCGGCTGAGCGGCGCGTCCGGCCCCCAGCGGCCGTGCACCACCGGGTCCAGTCGCGGAAGCATCACCGGGCGATCGGTGCAACGGGACGGATACAGATCTTCCATGGAACAGGTCAGCTGACGGTTTCCGCCGAGGCGGCGACGTCCTCCGGCGCCGGATAGGCGCCGGTCTCGTCATGGACTTCGCGGCCGGTGATCGGCGGATTGAAGACGCAGGCGGTGACGATGTCGGTGCGCGGGCGCACGATGTGCCGGTCGTTGGCGTTGAGCGCGTACATCACGCCGGGCTTCAGCTGATGCGTCTCGCCCGTGCCGAGGTCTTCGATCTCGCCCTCGCCGCTGATCACGTAGACCGCCTCGAGGTGATGCTTGTAGTGCATCTTCAGCTCTTCGCCGGCGTACATGGTGGTGATGTGGAAGGAGAAGCCCATCCCGTCGGCCTTCAGCAGCAGCCGGGCGCTCTCCCAGCCGGCGCTCAGCACGTTGCGTTCGCCGGCGCGGATCTCCCGCAGGTTCCTTACGATCATTCAGCCGTCTCCTGTTACGCGGCGACGCCGCCGGCCTGACCGAGAACGCCGCGGATCGCGCGCTCCAGGATGTCGAGGCCGAGGTCGAACACGTCTTCTTCGATGGTCAGCGGAGCGAGGACCTTGAGCACCTCGTCGTCGGCGCCGCTGGTCTCGATCAGCAGGCCGTCCCTGAAGGCGGTGCGGGCGATCTCCGCCGCCCGCTCGCCCGAGCCGACGTCCAGCCCGCGCATCATGCCGCGCCCGCGGGTCGAGAAGCCGAACTCCGCGGCCATCGCCTCCAGCCGGCGGTCGAGCTGCTCGCCGCGGAGCCGCACGTCGGCGGCGAAGCGGCCGTCGGCCCAGAAATGCTGCAGCGCCGCGGCCGCCGTGACGAAGGCGTGGTTGTTGCCGCGGAAGGTCCCGTTGTGCTCGCCCGGCGCCCACTGGTCGAGCTCCGGCCGCAGCAGGGTCAGGGCGAACGGCAGGCCCATGCCGGAGAGCGACTTGGCCATGGTGACCATGTCCGGCGTGAAGCCCATGTTGTCGAAGCTGAAGAAGCCGTTGGTGCGGCCGCAGCCCGCCTGGATGTCGTCGAGGATCAGCAGGGCGCCGTGCCATTTGGCGATCTCGGCGATCCGCCGCAGCCACTCGGGCGAGGCCGCGCGCAGGCCGCCCTCCCCCTGCACCGCCTCGACCAGTATCGCCGCCGGGGCGTCGAGGCCGCTGGAGCTGTCGGAGAGGCGCCGTTCCAGCAGTTCGGCGGTGTCCACGTCCGGCCCGTAGTAGCCGTCATAGGGCTCGTGGCTGACATAGCCCAGCGGCACGCCGGCCCCTGCCCGTTTGCCGGCGTTGCCGGTGCACGCCAGCGAGCCCAGCGTCATGCCGTGGAAGCCGTTGGTGAAGGCGATGATGTGGCTGCGTCCGGTGACCTTGCGGGCGAGCTTCAGCGCCGCCTCGACGGCGTTGGTGCCGGTCGGACCGGTGAACATGGCCCGGTATTCGAGCCCGCGCGGCCGCAGGATCAGGTTCTCCAGCGCCTCGAGAAACGCCGCCTTGGCCTCGGTGTGCAAGTCCAGGCTGTGGGTGATGCCGTCGCCGGCGATGTACTCGAGCAGCGCCTGCTTCAGCACCGGATGGTTGTGGCCGTAGTTCAGGCTGGAGCAGCCCGAGAGGAAGTCCAGGTAGCGGCCGCCCCGGTCGTCATACATCCACACCCCCTCGGCGCGGGTGAACTGGCGCGGCATGGCGCGCGAGTAGCTGCGCACCCGGGACTCCATCCGGTCGTAGATGGCCGTCGAGCCGGTCGCGGCGGTCGGCGAGGGTCGGAGATGGATGGTCATGCGACCTCCTGTTGCAGTTGTCACGAAGTCGGCAGGGGCCCGATCGAGACCTGCCATTCGGTCTCGTGAAGCCCCTCGAAGTGGCGGTCCCGCTCGTATTTGGGAGTGCGGGACAGGGTCATTCCGCCCCGTCGGGCGAAGCCGGCGAACATCGACAGGGACGCCTGGTTGGACTCGGTCACCGTGGTGATCAGGCGCGTGGCGCCGCGCACCGCCGGCCGGCGGATCAGCTCGGCGAGCATGCGCCCGCCAAGGCCCTGGCCGCGCGCGTCGGCGCGCACCGCCACCTGCCAGACGAAGATGTCTTCCGGGGCCGACGGCGGCCGGTAGCCGGAGATCCAGCCGGCCAGCCCGTCGGCGGCCTCGGCGACCACGCAGGTCTCGGCGAAGTGGTCGCACTGCAGCAGATTGCAGTAGGCGGAGTTGACGTCGAGCGGCGGGCAGTCGGCGACCAGGCGGGTCACCGCCGGACCGTCCTCGGGCCGCGGCGTCCGGAAGCGCACGGGGAGCGCCCCCGTTCGACCTTGCGTGATGCCCACGCGCCCGCTTGCGTTAAGAACTGCTTCCATGTCCGAAGGATTTCCATTCCGCCGCCGAAGCACATTTTGCCGCCAGAAGCGGCGCGACGCGGCTTTCCACGCAAGGCTTGCAGCGAATCCGCGATGGATCAACCCCTTGCTGCTCACATGACTGTTTGATCGCCGAAGCTTGACCGCGCCACATCCTTCTTCTATCGAAGGATTTCCCCCGGAAAATTGACGTGGCCCGACTGCGCTGGAGACGCTAGCCATGCAGCATGGACATCGACCTGACGACTCCCGCCCTGCGCGCCATCCGCAGGATCCTGCGCGCGTCGGACCTCGGCGGGCGGCGGGTGGCCGCAGCGACCGGGCTGACGCCCTCGCAGCTGCTGGTGCTGCAGGAGATCGATCGCTGCGAAGAGACGACGCCGAGCGCCATCGCTCAAGCGCTGCAGTTCGGCCAGGCGACGGTGACCAACGTGGTCGACCGGCTGGAGGACGCCGGTCTGGCCTCGCGTCGCCGCAGTCAGGGCGACAAACGCAAGATGCTGCTGCGGGTCACGCCGAAGGGCCGCGGGGTGCTCGACGCCGCGCCGGACCTGCTGCAGGCCAGCTTCAGCGAGCGGTTCGGGAAGCTGCCCGCCTGGGAGCAGGCGATGATACTCTCGGCGCTCGAGCGGCTGAGCGAGCTGCTGGAAGTGGCCGACATGGACGCGGCCCCGCTGATCGACGCCGGCGCGATCGACCGGCCGGCCTGACGCTGCGCGCCCGGGGGTGCGCATGAACGGGTTGATGACGATGGCGCAGCAGCATCCCTGGATGCTCAGCCTGGCGGCGGTCGGCGCCCTGGTCGTCGCCACCGCCCTCGCGCACTGGATCGCCCGCCGGCTGCTGGCGCGCCTCGCCGGGCGGCTGTTCGGAGGTCTCACCGGAGTCGGCGAGCAGGAGCACCTGAAGCTGATCGCCCGGCGGCTCGCCGGCGTCGTTCCTGCGGTGGTCTTCGCCCGCGGCGCGGTGCTCATTCCCAACGCCCCGCCCCAGGTGCTGTCGGTCGTCGGCAACGTCTGCACGGCGATCGTCGTGCTCAGCTTGGCGCTCGCCGTCAGCGCGGCGCTCAACCTCGTCAACGACCTCTACCAGCGCCGCCCCGAGGCGCGCCACCGGCCGATCAAGGGCTATCTGCAGGTGCTCAAGATCGTGGTGTTCGCCGCCAGCCTGGTGCTGATGGCCGCCGCGCTGATGGAGCGCTCGCCGGTGCTGCTGCTGTCCGGCCTCGGCGCCATGGCCGCGGTCCTGATGCTGGTCTTCAAGGACACGATCCTGGCGCTGGTCGCCTCGGTTCAGCTGACCTCGAACGACATGCTGCGGGTCGGCGACTGGATCGAGATGCCCCAGCTGAACGTCGACGGCGACGTGATCGACATCGCCCTGCACACCGTGAAGGTGCAGAACTGGGACAAGACGATCGCGACCATCCCCACCCAACAGCTGATCAGCGACTCGTTCCGGAACTGGCGCGGGATGCAGGAGTCCGGCGGGCGCCGGATCATGCGCTCGCTCTATCTCGATCAGAGCAGCGTAAGCTTCCTGAGCGAGGAGCAGCACGTGCGGCTGCGCCGCTTCGCCCTGCTCACCGAGCACTTCGACAGTAAGCGGCGCGAGCTCGAGGAGTGGAACGCCGAGCGGCGCGATCCGGTGAACTGCCGGCGGCTGACGAACGTCGGCGTCTTCCGGGCCTACGTCGGGGCCTACCTGCGGAACCATCCGGGGATCTCGCAGGAGATGACGCTGCTGGTCCGGCAGCTGCAAAGCACGCCCCAGGGCCTGCCGCTGCAGATCTACGCCTTCACCAACACGACCCAGTGGGCGGTTTACGAGTCGATCCAGTCGGACATTTTCGACCACCTGATCGCGATCCTTCCGGAGTTCGACCTGCGCGTCTTCCAGGCTCCCAGCGGAATGGATCTGCGGCCCGTCTTCTCGGCGCGCGAGGCCGCCTGAGTGCGAAGTACCGGCAGTCTGCGGAACCGTGGCCAGGGCCGACCATTCCCCGCCCATGCTGTCCGCCGCCCTGTCCGTGCGGAGCCTGCTGCTGGCGGTCTTCACCCTCATGGCCGGCGCCGGGCTCATGTCCACGCTGGTCAGCCTCCGGCTGGAGCGCGCGGGCGCGCCGCCGCTGGCGATCGGCCTCGTCGGCAGCGCCTACTTTGCGGGGCTGACGATCGGCTCGCTGCACGCGCGGCGGGTGATCCGGCGCGTCGGCCACATCCGCGCCTTCTCGGCCTTCGTCGCCCTGCTGTCCAGCAGCACCCTGACCTACGCCCTGCAGAGCCACGTTGGGCTGTGGGGGACGCTGCGCCTGATCGACGGCGTCTGCGTCGCCGGCGTCTACGTCTGCATCGAGAGCTGGCTCGCCGACCGCTCGGAGCCGGCGACCCGCGGCTCGATCCTCGCCGCCTACATGATCAGCCTCTACGGCGGCCAGGCGGTCAGCCAGTTCCTGCTCAGCACCGGCGAGCGCGGGGCGCCGACGACCTTCATTCCGGCGTCGATCCTGATCTCCCTGTCCATACTGCCGATCGCCCTGACGCGCAGCCGGGGCCCCGCCGTGGTCGAGCATTCGGGCATGTCGCCGCGCCGGCTGTTCGCCGTCTCGCCGCTGGGCATGGTCGGCGCCGGCGCGACCGGGGTGATCATGGGCGCCTTCTATGCGCTCGGGGCGGTCTACGCCCAACGGATCGGCATGAACCTGGTGCAGACCGCGAGCTTCATGAGCGCGGTGATCGTCGGCGGCGTCGTGCTGCAGTGGCCGCTCGGCTGGCTGTCGGACCGTTTCGACCGTCGCAAGGTGATCACCGCCGTGCTGGCCGGCGCGGCGGCCGTCGCCGTCGCCCTGGCGGTGGCCGGCCGGCCCGGGGCGCTGCTGTTCGTCTTGGGCGGGATCTTCGGCGGCTTCGCCTTCGCGCTCTATCCGCTGTGCGTCGCCCACGCCAACGACCACGTCGCGCCGGAACTGCGCGTCGGGGCGAGCGGCGCGCTGGTCCTGGTCTATTCGGCCGGCGCGGCGGCGGGTCCGCTGCTCGGCTCGGCGTGCCTGGCCGCCCTCGGCGCCCCCGGCCTGTTCGCCTTCGTGGCCGCCACCGCGGGCCTGGCGCTGATGTTCGCCCTCTGGCGGATGACCCAGCGGCCGTCGCTTCCCGAGGACCATCAACAACCCTACCAGGCGCTGGCGCGGACCACCCCGATGCTGGCCAACCTCGATCCGCTGGCGCCCGACAACAGTTGAGAGCGGCGCAGCACAGCAGGTCAGCGCGCGAACTACGGGAGTTCTGAATGCCGACGCCACAAGCCCCCGCTGCGCAGCCGCCCGCCGCGGTGCTTCGCCGCGCCGTGGCCGCCTCCGCCGTCGGCAACGCCACCGAGTGGTTCGACTACGGCATCTACGCCTACGGGGTGACCTACATCTCCGCCGCCCTGTTCCCCGGCGCGGCTCAGGAGGCGACCCTCTTCGCCCTGGCGACCTTCGCCATCTCGTTCCTGGTCCGGCCGCTCGGGGGCTTTTTCTGGGGCCCGCTCGGAGACCGGCTCGGCCGGAAGTCGGTGCTGGCGCTCACCATCCTTCTGATGGCCGGCGCGACCTTCCTCGTCGGCCTGATCCCGACCTACGCCAGCATCGGCGGCTGGGCGCCGGCGGCGCTGGTGGTCCTGCGCATGGTCCAGGGCTTTTCGACCGGCGGTGAATACGGCGGCGCGGCGACCTTCATGGCGGAGTATTCGCCGGACGACCGGCGCGGCTTCTTCGGCAGCTTCCTGGAGTTCGGCACCCTCGCCGGCTTCTCGCTGGGCGCCTTGCTCATGCTCGGCTTCACCCTGGTGCTGGGAGACGACCAGATGCACGCCTGGGGGTGGCGGCTGCCGTTCCTCGTCGCCGCGCCGCTCGGCCTCGTCGGCCTCTACCTGCGCTCCAAGATCGAGGACACGCCGGTGTTCCGCGAGGTCGAGGCCGCCGAAGCCCAGGCGGGCGCCGCCCGCCCGGGGCTTTCGAAGCTCCTTCGCGACTACTGGCGGCCCCTGCTGGTGATGAGCGGCCTGGTCGTCGCCCTCAACGTCGTGAACTACACCCTGCTCAGCTACATGCCGACCTATCTGGAGCGACGGCTCGGCCTGACCACCCAGGAGGCCCTGATCGTGCCGATCGTGGGCATGCTGTTCATGATGCTGCTGGCGCCGTTCGCCGGCGGCTTGTCCGATCGCATCGGACGCAAGCCCCTGTGGTGGTTTTCGCTCGTCGGCCTGTTCGTCCTGGTGATCCCGCTCTACCACCTGATGAGCACCAGCCTGGCGGGCGCGGTCGGCGGCTTCGCCCTCCTGGGGCTGCTGTACGTGCCGCAGCTGGCGACCATCTCGGCGACCTTCCCGGCGATGTTCCCCACCCAGGTGCGCTTCGCCGGGTTCGCGATCGCCTACAACGTCTCGACCTCGCTGTTCGGCGGCACCGCGCCGGCGCTCAATTCCTGGCTGATCAGCCTGACCGGGGATCCGCTGATCCCCGCCTACTACATGATGGCCGCCTGCGCGGTGGGCATGGTCGCCGTGAGCTTCATGATCGAGACCGCCGGCGCGTCGCTGCGCGGCACCGAGACGCCGGGCCTTAGGCGCGCTAAGGCCGCCTGAGCCGCGCCGCTCCAGGCGGCGGCACCCGGGGTCAGTGGTACCTGTAGGGCGTGAACAGCCTCGCGTGCTGGCGCAGGAGCGCGGCGAACAGCCGGCCGCCGAGCTGCTCGTCCACCGGGAGCTCGACCGCCCGGTCCTCGAACCTGTCCGCCGCCTGGTAGAGCATGTCGGCGTTGACGGTCGGCAGCTCCTCCAGCACGAACTGCCGCACGAGGCCCTCCAGCTCGGCGCGCGCGTCGGGGTCCAGCAGCCGCAGCAACGCCTTGTCCCGCTCCTTTTCGTTCATACCAGGCCTCCCACGCTCCTAAGAGGGAAGTTCGCGTCACCAGTGTGCGACGGTGCTCAGCATCCGCCTGCGGATCAACCCTCCGAACGCGCATCGCATAACAGAAGCTAAGCCGGGCGGCGCAGAGCGCCCGCGGCGTCGCCACGGCGATCCGCTGGCCCTGGCGGCGGGAGCGGTCCGCTGGCCCGTACACGTTATATCGTGTTACGATGCTCTCGCGGGGCCGTCGGCGCCGGATCGGCGCGAGGAGCGTCCCGCAGCTTCAGGAGCGTGACGCGGGCGATGAACGGCCTTCTTCTGATCGACGCAGCAGCATTGCTGTTCTTCGTGTTCGGCTTTCATCTGGCGTTCCGGCGGAAAGCCGCTCGCCGGTGGCTCGCGGCGATCCGGGGGCGCACGCCCGCCGCGAGTCCCCCAGACGCCCACGCTTCCGCCCGCCTGCACAGCGACGACGAGGCCGCGCCGGTGTTCCTGATGGTGGGCGTGATGATCATGGCCTTCAGCTTCACCGCCGCCGCCTTCGCCAACCTGATCGCCTACTACACGGCCAACTCGCCGAACTGAGGCGTCGGACGACGCCCTTGCCGGTCAGAGCGCCTCGGCCGCGACGAACTCGTCGTCGTCGCCGAGGATCAGCAGGCGCGCGTGCTGAATGTCGAAATAGCCGCCGTGAAGGCTGAGCTTGCCCTCGCGCACCGCCTCGGCCAGCCAGGGGAAGGTCAACAGGTTGGCGAGCGACAGCCGCACCGCCGCCTGCTCGCAGGCCGTGCGCCGGGCCTCGGGCGAGTCCAGGCCGTCGCCGGCGTGCCGCGCCGCCCGCGCGAGATCCATCCACCGCCCCGCGAAGTCGAACTCCCCCGCCGCCCCTTCGTCGAGCAGCACGCCGATCCCGCCGCACATCTGATGGCCGAGCACCAGGATCCGGCCGACCCCGAGGATGCGGACGGCGAACTCGATCGCCGCGCTCGTGCCGTGGTGGGCGGCGTCCTTCTCGTAGGGCGGCACCAGACTGGCGACGTTGCGGATCACGAAAAGCTCGCCGGGGCCGGCGCCGAAGATCATCTGCGGATCGACCCGGCTGTCGGAACAGGCGATGACCAGGCTGTGCGGCCGCTGGCCCTGTTCCGCGGTGAGCTCGAACCGCTCCCGCTCCCGCGGCCATTCGGTCGCGCGGAAGCGCTGATAGCCTGCGATCAACGGCTCGAGACGCTCCGCGCCGCACCCGCAGGGCTGCGCCGCCGCCTCCGGGGCCTGCCGATCCGAGGACCGGCGCCGGCGCTGAGCATCGTGACTGGTCAAGGCCGATCCTTCCATGTGAGCGATGTCCGCAGGCTCGCTACGCTCAGACGCCTGAGGAGGCGCTCGGTTTCGCCTAAGCCGTGCCGCCGATGACCTGCCCCGCGCCTTGGCCGCAGGCAAACGAATGCTGTTGCCCTTTTAGCGCAATCTTTTTGCATCTCGCCGGCCTCCGCCCTCCGCCGCGGCGGAGCCAGCGCCCTTGCTGCAAAAATAGTGCAGCGAACGGCCAAACGTATTCGTTTGAGTAACATCTTCCGAGCCTCAGTATTTACCGTCGCCCCTGCGCGCATCGACACGATGCCGGCCGGGGGATACGATCGGGAGGTCGGAGACGTGACTGTAGAGGCAGAGCAGATCCTCGCACATCTCGCCATGGTCATGCAGACTTCGCAGGCGCTGGTCGCGTTCCTGGCCGGAGCCGCCATGTTGCTGATGTGGAGCGGGCGAGCAGGGCGCCCGCCGCCTCTCCGGCGCACGGCGTGCGCCGCCGATCACCGCCGACCGTACTTTTCCAGACCCATGAAGTGAGGCGTCATGAGCCAGATTTCCGCCATTCGTCCGCGGCCCGGCCGACAGGCCGGCGCGTCTGCGAACCCCACGACGGACCTCCATCTGTTCAAGCTCGAAGGCAGGCGGCAATTCGCCCTGTCCTGCGACCCGACCGGCGACAACATTCCCGCCTACCGGGACGGCGCCTGGCGGTACGTCCGCCGCGTGCAGCTCCTGCCGCACGAAGTCCGGCAGGACTTCGATCCCGCCGCGGTCGCCGCGGCGATCGCCAGCGACGGCTACGCCCTCGTCGGCTGTCCGTTCTCGGACGACTGACCGGCAGCCCTGCCGATGTGATTATCGCTCGTCCCGCAGCTGGCCTTCCCGCGCGGCGCAGATGCGCAGCCCCTCGCGCACCGGCTCGATGACCTCGGCCGTGCTGCGGGTCGAGTAGACGGCGTAGATCGAGTAGGAGAATTCCGGCGCTCGCTCCACGCGGCGGAGCTGCTGGCGTTCGATGTACGGCTGCACCACGGCGGAGCGGAAATAGCCCGCGCCGCCCACGGCGAGCATGTAGTTCAGGGCCAGCGGTCCCAGCGAGATCGTCACCCCGGCATTGGCGTATTCGGGGAAGGCGGTGGCGTGGCTGGTCGTGAAGGGCTCGCCCCAATCCACCAGGATGTAGTCTTCCGGGCGAACGCCGCCGTCGGCGGCGGTGGTGACGAGAACCAGCTTCTCCTCCGCCAGTAGCTCCAGCACCAGTTCCGGCCGCTGCGGCGGGTTGTAGAGCACCGCCAGGTCGAGCGATCCCTCGTGCACGCGCTCGAGCAGCCGGCTGGAACTGTCGACCTCGGCGCGGACGGCGACGTCGGGCTGGTTCTCCCGCATCCACAGCATCCAGTCCGCCAGCAGCGGGCTCCAGAGGCTGAACTCGCCGCCCACCCCGACCAGGTTGGCGCGGCCGGGCGGCAGGGCGATCTGCTGGCGGGCCCGCTCCCAGACCTGCACCAGAGTGGTGGCGTAGTGCTGGAACCGCTCGCCCGCCGGCGTCAGCCGCGCGCCGGCGCGATTGCGCACGAACAACCTGCGGCCGACCTGCTCCTCGAGCAGCCTGACCCGCGCGCTGATCGCCGTCTGAGTCAGGTGAAGCCGCTCGGCGGCGCCGACGAAGCTGCCCGTCGCGACCACTTCGAGAAAGGTTTTCGCGAGCCCGATGTCCATGCGTTAATGCAACATTTCTGCAGTCAAATCGCAATGATGTGCGTTCGCTTGTTGGATGTAGAGCTCAGCGGTCCACCGGTTCCGCGCGTTTCAGCAACCGCAGGAGATCGTCATGCATGGGCCTTGCGGCCGTACTGGGGCTCGGCGGCGTGGCGAACGGCGTCTTCATGCTGGTCTCGCCGGAAGCCTGGTACTTCGCCGTGCCGGGGGTGACGACCACCGGGGCGTTCAACCAGCACTTCATCCGCGACATCGGCCTGATCTACCTGCTGCTCGGCGCCGGCCTGCTGGTCGGCGCGGCCTTGCCGCACCTGCGGGTCGTGCTCTGGGCGGCCGCCGCGGTCTGGCTCTCCGGCCACGCGCTGTTCCACTTCTGGGAAGTGGCGGTCGGCATCTGCTCCGCCTCGGCGATCGCCAGGGACTTTCCGGCGGTGACCCTTCCGGCGATCCTCACGGCGCTGCTGGCGCTGTGGGCCGCCTACGCAGGCCGCGCCGGCGCTCGGGGCGCGGTCGCCGTCCCCCGCTGAAGACGCCTCGCATCGCCTGTCGCGCCGGTCGGCAAATCGACCCTCAAGCGCCACAGTCTCGGCCTAGCGTCGCGGACGTTGAGCCGCCCGACCGGGCCAAACGGAGAGGCATGCGATGGCTTGCACCGGTTCCGAAAGCCCAGCCACCGACGGCTTTCCGGGCGCCGCCGGCGTCGTCCACGACCTTGGCAACCTGATCCAGATCGCCGCCTCCGCGGTGAACATGATCAGCCGCAGTTCGCGCGCCTGCCCGGACGCCGCGCTGGAGCCGATCATCGCCCGAGCCCGGACGGCGCTGGAGCGCGCGAGCGCCCTGGTCCGCGAGACCAACGTGCGGACCGAGCCGGCCTTCGCCGTCCGACCGGCGCAGGAACTGCAGAGCGTCGCCTCCTGTGTGGACGAGATCCGGTCGCTGATCAGCTCGATCTGCGAGCCCGACATCAGCCTGGCGTTCGAGGTCCCGGCCGACCTTCCCCCCGTGCGCTGCAATCGCATCGAGCTGCAGAGCGCCTTGCTGAACCTGGTGACCAACGCCCGCGACGCGCTGCCGAGCGGGGGATCGATCGTCATCGTCGCCCGCGCCGCGGCGGACAACGCGCGCATGCACGCCGTGGAGCTGAGCGTCGCCGACAACGGCGTCGGGATGCCGCGGGAGACGCTGCTGCGTGCGTTCAATCCCTATTTCACGACCAAGGGCGACGGCCGCGGCGCCGGGCTTGGCCTCGCCATGGTCCACCGGTTCGCGCAGGAGGCCGGCGGTCGCGTCGAACTCGCCAGCGCGCCGGGCGCCGGCACGGCGGTCACCCTGCGCCTGCCCTCGGCCGATTGAGGTCTCCCGGTCAGCGCTTCTTCTTCGCTCCGTTCAGCGCCGCCGCGGCCTGGACGAGCGCCTTGAACGCCGCCGCGTCGAGCTCGCCGCCCTCGGGGATGTCGATCGCGCGCCGCGTGTTGCCCTCCAGGCTGGCGTTGAACAGCCGCGCCGGGTCCTCCAGCGAGGCGCCCTTGGCGAAGGTGAGCTTGACGATGTTCTTGTAGGTCTCGCCGGTGCAGATGATGCCGTCGCGCTCCCACACCGGAACGCCGCGCCACTTCCAGGTCTCGACCACGTCGGGGACCGCCTGGGCGATCAGCGCGCGGACGCGCGCCAGCGTCTCGCCCCGCCAGTCGCCCAGCTCCCGGATGCGCGCGTCGATCAGCTGCGCGGCGGACTCGCCTGCGATGGCTTCGCTCTTCGGCATGCGGCTTGGGCTCCTTCGGCGGTTGGGGGCGCCACGATGCACGCTCCGGACGCGAACGCCAGCGCAACCGCGATCAACGTCGGGATCGGCGGGCGTCAGCCCAGCTCGGCGACGATTCGCCCGACCACCCCGCCCCGCGCCAGGCGCGAGAGGCCCTCGGGAATCTCGTCGAATCCGATGGTGGTCGCCTGGATCGTCAGGTCCCCGGCGGCCATCATCGCCAGCACCGCGGCGGTGTCGCTCGGCCGTCCGCCGCCGGAGCCGCGCAGGGTCACCGACCGGGCGACCAGCTCGGCCGTCGAGATGGTCGCCTCGGTGCGGCCGAGCCCGACCTGGACGACCAGGCCGCCGGGACGCACGGCGCGGATCGCGCCCGCCGTGGTGGTCCCGAAGCCGGCGAAATCGACGATCAGGTCGAGGCCCAGGGGCGCGAGCTGCGTCACGTCCTCGACGACCTCGACCAATCCCTGCCCCTTCGCCGGCGCCCAGGCCTCCCGACGCGGCTCGGCGGCATAGACCTCGGCCCCCTTCAGCACGGCGATCCGCGCCCCGGTCATGCCGAGGCCGCCGAGCCCGACGACGCCGACCCGCTGCCCGGGCTGCAGTTCGCCCGCAACCATCAGCGCCCGGTGCGAGGTCTGCCCGGCGTCCGTCGCGGCCGCGCCCTGCACGAAGCTCACCGTGTCGGGCAGCGGGACCAGCACGCTGGTCGGCAGCAGGCAATGGCTGGCGTAGCCGCCGTCCGCCGACCAGCCCGGACACCACTCCGTCGTGCCGGAGGCGACGACGCGGTCGCCGATCCGGTAGTCCGCCACGCCCGCGCCCACCTCGGCCACCACGCCGGCGATCTCGTGACCGAGGATGATCGGCGGCTTTTTCGGCAGATAGGGCGTGAGCGTCCCGTCCATCCGGCCGACGTCGCTGTGGCACAGCCCGGCGGCGCGCACCTGCAGCACGATCTCGCCGGGCCCGGCGCGCGGCGTCTCCCGCTCGATCAGCCGGAACGGCTGGTGCGCGCCGGTGAACAGCCAGGCCTTCATCGGCGACGCGTCAGTTCGGCTGGGCGACCAGCCGGCCGACGACCCCGCCGCGCTCCAGCCGCTCGAGCCCCGCCGGGATCTCCTCGAAGCCGATCGTGGAGGCCTGGATCGTCAGCTCGCCGGCCTGCATGTGCGCCAGCACCTTCTCGGTGTCCCCCGGACGGCCGCCCTTGGAGCCGCGCAGGGTCACCGACTTGGCGACCAGCATGGCCGTGGAGATGGTGGCGTCGCTCACGCCCAGGCCTACCTGCACCACCAGGCCGCCCTCGCGCACCGCGAGGATCGCGCCGGCGGTCGTCGTGCCGAAGCCGGCGAAGTCGACGATGAGGTCGAGCTCGTAAGGCGCCAGCCCCATCACGTCCTCGACCACCTCCTTCACGCCCTGAGCGCGGGCGGTGTCCCACGCCTCGCGGCGCGGCTCGGCGGCGTAGACCTCGGCCGCGCCGTTGACCACGGCGATCCGCGCCCCGGTCATGCCCAGCCCGCCGAGGCCGATGATGCCGACCCGCTGGCCGGCCTTCATCTGGCCGGTCCCCATCACCGCGCCATAGGAGGTCTGGCCGGCGTCGGTCGCCGCCGCGCCCTGGACGAAGTCCACCGCGTCGGGAAGCGGAGCCATGCAGGTCGTCGAGAGCAGGCAGTGGGTCGCATAACCGCCGTCCGCCGACCAGCCGGGGCAGAAGGCCTCGTCGCCGGAGGCCACCACCCGGTCGCCGGCCTTGAATCTGGTGACGCCGGGGCCGACTTCGAGCACCACGCCGGCCACCTCGTGGCCGAGGATGATCGGCGGCTTCATCGGCAGCATCTCGGTGATCGTGCCGTCCAGCACGCCGACGTCGCTGTGGCAGAGGCCGGCGCCGCGCACCTCGATCAGCGCCTGGCCGGGCCCCGGACGCGGGGTGTCGCGCTCGATCAGCTGCAGCGGCTGATGGGCGCCGGTGAAGAGCCACGCCTTCATGAGATCCTCCCTGTGTTCTTTTGCTGTCCGGCCGCCGGTCAGAGCCGGAAGCCGCCGCTCGCCTCGATGATCTGGCCGGTGACCCAGCCGCCCGCCGGCGAGGCCAGGAAATGCACCACCTCGGCGATGTCGGTCGGCTTGCCGAAGCGGCCGAGCGCGGTCATGCCCTCGATCTGCGCCCGCGCCTCGGGATCGTTCGCCAGGTGGTCGTTGGTCTCGCCCTCGTTGAACCCCGGCAGGACCGAGTTGACGGTGATGCGCTTGGCGGGCCCGAGGTCCTTGGCCAGCACCTTGGTGAACATGTCGAGCGCGGCCTTGCTCATGCTGTAGACGATGAAGTCCACGCCCGCGAGGCGCGAGGCCGAGGAGGAGATGTTGATCACCCGGCCGCCCTCGTTGAGGTGCGGCAGCAGCGCCTGGGTCAGGAAGAACGGCGAGCGGACGTTGTTGGCGAAGGTCTGGTCGTACTGCTCG
>Ga0164243_10006405_pt1 | contig 17825 bp, 11 predicted proteins | sample OricompcompostOP_FD_108781 | JGI IMG/M metagenome (GOLD analysis project Ga0164243, IMG submission 108781) | Organic Plus compost microbial communities from Emeryville, California, USA - Original compost - Organic plus compost (OP) | ecosystem: Engineered > Solid waste > Mixed feedstock >... | reverse complement strand
CGCGGCCGCGGCGAACAGCGCGCTGCCCGCCGGCGGGCCGAGGAACTGCTGCCCCAGGTAGGTCATGGTGTTCTGGTAGCCGTTGGCGCGGTGCAGCTCCGCGGCCGGAACCACGTCGGGCAGGACGGCTTGCGCCGCGTTGGCGAAGACGACCTCGCACGCCCCGAGCGCGAACGCCATCGCGATCAGCGGACCGATGCCCGCCCAGCCCGTGACCACGGCGACCGTGGTGGCGGCCATGACGCCGGCCTGCGCGAGCTGCGCGCGCACCATCAGGCGCTTGCGATCGGCGCGGTCCACCACCGCGCCGGCCGGCAGCGACAGCACCAGCCAGGGCGCGTACGCGGCCGCGGAGACGGCAGAGACCAGCAGTGGCCGGTGGGTCGCCTGCGCCGCGAGCAGCGGAACCGCTGCGCTGAACGCCCCGTCGCCGACGTTGCTCACCGCCCCGGCCGACCACAGGCGCCAGTAGTCCCGCGTCAATCGAGCCATTCAATTGTTCGTACAGGTGTTCGATATGAACTGTCAAGCGCTCGCCTCCGCAGCCCGCTGCGGCCTGCGCTCGGTCACCTGCCGCCACGCCCGCGTCACCTCATCGGCCGCCTGGGACGGCGCTGCGAACGGCAGCCGCGCCAGTACCCGGGCCGCGTGCGCCTGTCCGTCCGCATCGGACACCGGCAGATCCCCGGGCGCGGGCAGCAGTTCCTCCAGCACGACGCCGGGCACCGCGGGGTCGGCCGACAACCGGTCGAGCACGGTGGCCGTCGCCAGGTTGTCCAGGTCCACCGGGCACGCCCGGCGACCCTGGCGGGCCACCACCCAGCGCGGCGCGCCGGTCACGAGACGCAGGTTCGCCAGTGCCCGCGCGCGCTCGAACATCCCCCCGCCCGGCTCGGGGAGCACCTCCCGGCCCGCGAACACCGTCGCGGGCGCGATCACCAGGTCCCCGTCCAGCACGAGGCGTGGGGTGCGCACCAGGCCGGGGAACGCGGGCCGCGGATCGCCGAAGACGCGCGTCGCGGCGAGGCGGTGCGCCGGGCAGGCCGCGGTGAGCAACGCGACCACCAGGTCCCACGGTGCCGACGGCCGCCGCGTGGTGTGGTGGACCGGCCACAGCACCCGTCCCCCGCGGTCCTCGGCGATCACCCCGCGCGCGTCCCGGCGCAGGGTGATGCCGGACAGCGGCAGGTGCTCCCGCAGGCCGTCCGGTTCGTCCACATGCGACTCCGCATCAGGGTCGCCGGTCCACGTGCGGGTGTAACGGGGGCGCCGTTCACCCGCCTGTCCGGGGACGAGGACCTCGACGGGTTCGGCCCCGCAGCGGGCCGCGGCCTCCACGAGGAACGCACGGTGCGCCGCCGCCGCGAACCCGCCGGACGCCGTCCCCGCAGGCACCACCGCCTCCACGACCGCGCGTCGCCCGGGCAGCGGGCGCAGCACGCAGTCCACCGGCCACGGCGACGGCCTCGCCGGCGGCACGCCCAGGTAGTCGAGCGTCGCCGGACCGAGGTCGATCTCGGGTTCGTCGGCGTGCCGGGCCATCCACTCGCACAGCCGCTGATACACCGTCCGCGGTCGTGGCTCCGGCCAGCGCGGCGACGGCAGCGCGGCATGGTGCGGTCCGCCTGCCGCCATCGCCCGCGCGACGATCTCGGTCACCGGCCGCGCCTCGGGGCCGACCAGGTCCAGTGCCGGGTGCGCGGGCAGGCCCCCCAGCACAGCGGTGAGCCTGCCGAGGTGGGTGATCAGCTCGGGCAGCCGCGGCGGCAACGCCACGACGCCGGTCGCGCCCTTGGCCCGCGGCGCGACCGACAACGCCGACCGGAACAACAGCCGCGACACCTGATCACCCCGTTCGCGCAGGGCGCGGCTCGTCCACGGCTCACCCGCGGCGAGACGGCCGCGGACGTCGTCGACGAGCACCGGTGCGACGTCACCGAGCTCGCGCTCCGCCAGCTCCCATGCCAGACCGTGCCGCATCGCCTCGGTGCCCGCCACCGCCGCGCGCAGCGCACCGGTCTCCACGGACAGCGCCGCGGCCCACTCCGCGATCCGCCCCAACGGCCGGAAGCCCAGCTCGTCCACCTCGACGAAGTCGCCGCGGAGCAGGCTGCGCCGCACGTCGAGCGCGCGGCCGCGCAGCCGCGGCGGCAGCGCGGTCACCAGCTCCTCGCCGATCTGCTCGGCCACGGCGTGCGCGCACGCGCGATAGGCGGTCTCGGCACGGGCCAGGTGCCGCAACCGTTCGGTCAGCTCCGGCGTGCCCAGCGCGGCGGGCAGCGCCGCGGGCAGGCGGGCGAGGCGGACCAGCACGGGCTCGGCCATCGCGCCTCCCGGGAACGATCCTGAAACGGTTTCACAGCAAGGAAAACCCGTGTCCAGTCTGGTCCGGCCGGGACGGTGGGAGAAGCGTTGTCCCCTGCCCGAACGACCCCCGGACGGGGTGAGCCCGCAGCTCGCCCCGCCAGGGGGCGCCCGTCACCGGTTGCGCCACACCGGCTTGCGCTTCTGCGCGAACGCCGCGGGCCCTTCGAACGCGTCCTGGCTGACGAGCAGCTCGTCCAGCGCGGGCGAGGGGTGCCGGACCGCCTCGACGGTGTCGGCGATCCCGTCCGCCTCCGCCATGATGCGCAGCGATGTGCGCACCGACGTGGGCGAGCCCTCCAGAATCGCGGCCGCCACCTCGCGTGCCACCGCCAGCGCCTTCCCGGCCGGCGCGACGCGGCTGACCAGCCCGAAGGACTCCGCTTCGGCCGCGCCGAGCCGCCGCCCGGTGAGGATCATGTCGTTGGCCAGCTTCGGCGGCACCGCGCGCGGCAGCCGTACCAGCCCGCCCGCGGCCGCGACCAGCCCGACCCGCACCTCGGGCAGACCGAACTGCGCGTCCTCGGCGGCGACCACGAGGTGGCAGGCCAGCGCGATCTCGCAGCCCCCGCCCAGTGCGAACCCGTTGACCGCCGCGATGACCGGCTTCGGCAGCGACTCCCGGTTGGTCAGGCCCGCGAACCCGTTCTTGGGCACCCACATCGGCTTGCCGCTCGCCGAGTACACGAGGTCGTTGCCCGCCGAGAAGGCCTTGTCCCCGGCACCGGTGATGATCGCGACCCACAGGTCCGGGTCGGCGAAGTAGGCGTCGAAGATCTCGTCCAGCTCGGCGTTGGCGGGCGGGTGCAGGCTGTTGCGCAAGTCCGGCCGGTTGATCGTGACCTCGAGCAGGTGACCGTCGCGACGGACCCGCACGTACTCGTAGTCGTCCCGGAAACCCGGCTCGCGCAGGGGGAACCGCTCGTCCATCCGCTCCGCGGTGGCGGTCAGGCGGTTGCCGAACCCGAACGAGCGCACGAACACCTTGCTGCCGATCGGCTCACCCTCCAGCAGCCGGGCGAGGGTTTCCTCGTCCTTCGTGGACGCCATGAACCGCCGCCCGTCGTCGAGCCTGCCGATCACCACGCCGGTGCCGGCGGCGTGCTGGACGGTGTAGGTCTCCACCGTGGCCCAGCCGTCCGGGTGCGGTGCGGTGGGCACCGCGCGACGGGCGTCGAGACCCGTCTGCAGCTCGGCGCTGCGGTCCGGCCGCCACTCCGCCGGCGTCGTCGAGTAGACGCCCGCGGAGTACTTCGACAGCATGCCGCCGTTCGCGCCGACCAGCCCGAACGCGCCGGGCTGGGCGCGCAACCGCTCGACGGTCCCGGCGATCGCGTGCATCGAGTAGTTGTTGCCCGGGCCGCCGAAGAACGGCAGCCCGCCGGTGACGGTGAGGCCACGCGGATCGTCGATAGCCAGGTCCAGCCCGTCGCACACGGCGAAGACGGCCACCGGGAAGCAGCTGTACAGGTCGATCGTGGCAAGGTCGCCGGTGCCGATGCCGGCGACGTCGAGGGCGTGCCGGACGGCCTGCACCGCCGCGGGCGCGGCGCTGAGGTCCTCGCGTTCGAGCAGCGGCTGTTCCCGCAGGTCCGCGTGCCCGTGCAGGAACACCCACTTCTCCTCGGGGATGCCCAGCTCACGGGCCTTGCCCACCGACGTCAGCAGCACGGCCGCACCCTGGTTGACCTGGTCACGGGCGATCAGGAACCGCGGGTAGGGGTCGACGATCGGGCGGTTGCGCTCGGTCGGCGTGACCAGTTCGCCTGCGCTGCGCTCCACCGGCGCGGCCGCGTGCGGGTTCGCCGCGGCGACCTTGGTGAAGGGTTCGAACAGGGTCCCCATCAGCTGTGCGTAGGCCTCGCGCGACAGGCCGGTCCGGGCGCGGCGGGCGTTCTCGAACAGCGCGTACTGGCTGGTCGGGTCGAGCAGGCCGTGTGCCAACATCTGCCGGTCGGCCAGGCCCTGCAGGCCGAAGCCGCGGTCCTCGAGGTCGCCGTCGACGTGCTCGGACCAGTCCGGTTTGTCGTCGCGCCCGCCGAGGTGGCGCTCGGTGGAGATCGCCTCCGAACCGAACACGAGCGCGACCTCGGCCCCGCCCGAGGCGATCGTGCCCGCCAGCTCGTTGACCAGGCGCTGGGGCGACTGTCCGCCGGTGACCTCCAGGATCGCCCGCTTCGGCGCAGCGCCGAGGCGGGCGGCGACCGAGCGCGGGAAGTTGTTGGAGCGGCCCAGCGGCGAGTGCGAGATCGGGGTGGAGATCTCGAACTGGCGCGTGGCGGCCACGGTGTCGATGGCGGCCGTGACGCGATCCGCGTCCGCTCCGGTGTCGGCGAGCGCCGCCCGGGCCGCGTGCGCGGCGAGTTCGACCGGGGACAGTCCGCGGTAACCGGCGTCGTCGATGCGCTCGGACGCCTGGCCGACGCCGACGAGAACCGGTGTCCGGTGATCGAGAGAGGTCATACCGAACGGTAACCCGGTCCTCGACGTGCGTGATCGATATTTCCGGTCAGCCGGCCTGTCCGATGTTCACCATCCACGAGACGCCGAAGCGGTCGATGCAGGAGCCGAAGACGTCGCCCCACATCTGCTTCTCCAGCGCAACGGTGACCTGCCCCGCGTCGGACAGCTTCGCCCAGTAGCCCTCGAGCTCGCCTGCGTCGTCGCCGCTGAGGCTGACCGACATGGTGTTGCCCGGCCGGTGCTCCATGCCCGGCGGAGTGTCGGCGCCCATGAGCGTGAAGCCGCGCGGGGTCTGAAGCATCGCGTGCATGATCTTGTCGCCGTCCGGGCCCGGCATCCCCGCCGCCTCCCCGAAGGTGTTCAGTGCCAGATCCCCGCCGAAGACCTGGTGGTAGAACTCGAACGCCTGCCGGGCGGTGCCGTCGAAGCTGAGGTAGGGGTTGAGTCGCGACGCCATTGTGGGACTCCCTCCGTTCGCGAGGCCGCCAATCTTCGCAGAGCCGGTGAACTGCGACAACACCTGCGGATCCGGAAAATCTTCGACAGAATCGCAGGCGTGGTCGACTCGGTGTGGTACGTCGCGTACGGATCCAACCTGCACGCCGACCGGCTGATGTACTACCTGACGGGTGGTACCCCGCCGGGCGGGCTGCGGGCCTGCCCCGGTTGCCGTGACACGAGCCCGCCGTCGAAGATCGCGCCGCACACGATGCCCGGCGGGATCTACTTCGCCACCGAATCGCAGACCTGGACCGGCGGCCGCGCGTTCTACGACCCGTCCCTGCCGGGCACCGCGGCCGGACGCGCCTACCTGCTGACCGCCGGGCAGTTCGCCGACCTCGCGGCGCAGGAGATGTACCGGGAACCGGGCGCCGACCTGGATCTGACGACCGTGCTGGTCACCGGCCGGGACGAGCTCGGCCCCGGCCGGTACGAGACGTTGCTGCACGTGGGGGATCGCGAACGGACCCCGGTGCTCACGTTCACCGCGCCGTGGTCGGCGGCCGACGTGCCGGGCAACCCGCCGTCGGCCGCCTACCTGCGCACGCTGGCGCTCGGACTGCGGGAGGCGCACGGCTGGCCGGTGCCCGAGGTCGCGCGCTACCTCGCCGGGTTGCGCGGCGCGGCCGGGCACTGGACCGTGGACGACGTGGCCGGCCTGCTCAGCTGACCGCGTCGCACACCCGGATGACGATCAGGCACGAGTCGTCGTCAGTGTCGGACGACGCCCCGGCCAGGAGCCGGTCGCTGATCCGTTCGACGTCGGCGCCCGCGTGGCACGCGGCGGCCGCCAGGCGGTCCAGGCTGTCGTCGAGCAGGACGCCGCGCCGCTCGATCAGCCCGTCGGTGAACAGCACCAGCACGTCACCCGGCCGAAGCGTGAGCTCCGCTTCCTCGAACCGCGCCCCTTCCCGCGCGCCCAGCAGGATCCCGCGCGGCAGCGGCAATTGCTCGGCCACCGCGTCGCGGACCAGCAACGGCGGAAGGTGACCCGCCCGCGCCCAGCTCAGCGTGCGGGTGCCCGGGTCGTAGAGGCCGCACAGCGCGGTGCCGGTGACGCCCCGGTTGACGCTGAACGTGGTGGTGTTGAGCCAGTCGAGCAGCCGCGCCGGGCTCGCGCCGGTGACGGCGAGGCCGCGCAGCGCGTTGCGCAGCGCGATCATCCCGGTGGCCGCGCCGATGCCGTGGCCCGCGACGTCCCCGATCACCAGCAGGACGCGCCCATCCGGCAGCTCGACGGCGTCGTACCAGTCGCCGCCGACCTTGTGCTCCTGCGCCGCGGGCCGGTAGCGGACGGCCACGTCCAGACCGTTCATCTCCGGGCGCGCCGCCGACGGCAGGATCGCCTGCTGCAGCTCCCGCGCGATCCGGTTGCGCTCCCGCACCTCGTGTTCGCTGTCGGCCAGCCGGTCGCGCGTCGCGGTGAGCGCGACCTGGCTCTGGTACTGGACGGTGAGGTCCTGGTAGATCCCGCGCACCGCCACCAGCTCACCGGTGTCCGAATGCACCGGTTCACCATGGGCGCGCACCTGCCGGTGCGTGCCGTCCGGGCGGATCAGCCGGAATACCGCGGCGGCCTCGCGCCGCAGCAGCGCGTGCTGGAACGCGCGCACGATCGGCAGGTCGTCGGGGTGCGCGTAGGTGCTCAGCTCGTCCCAGGTGACCGGGCCCGCCGAGGGCGGCAGCCCGAACAGTTCGAACGTCTGCTCGGTCCACGTCATCTCGCCGGTGAGCAGGCTGTGTTCCCAGCTGCCCAGCCGCGCGATGTGCTGCAGGCTGTGCAGCAGGTGCGTGAGCCGGTGATCGTCGCGCACGGCGGTGAGCACGATCCGGACACCGTCGAGGAGGCGGGTGATGCGCACGTCCACCACCACCGGGGTCGCCTCGCCGCCGCGGTGCGCCACGAGCGGGATCGGACCGAGCTGCGCCGCGGCCCCGGTGGTGAGGACCCGCACCGCGCGCTCGGTGAGCCCGTAGGCGCACAGCAGCGGGTACACCCGGGTGAGATCGCGCCCGACCAGCCGGCCGGCGCACCGGCCGTCCGGGTCCGCGAAGTCCTCGCCGAGCCGCGCGATCTCGAAATCCACCACGCGCCCGGACTCGTCGGAGCGCGGGCGCGCGAACAGCCCGGAGTCCAGCAGCCCGTCCAGCTCGCCGGCGGAGGCGGCGCCGGTCATGATCTCCCGGCCGCACAGCGTGGCCAGCGCGGTCAGCCTGCGCCGCTGCTCGGGCGGGAACTGCGGCACCGGGGCCGACCACACGAACTCGACGACCCCGCCCGCGCCGCGGTCCCGGCGCGCCGTGTGCACCGGGACCACCGCACGGGCGCGCGCGGTCTCGCCCGCCAGCACCGGCACCCCGGTGACGGTGCCCGGGGACGGCAGGAACCGCGGGTGCCGTTCCCGCGCGACCCGCTGCGGCAGGCAGTCCAGCAACACCGGTAGGTGCCGCCAGCGGCTGGCCTCCAGCAGGTCGAGCCCGGTGTGCGCGACGAGCCCGAGCGCACCGTCCGGTTGCACCTGCCACAGCGCGACCGCGCTCGCCCCCGCGGTGCGCCGAACTTCCGCCAGCAGTGCGGAATCCTCGGCGTCCCCGTCCGCCATCCGCGCGAAATCCGCTGTCGGGCCCGCGGGCTGCGCACCGTCGTCCGACGGCCGCACCGCGCCGCCGATCAGGTCCGCGGCGAGCTCGGCGGTGCTGGTCCCGGTCCGCTCGGCGAGCGCGGTCAGGTGCGCGAACGCGTCGGCGGGGGAGCAGCCGAGCCGTTCGACGAGGATCCCCTCGGCCAGTGGGACGAGCAGCCGCCCGTCGCGCTCGGCGCGCAGCCGCTCGATCTCCTGCTGCTGGCGCGTCACGACCTCCGCCAGGCGGGCGACCCGCGGATCGAGATGACTGTCGTGCGTCGGGTGCTGAACCGGCACGGGCGCCTTTCGTACTCGGGTGAACTCGCGCTGGGATCGGCCCGGCGCTACCAGTAGATTCCTCTTCGGCAGCGATTGTTCGCAAGGGCGATCGGCGGTCCGCATGAAATCGGAGCGAACTGATGGCGGAGAGCCGCACAATCCGGTCCACACGGGATGCGGGAAGAACCGAGCGGGAACTCGCCGATACGCGCCTGCAGCAACTGCTCGCCGGGCTGACCGCTGTGCGCGACGGTGATTTCGGCACCCGGCTACCCCAGGTCGGCGACGAGTTGACGGACGAGATCGCCGCCGTGTTCAACGGCATGGTCGACCAGCTGGCGCTGTTCACCTCCGAGGTGACGCGCGTGGCGACCGAGGTCGGCACCGAGGGCAAACTCGGTGGTCAGGCCCGGGTTCCGGGGGTATCTGGGTCATGGGCGGACCTTACCGATTCGGTGAACGCGGTGGCCGGGAACCTGACGGCGCAGATGCGCGACATCGCCCAGGTGGCGACCGCGGTCGCGAAAGGCGATCTGTCGCAGAAGATCACCGTGGACGTCAAAGGCGAGATCCTGGAGCTGAAGGAAACGATCAACACGATGGTCGATCAGCTCTCCTCGTTCGCCGACGAAGTCACCCGGGTGGCCAGGGAAGTGGGCACCGAGGGAATTCTCGGCGGACAAGCCGAAGTTCCCGGGGTTTCCGGAACTTGGAAGAATCTCACCAATTCGGTGAATTCCATGGCGGGAAATCTCACCGATCAGGTCCGCAACATCGCGCAAGTGACCACCGCGGTGGCGCGCGGCGATCTGTCGCAGAAGATCATGGTCGACGCGCGTGGCGAGATCCTGGAACTGAAGAACACCATCAACACGATGGTCGACCAGCTGTCCGCGTTCGCCGGCGAGGTCACCAGGGTCGCCCAGGAGGTGGGCACCGAAGGCAGGCTGGGCGGGCAGGCGCAGGTGCCCGGCGTCGGCGGGACCTGGCGCGCGCTCACCGATTCGGTGAACTCCATGGCGGGCAACCTGACCGGTCTGGTCCGTGCGATCGCGTCGGTGGCCACCGCGGTGGCCGACGGCGATCTGTCCCGGAAGATCACCGTGGACGCGCGTGGCGAGATCCTGGAACTGAAGAACACCATCAACACGATGGTCGGCCAGCTGTCCGCGTTCGCGGGCGAGGTGACGCGGGTGGCGCGCGAGGTGGGCACCGAGGGGCGGCTCGGGGGCCAGGCCGACGTCAAGGGCGTGTCCGGCACCTGGAAGGCGCTCACTGAATCGGTCAACGTCATGGCGGCCAACCTGACCGACCAGGTGCGCTCGATCGCCGCGGTCACCACGTCGGTGGCGCGGGGTGACCTGACGCGCAAGATCCCGGTCGACGCCCGCGGCGAGATCCTGGAGCTGAAGGAAACGATCAACACGATGGTCGACCAACTGTCCGCGTTCGCCGACGAGGTGACGCGCGTGGCGCGCGAGGTCGGCACGCACGGCAACCTCGGCGGCCAGGCCAACGTGCGCGGCGTGTCCGGCACCTGGAAGGACCTCACCGACAACGTCAACGGCATGGCCTCGAACCTGACCAGCCAGGTGCGGTCCATCGCGCAGGTGGCGAGTTCGGTGGCGCAGGGCGACCTGTCGAAGAAGATCACCGTCGAAGCCAAGGGCGAGGTCGCCGCGCTCGCCGACACGATCAACACGATGGTCGACACGCTCGGCGCGTTCGCCGACGAGGTGACGCGGGTGGCCCGCGAGGTGGGCACCGAGGGCATCCTCGGCGGGCAGGCCCGCGTGCCCAACGTCGCGGGCACCTGGAAGGACCTCACCGACAACGTCAACTCGATGGCGAACAACCTGACCAACCAGGTGCGCAACATCGCGCAGGTGACCACCGCCGTCGCCGACGGAGATCTGACGAAGAAGATCGACGTCGACGCGCGCGGCGAGATCCTGGAGCTGAAGACGACGATCAACACGATGGTCGACACCCTCGGCTCGTTCGCCGCCGAGGTGACGCGCGTGGCGCGCGAGGTGGGCAGCGAGGGACGGCTCGGCGGTCAGGCCGAGGTCGAGGGTGTGTCCGGGACCTGGAAGCGGCTCACCGAGAACGTCAACGAACTGGCGGGCAACCTGACCCGCCAGGTGCGGGCGATCGCCGAGGTCGCCAGCGCCGTGGCCACCGGCGACCTGACGCGCTCGATCTCGGTCGAGGCCCAGGGCGAGGTCGCCGAGCTGAAGGACAACATCAATTCGATGGTGCGCTCGTTGCGCGAGACGACCCACGCCAACCAGGAACAGGACTGGCTCAAGACCAACCTCGCCCGCATCGCCGGCCTGATGCAGGGCCACCGCGACCTGGCCACGGTCGCCGAACTGGTGCTCGACGAGCTGGCGCCGCTGGTGGACGCGCAGCAGGGCGCGTTCTTCCTCGCCACCGGGCAGGAGGGGCGCGACCGGCTGCGGCTGATCGCGGGCTACGGCGTGCACTCCGCCGGGGACCTGCGCCGCGAGGTCGAGATCGGGCAGACGCTGATCGGGCAGGCGGCGCGCACCCGACGGCCCATCCTCGTCGACCGGACGCCGCCGGACTACCTGCGGATCGCATCCGGCCTTGGCGAGGCGGCGCCGGTGAACCTCGTCGTCCTGCCGCTGATGTACGAGGACCGCACGCTCGGGGTCATCGAGCTGGCCTCGTTCGGGCGGTTCAGCCAGAAGCAGCGGGACCTGCTCGACCAACTGGGCGAGACGATCGGCGTCAACGTGAACACGATCGTGGCCAGCGCCCGCACCGACGCACTGCTGGAGGAGTCCCAGCGGCTCGCCGCGGAACTGCGGGCGCAGCAGGAGGAGCTGCAGCGCTCCAACGCCGAGCTCGCCGAGAAAGCGGCGCTGCTGGCTCGGCAGAACCGCGACATCGAGGTCAAGAACACCGAGATCGAACAGGCCCGCCGGGAGATCGAGGAGCGCGCCGAACAGCTCGCGCTCGCGTCGAAGTACAAGTCGGAGTTCCTCGCGAACATGTCGCACGAGCTGCGCACACCGCTGAACAGCCTGCTGATCCTGGCGAAGCTGCTGGCGCAGAACCCCGGCCGCAACCTCACCGCCAAACAGGTGGAGTACGCCGAGGTCATCCACTCCGCAGGGGCGGACCTGCTGCAGATGATCAACGACATCCTCGACCTGTCCAAGGTGGAGGCCGGCCGGATGGACATCCACCCCGAGCCGTTCGCGTTGAGTGAGTTGCTGGACTACGTCGAGGCGACATTCCAGCCGCTCGCCGCGGAGAAGGGGCTGACGTTCGCGGTGTCCGCCGACCCGGACGTGCCCCGCGAGCTGGTCACCGACCAGCAACGGCTGCGCCAGGTGCTGCGCAACCTGCTGTCGAACGCGGTGAAGTTCACCGACCACGGCCGGGTCGAGCTGCACGTGCGGATGGTCCGCGCGGACGAGGCGCAGTGGGACGCGAACGGCGCGGTGGTGGCGTTCGCGGTGACCGACACCGGCATCGGCATCGCGAAGGAGAACCTCAGCGCGATCTTCGCCGCCTTCCAGCAGGCGGACGGCACCACCAACCGCCGCTACGGCGGGACCGGGCTGGGGTTGTCGATCAGCAACGAGGTGGTGTTCCGGCTCGGCGGACGGATCCACGCCGACAGCGAACTCGGCGAAGGCAGCACGTTCACGCTGCTCCTGCCGGTGGGCCCGGCAGGAGACGACCCCGCGCGAGCGGGTGCCCCGGCGCGGGAGGGCGAGCCGCGGACCAGGCAGGTGCTCGTCGTCGAGGGCAGCGGCACGGGGCTGCTGTCGCTGCTCACGAGCAGCACGGCCGCGGACCTGGCCGATACGCGCGGCACCGTCACCGTCGCGACCGTGAGCACGGCGGAGCAGGCGGTGAACGTGTTGCGCAGCCGTCCGCACCACTGCGTCGTGCTGGACGCGAGCCTGCCCGGGGGCGGGGCGTTCGCGGTGCTGGACGCGCTGGCCGAGCACCCCGCTCTGCGCGCGGTTCCGGTGCTGGCGCACCCACCCCGCAAGCTCACCGCGGACCAGGAGCGCCTGGTGCGGGCGCGGGCCGCGGAGCAGCGGCTGGAACTGCTGCCCTCGCTGGACGAGCTGCGCGAGCGGATCGCTCTGCACCTGTCGGTGGACCAGCCCGACGACGTCATCCCGTTGAGCAGGACGCGTTCCGCGCTGCCTGCGGCACCGTCGGCGGCCGAGCCGTTGCGGGGCCACAAGGTGCTGCTCGTCGAGGACGACCCGCGCAACGTGTTCGCACTGCGGGGCGCTCTGGAGAGCTACGGGTTGGACGTGCGGTACGCGTCGAACGGGCGCCGGGCGATCGACGTGCTGCTCGCCGAGGACGACGTCGAGCTGGTGCTGATGGACGTGATGATGCCGGAGATGGACGGGTACGCCGCCATGGCGGCGATCCGGGAGATCACGCGGTTCGCGGACCTGCCGGTGGTCGCCGTGACCGCGAAGGCCATGCAGGGTGACCGGGAGAAGGCTCTGGAGTCGGGGGCCACCGACTACCTGACCAAACCGGTGGACGCCGATGAGCTGCTGGAGTGCCTGCGGCGGTGGCTCGAGGTGCGGGCCGGGAACGACCATTGAGGAGTTTCGCGGTACGCGCATCGGTAGCAAGATGTGTCCTGTGCAGGCAGTGAACCCAGCGAACCGGCACGAGCCCGGGGACGACCCCGCCGAGGGGTTGTCGATCGCCGTCGAGCGCCACGGGGACGCGCTCGTGGTGCGGGTGAGCGGCGAACTCGACCTCCTGACGACACCGCGGCTGGACCGGGCGGCGGAGCGGGCGCTGCGCGGGCGACCCCCCGTGCTCGTGCTCGACCTGACGAACGTGACCTTCCTCGGTTCGGCGGGCATGGCCTCGCTGGTCGCGGTGCGCCGTGCCGCGGGTGACGAGGTGGCGATCCGCCTCGCGACCGCGAACCCCGTCGTGCTGCGCGCGTTGGAGGTCGTGGGCCTGGCCGAGGAGTTCCCGCTGTACGCGACGTGCGAGGAGGCGCTGGCGGGCTGACGGCGCGCTCAGGGCAGCGGCGCCGCCGCCCCCAGCCCCTGCTCCGCGGCCGCGGCGCGCACCGCGTCGATCACCAGCTGCAGCGACGGCCTGCTCGACGACGTGCGGTGCGCGATCGACACCGTCCGCATCGGCGGCTCCGTCAGCGCCACGATGTCGATGCCCGGCGGCCGCACCGACAGCCCGAGGTCCGACACCAGCGTGACGCCCAGCCCGGCGGCCACCATCGCCAGCGCCGTCGCCTGCTCGCCCACCTCGTGGTTGATCTTCGGCTCGAACCCGTGCCGCTGGCACGCCAACCGCACCGCGCGTCCGAAGTGCGAGCGCGGTCCGGCCAGGATCCACGGGTGCTCGGCCAGGTCCGGCAGCCCCACCGCGCCGCCCGGCACGGTGCCCTGCGGCACCGCGGCGTGCAACCGCTCCACCGCGATCACCACGCGCGTCAGCGCCGGGTCCCACGGCATCGGGTAGTCCGAGTAGTCGATGACGAACGAGAAGTCGAGCGCACCGTCACGCACCGCGCCCGCCGTCTCCTCCGGTGCCAGCTCCTTGGTGCGGACCTCGATGCCGGGGTGGTCTCTCGCCAGCGAGTTGAGCGCGCACGGCAGCAACCCGGCCGCCACCGACGCCCACACCCCTGCCGTCAAACGCGCGGTGACACCTTCCTGCGCCTCCTCCAGCGCGAGCGTCGCCCGTTCGACGGACTTCAGGATCTCCTCGGCGTGCTCGGTGAGCACGACCCCCAGCTCGGTCAGCTGCACGCGCCTGCCGAGCCGTTGGAACAGCTTGGCTCCGACGTCCCGTTCCAGCTGCGCGAGCTGCTGGGAGACCGCGGAAGCCGTGTAGTGCAACGACGCCGCGGCCGCGGTGACGGTGCCACGGCGGTGCAGTTCCCGAAGCATCCGCAAGCGGTGCAGCGAAAGCTCCATGGCGCCCAGCGTAGGGAACGACCTCGCGATGTGCAGGGAACGTGAACGGTTCCGTGCATGATCCGTAACTGGACGTCTCGACGGGTCAGGCCGCACTCTGGTGTCAGCGGGAAAGGATCTCCCGGACTCCACACAGCCGGACCGGCCGGAGCCACGACGTGGCCGAGGTCGGCGCCGCTGTGCGCGGAAAACGGCGATGGGCTTGGAGGGGACATTGACCACGATGCAGAACCCGCGCGGGGCGACCGGTGAGCTGGCCCCGGCGCGGACGCAGGAGCCGATGCTGCGGCTGACCTGGACCGACCCGGTCACCGGCACCCACGGCTACCTCGTGGTGCACACGCTCGTCTCCGGTCTGGCCACCGGCGGCACGCGGATGCGAGCGGGGTGCACGATGTCCGAGGTCGAGGACCTCGCCCGCGGGATGGCCGCCAAGACCGCGACGTTCGACCTGCCGGTGGGCGGTGCGAAGGGCGGCATCGACTTCGACCCGAAGGACCCGCGCGCCGTCGGGGTGCTGGAGCGGTTCTGCCAGGCGATGCGCCCGTGGCTGGACGCGCACTGGGTGACAGCGGAGGACCTCGGCGTGCCGCAGCACCTCATCGACGAGGTGTTCGCGCGCCTCGGGCTGGAGCAGTCCTACCACGCGGCCATCCACCGCTCGCCCGATCCGGAGCGGACGCTGCGCCGGGTGCACGCCGGGCTCAACGCGCCGGTGCCCGGCGGGCTGCTGCTCGGTGACGTGGTGGGTGGTTACGGCGTCGCGCAGGCGTGCCTGGGCGCGGCCACCGCGCACGGCTGGGACACGTCCGCGACCACCGTCGCGATCCAGGGCATCGGCACCATGGGTGGCGGCGCGGCCTGGTACCTGCACGAGGCGGGCCTGCGCGTGGTCGCGGTGGCCGACGCGGCGGGAACGCTGTACGACCCGCGTGGCCTGGATGTGCCCGCGTTGCTGGAGCTGCGCGACGCCTACGGCGAGGTCGACCGCGCGCGGCTGCCGGAGGGCGTGCGGCAGCTGCCGCGTGGCGCCGTGGTCGGCGTCGAGGCGGACATCCTCGTGCCCGCGGCGATCTCCTACGCGCTGACCCCGGACAACGTCGGGGACGTGGCGGCGAAGGTGGTCGTGGAGGCCGCGAACGCGGCCACCACGCCCGAGGCGGAGGCGATGCTGGCCGCGCGGGGTGTGCCGGTGGTGCCGGACTTCGTGGCCAACGCCGGTGCCGCGGCCTGGGCGTGGTGGCTCCTGCTGGGGCAGGTGGGCGCCGATCCGGTCGACTCGTTCCACCGGTTGCAGACCGAGATGCGGTCGAAGGTGGCGCTGCTGCTGGCCGCGTGGCTCGGCGACGGTGTGCCGCCGCGGCGGACCGCGGAAGAGCTGGCGGAGACCAACCGGGCCGCGCGGCTCGCGGCGGGGGACGCGCCGGTCACGATCCCCTGACCCGGCGCACGGCGATGGGCCCTTCGCGCCTGACGTGCGAAGGGCCCGCGAACCGCACCGGCGTGGTTCGCCGACGGGGAGGTGAACCAGACATCGGCCATCCAACTGCAGCGATCGGCCTTCGGAGCCGCAACCCGGCGGGACCGTAGGGCCTCGACCTCGTGGCGCCCGGGCGCCTCGGGGTCTGTCAACACCGTGCCCGACGCGGGTCGCCGCGGTACAGGGTCGAAGGTCCCTTTTCCACTCGTGCGGCGCGGACCAATGCGGACACGGCCGCCGAACCCGTGCCCTGCGGCCACGCGAGCAACAACCGGGCGGGGGCGGCGTCGACCACCGGGACGGTGACGAGGTCGTGGTCGAGGCTGTCCAGCACCGACCGCGGAAGCAGCCCGACGGCGCGGCCGCGTGCGGTGACGCGCAACAGCTTGGTCAGGTCGGTGATCTCGACGCCGCCGTCGTCGGGGTAGCCCGCCCAGCGGCCGACCGGTTCGCCGCGCAGGTCGTCCAGCTGCAGGATCGAGCGGTTCGCGAGCGGGTGGTCCGGTGGCAGCAGGGCCCAGCGTGGTTCGGACCGCAGTTCCAGGGTCTCCAGGCCACTCGGGTCGTCGAACGGGGTGTGCAGGAGCGCGAGGTCGGCGCGGCCGTCGCGCAGCAGGCAGGCGCGATCGTCGTGGCAGGACACCAGTTCCACCGGCACCGCGACCGGGTCGGCTTCGTAGCGGCGCAGGATGCGCGGCAGCAGCCCGGCGTCCGCGTCCGGTTTGGCGGCCAGGGTGAGGTAGGGGACGCCGCGGCCGGCCCGCCGCGTGCGGCGAGCGGCTGCGGCTACCGCCGCCAGCGCTTTCCTGGCCTCGTCGAGCAGCACCTCGCCCGCCGGGGTCAGCTCGACGCGCCTGCTCGTCCGCTCGAACAGGGTCACCTCGAGCCGCCGCTCGAGCGAGCGGACCGCTTTGGACAATGCGGGCTGGGCCAGCCCCAGTCCCTCGGCCGCGCGACCGAAGTGCAGCGTCTCCGCCACCGCGACGAAATAGGCGAGTTCGCGCGTCTCCACCCGGTCCATTCCGCGAGGTTATCGGATGTCCGTTTTCATCAGACGTCTGATGACTTGGTACGGTGCGGGGCATGACGCCCGTGCTGCAGGTGAACGATGTCGACCTCGTCCGCGACGGCAAGTACCTGCTTCAGTCCGTCTCGCTGACCGTGCGCGAGGGTGAGCACTGGGCGCTGCTGGGTGCGAACGGGGCGGGCAAGAGCACGCTGCTCGGGCTGCTCGGCGCGCTCACGCACCCGACACGGGGGACGGTCGACGTGCTCGGTCACCGGCTGGGTCGGGTCGACATGCGCACGCTGCGGTCCTTCCTCGGGCACATCAACCCGCGGCACCCGCTCACCTCGCCGCTGTCGGTGTTGGAGGTGGTGCTGACCGGGCTGACGAACACCACCGAGCTGGTCCCGCGCCGGCGGGTCTCGGCCGAGGAACGGGAGCGCGCCGAGGAGCTCATCCGGATGCTCGGCCTGTCCGCCAAGCGTGAATCCCGCTGGCCGACGCTGTCCCAGGGGGAGCGCGGCCGGGCGCTGATCGCCCGCGCCCTGATGCCCGCGCCGCGCCTGCTGCTGCTCGACGAGCCTGCAACCGGTCTGGACGTGGCCGCGCGCGAGCAGTTGCTGTCCAGTGTGGACGCTTTACGGCGGGAACATCCCGCGCTGGCAACGGTTCTGGTGACCCACCACCTCGAGGAGCTGCCCGCGAGCACCACGCACGCGATGCTGCTGCGGGAGGGGCAGTGCCTGGCTGCCGGGGACGCCGACGAGGTGGTCACCACCGACCACATCAGCAAGTGCTTCGACCACCCGGTGCGGATCACCCGCACCGACGGCCGATGGGCGGCACGCGCCGAGCCGGCTTTCTGAGGCCCGTTCCGCGCCACGCGCTGCGCGGCTGACGTCCGGCTGGTGAGCCCGCGGCCGCGCGCCCCCACGCAGCCGATGGTCGGCACTGCCTGCCGCGGTCAGGGGAGCGCGGGTGGCGTGCGGGGCCGCGGTGGGCTGGGTGGCTGCGCGCCGGTGGCGGTGCGCCGGGCTGGGCCGCGGCGCCTGCCGCAGCGCGCGCCTGGGGCGGGAGTGCGGGTGGCGTCGAGCGTGTGGTGGCCGGTTGCGCGGTCCCCGGGTGTGTGCGGTGCGGGG
>Ga0164243_10006404_pt1 | contig 17825 bp, 14 predicted proteins | sample OricompcompostOP_FD_108781 | JGI IMG/M metagenome (GOLD analysis project Ga0164243, IMG submission 108781) | Organic Plus compost microbial communities from Emeryville, California, USA - Original compost - Organic plus compost (OP) | ecosystem: Engineered > Solid waste > Mixed feedstock >... | reverse complement strand
TCCATCGGCTTGGGCTCCTGCTCGCGAAACGTCCGCTCGAGCCAGTTGAGGATCTGCGGCGTAAAGAACGCTAGCGCTCCTAGTACTGCGCACACCGCGGCGAGCGCCGCGGCGCCGCCGACGGGCCCCAGCACCGGCAAGAGCGACTCGTAAGCGGCGATCAGGACAAAGACGACAGCAATGGTGGCAAGTACCGCGCCAGTACCGCCCCAGACGACTTTACGCTCGACAGCGTTGACCGTGCGTTGCGCCACCCGCTTGCCGAGATAGCCGACAGCAGTTCCCATTCTCATCGGCCAGCTCCGATCCGGCTAAGCTCTTTTAGCGGCGGGCGAGAAGTGCCAGCAAAAAGCCGATACCGGCTGCGATGCCGGCGGCGGCCAGCGGATTACGGCGAATGCTCTCCTGCAGGCGATCGAACTGCTCGGATGCCATGTCCTGAGCCTGCTCCATAGCCTCGCCTGCCTTCTCCTGCATTTCGCCGGCCTGCATGCGGGCGCTCCTCATGCCGGTGTCGGCCGTTGTTGAGGGATCTCGAAACGTCGCCATGTTTGTTCCTCCACGAACTCTTGGATTTTAGTCGTGCCTGAGCTTCGTCTAGGGCCTTGGCAGCCTCACCGCGCGATTACGAGGCCGACGAGGAACCCTACTCCGGCCGCGATCAACGCTGCCTGTGTCGGCTTCTGGCGGATGGAAGACTCAAGCTGGCTCAAGCGCATCTGCGCCTGGTCCTGCGCGCCCTCCATGACGCCGCCGAACTCAGCTCCCGCCAGCTTCTTGACCGAGTTGGCGAGCTCCGTGATGTCGGAGCGAATAGCTTCGTAGCTGTCCTTGACGTCCTGCCGTGCCTCGCGTCCTTCCGCCTTCGCTTCGGCATTCTTGACGCTCTCCGACACTGGATCGAACTGTGCCGCCATGGTGAAAGTCCTCTCTGCTCGCTAGCATCTTGCGCCGTTTGCTCCTCGCGTTTTCGAACGCGTTCGGAGAAACGAGAGCCTCACTTGAGAACGTCCCATGCTTCAACGAGTTCCGGCGCTCAAAAAGTCTTCCGAGCCCGCACGGTCTCCGCGGTCTCCCTGGAACTGCCAGACGGTCTCCGCGTTGGACAGGCGCGCTTATCACTGCGCTCGACTTGCATTCCATAAGCATCGGCGCCGAAGCCCGAAGGACGTCGGCGCGAGCCGACCGACAAAGCAAGCAAGCTAAGAAGGCCACACATATGTCCAGCCCAACGTCACCCGGTTCGACGGGTTCCAACGCCGCAGGCTCCCGGAGTTACGCAGGCAACGGGAGCAGCGGACCAGCGGAGCAGAAGCTCAAAGAGATGCGCGAGGACGTCAGCCGCCTAGCCGGCGTTGTCAGCCACGTCGCGGAGCGCCGTATTGCGCGAACCCGCGCCACCGCTGAGATCACGATGCGCGATCATCCATTGGCCACAGTCTCACTCGCGCTGGTGGCAGGTTTTCTCGTCGGCCTTGCCGTCATACCTCGCCGCGAGCAACGAGAGCACGGCATGCTCTCCGGCCTGCGGTCCGGTATGCGTGACTGGGAGCTTCCAGATTTGAGCCGCTACGCGCCGCGCATGCCGGCGGCGTCCAGTATCAGCGCCGAGCCGATCACCTCGCGGCTCGAACAGGTCCTGGACTCGCTGTCGCGAGTCGACACCGGCAGCATAGCCTCCCCCGCAATGGAGAAGCTCAAGGACTGGTACGGGACGTTCATGTCCAAGGTCCGCAGTTAATCGACTTTTTTGGGGGTGGCCCTGACGGCCGCCCCCATCCCGCCCTCAGTACCGCCAGCCGATAGCCCGATCGAGCGAATGCTGTCCGCCGCCGCGGATGACGATAGCCAGCGCGATGAGCCCCCATAGCAGCGGATACTCGAAACCGCCGTTGGTCCAGAAGAAGCCATTAGGTAGATGAACGGCGACGACTGCAACGGCCATCATCGCTACGACTGCCAGAGCCGATAGCCGGGTCAGCAGGCCCAGCACCAGAAACAGCCCGCCACCGAATTCTGTCAGTCCGGCCAGCGTCGCAAACAGCAGACCTGGATGCAGGTTCAAAGTCTGCTCGAAATACTGTGCCGTTCCGGTGAGGCCCCCGCCGCCGAACCATCCGAACAATTTCTGAGCGCCGTGGGGGATGAGCATAAGGCCCGTCGCGATCCGCACGATCGTCCAGCTCAGTTCCGTGAAGCCCGATGCCGTCTGCCCGTCGCTGATACCCGGTTGAAGTCCCGACTTCACGCCCATTGCCATTCCTCCTAGCCCGAGCAAAATTGATTGCCGTTTCACGTGAATCTGGAGCATGGGAGTGCCAATCGAAAAGGCCCTCCCAATGCTGTCTTGAGATTGAACGTGCAGTGAGTACGTATTGCTATGGACGCTGGCCGCTAAGCGAGGCCTTCATTCAGGCAGCCGTGCCCATGTCGAACACCAGCACCTCGGCATCCGCTGACTTGCCGGCGATCTCTAAGCGGCCCACCTCGTCGATGGCGACGCCGTCACCCGCCTTGAGCTCGCGCCCGTTGAGCGTTGCTTTGCCGCCTGCCACCTGCACCCATCCGATGCGGCCCGGCTTAATCTCATGCGTCACCGTGTTGTCGACGCCCGGCAGGGTTGCGTAGATGTCGACGTCGCTGTGGACAGTAATCGAGCCGTCACGGCCGTCCCGCGAGCCGACGAGACGCAACACGCCCCGCTTGTCTTCGGAGGAGAAGCTCTTCTGCTCGTAGCTGGGCTTCAGCCCCCGCTTTTCCGGAATGATCCAGATCTGCAAGAAGTGCACCGGCTCGCTTTCCGACGCATTGAACTCACTGTGCCGGATCCCGGTCCCGGCCGACATGCGCTGCACGTCGCCCGCCTTGATCACCGAGCCGGTGCCGATCGAGTCGACGTGCTCCAGCGCGCCGTCGAGGACGTAGGACACGATCTCCATGTCGGCGTGCGGGTGTGCCGGGAAGCCCGATCCCCCCGTCACACGGTCATCGTTGATGACGCGCAGCGGCCCAAAATGCATGTGGTCGGGATCGTAGTAGTGCCCGAAAGAAAACGTGTGGCGGCTATCGAGCCATCCAAAGTCCGTCCGTCCACGTTCCTCGGCCCTGCGGAGGGTCAGCATGGCTAATCTCCCTTGCCTTTGAATTTCCGGGGCGCCAATCGCCCTTTGTTGCGGAACTATTTGCTCTTGACCGCCGCGGGGTGCAATTGGCTCACTCGGCCCAATCCGTTTCCAGAATGGAACCAATCGATGGACAAACTGGACGCCATGAATGCGTTCGCGAAGGTGGTCGCGACCGGCAGCTTCGCCGAAGCCGGCCGGCAGCTCGGCATGACGCGCTCGGCCATCAGCAAAGCCGTCATGGAGCTGGAAACGCAGCTCGCCGTCCGGCTTTTGGACCGCACCACCCGCCAGGTCAGCCCCACCGAGGCGGGCCTCGCGTATTACGAGCGCTGTGTGTCGATCCTCGCCGACGTCCATGAGACCGAGGAACGGGTGTCCCGCCTCCACGACGAGCCGCGCGGCGTGCTCAAGATCAACGCGCCGACGTCGTTCGGCACGCTGCATCTCGCCCCCGCCGTCGCCGACTTCATGCGCGCCTATCCTGATGTGAAGATCGAGATGACGCTCGACGACCGCTTCATCGATCCTATCGCCGAAGGCGTCGACGTGACCGTCCGAATCGGCTTGCTCGCCGACTCAAGTCTCATCGCCCGCCGTCTTGCTCCCGCCCGCGTCGTGCTTGCCGCCTCGCCCGCCTACCTTGAAGAGCACGGCGAGCCTTCCGAGCCCTCTGAGCTCACGCGTCACGACTGCCTAACCTACGGCCACTGGGCCTCGGTGCAACACTGGCGCCTGCGTGACGGCGACCGCCTGATCACAGTCCCCGTCACGTCCAAGATGTGTTGCAACAATGGAGAGATCCTCGGCGCCGCGGCCGTCGCCGGTCTGGGCATCGTAAGCCTGCCGACCTTCATCATCGGCCCGGACATCGCCGCAGGCCGGCTGCGGGTCGTGCTGCCGGCCTATGCGCCCGGCGACCTCACCGTCTCCGCGCTCTATGCGCCGAACCGCTATCTCGCCGCCAAGACACGCGTCTTCATCGACTTCCTGGTGGCGCGCTTCGGCACCGCCCCACCATGGGAGAAGAAGCCGGTGTGAGGGATGCCGGCCTATCCGGCCCGACCGCCGATCACCCGTGCCAATAAATGATGATCCAGTAGAGGCATGCGGCGAGTAGCGCCGCCGCCGGCACCGTCACGACCCACGCCGCAATGATGACCATGAAGTGCGACCTCCGCACCAGCTTGCGCCGCTGCAGCTTCGCGCGGTCGACTACAAAGTCCGTCTTGCCATGATTGTTCTTGTTCTTCTTCGCCATGTACTCGCGGCGGCGCCGGCTGTGCTTCGTGTAGTACTCGCGGAAGAAGCCGACGCCGAACACGCCGCCGACTGCAATGTGCGTCGAGCTGACCGGCAGGCCCAGCGCCGAAGCGATGATGACGGTCACTGCAGCGGACAGGGCCACGCAGTACGCCCGCATCGGGTTCATCTTGGTGATCTGCTCGCCGACCATGCGGATGAGCCGCGGCCCGTAGAGGAACAAGCCCATGCTGATGCCGACGCCACCGATCAGCATGACCCACATCGGCACTCTGACCATCTCGGATGCGCCGCCGCCTTCGACCGCGTTGAGGATCGCCGCCAGTGGACCGATCGCATTCGCCACGTCGTTGGCGCCGTGCGCGAAGGACAAGAGCGCCGCCGAGCAGATCAGCGGTAGGTGGAACAGCTTGCGCAGTGACTTGTTGCGGTTCTCCATGCCCTCCGACTGCCGCCGGATCAGCGGCCGCAGGATCGCGAGCGACACAAAGAACGTCGCAAGCGCGATGAGCACCAGCGTGGTGGTGTCGGGGTGCCAGACCTTGTTGAGCCCCTTCATGATGAGATAAGCGGTGAAGCAGGCCGCCATTAGCGCGATCAGGATTGGCACCCACAGCCGCGCCGCCGCTATCTTGTCGTCGCGGTAGATGATGTTCGACTTGATGAAGCCAAGGAACATCGCCGCGATGATGCCGCCGAGCAGCGGTGAAACCACCCAGCTGCCGGCAATGGCCGACATCACCGGCCAGTTCACCGCGTCGAACCCGACCGCCGCAATCCCCGCGCCCATCACCGCGCCGACAATGGCGTGCGTCGTCGACACCGGCGCGCCGAGGAAGGTGGCTAGGTGCGTCCAAAGCGCCGACGCGAGCAGCGCCGCAATCATCGCCCAGACGAAGTTCTGCTGGTTGGCGATCGCCTCTGGACTGACGATGTCCTTGGCGATGGTCTGTACGACGTCGCCGCCCGCGATCAGCGCGCCGGCCGCCTCGAAGATCGCCGCGATAATGAGCGCCCCGAGCATCGTCAGGGCCCGCGCCCCGACCGCCGGCCCGACGTTGTTGGCCACATCGTTGGCACCAATGTTAAGTGCCATGTAGCCGCCGACCACCGCCGCCGTAACGATCACGATCGAGCCCGTATTTCCGCCCATGAGCGCGGCGGCGAGGCTGCCAGCGAAAGCGAGGAACAGGAGCGCGATGCCCGACGGCAACAGCCCGTAGGAGATGGACCGCGTCGCCTCCTCGAGGTGGGCGATCTTTCTAAGATCCTTGTCGAGGGCCGTCTTACGCAGATGCGGATCCGCGAAGTCGCTGTGTTCGTCCCGGAGCGTCATGGAATTCCTTTTGGATCGTCTGCCGTCGGCGGCAGCTTGGGCGATCGCCGAGCCGCGCCACCTGCCGCGTAAGCGCCCGGCGCGCGTGCACCCGTCGCATGCCTCTGCCGGGCTTGTCCGCTCAGGCCAAAACCGATGATGAGATTGGCGAGTCCGCGCTCGGCGACGAGGCCTGCCGCTTCCATGGGGTCGAGCCAGGCGAGCTGCCGCCGGCGCCGTTCCGGCCAGTCGCGCAGTTGGTGTTCAGCGTTGAGGGCATAAACGCGGACGCGGCACGGCGCATAGGAAAAAACGTGCAGCTTCTTACGATATTCGTAGCAGCCCAGCGCCTGATCGCTGATTGTCCCGACGATACCAGCCTCTTCCCGTGCCTCGTTGCAAGCGACCTCGGTCGCCGTTCGGCCGGTCTCTGCCCATCCCTTCGGGATGATCCAGCGCTTGGTCTCCCGGCTCGTAACCAGGCAAACCAAAGGGCGCCCGCCGACGAGCACGTAGGGTAGTGCGCCGTACTGCACCAGTTCGATCTTCATTCTCTCCAATTTTCGTTGTGCCACGGGAGCGTCACTGCGAGCCGACTCGCGCCAAGCCTGCACTGCACCGAGCCAGCCCGAACGACGGCCCGCCAAACTCCGCGGAACTCCCCGAAACGGCACCTTGTGCATCATCCTGCGCTATTCGTCATCTATCTCGACCGCCATCGTCGGACTTGAGCCGGGAAATCAACTGAAAAACTGTCGGCTCGCACGATCAGTTCGCTATTTAAGGCACCTCACCCGATCATGCGGCGCGGCGAATCGCGCGCGTAAGCTATCCGATCACAATCGCTTTAAGTGTCCGCGACTTATGTATCATGTGCAGTTGCGGCACCGAACGCTCTTGGTTACTGCTTCTCACCTCAGATCACGCCAGTTCGGCCGTCGTCAGGCTGGAACGGGACTATTCCCTCAGCCATTCTTCTCCCGCCAGGAGCATTTCTGCATGTCGCCGAAGCCCCTTTATGCTGCTCTCGCGCTGTCCCTACTTACCTGCGCGGTCTGGTCGAACGAAGCCTTTAGCCAGATGCCCAAAGGCAAGGGCCCGCCGGCGAGCGTCGTCGTCGAGCTCGCCAAGTTGCAGGATGTGGCGCCGCAGCAGACCTTTACCGGACGCGTCCAGGCCATCGACAAGGTCGCGATCCGCGCCCGCGTCTCGGGCTTCCTGAAGCGCCGCGGCTTCGACGAAGGCTCTGAGGTCAAGAAGGACCAGGTCCTATTCGAGCTCGAGCGTGAGCCTTATGAGGCGGCGGTCTCGCTCGCCGCGGCAAATCTGGCGAACGCGGAAGCCGCCGAGGAGCTCGCCCAGCTCACCTACAATCGCATCAAGCCGCTCGCCGACAAGGGAACTGCTTCGGTCGCCACCCTCGACGACGCCAGCGCCAAGCTCGCCCAGGCCAGGGCCACCGTGCAGGCGCAGAAGGCCAACCTCGACAAAGCCCGCCTCGATCTCGACTACACGACTATCCGCGCCCCGATGGATGGCCGCACGGGCCGCGCCACCTACACCGTCGGCGAATACGTCACCGCCACCAGCGAGCCGCTGGTGACGCTGGTCCGCCAGGATCCGATGTATGTCGCTTTTTCGGTACCGCAGCGGGAGCTGCTCATTGCCCGGCGCGAGGGGCTGGATGCCGATAAGATGACGGTCCGCCTGACGATGCCGGACGGCACCACCTACGATCACGAAGGGTCGATCACCTTCGCCGAGGTCGTCGGCAATGTCGGCACTGACACGGTGACCATCCGTGCCTCCGTGCCCAATCCCGAGCGCCTGCTCGTCGATCAGCAGCTTGTCGGAGTGGCTGTCATTTCCAAGACGCCCGAGAAGAAGCTCGTCATCTCGCAGTCGGCCATTCTCCTCGATCAGCAGGGTGCCTACGTCCTTGCCGTCGACAAGGACAACAAGGTTGCGATGCGGCGCGTCGTACTAGGTGAGCAGCTTGCCCCCAACATCGTCGTCCGCGAGGGCCTGAGTGAAGGCGACCGCGTCATCATCAGCGGCCACTTGAAGGCACAGCCCGGAGCTGTCGTTGAGCCGCATCTCGCCGAATCCAAAGTCTCTGCCCAGCGATAAGGCGGTATCCGATGATATTTGACGTCTTTATTCGTCGGCCCCGTCTGGCGATGGTGATCTCGATCGTGATGACGCTCGCCGGCGCCATTGCGGCGATGGTTATCCCCGTCGCGCAGTACCCCGAGATCGCGCCTCCCACGGTCCGCGTTAGCGCCTCTTACGGCGGCGCCGACGCCGAGACGGTCGAGGCAAGTATCGCCCAGCCTCTCGAGAACGCCATCAACGGCGTCTCGGACATGCGATACATGAAATCGACCTCGTCAAACGACGGTTCCTATAGCCTCACCGTCGCCTTCACCCTTGGCACCAATCCGGACATCAACACCGTCAACGTCCAGAACCGGGCCAGCCTCGCTACTGCCAAGCTGCCCGAAGAGGTGCGCCGCACCGGTCTGACCGTCGCCAAGGTCTCGACCGACCTCCTGCAGGTCTTCCTCTTTTACTCGCCGGACGGCAGCAAGGATCAGCTGTTCCTGTCGAATTTCGTCAACCTCACCGTGCTCGACGAAATCAAGCGCGTGCCCGGCGTCGGCGACGCCTCGATCTTCGGCGCGCGCGACTACGCGATGCGCGTCTGGATCGACCCCGAGCGGCTCGCCAACTTCGATCTCTCCGCCCAGGACGTCATCCAGGCAATTCAGTCGCAGAACGTGCAGGCGGCCGCCGGCCGCATCGGCGCGGCGCCGCTGTCGGAAGACCAGCGCATGCAGCTCTCGATCGTGACGCAGGGCCGTCTCGTCACGGAGGAGGAATTCGGTAACATCATCATCCGCGGCGGCGAGAACGGCGCCTTCGTTCGGGTCCGCGACGTTGCCGACGTCAAGCTCGAAGCCGCCTCTTTCGACTCGGAAGCCCGCTATCAGGGCAAACCGGCCGCCCCAATCGGCGTCTACCTGTCGCCGGGCGCTAACGCGGTGGCCGTCGCCGAGGCGGTTTCCAAGAAGCTCGAACAGCTTAAGCCCCGCTTCCCCGAGGGTGTTGAGTTCGCCTACGTCTACAACACCGCTGACTTCGTCAGCGCGATGATCGACAAGGTGATTCACACGCTGCTCGAGGCCTTCGCACTAGTCGCCCTCGTGGTCTTTATCTTCCTGGGCCGCATGCGCCCGACGCTGATCCCGCTCATCGCCGTCCCGGTCGCGATCATCGCCACCTTCGCGATCCTCCTCGCCTTCGGCTATTCGGCGAACACCATCTCGCTGCTGGCGCTCGTGCTCGCCATCGGCATCGTCGTCGACGACGCCATCATTGTCGTCGAGAACGTCGAACGCGTCATGCACGAGGAGCCGCATCTGACTCCCGCCGAGGCGACCAGCAAGGCGATGTCGCAGATTGCAGGTCCCGTCATCGCCATCACGCTCGTGCTCTTGTCGGTGTTCATTCCGGTGGCCTTCCTGCCCGGCTCCTCCGGCGTGCTGTTCCGCCAGTTCGCGGTCACCATCTCGGCCGCAATGGTCATTTCGGCAATCAACGCGCTCACGCTGTCCCCCGCCCTCTGCGCCGTTTTCCTGCGTCCCGGAGCGCCGCGTGGCATCATGGGATTGATCACGCGCGGCATCGACGGGATCGGCAACGTCTATGCCTGGTTCGTTTCGAAAATCGTCAAGGCCACCGTCCTGAGCCTCCTCGCCCTGGCGGCAATTATGGCCGGAACTTACTGGTTCTTCTCGCATACGCCTTCCGGCTTCCTCCCCGACGAGGACCGCGGCTTCATCATGACCATTGTCAACCTGCCCGCCGGCGCTTCACTCAACCGCACGTCTGACGCGGCCCGTAGGGCCGAAGCGATCATCTCGAAGGATCCCGCGGTCTCCGGAATCACGACCGTCTTGGGTCTCGATTTCCTCGGCGGCGGTGCGGCATCGAACGGCGGCGTCATGTTCATCCGCCTCAAGGACTATGCGGAGCGCAGCGATCCCGACATGGCTTCTGGCGCCGTCGTGCGCCGGCTGTTCGGCCAGCTCGCGACCCTGTCAGAAGGCAACTTCATCCCGCTCAACCCCCCGGCAATCTCCGGCCTCGGTCAGGTCGGCGGCTTCGAGTTCGTACTCGAGGCCCTGCAGGGTCAGGCGCCCGCCGACTCGGCTGCAGTAATGCGCGCGCTCGCGGTGGCCGCCAACCAGCAGCCGCAATTGACCTCGGTGTTCTCTACCTATGAAGCGGCGACCCCGCTCGTCCGACTCGACATCGACCGCGACAAGACCCGCGCCTTGAACATCAACCTGGCCGACGTCTTCGCCGCCCTGCAGTCGACCCTCGGCGGCTATTACATCAACGACTTCAACCGCTATGGCCGCACCTGGACGGTGCGCATCCAGGCTCAGAAGCAGTTCCGCGGCTCGATCGACGACATCTATAGCGTCCACGTCAAGAACGCCGCCGGCGAGATGACGCCGATGTCGACCATCGCCACCGCGCGCTTCGACGTCGGCCCGCGCACGCTCACCCGTTACAACAACTATCGCGCCATCTCGATCAACGGCCAGGCTGCGCCGGGCATCGGCACCGGCGAAGCCATCGCCACCATGGAGCAGGTCGCAAAGGAGACGCTACCCCAGGGCTACGCCTACGAGTGGACTGGCCAAGCGCTCGAACAGATCCAATCGGCAGGCCAAACGCCGATCGTCCTGAGCCTCGCCGTCGTCTTCGCCTTCCTGTTCCTGGTCGCGCTGTATGAAAGCTGGACCATCCCGATCCCCGTGCTCTTGTCTGTCACGGTCGCCATGCTCGGCGCCGTCGCGGCCCTCTGGTACATCGGCCTGAGCTTCACGCTCTACGCTCAGATCGGCATCGTCGTGCTCATCGCGCTCGCCGCCAAGAACGCCATTCTCATCGTCGCCTTCTCGGTCGAGCGGCGCGCCGAGGGCGAAAGCATCGTGCAGTCGGCGATCAACGGCGCACACCTGCGATTCCGTCCGGTGATGATGACGAGCATCGCCTTCATAATGGGTCTCGTTCCACTCGTGCTCGCAGAAGGCCCCGGCGCAGGCAGCATGTTCGCGGTCGGCGTGCCGGTGCTCGCCGGCATGCTCGCGGCGAGCCTCGTCGGCATCTTCCTCGTGCCGCCGCTCTACGTCTTCTTCCAGCGCATGCGCGAGCGCTTCCGCCCCGGTCGCAAGGCGAAGAAGGTGCCGCAAGGCGCCACCCACTAGAACAGACAAAAGGTCCGGGCGCTGCCCGGGCCTTTTTTCTTTCGGCTGATCGCCCGCCCCCTGTAGCAGCCGCGCCCGGCTCGCCCCCGAACCGCGGCTTGACAAAGCGGCTGGAAGGGCGAAACTGACCTTTATGAAACACTTGGCCGGCAGCATCGCGCATAAGGCGCTTCGGGTATCCTGCATCGCAGGATAGCTGCCCCAGCTCGGCCATCGCGCAGCCCGAGCCTGGGGCGCGAATTTTTCAAGACGCAATTTCTTAAAGCAGCGCGCCCGCAACAGACGGGCCGCATCGCGCAAACAATCATCCAATCCATTCGCGTCCGCGGCCCGCCCACGGAGCATCGAAGGCTCACAAGCAATGATCGAAACGTTCCACTCCTCCGACAAGCCCGAGATCATCGTCAGCGATGCCGACCAGCGCCGCCTGACCATTCTCGCAACCAATGCACTCGACCGAGTGCCGGAGGTCGCCGAGGAGCTTCTGGCCGAGATGGAGCGCGCACGGGTGGTGCCGGCCGAATCCGTTCCGCCCAACACCGTGCGCATGGATTCGACCGTGGTCTACCGCGCCGATGACGGCCGCGAGCGCCAGGTGAAGCTGGTGTTCCCCGGCCAGGCCGACATCGCCGAAGGCAAGATCTCGATCCTGACGCCGATCGGCACCGCCCTCATCGGCCTCACCGAGGGTCAGTCGATCTCCTGGCTGACGCGCGATGGACATCGCCGCACCATGACGGTCCTGCGCGTGGAGGCCTCGGCTAGCGACGGCTCGGCCGATGCTGACCCGGGCACCGGTCCCGGCCCCGCCGCCGCCTGAGCTAGCGGGCGGCCTGCACGCCCTACGCACTTGGCTCTCCCAATCCCCCGCCCATAACGTTCCGGGCCGTCCGCGCGGCCCGGCCCCTCCCAGCGCGCGCATCCCTCCGTGTGAGCCCGTTCCCAGAGGCTCTTGGGAATCAGTCGACAAAAAAATCGCCGAGCGGTGCCATTTTGCCAAAATTGGGCGTCCCGACCCCTGGACACGGGGACATCGGCGCGTCACGATAAATCGCGTATTTCCCGGCATCGCCAAGGTTGTCTGTGATCCTCAGGACGCTCGCCTTTTGGCTTACGAGCTAACTGATGGTCCTGTCTTGCGAGAAGGATGCCGGGGCCACGCTTTTCGCAGCAGCTCCGCTGGAGAAGAAGCTGCACGGAGATCAGTTCGGACACGCCCGCCGCGCCAACAGACTGAAGAGGAGACCTGAAACGCGATGCTGACGTCAATGTACGGGATCATCATCGTCGGGTCTTCGCTACTGATTATCTCCGCAATGACCAGCGTCGTGGCGTTCCGCGTCGGCGCACCGCTCCTCCTCGTATTCCTTGGCATTGGCCTGCTTGCCGGCGAGGACGGCCCAGGCGGCATTCAGTTCGATGACGCCGAGGCGGTCTACTTCTTCGGCAGTATCGCTCTCGCCGTGATTCTTTACGACAGCGGCTTCAACACCAAGCTGCAATCTTTGAGGCTCGCTGCCGCCCCAGCGCTCCTTTTGTCGACCGCCGGCGTCCTCATCACCGCCGGCATCGTCGGCATCGCCGCGCATTGGATCTTCGGCTTCTCCCTGCTCGAGGGGATGCTGCTCGGCTCGATCATCGGCTCGACGGACGCGGCAGCGGTGTTCTTCCTGCTCCGCGTCGGCGGCGTCACCATCCGTGACCGCGTGCGTTCGACCCTCGAGGTCGAATCGAGCTCCAACGATCCCATCGCCATCCTGCTGACGACCGCCTTCGTCGAGCTCCTGGCGCGCCCTGACACGCCCAATGGCTTCTTGAGCTTCCTGGCGACCGCCTTCCAGCAGGCCGGCCTAGGTCTCGTCTTCGGCGTGCTCGGCGGCCTCGCTATTATCCAGATTGTCACGCGCCTGCGCCTTGAGCCCGGGCTCTATCCGCTGATCACGCTGGGCGCCGCCATCCTGTGCTTCGCAATAACCGGAATGTTCGGCGGCAGCGGCTTCGTCGCCATCTATGTCGCGGGCGTCATCGCCGGCAACGCAAAGTTCAGCGGCATGATCTCGCTGCGTCGCTTTCAGGACAGCCTGACCTGGATCTTCCAGATTGCCATGTTCCTGCTCTTGGGCCTGCTCGCTGTGCCCTCGCAGTTCCCCGCCGCCTTCGTGCAGGGCATCGTCGTGGCCGCCGTCCTGACCTTCATCGCTCGACCGATCGCGGTCTGGCTGTGCCTTCTGCCCTTCAACTATCGCCCGCAGGATACGGCCTTCATCGCCTGGGTCGGCCTGCGCGGTGCGGTTTCAGTTCTGCTCGCCGTGCTGCCGATCACCGGCGGTCTTCCTGACAGTCAGCATTACTTCAACATAACCTTCATCGCCGTCGTTACGTCGCTCTTGCTGCAGGGCTGGACCATCCGTCCCGTCGCCCGTTGGCTCGGCCAGATCGTGCCGCCCAAAACCGGCCCACTCGAAAAACTCGAGCTCGAGCTTCCCGGCGGCACTTCGCACGAGCTCGTCTCCTACCGCATCGTCCCGGACAGCCCTATCGCCACAGGCGCCAGGCTGCCGCGTTGGGCCCGGCCCTCCCTCATCATCCGCGACGGCGCCTCGCTGCGCCTGCATGACATCGGACGGCTGCAGCCCGGCGACCACATCTACATCTTCGCGGTACCGCGCTTCGTGCCGCTGCTGGACAAACTGTTCGCCAGCACCGCGCCAGCCCAGGACGATGACCCGACCTTGTTTGGCCAATTCCGACTCGACCCGACGCAGCCAATCACCCGCCTCGCCGACATCTATGGCGTACGCACAAAGGCGCCCCCTGACATGTCGATCGCCGAGTACATGGAGGATCAGCTCTCGGGTCCCCCCGAGCCTGGCGACCGCGTCGACCTCGGTCGCATGGACCTCATCGTGCGCGATATCGACGACAGCGGCCGCATCAAGCAGGTCGGCCTGTATCTCGGCCCCGAGTACGAGCCAGCCAGCAACCAGCCGTTCTTTATCCGGTGGCTCGAGAAACTTCCGACGATGCGATTGAAGAAGTAGCGGCAGCGTTGTGGCTGATGCCTGCGCAGGCTGAAAGGGCGCCAGCCCGTCGGGACGTCGCATTGCCCACGCTGTGCGTCACGCAACCTGGTTGCGCGCGACGGCGCTCGTCATATGCGCGTTGAAGGGCACGCAGACGCGCGGTCGCTCGCCCCGATACATCCGCACGCTGTGGATGAGATAGCTCGGGAACAGAACGATGAGTCCGGGCTCCGGCTTGATCAGCCGCGCCGAGGGCAGCGCTCCGGGAAAGAACGTCATCGCCGCAGCTGCGACCGGATGCGCGAACTCGAGCTGGCCGCCGGCCTCTTCGTCGCCGGGATCGACGTAGTAGACGCCGGACCAGGTGGCGCCGGGGTGAAGATGAGGGGCATTGCAATGGCCATTGCGGTTGACGGCGGCCCAGCCGAACAGATCGAAGCTGGCCTTGAGGCATTGCGGAGCTGTCGCTCGCACAGTCGCAACGTTAAGCGCGAAGCGGACGTGTCGTTCAAGCGCTGCAACGGTTCCACCTCCCCAGCCGAAGAAATCCGGTGGCGACTGCCATCCGCCAAGATTGCTCTTGCTCACCGAGGGCGCCGTTCGCTCCTTTTCCAGGATGACTTCGCGGAGCTCGCGATTGAGCGCCTCCATCCCCTTGAAGACATGCGAGAAGATGGGCGTAGCAAATATGTTCTCCATGCGCCCGTTCTGTGCGAGATCAGCCAGCGCGTTGGTCTTCTCGTCGAGCATCGCTCAATCCTTTTCAGGTGAAGGCGCCGGGCTTGCCGCGAGATCGGAGCGGCGGCACTCGTACTGCCCGCGGATAACCAGCGACATGCGGAACCTGTCGGATGTTGGGGCCAGCGCCTGATGCGGTATCGAGCCATCGAAGGCGATGACGCGGTTCGGGCGAAAGGCGATTCGGTGAAGGACCTGCTCGCTGTTGTCCTTGTCGTAGAGGATCAAGTCGCCGTCGACGTCCTCGCCGATGTAGACGAGGATCGAAATCTCGCCGGCGAGGTCGCGCTCGCAGTCCTCATGGATCGATGCGTCCTGGCCGCGTGACTGGCCGTTGAGCCCGATGTAGCGCGGAGCGGTGATGGTGACGTTGAGCTTCTGGAATATCGCGGCGACGGTGGAAAAGAGGATGGGTGGCAGGCCGGTCCAGCCGGCGCGCTGCCAAGCGCCGATGTAAGAGGCGCCCCAGATGCGGTGCAGCGGCCTACCGAGCTCGTCGTGAGTGGAGTTGGTGAGCATCCAGTGGGGTGTCTGCAGGGCCCACTGCTCCAAGAGATGGACGTGGGTCTCGGAGAAGAAGTCGTCGAACACCAGGGCGCGATCGATGATGCGGGAGAAGTCGGCTGCCTCGGCGGACGGAGTCTCAAGCGAAACTGTACCTGATGAAGGTTCAAGGGCTCGCTCGGACGCAGGCACGGAGGGCTTCCGGGCGGACGTGGTGGCGGCGCTCTCGATGGTGACGGGAACGGCGGGGCCGCAGGTGAAGTGCTGCATGTCGGGCACTTGCGGAAAGAGGTTGGCGTAGTCCCGCAAGCTTTTCAAATCCGAGATGGGCGTGGCGCCAATCTGGGCGGCAAGGCCGCGGTAGGCGTTCCATATGGAGTCTACGTAGGCCAAGACGCGCCGGGCCTCGGCGGCGCGCAGGTCGCTAGAACCCTCGCGTCCCGTGATCTGGACGTTGAGCAGGTTGTCGTAGCCGAGGCGCATCACGACCGAATTGATGAGGCCGTAGGCGAAGGCTTTGAGGTCGGACGTAAGCTGACCGGGCGAGGCAGCGGATGGGGGCTTGTCGGCATTCGCCACATGCCCGCGGCGGCCCGCCGCATTCTCCATACGCAGTAACCCATTCTCGTACTCCATCTTCATGGCTCACCCTCGACAACGCTCGTTGCAAATTCGTCCAATTCCTGACCGGCGCCGGCATGGCCGATCAGCACCGACAGCAGGAACTGCTCCTCGGAAGGATTAAGGCCGAGGTGTTCGTTGATGATGTCGTCGAAGACGCCGCCGAACGGCCGCGCGGCAAGTCCCAGGGCGACGGCCGAGAGCACCAGGTTCTGCGAGATGTGGCCGGCCTCGGCGACCATCATGCGGTAGCCGCCCTCGCCATACTTGCGCTCGTGGCGCGGGAAACGGCCGACGAGACAGATAAGGACGGAAGCCGCCGCAACCATCTCGCGTTCGATCGGAAGGGCGGCGGTGAGCAAATCATTGGGGGCGAGGCTCGGTCTTACGACCTCGAGGGCATTATCGCCCGGAGCGTAGTGATAGATGCCGTTCTCGAGACCATCGACGCGCTGGACCATGGGATAGATCTCGACCGCATAGAGGGCGCCGCTCGAGGGATAGGCGCGGAGCTTCACCTCACCGCCGTTCAAGGGCATGGTCCCGGTGATGCCGCAGGCGGTGTTGAGAAGGGCGTCGAACTCCTCGCGGAGTATGGGCTTTGCCGCGTAGTCCCGCCGTGATCGGCGGGCGCGCGTCAGGCGGTGAAACGCCGAGATGGCTTCAGGAACGGCGTCGGACACAGCGAATGCCGGGGCATCGGCGTAGCGCCGGTAGTTTCCGTCGGTCGCGAGCCCCAGAACCTCCTCGCTCGACATGCCACCGCCGGCCAGCACGCCCTTTTTTGTTTGAGCATGAACGAAGCGGCCGAGAGATCGGCCGGACACGTCCGCAGCGCCGTTGGCCGCGAGCACGGCGAGGAGCCCGGCGACCGATGGGCGTTCGTCCTTGTCGACCCGGGCCAAGAGCTGACTGACGGTGTGCTGCCCGTCCATGTGGCGGATCAGCGACCAAACGAGGTGCGAGGGGCCCGACACGGCCAGCTCGCGGTGCCTCTTGTGCATCACAATCGCGCCCGGCTGCATCTCGAACGTGGGCTCGGAGGCGGGCAGGTAAAAGCGGACGGAACAATCGTCATCTGCCGCCGTGCGCACCAGCGGGGCGAGGACGGGAGTGAGGTCATCGGACAGCAGGCCTGCAGGCTCCTCGTCCAATCGGACGATTCTTGATTGACGCGGAAGGTCGACAAGCAGGTCGCCGTCGAAGACGCAATCGGTGGTCACGTCCTCGTGGAGGGTGATTGCGAAACTGGCTTGCGAGGCTTCCGGAAGGCTGCGGGCCACGGTGCCCCCACGCGGTTCCCGGAGACGCTCGGCTTCCTCGCGCGCGCCGCCTTCTTCAAGGGAGAGCGCCAGCCGCGCCCGTACTGCGGCTTCGCGGAGCGAATCTCGAAGAAGGATGAGGAGGGTTGCTGCGCTCTCAAAGTACATTGCGGCGCTGGCCGGGCGACCCTCCGACAAGGCGAGTTCGCCGAGCTGCGTGAGCACGTTCGCCTCTGCCCTGAGGTCCTGTGATCTCTCCGCGGCGGCCAGTGCCGACTCGTAGGCGGCCTGGGCTTCCTCGCCGCGGCCGCCGAGGGCAAGCGCGTTGCCGAGAGACGCTTGCAGCGCGACTTGCAGGCTGGCGACCGTAGAGCTGGGGGGCAGGCGGGAAGCGGCCGCCAGGGCATCGCGGTAGAGCGTTGCTGCCAGCGCCTGACAGCCGCCAAAGGCGGCGCATCGGCCCAAGCGCTCCAGAATAACGGCACGCCCGAAGCCGTCGTCGGCGTCGAGCCGGTCGAGCGCGGACTTGATCCTCGGGCCGTACGCCTCAACGTGGCGGCAGACATGAATGCGTGTCTTGAGGGCCGAGGCGGCCTGCGCGGTTTCGGGATTGCAAGCCTCCGCTTCGAGGACGCCCGCGATAATGCCGTAACCACTCCAGAAATCGGCGTCGAGCGCGCCGACGCTGTCGGCCG
>Ga0164243_10006403_pt1 | contig 17825 bp, 14 predicted proteins | sample OricompcompostOP_FD_108781 | JGI IMG/M metagenome (GOLD analysis project Ga0164243, IMG submission 108781) | Organic Plus compost microbial communities from Emeryville, California, USA - Original compost - Organic plus compost (OP) | ecosystem: Engineered > Solid waste > Mixed feedstock >... | reverse complement strand
GGCCGGCGTCGCCGGCCACTACGGGGCCCGCGGCCGGGGCGGCGTGCTCGACGCGTGGCTGGTCGACGCAGGCGACGCCCACCACGTCCCGGCGGTGGAGCGGCTGGGGATCCGGTGCGCCGCCGTACCGCTGATGATGACCGACGTCGAGGCCACCACCGCGATGGTCGTGGCCGGCCTGGAGCTGCTGCGGTGACCCGCGAGCTCACCGTGCTCGCCCCGGACGGCGTCGGGGAGGTCTCCCCCGGCGACGACCTCGTCGCGCTGCTGCTCGAGGTGTGCACGCCGGCGGACGGCGACGTCGTCACCGTCACCAGCAAGGTGGTCAGCAAGGCCGAGGGGCGCTTCGGCCACGGCGACCGCGAGTCGGCGCTGGCCGGGGAGACCGCCCGCGTGGTGGCCCGGCGCTGGCCGACCACCATCGTGCGCAACCATCTGGGGCTCACCATGGCGGCGGCCGGCATCGACAACTCCAATGTGGCGGCCGGACAGCATCTCCTGCTGCCCGTAGACCCCGACGACTCGGCACGACGGTTCCGCCAGGCCCTGCACGAGCGCACCGGCCACAACGTCGCGGTGGTGGTGACCGACACCGCCGGCCGGGCCTGGCGGCACGGCCAGACCGACATCGCGATCGGCGCGGCGGGGCTGCGGGTGCTGGAGGAGTTCGGCGGACACACCGACCCCTACGGCAACGAGCTGGCGGTGACCGCACCCGCCGTGGCCGACGAGATCGCGTCCGCCGTGGAGCTGGCCAGCGGCAAGCTCGGCGGCCGGCCCTTCGCCGTGCTGCGCGGTCGCGCCGATCTGGTGCTGCCCGTCGGCGACCACGGCCCGGGTGCCGCCGCGCTGGTGCGGGCCGAGGGCGAGGACCTCTTCGGCTTCGGCGCCCGCGAGGCCGTGCTGGCCGCGCTCGCCGGTCGCGACGCTGTCGCGTTCGGCACCGCCGCGCCCACGGAGGACCTCCTCCGGGCAGTCACCGACGTGCTCGGGGGCACCGCCGAGGTCGACGATGCCGGCGTGACCTGGCGCCCCGCGTCCACGGGCCCGCTGCCCGCGCGCGAGGTGGCCGCGGCGATCGCCTTCTCGCACCGCTGGCGCGTCGACGGGACGCGGTGGCCGGTCTCGCTCCGATTGCTACCCGTCGTTCCGTAGACTCTCCCCCGGTATCCGCAGCTCTGACCGAGAAAGCCTGATTCGTGGCCACTTCGAAGAACTCCCGGCGCGACCGTGCGCAAGAACTGCTCTCGCAGCAGAAGCGCGCCGACAAGCGCCAGGGCATGATCATCGTCGGCGTGTGCGTCGCCGTCGCCGTGCTGATCATCGGTCTCGCCGCGTTCCGGCCGATCAAGGACTGGTGGGACCTGCGCGGTCTCGAAGGCAAGGACATCGACGAGATCGGCGCCGCCGCTTCGGTGTGCACCCCTCGGATCACCAAGCAGGCCAACGGCACCCAGGAGCACGTCGACCCGGGCACCGAGGTCGACTACCCGGAGGCGCCGCCGGCGTTCGGCAAGCACGAGGTCTACCCCGACGACATGGTGCGCAAGCTCTACACGAAGACCGACCGCCCCAACGTCGAGCAGCTGATCCACAACTCCGAGCACGGCTACACGATCCTGTGGTTCAAGGACATCGACCGCGACAGCGACGAGTGGGACAACCTCAAGGCGATCGCCACCAAGCTCAAGGGCACGGGCAACATGCGCCTGAAGTTCAAGGCCGTGGAGTGGACCGACGACGACCCGAAGTGGTCCAACGACGGCAAGCCCTGGACCACCGAGGACGGTGAGGAGGTCGACGTCGACGACATGCACGTCGCCCTCACCCACTGGTCGAAGGGCGGCGAGGACGCCGACATCTCCGACACCTCGAAGCAGGTCGGCGTGTGGCAGTTCTGCTCCGAGGTCTCCGGCGAGGCCCTCGAGCAGTTCATGCTCGACTACCCCTACATGGACTCCCCCGAGCCCAACGGCGGCTGACCTCGGGCCGCGGCGTCAGACCGTGACGCCGCAGTCCACCCTCGCCCCCTCCGCAAGTCGTACGCCGGAGCCCACCCGCGCGTCGTCCCCGATCGTCGCGCCCTCGACCACCGCGTCGCTCCCCACGACGGCGCCCGGGCCGATGACCGACCGCACGACGGTGGCGCCGGCCTCGACCGAGGCCCCGGTCATCACCACCGACCCCGAGACCGTGGCGCCGGCATCCACCCGGGCTCGCGCCATGATCCCCGAGCCGTCGTCGACGACGGCGTCGGTCGCGACCACCGCGTCCGGGGCGATCCGCGCCTTGCCGTCGGCCGGCGCGACCGCCGGGGTCGGCGCCACGCCGAGCACGACGTCGCGAGAGGCCTCGACCAGTGCGAGCGGCGTGCCGACGTCGCGCCAGTAGGCGGTCTCGACGTAGCCGACGAGCAGCCGGCCGTCGGCGACCAGGCCGGGGAAGGTCTCCCGCTCCACCGAGACCTCCCGGCCGGTGGGGATGGCGTCGATGACCGACCGCCGGAAGATGTAGCAGCCGGCGTTGACCTGCCGGGTGACCGGGTGCTCGGACTTCTCGACGAAGTCCAGCACCCGACCGTCGGCGTCGGTGGGCACGCAGCCGAACGCGCGGGCGTCCTCGACCTCGACCAGGTGCAGGGAGACGTCGACGGGCACGCCGCCGCGCGGGGTGTGGAAGTCGGCGAGCTGGGCGCCCAGATCGTGGCCGGAGAGAACGTCGCCGTTGAGGATCACCACGGCCGCGTCCGGATCGGGATCGAGCGCGTCGACGACGTTGCGGATGGCTCCGCCGGTGCCCAGCGGCACCTCCTCGAGCACGTAGGTGAGCCGGATCCCCCATCGCGAGCCGTCGCCGAGCACCGGCGCGAACTGGTCGGCGTGGTAGGAGGTTGCGAGCACCACGTGGCGCACGCCGGCTCCGGCCAGCCGGGCGATCTGGTGCTCCAGGAAGGGCACTCCGCCCACGTCGAGCAGATGCTTGGGCCGGCGTGCGGTCAGCGGCAGCAGCCGGCTGCCGAAGCCGCCGGCGACGATCACCGCCTCGGGGGCCTGGGTTCGCGCTGTCATGGGCCGCACCCTAGAGGATGGGAGACTGGACCCCAGGGGATGGGAGACTGGCGCCATGGCCGAGACCTTCCCCGCCCTCGTGGCCGACCTCCTCCGCACGGACCCGGGCCGCCCGCTGGTGACCTTCTACGACGACGCGACCGGTGAGCGCACCGAGCTCTCGGTCGCGACGTGGGCCAACTGGGTGGCCAAGACCGCCAGCCTGCTGGTCGAGGAGCTCGACCTCGAGCGGGGCGACCGGATCCACGTGGACCTGCCCACGCACTGGCTGGGACCGGTCTTCCTGGGCGCCGCGTGGACCGTCGGCCTGGTCGTGGTCGACTCCCCCGAGGCCGACGTGATCGTCTCGGGGCCCGAGCGCCTCGAGGAGCACGCCGACCGCGGCGCGCCGGTGATCGGTTGCGCGCTGTTGCCCTTGGGCGGCCGCTTTCCCGACGGCGTACCGCCCGGCGTGCACGACTTCGGCGTCGAGGTATGGAGCCAGCCCGACTCGTTCGTGCCCTGGGACCCGCCGGGCCCCGACGACGAGGCACTGCCGGGCCGCACCCATCGCGAACTGCTGGCGCCCACCGCCGACGAGGGACTCCTCGGCGACGGCGGGCGCCTGCTGACCACGGCGAATCCCGCTTCCCCTTCGGGTCTCGCCAGCTTCACCGAGCCGCTGGTCAGGCGAGGCTCGGTGGTCTGGGTCCGCCACGCGGACCCCAGCCTGTGGGAGCACCGCCGCGCCACGGAGCGCGCGACGGCGGTGTGGTCACCGGCTCACCCGGCGCGGTCATAGCCCTTGAAGCCGGTCGCCAGCAGCACGGGTGCCCCGAACCCCTTGCTCGTGCCCGGCAGCACCCAGAGCAGGCCCTTGCCCCGGGTGCGCACCACGAGGTCCTGCCGCCCGTCGCGGTCGACGTCGCCCGGGCTCATCACCAGGTCGTACGCCGCCAGGTCGGTCTTGATCCGCGCCGGCTGCCCGGTGAGCCCACCGGGACCGTTGCCCCGGTACCAGGCCAGCGAGCTGCCGTTGCGCACGAGCACATCCGGAGCGCCGTCGTCGTTCCATCGTCCCAGCCCCAACTGCGCCGAGCCGGCGACGCTCCCGCGCGCCACGAAGCTGGCCTTGAAGCCGCGGCCGGCGCCCGGATAGACCCGCATGGCGCCGCCGCGGGGCTGCCCCATGAGGTCGGGATAGCCGTCTCCGGTGACGTCACCGACGGCAGCCAGCAGGGTGACCGACCCGAAGCCGGTGCCGATCTGCACCGGCTTGGCGAAGGCGTCGTTGCCGAGCCCGCGGTGCAGCCGGAGCCTGCCCTTGGCGTCCTGAGTCACGATGTCACCCAGGCCGTCGCGGTCCCAGTCGCCGACGTTGAGCAACACCTCGCTGCCGGAGAAGCCGCTGCCGAGCGCGACGGGCGAGCCGGTGTGACGGGTGCCTGCGTGCGCGAACACCCGTAGCCGGCCGCCGGCCAGGCCGATCAGCGCCGGGCGGGAGCTGCCCGCGACCGCGCCGGCCGAGACGGAGGTGAGTCCGCTGAGGCTGCGGAGCGGGCCGAGTGCTCGGCCGAAGCCGCCGGACCCGTCGCCGGGACGGAGCCACGCCTGCTGGGTCGCGCGGTCACGCAGCACCAGGTCGGCCTTGCCGTCGCCGTCGACGTCCCCGTGACCGGCGATCACGTCGTAGGCGCCCCAGGAGCCCTTGACGGCGCGTCGCGGAGCGAGCGCCGCTCGGCCGGTGCCGGCGTGCAGCCAGAGCTTCCCGGCCGTGTCGCGAGCGAGCACGTCGGGGATGCGGTCGCCGGTCACGTCGCCCGTCGCCGCGGTGCCGTCGTACCCGCTCCAGGTGGCGAGCGCCTTGCGCTTCTTGAACGCGCCGTTGCCCTTGCCGCGGAAGAGCACCAGCGTGCCCCTGGCGTCGCGGGCGACCAGGTCGTTGCGGCCGTCGCGGTCGAGGTCGCCGACCGCCGTCACCTGATCGTGACCGGCCAGGCGGGACGCCTTCTTCACCGGAGCGCCGAAGCCGGCCCCCGTCCCGGGCAGGGTCACGTGCGTGCCGTCGGCGGCGACCGCCACGAGGTCGGCGCGACCGTCGCCGGTGAGGTCGGGGCTCGCGACGACCGTCCGGTAGGCGACGGTGCCCCCGACCGGAGCGACGGGCGTCGTCCAGGTGAGCATGCCCCCGGTGGGCACCGCGACGACGTTCCCGTCCTTGCGGCGCAGCAGCAGGTCGGGCTCGGGCGAGCCGACCACGTTGGTCGACAGGTCGCGGCCGCTCCAGTCGCTCTGGTGCTTGACCGCGAGCCGGGTGATCTTGTCGATCTTGGCGTAGAGGTAGCGCCCCGGGCAGGCTGTCGAGGCCGCGTCGCGGTGGCCGTTGATGGCCGGGAAGGCACGTGCGCCCACCTGCTGGCGGGTGCTGCCCGCGTCCACCCCGTGCAGCGACAGCTTCCAGGCCATCAGCTTGCCGTAGGCCTGCACCACCTTGCTGCCCGGCTTGGCGATGTCGAAGTTGCCGATCGCCGACATCGCGAAGGAGTAGTTGTTGTAGTTGAGCGTGTGCGCGCCGACGACGGGCAGATCGACGCCGCCGGCCCGGCCCTCCCAGATCCGACCGAAGCGGTCGACGAGGAAGTTGTAGCCGATGTCGCTCCAGCCCCGCGAGCGGGTGTGGTAGGCGTAGATGCTCCGGATGATGCCGGGCACCTGCGCCTCGGTGTAGTTGTTGGCGTTGACCGTGTGGTGCACGAAGCCGGCGTGCACCTCGTAGTAACTCGGCGCACCGTCACGGAGGCGTTCGTCGGCTCCCCACTGCGCGCGGGAGAAGATCTTCGGCTTCGCGGTCACGGTCGTCGCCTGCAGCGCCAGGTCGCCCTGGTCGCTGGGAAGCACGTCGTCGCGCGCCTGGCCCGGCTCCGTGGAGGCGTCCGCGCCCTGGCGCAGCTTGGCCGTGTCGATCGCCGGCTCCTCGACCTCCTGGCCGGCGGAGTCGCCGGGGGCGACCACGGCGAGCCGCAGGTCGGCCGGGACGCCGTCGACCGTCGTGGCCCGGGCCTGCACCTCGTCGACCTCGCCGATGACGAGCGCATCGGTGCCGGGGCGGGCATCCGCACCCTCTGCCGAGGTCGGATCGGGGCCGTGCTCCTCGTGGTAGTCGACGTCGGTCCAGTCCGTCCAGACGCCGGCGGTGCGGGTGCGCACCTGCACGGCGATCTCGTCGTCGCCGACGGCCGACTCCGCACTCCAGGTCACGCCGACCGCGCCGTAGCCACGCACCGGCTCCGGCTCGCTGACCACGGTCCGGGGCGCCGTCGGCTCCGCGCCCCCGGGACCGTCGTGCTCGGCGTCGTGCTCGGGCTCGTGCTCGGTGTCGTGCTCGGCGTCGTGCTCGGGCTCGTCGCGCCCCGACTCGTCGGCGTGCGCGTGCCGCGGCCGCACCTCGAGCGGCGACACCTCCGTGGCGATCGGATGCTCCTCCACGACCGGGTCCACCGGTGCCGTCTCCACCTCCGCGGGCGTGACGGTATCCGCCGGGGCCCCGCCGCGCTCCGGCGTACCGACCGGGCTGGTGCCCACCGGAGCGCCGCCGAGCGACTGCCCCGACAACGGCGCGCCCGTGCCCGGTGCCACCTGGCTCGGCAGCGAGGTGATCACCTCCAGCGAGACCACGTTGGCCGCTGGCGCGAGGACGGCGAAGACGGCTCCGAACACCAGCAGCTGCTGGCATGCGGAGACGAATCGTGCCTTGTTGGGGCGCATGGAAGGTCTCTCCGGTGTGGGGGAAGGTTCACACGAGCCCCAAGTTTCACACCAGTCACACCCCCCTTGGCAAGGGTTCGTGAGTAACTACAGCACTGTAATTTCCACTCGACACGCCGACGGATCGCGAATTTCTCACCCCGGCACGCGCACCCCCGCCCAACCTCACCAGCCCCAGGCGCCACAAGATTCCCCGCCCGAGCGGGGAAACTGTCGCTTGGTGGCTGTAGCAACAGTCACCAAGCTGCAAGTTCCCCGCCCGGGCGGGGATTTGTGAAGGTGCCTGGGGCGGAGGGGGCCGACTCAGATGTCGGCGCCGAGGTCGTCGTCCTCGTCGATCTCGGGCGGAGCGTCCTCGTCGGGGTCGTACTTGAGGTAGCGGATGCCCTCCTCGACGTCGCCGTCGAAGCCGACGCGGCCCTTCTCCAGCACGATGACCCGGTCGCACATCTTGCGCACCGAGCCGGCGGCGTGGCTGACATAGAAGAGGGTGCGGCCCTCCTCGCGGACCTGCTGCATGCGCGCCTGGCACTTCTTCTTGAAGGGCTTGTCGCCCACCGCGAGCACCTCGTCGGCGAGGAAGATGTCGGAGTCGACGTGCACGGCCACAGCGAAGCCGAGGCGGGCGAACATGCCGGAGGAGTAGTTGCCCACCGGCGTGTCGAGGAAGCGGCCGATGTCGGCGAACTCGACGATCTCGTCGAACTTGCGCCGCGTCTCCGCCTCGCTCATGCCCAGCACGGCGGCGTTGAGGAAAACGTTCTCCCGTCCGGTCAGTTGAGGATGGAAGCCGGCACCGGTGGCGATCAGACCGGCGATCCGGCCGCGGGTCAGCACATTCCCCTCGTCGGGGCGCATGACGCCGTTCACCAGCTTCAGCAGCGTGCTCTTGCCCGAGCCGTTGAGGCCCATCAGACCGATCGACTCCCCCTGCTCGACGGTGAACGAGACGTCGTCGAGGGCCTTGAAGGTGTCGCTGATCTCGCGGCCCTTCACCCGGGCCACGGTCATCTGCTTCAGGGTGCGCTGGTAGCGCATGGTGAAGTACTTGCTGACCCCGTCCACCACGATCGAGGTGCTGGCGGGGTAGGTCACGTCAGACGCTCCGGGATCTTGTTCTCCAGCTTGCGGAAGACGATCTGTCCGATCGCCAGCACCACGAGCGACGTCCCGAGCCCGAGGAAGGAGTAGGCGAAGAGGTTGTCGGGGATGTGGTGGGCCTGCGTGTCGACCGGGTCGCTCGTCGTACCGACCCAGAATGCCTGCTGGACCAGCAGCACGGCGTCGGCGATCGGGTTGTAGAGGTAGTACGCCGACGCGGCGCCGAAGCGCTCCTCGACCAGCGTGAAGGGGTAGATCATCGGCACGCCGAAGCGCACGAAGTTGGTGAGGATGCCGACGAAGCTCCCGATGTCACGGAAGAAGACGTTGGCGGCGGCGAACATCAGCGCCAGACCGGTGCCCAGCACGGCCATCATCAGCACCGCCAGGAGGAAGCCCAGCATGCCGACCACGGTCGGCGTCCACCCCAGCAGCACACAGGCGACGACGAGGATCACGATCTGCGGGCCCATGTGGAAGAGCGAGACCAGCATCGAGGCGACCGGGAACATCTCCCTGGGCATCGCCATCTTCCGCACCAGCGCCTTGTTCCGCATGATCGACCGGGTTCCGGCGCCGAAGGTCTCCACGAAGAAGTGCACCACGATCAGGCCGCAGAAGACGTGGATACCGAACGTCTCGGTGCCGCGTCCGATGATGACGCCCATGACGACCCAGAAGATGAACAGCTGGGTCAGCGGGTTGATGTAGGACCACAGCATCCCCAGGACCGAGCCCTGATAGCGCGCCGCGACCTCGCGACGCACCAGCAGACGCAGCAGGTAACGGCGCCGGAAGACCTCGCGCAGCCCCGGTTCCGGTGCCGGCGAGCGCAGAGGCGCGTCGACGACCCGCACGGCGCGGGCAGCCGAGGAGGAGGTGTCGGACTCAGGCATCGGCACCCGCGTCGGTGTCGTCGATCCCGAAGGTGCGCGCCCACGACTCCGGCGAGGTCACCTGCGCCAGGTGGGCGCGGTAGCGCTCGGCCAGCGCCGGCCACTCCTTGCGCAGCCGGTTGTGCATCGCGACGGTACGTCGGAGCAGGTCGCGGTAGCGCTCCGGGTCACGCTGGTAGAGCGCCGCCGAGGTGCCGTCGGGCATCGAGACGACGGCCGAGTCGTAGCGCGCCAGCCGGTACCAGCGGGCGTCCATGGCGGTGATCTCGGCCTCGGGGTACTGCCCGGCCAGCGGGCGCGGCTTGCGGAACTGCCGCAGCGGCGCGGTGGCGGCGGCGAGCAACTGCGCCTTGCGGCCTGGCACCTCGAACTCGTCCTTGCCGCGCCTCGGCGGCTTGGTACGGCGCACCGGCGGGAAGGCCTCCCGCTCCGCCTTGAGCTGAGCGTCGCTGAAGGGCTTGACGAATGCTCGCACCTCGCCGAGCTTGGTGGGCAGGTCGAGGTGCAGCTGCTCCGGCCCGGCGAAGACGTCCTCGAGCGCCATGTGGCGCAGCTCGACGGTGGAGTACTGCATGGAGACCAGGTGGGAGAGCTGGTGGTTGAAGCTCTCGAGGATCATCCGCCCACCCTTGGGGTAGGTGGAGTGCAGCAGCGCCGCGACGAATCGGTTGCGCTGGTGGAAGTAGGCCTGCCAGTCGAGCGCGTCGTTCTTGTCGCTCCACGGCACGTGCCACACGGCCGCGCCGGGGAAGGTCACGGTCGGATAGCCCGCTGCCTTCGCCCGCAGGCCGTACTCGGAGTCGTCCCACTTGATGAAGAGCGGCAGCGACAGGCCGATCTCGGCGATCACCTGCCGCGGGATCAGGCACATGAACCAGCCGTTGAAGTCGACGTCAGTGCGCTGGTGGAGCCACCGCGCCGAGCGCAGGTTGCGGGCGCCGAAGTCCCAGTCGTTGACCGCGTAGGAGGGCGACATCCACCAGAACCGGTAGGGCTGGATGATCTCGCCGAAGGAGTGCAGCCGCGACCGCGCGTAGAGGCTGAACATGTGACCGCCGACAAGGGTGGGCCGCTTGCAGAGGTCGCCGAACGTGATCGCCCGGATGATCCCCTCGGGCTCACAGACGACGTCGTCGTCCATCATCATCGCGTAGGTCGCGGTGCCCTTGCGCAGCGACTCGAACTGACCGCGGGCATAGCCGCCGGAGCCGCCCAGGTTGGCCTGCTCGATCACCCTCAGCTTGCCGCCCAGCGCCTTCTCGGCGGCCGGGAACGAGTCGGAGCCGGTGACCTTGTCGGTGCCCTGCTCCATCACCAGCACCTCGTCGAGGTACGGCGCCAGCTCGTCGTCCTCGCCGAGCTGGCCGAGGAGCTCGGCACAGAAGTCGGGCCGGTTCATCGTGGTGATGCAGATGTCGACCGTGCCGCGGGCGGCCCGCTCCGCGGGCACGAACGCCGACCACTCGGCCTGCTCCACCACGGCGCCCTCCGCACCGGCCACGACGTCGTACCAGTACCAGCCGCCATCGACGAAGGGCTTGAGGGTGAGCTCGAAGCTTGCCGTCTCGACGCCCTCGCCGACGGTGGTGAGGGAGTCGACCCGCTGCGACCGGCCGTTGGCCATCGACTTGTAGACGGTGACCGTCGAACCCGCGCCACGCACCTGCACGTCGAGGGTGACGGCCTCGACGACGGTCCAACGTCGCCAGTAGCTGGCCGGGAACGCGTTGAAGTAGGTGCCGAAGGAGAGCTTCTCGCTCGGCTCCATCCGCAGCGCGGTGCGGGAGAGGATCTGCTCGGGGTGGATGCTGGCGCCGCTGGAGATCGACTGACGCAGGGCGGCCCGGTTGAGCTCCTTGGCCGCGTGGGTGCCGCCGACCTCGTACTTGTCGGCATCGAGGACCGCCGGGTCGGGGTCGACGTAGAGCGCGAACACCTCGGTGTCCCGGTCGAGGGGGAAGATCTGCCGCTGCAGGGTCCGGCGCACGGTGCCGTTGGTCGAGCCGGCTTCGTTGGTCGAGCCGGCTTCGTTGATCGAGCCGGCTTCGTTGGTCGAGCCGGCTTCGTTGGTCGAGCTTGTCGAGACCATCAGGCGTCCACTCCCCCGCTCTTGAGCTCGACTCCGTCCACGAAGTGCGGCCGCAGCTTGTTCTCGAACATCGACAGCGCGGAGGCGATCGCCATGTGCATGTCGAGGTACTTGTAGGTGCCCAGGCGGCCACCGAAGAGCACCATCGGCTCCTTCTGCGCGAGGTCGCGGTACTTCAGCAGCTTCGCGCGGTCCTCGGCGGTGTTGATCGGGTAGTAGGGCTCGTCGCCCTCCTCGGCGAAGCGGCTGTACTCGCGCACGACGATCGTGCGCCCCTTCTTGTACGTCGCCGCTCGCTCGGGGTGCAGGTGCTTGAACTCGAGCTCGCGGGTGAAGGGCACCTCGGGGTCGTTGGCGTTGACCACGCCCGTGCCCTGATAGTCGTCCACGTCCAGGGTCTCGGACTCCAGGTCCACCGTGCGCCAGGAGAGGCGGCCCTCGGAGTTGCCGAAGTACTCGTCGACGGGGCCGGTGTAGACGATCGGCACGCGACCCTTGAACTCGTCGGCGACGCTGAAGAAGTCGGTGTCGAGGCGCACCTCGATGAGCTCGTGGGCTGCCATCCGCTCCAGCCAGGCGGTGTAGCCGTCGGTAGGCAGGCCCTCGTACTTGTCGTTGAAGTAGCGGTTGTCGAAGGTGTAGCGGACCGGGAGGCGCGTGATGATGTCGGCGCTCAGCTCCTTGGGGTCGGTCTGCCACTGCTTGGCGGTGTAGCCCTTGATGAACGCCTCGTAGAGGGGGCGCCCGATCAGGGAGATCGCCTTCTCCTCGAGGTTGGCGGCGTCCTCGGTGCGGATCTCGCTGGACTGCTCGGCGATGAGGGCCCGTGCCTCGTCGGGGGTGTGGGACTTGCCGAAGAACTGGTTGATGAGCCCGAGGTTCATCGGCAGCGAGTAGACCTGGCCGCGGTACTTGCCGAAGACCCGGTGCTGGTAGTTGGTGAAGGTGGTGAAGCGGTTGACGTACTCCCACACCTTCTCGTTGCTCGTGTGGAAGAGGTGGGTGCCGTACTTGTGGACCTCGATCCCCGTCTCGGGGTCGAACTCGCTGTAGGCGTTGCCTCCGATGTGGTGTCGCCGCTCCAGCACGAGCACGCGGAGGCCGAGCTCCTCGGCGCAGCGCTCGGCGATGGTCAGTCCGAAGAATCCGGATCCGACGACGACTAGGTCTGGTGAAGACAAATCAAAACTCCTGGCTTTCGAAGGCGGAGAGAGTCTAGCGAGGGGTGGGCGGCGAACCCGCCTTCGCGGCGCCGGGAAGGGCTCGCATTCCGCGTGCGGAGCGAATGGCCTTCGTCACGTTCGCGGCCTCGCTCCGCCCGCCGCGCAGCGGGCTGAGCAGCACCACGGCGAGCGCGATCAGCCAGGGCTTGGCCCGGACGAGCGGGTTCTCGCCGTAGCGGAAGTGCACCACGAAGAGGTTGCGGAACATGTAGAACCCCTTCCACGTGTCCAGCGCGTGCTGCTGGTCGAAGTCCAGCTGCCGCACCATCACCGCGTCGCGCACGCCGAGCACGGGGAAGCCGGCGCGTCGGGCCCGGATGACGAAGTCGACGTCGTCGTAGAAGATGAAGAAGGTCGGGTCGGGCAGCCCGATGGCGTCGACCACCTCGCGCTTGACGAGGAAGCCCTCGAAGGCGACGTTCTCCAAGGCGACGGTGGGCGGCATCGAGGCGCGGTCGGGGTACGTCGAGTCGACGCTCGCGCTCTTGGGCCGGATCCTCAGGGGGTTGCGCAGGTCGAAGCGCAGCGCGGCCTTCTCCACCAGCCGGCCGCTCCGGTCCTCGCGGACCGCCGCCAGGCAGGCGACGTCGTGGCGCAGCAGCACCGCGAGACAGTCCGGTGCGGGCACGACGTCGTCGTCCATCAGCCAGATCCGGTCGACGCCGAGCTCGTAGGCACGCCGCATGCCCTGGTGGAAGCCGCCGGCGCCGCCGGTGTTCTCCTCGCTGCGGAGCACCTCGAGCGGGAGCTCGCCGTGGCGGTGGAGCACGTCGGCGGTGTGGTCGGTGCTGGCGTTGTCGACCACCACGACCACGTCGGGGCGCCGGGTCTGCGCGGCCAGCCCCCGCAGCGTCCGGTCGAGCAGGTCGGCGCGGTTGTAGGTGACGATCACCACCGCCACGCTGGCGCGGTGATCGGCCTCCCCCCGGTGATCGAGCTCCTCCCGTTGATCGGCCTCCTCCCGATGATCGAGCTCCTCCCGGTGATCGAGCTCCTCCCGTTGATCGAGCTTGTCGAGATCCCTCACCGCAGGAACCTCCCGTGCCCGGTGAAGTCGCCGCGCACCCCGGCAAGGATCCCCTCCGCGCTCAGCCGCAGCCGCCGCACGGACGGCCGGGTGAAGGTGTAGAACCAGATGGTCTTCACCACGAAGAAGAGCACGAAGAGCCAGCCTCGGTGCTCGCGCAGGTTGACCACGTTGTTGCGCGCCATGCAGTAGTGCTTGAGGTCCGAGGGCGAGTGGTTGTAGGTGGTGCGCCCGAACATCATGGGCGTGCCCAGCTCGCCCACCGACGGGTGCCGCACGAGCGCGTCGGTGACGGTGGCGATCCGGGCGCCCGCGGCCTCGGCCCGCAGCCGGTACTCGTGGTCGTCGCCCCAGATGAAGAACTCCGAGCGCGGCAGCCCGATCCGCTCGACCAGCGCGCGGGTCACCAGCACACCGTTGAAGGGGATGACGATGTCGTCGATGCGTCCGGCCCGGGCGGCGGCGCGGGCGTCGGCCAGCCGGTGCACGGTCCGGGTGCCCCCGGGGAGCCGGATCGGGAAGACCAGCTCCTCCGGCGCCTCGCGGTCGACGACGAGCGGACCCCAGAAGTCCAGGTCGGCCTCCGCGAGCAGGGTGGCCAGGCACCCGGGCTCGGGCAGTCCGTCGTCGTCCATCAGCCACACCAGGTCGGCACCCTCGGCGAGCGCGCGCCGTACCCCCTCGTGGAAGCCGCCGGCTCCGCCGCGGTTCTCCGGCAGCCGCACCGGCACCAGCGGTACGCCGTCACCCCGGTCGGCCTCGACGCGCAGCCACTCCCCGGTGCCGTCGGTGCTCGCGTTGTCGACGACGACGATCGCGGCCAGGTCGGGGGTCGCGCGCAGGGAGGCGACGAGGGTCCGCAGCAGCTCGAGACGGTTGAAGGTCACCACCGCCGCGACGACTCGACGGGGCTGGGACTCGGCTGACACGGCGCCCACCCTAGAGCGTGGGCGGTCAGCAGGCGGCGGTGAGGTCGTCGGCCTGGTTGGCGGCGTAACCCTGGTCGCGGGTGCCCAGCGAGCCGCCGCTGGTGACGGCAGGCTTCTCGGCCTGCTTGGCGCCCTTGGCGCCGCCGGTGCTCTTGCCCTCGGCCTTGTCGATTCCCTTCTGCACCATGGCACGGATCTTGGCGAGGTCGGGGTCGGCGGTGTTGATGGCCGGCGGCACCAGCGAGACGGTGGACATCTTCTGGTCCTTCGCCTTCATGGCCAGCTCGACGAAGGTGGCGAACTGGCTGCGCGGCAGGTTGGTCTCGATGAGGCCCGAGGTCGCCCGGGTGATGTCCTTGTAGTGCTGGACGAGGGTGGCCGGGCTGATCTGGGCGGCCATGGCGCTCATCACGCACTTCTGCCGGGCCATCCGCGAGTAGTCGTCGGAGCCCTCACGGGCCCGGGCGAACCAGAGCGCGTCGTGGCCGTTGAGCTTGCGCTGGCCGGGCTCGATGTAGCCGGTGACGTCGCTGCCCAGGCCGCCGACGGGGATCCGGTCGCGCACGTTCAGCTCGACGCCCCCGACGGCGTCGACGAGGTCTTCAAAGCCCTGCAGGTCGACCATCGCCCAATAGTGGATGTCGAGCCCGGTGATCCCCTCGATGGCCTCGACGGTGGCGTCCACGCCGGGGTTCTTGGACTTGCCGAAGAGCTCGGCGTTGTCCTGCGCCCAGGTGCTGACCCCGTTGAGGTAGCAGTCGGGGCAGTTGAAGCCGTCGGGGAACTGCTCGGCCATCACCGAGTCCTTGGCGAACTCGAAGTTCTGCAGGTTGCGGGGCAGGCCGACGAGCACGGTGCGCCCGGTGTCGGCGTCGATGCTGGCCACCGTCATCGAGTCGGTGCGCAGCCCCCAGCGGTCGACGCCGGAGTCGCCGCCGAGCAACAGCACGTTGTAGCGGCCGTGGCTGGCGTCCTGGGCGGGACCGTCGCTGAAGGTGAGCATGAAGTCGCGGTGCACCGTGACGAGGTGGGCGCTGAAGAGCAGCACACCGGCGACTCCGAAGACGAGGAAGCCGTTGACGCCGACCATCGTAAGCCGCTGGCGGCGGACCAGGCTCAGCGGCTGGCCGATCCGCCAGGCGTCGACGAACAGCGCCGCCCAGCCGACAGCCAGGAGCATCAACCCGAAGCGCAGCAGGTTGAGCCAGAAGGGGCTGGTGCCGAAGCGCAGCGCCAGGCCGGGCCAGAGCCAGAAGAGGAGGGCGCCGACCAGCACCGCACCGACGACGACCGCGGTCACCCGCAGCGCCAGCCTGCCGACCTCGCGACGGCCGGCGACCAGTTGGGCCGAGCCCGGCAGCACCAGCGTCATCAGCATGAGTGCGAGCGCGCGGCGGAAGCGCACCTTGGCGGCACGGTCGGACGTGCGGCCGGCGGCAGCGCCAGGCGTGCCGCTGTCACCGTGGCGACTCGGCGACCCGGGGGAAGTGTCGGGTTGCATCGAGGGTGCCTTCCTGCTCGTCGGCGATCGATGTGCTCGTCAGTATCACCAGTCACACCCGTCACAGACCGTCGCGACGCGCCGGAGGCGGCAAGAGATCGTGCGCGTCACTCCTGCCGCGGAGCGCGGCCCGCCTCGATCTCCTCGCGGCGGGCGAGTCGGTGGGCACGCCGGATCTCCGCCTCCCGCCAGCGCCGGCGGTCGAGCTCGCTCTCCGGCTCCAGCGGCGGCACCTCCCGTGACCGCCCGTGCTCGTCGATCGCGACGAACACGAAGTAGCCGGTGGCCACCGTCTGCGGCGTGCGCGATGCGTCGCCCCAGGCCTCCGCCTCCACCCGGACCCCGACCTCCATGGAGCTGCGCCCCGCCCAGTTGACGCGGGCCGACGTACGCACGATGTCGCCGACGTGCACCGGCTGCAGGAAGAGCATCTCGTCCATCGCGGCCGTCACCGCGGGACCGCTCGAGTGCCGGCGAGCGGCGGCTCCGGCGGTCGAGTCGGCGAGCTTCATGATCTCTCCGCCGTGGACGTTGCCGAGCAGGTTGGCCTCCGTGCCGTGCATGAGCGTGGCCAGGGAGACCTCGGAGAAGGACGGCGTCCGTCGGATCCCACCGGTCATGCCAGTCCCCTCCCTCTCCCGCTGCGACTGCGGGGCTTGTGGTCGCCTCACAAGAGCGGTGACCCCGACCTTCGGCAACGGCACCGCGCAGGTCGGCGCGCGCTCTTGGCAGCACGGTACGTCCACCGCGCGAGCGACGCGAGGCCGGTCGCACGAAGCGTGGAGTCGGCCTCCTTCCCGGGCACCGGTAACTTTGCCCGCATGGTTGACCGCCCCCGCCCCGAGCCGGGCACCCCGGAGTACGACTGGCTGTACGGCGACAAGCGCCGTCCGGTCGACGACCCCACGCAGGTGCTGCCCGCCTCGGGCGCCGCGGGCCAGCAGGCGGGGCGGGGCGCGCCGCCGCAGTTCCCGCCGCCCGGGCCGCACCAGCGCCCCCATCAGATGCCGCCTCCGCCAGGCTCCACGCCGCCGCGACGCGGTGGCGGCTTCCGGATGCCGCGACCGCGCTTCCGGCCGGTGCGCTGGATTCTCCTGCTGCTGGCGCTGTGGCTGGTCTTCCTTGCTGTCACGCCCTTCGTCGCGCTGCGCAAGGTCTCCACCGTGGACGCGTTCCCCGACGGCGATCGGCCCGCCGAGCAGGACGGCACGACGTATCTCATCGTCGGCAGCGACTCCCGCGAGGGCCTGAGCAAGGAGCAACGTCGGCGGCTCGGCACTGGTGACGCGGGCGGTCAGCGCACCGACACGATCATGGTGCTGCACACCGGCAGCGGCCCCAACCTGCTGATGTCGATCCCGCGGGACTCGCTGGTCGAGATCCCCGGCCACGGCACCAGCAAGATCAACGCCAGCTACGCCTGGGGCGGCCCCCAGCTGCTCGTCGAGTCCATCGAGGACAACACCGGGATCCGGATCGACCACTACGTCGAGATCGGGTTCGGCGGCTTCGTCGACGTGGTCGACGCGGTCGGGGGCATCGAGATCTGCCCGGAGCGGCGGATGAAGGACAAGGACGCCAACCTCGACATCCAGAAGGGTTGCCAGGACGCCGACGGCGTCGTCGCCCTCGGCTACGCCCGCTCCCGCAAGACGGATCCGGCGCTGGGCGACATCACCCGGGCCAAGCACCAGCGCGAGGTGGTCTCGGCCGTCGGCGGCAAGGTCCTCTCGCCGTGGACCTTCGTCAACCCGTGGCGCTATTGGAACGTCAACATGGCCGCTGCCGAGACGCTCAAGGTCAGCGACGGCACCGGGCCGTTCACGCTGGCGAAGTTCGCGATGGCGATGACGTCGGTCGACAAGACCTGCGGGGTGCCCATCTCCGACCTCGCCGTGCACTGGGACGCCGATCGCTCCGAGCGACTGTTCCAGCGGATCATCGAGGACGACCTGGACGACCTGCCGAAGGAGCTCTGCACCGCCTCCGGGCTCCCCGACGCGGGGTGATGTCCGCGTCCGCGCCGTCGCGGAGCTACGGTGGGGGGATGAGCAGGTGGCGGGAGCAGCAGGCAGTCGACTTCATGCTGGACCAGTGCGATACCTGGGCGGTGGTCGGGCTCTCGGGTGATCCGACCCGCACGGCCTACGAGATCGCCTCCCTGCTGCAGACCCGCGGCAAGCGCATCGTGCCGATCCATCCCGACGCCCCGACCGTGCTGGGCGCGCAGGGCTACGCCTCGCTGGC